>Ga0156232_131_pt1 | contig 63512 bp, 61 predicted proteins | sample RifCSPlowO2_12_FD_107879 | JGI IMG/M metagenome (GOLD analysis project Ga0156232, IMG submission 107879) | Chlamydiae bacterium RIFCSPLOWO2_12_FULL_49_12
AGACTCCTTGTAAAAAAATTTTCATAAATCCTCGCAATAACGTTATTTATATTTATTACTTGTATTTTATGCATTATTACAATTGATGTACAATATTAAAATATTTTTTATTCCTCCCTCGTTGGGAAACCCGGCCCTTAAGGGCCGGGTATTTTCAAAAGACGGGTTGGGCCGAGTTCGAAACTCGGCCCGAAACCGCAAAAATTCTTGGGGCCTTAAGGCCCGAGTTCATCATTAATTCGCAAGTGCCCATGAAACCGAGGTAACCGGGGCCCCGTTTCGGGGTGGTTACCTCAGTTTTATGAGCACTTGCATTAATTCTGTCTTGTTGCTGTTCTTTTTTCTTTTGAAAAACCTTTGCTTTCTTAAAAAGGCGGCTTTCCTCAATATCTTTTCATAGAACTCTTTTTTCACATGGCGCTAAAAGGCACAGTCACGGCGTTGATCACCCCCTTTAAAGAGGAGAAGCTCGATCTTGACGGGCTGAGGAGAAACATTGCCTTTCAAATCGAAAGCGGCGTAAGCGGCATTCTCCCTTTGGGCACAACAGGAGAGTCCGCCACGTTGACGCGCGAGGAGAGAGAGAGCGTCCTTTCTACGGCAGTTGCCGTGACAAAGGGGCGCGTCCCCATCTGGGCGGGGACGGGAACCAATGCGACGGCAGAGACCATCGAACGCACCCTGCGAGCACAAGATTTAGGAGCGGATCTGGCCCTCATTGTCACTCCCTATTACAACAAACCGACACAAGAGGGGATCTTTCGCCATTTTGAAGCGGTCTCGGCTGCCGTCTCCATTCCACTTGTCGTCTACAACATTGAAGGGAGAACGGCAAGAAATATCGAGACAGAGACGCTCAAGCGCATTGCAGAGCTTCCCCATGTGGCGGGGGTCAAGGAGGCGTCGGGAAACCTCCTGCAAATTTCCGAGGTGATCCGTGAGATCCCCAAGCTCGCCGTCTTCAGCGGCGATGACGCCTTAACGCTTCCCGCCATGGCCCTTGGGGCGTGCGGCGTCGTCTCCGTGGTGAGCAATCTCATCCCGAGGGAGATGGTCGCCTTCACAGCCGCTCTTTTGGAGGGAAGGTGGAAGGAGGCGCAAGAGCTTCATCACCGTCTCTTTCCGCTCTTTCGCGCCGCTTTTTTAGAAGTCAATCCCGTTCCCATCAAAGAGGCCATGACTCTCTGCAAGATGGCCGCAGGCGGGCCGCGCCTTCCCCTCTGTGAACTGCTGCCTCACAATCGAGAGCGGCTGAAAGCCGTTTTGCAACAGATGGATCTTTTATGAAGAGAATCCCCGTCGGAGTGCTGGGTGCGACCGGGATGGCCGGAATGGAGATGGTCCGGCTCCTCTCGGATCATCCTCTTTTTGAGCTGACCTTCGTTGCCGCTTCCTTGAACAATGTCGGCAAGAGCTACCGCGAGGCCGTCTCGGAAAGAGGGAGCGCCCCTTATTTTGCGTCCGCGCTTCGGCTCTTTGCGCTTGAGGATCTTTTGGGAATGCAAAAGAGACCCAAGCTCCTCTTTTCCGCTCTTAGTAACGAGGCGGCAGCTGAGTGGGACGTGCGCTTTGCAAGCGAGGGCTTCTCCGTGGTCTCGATGGCCTCTCAACACCGCTTCGACCCTTTCGTTCCGCTTCTGATCCCCGAAGTCAATGCCTGCCATCTCGATCTTTTGCCCCTGCAGAAAAGAGCCAAAGGGTGGAAGGGGTTTCTTGTGGCCAAGCCCAATTGCACGCTCCAGAGCTTTGTCATTCCTTTGGAGCCTCTTCACCGCGCCTTCAAGCTGAAAAGAGTCCTTCTCACGACCCTGCAAGCTGTCAGCGGAGCGGGATTTTCCGCTCTCTCTTCTCTTGACATCACAGAAAACGTCATCCCCTACATCTCTTCAGAGGAGGAGAAGACCGAGAAAGAGCCGCTAAAAATCTGGGGGAGCGTCGGCAAGGAGGGGATTGTCTTAGAAAAGGAGATCCTCTTAAGCGCCCATTGCAATCGCGTTCCTGTTGCAGACGGCCATCTCGCCTGCGTCTCGGCAGAGTTTGAAAAGAGACCCACTCTTAATCAGGTCAAAGAGGCATGGGAGACTTTCCATCCTCTTCCCCAACAGCTTAAGCTTCCCTCCGCTCCGAACCCCGTGATTCACTATTTCCTTGAAAAGGACCGCCCTCAACCCAAGCTGGATCGCGATTTAAGCGGGGGAATGGCCGTGAGTGTCGGGCGCCTGCGTTCCTGCCCCCTTTTGCATATCCGGTTTGTCGCCCTCTCCCACAACCGGGTGCGCGGGGCTGCAGGAGGATCCCTTCTTACCGCTGAGCTGCTTCAAAAAAAAGGCTTTCTTGATCATGTTGAGACGCAATCCGACCCTCTCCCGCTTGAAGGGAGGCTATCTTTTTCCCGAGATTGAAAAAAGAACACAAGCTTTTCTTAAGTGCAACCCTGATGCAAAGCTCATCTCTTTAGGGATCGGGGATACGACACTTCCCTTGCCGCCGCTAATCGCAGAGGCGATGGCCCGCAAGGCGCTAGAGCTTGCAACGGTCCAAGGATATCGAGGATATGGTCCGGAAGAGGGGCTTCAAGAGCTGAGGGAGGCCATTGCGCACACTCTCTACGGAGATTCTTTCAGCTTTGAGGAGATCTTTATTTCGGATGGAGCAGGGAGCGACATCGGGCGCCTGCAGGCCTTTTTAGGAGGGGGTCTTAAAGTCGCCCTCCAGGATCCCGTCTATCCCGTCTTTTTGGATGGAAGCCTCATCTTCGACGCGCAGGAGGTCCGCTTCCTTCCCTGCCTTCCCGAAAATAATTTTTTTCCGGATCTCTCCAGGGCCCAAGGATGCGACGTCCTCTATTTTTGCTCTCCGAATAATCCGACAGGAGCGGCGCTTAGCTATGAAGAGATGAAAGAGCTCATCTCTTTTGCCCACCGCAACCGCTCTTTGATTGTTTTTGATGCCGCCTATGTCCCCTTTGTGCAAAGATCCGGCTTTCCGCGCTCCATTTATGATGTCGAAGGAGCCTCGGAAGTGGCCATCGAGGTGAACTCCTTTTCAAAGCTCGTTGGCTTTACCGGCGTACGTCTGGGATGGACGGTCGTTCCCAAAGCGCTCTCTTACCGCGGAGGAGAAAAGATCCATGCAGACTGGAGGCGCTTCATTCAAACCTTCTTTAATGGAGCGTCTCGCCTAGCCCAGGCCGGCGGACTTGCCGCCTTGACCCCTTTGGGAAGAGCTGCCTCTCAAAAAAACATGACCTATTATTTAAAGAATGCCGCCCTTTTGAAAGAAGGGTTGCAAAAAGTGGTCGCAAGAGTCTATGGAGGAGAGCACTCCCCCTATCTCTGGGCCCACTTTCCAAAAAAGAAAGCGTGGGATCTTTTTGAAGAATTTCTTACGCAGTTTCACCTTGTCACGATTCCCGGAAGCGGCTTTGGCCCCTCTGGAGAGGAGTTTTTACGCCTGAGCGCTTTTGGGAGCCGCGACTCTGTACGGGAAGCGCGCGCGCGCTTTGACAGGTAAAGCATTTTTTGGTACTTTTTTTCCTTTTTTGAAGGAGGTTTTCGAATGGAGTTAGGATATCGTCAAAAGATCGAGAACATGCTCTTTCGTGTCGAGAGGGTCTTTAACGGATTGGGCTATGTTCCTTTCGTCTCTTCTTTTTCCGGCCCCCTGCGCGTGACAATGGGAAAGGCGGAGATGGTGGCGGGGGCGATTTTTGCTCTCGTAGACTATTGCCTGCATGCAGAAGAAGGAACGGTGGACCTAAGCTTTATCGTCCACGGGGCCGCAAACTGCCTTCGGGGAATGGCGGAGACGATCTTTGTGGTCGGAAATCTTTGCACCTTCACCTACGGCTACATCTTTGGATTTCACTTCAGTTATGAAATGACGCAGCTCAAGCGTTCTTTTTCTTCTTCTTAGGTAAAGACAGCGCTTCTCCTTCAGCAAGGTCGACCCAAATCGGGGAGCTCCAGGCCGCATGGCCGTCGCTTTGGAGCACGCGGAGGTAGTAGTAGAGAAAGGGGGGGCGGTCATCGGGCGAGGAAAGCGCGCAGGAGGAGATGTGTTCAGAGTCATCCAAAGCAAATTCGAGATGGGACTCTTTTGAAGAGAGGGTCTGAAAAGGTTTGCCGTTGCGGAAGAGGATGACTTCTTTAAGAGGAGCGCTCCCTGCAATGTACCCGGTGAGATGGCGGTTGAATGCCAGGCCGGGCTTGGAGCTTGTACTAAGTTCAGATCCCATCTGTGCGCCGGCGATAAAAAATCCGAGGATCATCCTCTCTCCCGTCGTGGCGTAGCAGGAGCGTTTTTGCAGAGCAAGCAAGAGAGCGTCGCGAGTCTGTTCGATGGCAATGATTGCCGTTAGCCCAGGAGTATACTGCACTTGATCGCTCTCATAATAACCTGTGAAAGTGCCTCGGTCATCCAGTCCTCCTGCGACAAAGCCGAATCGCTTGTTGTGGTCCAAGGCGCGGCGCACGGAACCCTCTTCCGCTTCAAAGACTCCCTTTTTATTCTCTGAGTGAATCGGGAAGAGATTTCCCTCTTTTTTTGTGCATTCGCTGCATCCCCAGGCGTTGTAGATCTCTACAACCGGTTCAAAGTCGGGCTCGAACTCTTGAAAGTTGCAAAAAAGCCCCCTGGCCATAGTAAAGGAGGGGATAGAGAGGAAGTCTTTAGGCGTGTGGCTCTTGTAGATCTTCTTTAGGGAATTCGACTTGAGATCTTTCTTTCTTAAAAGAGGCTTGCTGTCTTTGCAATAGATGAATTGCCGCAAGCCGCAAGAGGGCTCGCCCTCAAAGAACTGGAAGCCGAGAAAGGTCGTGAAACGCAAGTCCTCGTTGAATTCGGCGATCTGATTTCCAATCAGTTTCCAGTCCTCGTTGGAGGTCTCTTCGCTCTCTTCAAAGGGAGAAGAAGCGAAAAAGTGCAAGGCCTTTTCATCGCGGAAATGGCGCAGGCACGATTCGATATTATCATAGGAATCAAAGCGCTCGGATTCTCCATGGAGAAGCCCCCAGTAAATCCCCTTTTCCGCCTCCGGCGTACATAAAATCGGCGAGGAAAAAAACTTCTCTTTCGTCGTGGGATTGAAGAGTTGGATTTTGTAGATGCCGCTTTCGTTGAAATAGAGGTTGGGGAGACTCAAAAAACCCGTCTCCGGGACAAAGAGCTTCCAGCTTAAGTTTTCGCGCAGGTGTTCATAACTCAGTTCGATCAATGTCTCGGGAGGGGCATGATTGGTCAGATTGCCGCATTCGTCCTCGAAGCGCACGATCACATCAAATCGTTTGTTCCTAGAGACAAGAGAGGGAGCGATGATGCGGATGTTCTTTAAGAGGTTGCCGCGGATGTCGACGGTAAACACTTCGGGATCTCGATATCCCCCTTTTCCGGTGGGATCTATATAAAGATGGAAGGGTTTTCTGCGCTGTACGACCGTTTGGGATCGGTTGCCGTTTTTTTTCATCTCTTCTTTTTTTTTCTCGTTTGTTCCCAAAAAGATCGTAAAGGAATCGCCGGCGGCGATCGGGTAGGGGAGAGTGAACTCAAAAGAGGGCGCATAAGTTGCTTCTAATAGGACCTCAGTGGGATAGACGACCTTCCCCTTGGAGCTGCATCCCCAGATAAGGTTTTTCTTGCGTTTGGGGTCGGCGCCGGGAATCTCCCAGTCGATAGGCCGCCCCTTGGAGAGGAGGTCAAATTTGAGTTTTGCTCCCTTGGGAAGATCCGCAGAGGGAGAGTAGGAAAAAGACCAGGTTGAGACTTCCCCGGCCAAACAGAAATGAGGCTGAGCGATACAAAGGGAACGGCGCATGAAAGACTCTCTTAAGGGTTAAGGCTTTTATTGTGCTTAAAGATTCAGTAATTTTCAATGCTCTTTCCCCTCTTTTCGATGAGGCATGATGCGAACCTTTTCGACAGAGCGCTCTGTAGAGAGGATGACTTCCAGGTCAAAATCATCGTGATGGAGGCGCCACCCCGGGGTGGGGATCGCCCCCGCCCGATGGAAGATATAGCCTCCCAGAGTATCGTATTCGGCGCTTTGCGGAATCCTAATCCCTAGCTCCTCTTCGATGTCGATCAAGGTCATTTTAGCGTCGACGACCCACTCTCCCGTGGAGAGATGCGAGTAGAGGGTCTCTTCATCCGTATCATATTCGTCGGCAATCTCCCCGACAAGCTCCTCCAGAATATCTTCAATGGTCACAATCCCCTCCGTACCGCCATATTCATCCACGACGATGGCCAGGTGAGACTGTTTGTTTCGAAACTCCTGCAAGAGCAAAGAGAGCCGCTTGGTTTCGGGAGTATAGAGGACGGGTTTGATCAGCGTTTCGATGGGAACGTCCAGATCCTCTTTTTTGATGTAGGCGTTGAGGACGTCCTTGTACAGGAGCACTCCGACGATTTGGTCGATGCTCTCTTGATAGACAGGAATGCGGCTGTAGCCCTGCTCGAGCGCTTTCGGGGCGGCCTCATGGATCGAGAGAGAAGAAGGAAGGGCAAAGAGATCGATGCGGGGAACCATCACTTCGCGGGCAATGCGATCCTTAAAGGAAGCAACCGAGAGCATCAGTCTTTTATCGCTTTCATCAAAGGCAGTCTCTGCTTCATTGAGCATGTCGAGGAGTCGCTCCTTCATCTGGAATGAGGAGGAGAGGGTTTTCCTTTTAGAAGAGAGGGGAGCCACAAGCGAGAAGAGCTTATAGAAGGGGAAAGTCAGAAAGAAGAGAGCTGAAAGAGAGAGCGAGGCTACAGGGGAGAGAGTCTTAAAGACCGCGAGTGGGCTGAGAGCGGAGAGCAGCCTCATTGCAAGATCGCAAAGAAAAGCGATCAGGATGATCAACAGCGCTCCCGGGATGATCAGCCCCCAAAAAGCCGCTTCCAAAAGAGGCTCATCGACCGGCGCAAGGAAGAGAAGAAAGATAAAGGCAAAAGCTGCATAGAGCAGTTGGAGAAGCTGTTTGGTAGAAGAGAGAAAAAAGAAGAGGGCTTCCGATCGCTTCTCTTTCGCAAAGAGCTTTAAAAAATAGGAGAAGAAAAAAAGATGAGGATAGGTCTTAAAGGCAAGATGCGCCTGTGTGCGCCCTAATTTCAGGATAGCGGTTGTCAGCGCAGACAAAGAGAGGGAGCAAAAGAGGAAGAGCAGAGCTAGAAGGGGAGTGTTGATCGCGATGGAGTGGTACATGGTCATCAAGAAAGCAGCAAACCTTTTTCTTGTAAATAGTTCAGGCTCATCTTCTCTTTGCGGCGCATCCTTTCCCGCTCTTTTTTCGGGCGGTCCGTGTAGCCGAGGAGGTGGAGCAGCGCGTGGATGAGATACAAAGAAATCTCCTGATAGGGATCTTTCCCCCGGGCGTCGGCGTACTCTTTTGCCACTCGGGGACAGAGCACGACCTCTCCGAGAAGCGACGAGTCGACCGGAAAGGCGAGGCAATCCGTCGGGGTGGGATCGTTAAAAAAGCGGCCATGCAAAGTGGTAATTTTTTGTTTCGAAACAAAGCCGACGACCACTTCGTCCGGAAAGACGCCCCAATAGTTCAAAAGCGCCTTCACCATTTTCCGAATGGAAAAGACCGAAAGCTTAAGATCTCTTTGAGAAGAATAGACAGTGATTTGCACGCGATTAAGAGACAACAGATGGGGTTTTGGGAAGGTTGGTCACCCTCTTGTTCTTTCCATCTTTCCACTTTCCAAGAGTGCGGAGGACGTCAATGCGCTCATATCGTTTCAGCACATTCCGTTTCTTTCCCCCTTTTCCCCCTTTTCCATAGCTTGGATGGCGCGACATATTCGTTCCCTATTTGATTTTTGAAATAAAATGGGTTTGAGCAAGATCTCCGCCTACCGCATTGTCGTGCAGTTTAAAGCCTTGTGGAAGATTGTCTTGTTTGGGACCGCTTTTTAGGCCGCCGATGCGAGGCGCCTTGGGGCTCTGCCTTCGTCTCTCCTGCTGTTTACTGATTCTAACAATGAAAGTTCTCCAAAAACCTAAATCATAAGGGATAACTATTCATTTATTCAACTCTTTTTCTTGTTGAGGGGGATGAGGGGAGAAGTATAAAAAGAGCGCTTACCGGTGCCTGCGATGCCGTCTGTGTCGATGACGATGATCATAATAGGGGCCGTAATAGTAACGCGGGCAGCCGGGTCCGATATAGATCCCGGGACCGTCATAGCCCGGGCAGGGGCCATAGTAGGGATCATAGGGGCCGTAGTAGGGATAGTAAGGGCCGACGTCAAAACGCAATTCTACCCGAGCTTCCTGAACAGGGAGATTGGGATCGATGCCGTCGGCAATGAGGGTTGTTGTGAATACTGCCAATAAGAGGGCATGTACTTTCATAGGATCACCTTTGTATCTCTCATCTAATCTTTAAATTACCTCTTTTTTTAAATAAATAAAACAAATTTTTCTTGTTCTTTTTTCACGTCATTCGAGGAAGTACAAAGTCGAGAAAAGACGGTGTCTTCAAAAAATTAAGAGTGCGCTCTATCCCCTCTTCTATGCACGGCGCTTTTCTTCTTTTTTACCAGATAGACAACGAGAAAGAGCGAGCTGAAAGCGCTTAGGATGTGCTTGATGGTATGGCCGCTCATGCTTTTTTGAGTAAGAAAAAAGAGAGGACGATCGCTCAGATCGCAGATCAAGGCGAGGATGTAGCCCAAAAGGGCGTAAAAGAGAAAGCGATCTTTTCTTTCAGGGGAAGGGAAGAGGAAGTGGAAGAGAGGAAGGGCCAAAAGAGGAATGCTTTGGACAAGGATGTAAGGTTTGAGATCTCCTCTTCCCAGTAATTCTGTCTGGTGCCAGTAGAGGACGGAAAATATTCCCAGAGCCAGAAAAAGGGGAGAGAGGACGAACCCCATGAGGGGAAGGATGCGCTCCGTGATGAGGAAGGAAAAAAAGAGCGTAAAGGCGAGGCTTATTGCCAGACGATCAAAGACAAGAGTTAAGTTATTGGGGTTTAAGTGGTAATAGACAGATCCCATCCCCGTTAGAAAGAGCGCCATCAGAAAGAGGAGCGCAAGCGATTTCTCTTTAATTGTCGCAAAAAGCCCCTTCTTTTTGAGCACAAGCAGAAAACCGCCAAGAGCGATGATCATAAAGAAAAGGTTTGAAGCGGTGTTGAAAAAATTGGAGATCTGAAAGAGGGTGCGGCTGTCGGCAAAGCGGTGGTAGTGAGGATCTTGAGCGATGGAAGGAAGTTTTAAGAAGAGGAAAGCTGCAATAAACAGAATTAAACAGAACAGAAGAATTTTTAGATAAAAAAGTAGTTGAACTTTAATATAGTTTATTGTTTTCATATAATTATAAGGACTCCCATGATTGCCTCTTCCTTTGAGAATAATCCTTTAGACTTTTTCTTTAAGCCTAAAACGGTGGCAGTCATTGGGGCAAAGGACGATCCCGATACAGTAGGGGCTACATTGATGTCCAACCTTCTCTCCTCTCCGTTTGGAGGGAGGATCTTTCCCGTCAATCCCAAGAGAAAAGAGGTCTTTGGCAAAAAGTGCTATCCTTCCATAGGAGCAGTGCCCGAAAGTGTCGACTTGGCAATCATTGCCACTCCAGCTTCCTCTGTTCCTGATGTGGTAAAAGAGTGCTGCGAGGCGAATGTCAAGGCTGCGGTCATTGTAACGGCGGGTTGTCGAGAGCTCGGACCTAAGGGTCTTGAACTTGAACAAGAGATTCTTCGGATTGCAAAGGGAACGAATTTAAGAATCATTGGCCCGAACTGCCTTGGCGTAATGAATACGATCCACGGAATCAATGCCACCTTTGCAGCATCGATGGCTTATAGTGGAAACATCGCATTCATCAGTCAATCTGGAGCAATGTGTACGGCTGTGCTAGACTGGAGCCTACGAGAAAAGATTGGTTTTTCTCTCTTCGTCTCAATCGGTTCGATGATCGATGTGGATTGGGGCGATCTGATTGATTATTTGGCAGATGATCCCCACACGCAAACGATTTTGATGTATGTCGAAGATATCGGCAATGCACGCTCTTTTTTGGCTGCGGCAAGAGAAGTCGCTTTGAAAAAGCCTGTGATCGTGATCAAGGCAGGGAGGACCGCGGAGGCTGCTAAAGCAGCTATTTCACATACGGGAGCCTTGACAGGCAGAGATGAGGTTTTCGAGATGGCGATGCGGCAAATGGGCATCTTGAGAGTGGATAGAATCTCAAAGTTGTTTAACATGGCGACTCTTCTGTCGAAACAGCCCATTTCTAAAGGGCCTCGCCTGGCGATTATCACCAATGCAGGGGGACCCGGAGTTCTCACAACCGATGCCGTCGTTCTTTCTGGAGGCGAAGTAGCCGTCTTGAGTGATGAGACTCTTGCTATGCTCTCCTCTTTTTTACCAGAGGCATGGAGCCACGGCAATCCCGTGGATATCCTTGGAGATGCAACGCCGGAGCGTTATGCAAAGGCCATTGAAGTGGTCTCTCGAGATCCCAATTCCGATGGCATTTTGGTGATTCTCTCTCCTCAGGACATGACAGAACCCACAGAAACGGCTCAAAAGATCCTTCCTTACGCCAACTTGCCGGAAAAGCCCATCATTGCAAGCTGGATGGGGGGCGTTGCCATCCAGGAAGGAGCAGCGCTCTTGAAAGAGGAAGGGATTCCTACCTTCGACTATCCCGATACCGGAAGTGAGATCTTTGGAGAGATTTGGAGTAGAGACCTCCATTTGCGCTCTTTGTACCAGACACCTCTTGTGAACTATGAGCTGGATGCTCAGAAGATCAAAGAAGAGGTGCGGCCTCAAGCAGGGCGCCTCTTTGAGGAGACTCTTCGCGAGGGGAGGACGATCCTTACGGAATGTGAATCTAAAGAGGTGCTTTTACAGTATGGAATCCCTGTCAATGAGACCTGCTTTGCAACAACAAAAGAGGAGGCCGTAGCTTTTGCTCAAAAAATCGGTTTTCCCGTTGTCCTCAAGATCTCCTCGACGACAGTAACCCACAAAACCGAAGTTGGCGGAGTCAAACTCAATCTTAAAGATGGCCATGAGGTCTTAAAAGCATTTGACGAGATTGAGAGATCTTTGAAGAGCTATGTTCGGGGAGCTGTGTTTGAGGGAGTCACCGTTCAGAAGATGGTCACGGAGAGAGGCTGCGAGCTGATTTTGGGAAGTAGTGTGGATCCCCAGTTCGGTCCTGTGATTCTCTTTGGCTCGGGAGGCAGCTTTGTCGAAATCTATCAAGACTACGCCCTTGCGCTTCCTCCCTTAAATGCCACAATGGCAAAAAATCTCATTTTTCAGACCAAAGTCTCTCAAATTTTAAAAGGAGTACGCGGGGAAAAGGCAATCGATTTTTCCAAACTGGAAGAGGTCCTCGTCAGATTTTCTCAATTCATCGTGAGCCATCCTGAGGTGAAAGAGTGCGATATCAACCCTCTCCTTGCATTCAAAAACGGGGTCATGGCAATCGATGCCCGTATCATTTTGTTCACTCCCGAAGAAAAGCTGCATCTTGCCCCATGCGCGGTTCGTCCCTACCCTTCTGAATACATCACGCCCTGCATCTTGGAACAGGGGATTCCGGCCACCATCCGCCCGATTCGCTCTGAGGACGAACCCCTTCTTGTGCAGCTTCATAAGAGCCTCTCTGAAAAAACGGTTCGAAACTCCTATTTGGAGTATCTCTCAGAGCAAGAGAGAACAGACCATTCGCGCCTTGTAAAATTTTGCTATTCAGACTTTGATCGACGCATCATTTTAGTGGCGGAAATGAAAGATAAAAAAGGCGTGAAAAGAGTGATAGGTTTCGTCCGCCTGCAACGCCTGCGCGGCACCAAAAGAGCTAAGCTAGTCTTGGTCGTCGATGATCTTTATCAAAAGAGCGACCTTGCGCGACGCCTCCTTCAAGCCCTCTTTTTTACAGGAAAACAAGAAGGCATCGAAGAGATCTTTGCCTACATCTTGAAGGAAGACACTCTCATGCTCCAGCTGTGCCGGGATCTGGACTTCAAGCTTGAGCCTTTCGAAGAGCATCCGACGCTTGTCATTGCGCGTCGATTTGAATAAAATCGCTTCCTTCCCTATACTCCTCTTTTTATTCCGGATTAGCTCAGCGGTAGAGCAGTGGACTGTTAATCCATTGGTCGCAGGTTCGAATCCTGCATCCGGAGATCTTCAGACAAAGGGAGTTAGCCCACAATGTCGTTATGAATAGTCTTATTTGATAGTAAGACGAAGTTTTTCAGTCACATAAGTATTTAAACTTAGACCCATAGTTTTTGCCTGAAGGACAAGCTTTGCATGTAGTTCTGGAGGAATTCTAAGATTAAAAGTGCCGGAGAAAGTTTTTTCTGATTTTTCTCCTCTTTCCTTACACCAAGAAAGGTAATCATTGATTGAATCATGAAATGCTTGTTCTAGCTCTTCGACGCTTTTTCCTTGGAAGGTAATGATATCTTTCAGACCGACGACTTCTCCATGAAAAATCTTGGCTTCATCGTCATACTCAACCTGTCCGATATATCCTTTATATTTCATCATGGTTTTTTCTTCTCCTTGGGTGTTATGCCTGCATTTTCTAAAAACTTTCTTAAAGAAACCAAGGCTCCTTTGTCGGTTTCTTTTCGTGGATGAGGGCGATGAAAGTTAGCCTTGATCCCATTCAGAACAAAGCGAACTCGAGACCCTTCACCTTCGGAAGTTTCAGCCCCTAACGATACAAGTAACTTTTCACAATCTTTCCATACAACATTTGATTGGACCGGTGTCTTAAAAATCGCTTCAAGGGTTCGTTCGTGTTTTTTGTTCATTTTTCTATCCCTATGTTTATATAGTACCATGCATCAGTACTAATTTTCGATGTTTTTTTGCAACCCTTACGTTATTAAGCATTTAAACTATAACTCATATAGCAACTCAGGTGGCAACGAGCCGCTGGACAATTGGAGCGGTATTCTCACCGCTTTAGGAGGTGTTTGAATTTCTCCATGTGTAATGATTACACATTAGAGAGTTCAGCAATCATTCGCCCAAGTTCAACCAGACCGTTTCTATCGTCTTCTACGCCTGCGCATCGCTATTGACTCCCTCACCTCATCAAAATTTTAATCGAGTTTAAGCGAGTTGAAGTAAAGGAGAGCTTCGGTTATCAAGAAACTATATCCAGGTTTGGGTCTAATTGAGTAAAGGTGGTTATGGCTGAAGAAAAGGGACTGGAATTTAAGCAGATGTCTGCCGAAGAGGCGCTTAAGAAATTTCAAGTATCTGTAGATCAAGGGCTTTCTTCTGATGAGGCCGAGCGGCGCCTCAAAGAGCATGGTCCGAATATGATCGAAGATAAGAAGGAATCCATCTGGAAGACGCTCTTTTCCTATTTTTGGGGGCCGATCCCCTGGATGATCGAAATTGCGGCTATTCTCTCGGGGTTGTTGAGAGATTGGCCCGATTTTACTCTGATTCTCCTGCTCTTGCTGATCAATAGCGGGCTGGGTTTTTTTCATGAATATCAGGCAGGGAACGCCATTGAAGCGTTAAAGAGCCAGCTGGCCTTGAAGTCGCGCGTCTTAAGGGACGGAAAGTGGAAGGAGATCCTTGCAAAGGACTTAGTTCCGGGAGATATCGTTTCGGTCAAGCTTGGAAATATTATCCCGGCCGATCTTAAACTTCTCTTGGGAGAGTACCTCTCTGTGGATCAGTCCGCGCTGACGGGAGAATCGCTTCCGGTAGGAAAGATCGCAGGAGAGGTGGCCTATTCTGGCACAATTGTCAAGAAAGGAGAGATGTCAGCCATCGTCACGACTACGGGCATGCAGACTTTCTTTGGAAGAACTGCACAGCTGGTCAGAGAGGCTAAGGTGGCCTCCCTTCTTCAGGAGGCGATCCAAACGATGGGGCGCTTTTTGATCATTTCGACGTTGGGCGTCGTGATCGTTCTGCTCATTGTCTCTCTTTATCGGATTGAAGTGGATCCCAAGATGCATGAGACTCTGGCTGAACTGATGGTCTTTCTCTTGGTTTTGGTCGTTGCGGGAATTCCCGTGGCCCTTCCGGCAGTCATGTCGGTGACGTTGGGGCTGGGCTCCCGGGTGATGAGCAAGATGAAGGCGATTGTCTCCAAGCTCATGGCAATTGAAGCGCTCGCCGGAGTCAATGTCCTCTGCTCGGACAAGACGGGCACATTGACGAAGAACCAGCTGACGATTGGAGAGCTTGCCCCCTACAAGGAGGTCTCTCAAGAGGATCTTCTCCTCACTGCTTGTCTTGCCTCTACAATGGATGAGAGCGATGCCATTGATAAGGCCGTCATGGACGCCTTTAAAAAGAAGGAGATGCTGCAAGACTACCATTGCGAGCGCTTTATCCCTTTTGATCCCGTAAGGAAGCGCACGGAGGCAAACATCATCTGCAAGGGAGGGGCGCGTCTTATGGTGTCCAAAGGAGCTCCTCAGGTGATCCTTAGTATGACGACGCTTCAGAATGCAGCTGCCCAGGAAGTGCTTGTCACAATTGAAGAGTTCGCTCAGAGAGGATTTCGAACGCTAGGCGTGGCGAAGTCGGAAGATAACGGGGCTTCCTGGACCTTTCTCGGACTGATCCCTCTTTTGGATCCTCCTCGGGAGGATACCGTGAAGACGATCCAGAGGCTCAAAGATCTCGGGGTCAAAGTGCAGATGGTGACGGGAGACCATGTGGCGATTGCCAAGGAGGTGGGACGCGAGTTGCAGCTCGGAACCAATATCGTCACTGCAGATGATCTTCTCAATCCGGCGCTGACTCCGGAAGAACGGAATGAAATGGTTGCAGCAGCGGACGGCTATGCCGAGGTCTTTCCCGAACATAAATTCGAAATTGTCAAGGATCTGCAACACAAACAAAATATCGTTGGAATGACGGGGGATGGCGTCAACGATGCCCCTGCTTTAAAACAGGCCAATGTCGGCATTGCAGTCAGTGGAGCGACCGATGCGGCCCGCGCTGCAGCCGCTCTTGTGCTCACAGAACCGGGGCTGATGGTGATCTGTCATGCCATCGAGGAGGGGCGGCGTATCTTTGGCCGCCTGAAGAGTTATGCGATGTTCCGCATCAGCGAAACCTACCGCCTTCTCTTCTTTTTGCTCGCAGCCCTTCTTGTCTTTAATGAGCACCCCTTATCTGCCATCATGATTATCATCATTGCGCTGCTCAATGATATTCCTCTCATGATGATCGCCTATGACCACATGGAGGTGGCTCCAAAACCGATCTTTTGGAATATGAAAGAGGTCTTTACCATTGCCGTGGGCCTCTCTTTGGTCGGGGTGATCTCCACCTTTGGACTCTACTGGATTGGGGACCGTTACTGGCAGCTATCGGCCGAGCAGTGCCGCACGCTGGCTTTTATGGCGATTAACTGCGGGGGTAATCTTACGATCTTCATCACCCGCAATCGCGGCGCTCTTTGGGCAAGGCCTTTTCCAGAGCACAAATTTTTCCTGGCTACCCTCTTTACCCAGATTATCGGAACGGTCATTGCCGTTTATGGATTCGGAACCCATGACATGCGCGGGATTGGCTGGACGTACGCTATTTTTGCCTGGATTTACATCCTGGCTTGGTTTGGTTTGTGCGCGGCTACAAAGATCTTCCTCTACTACCTTCTTGAAGGGTCGCAAAAAGAGCGCATTCTTGAAAAAGAGATCACCATTGACCTCTCATCAATTGCAGCCTTCAAGGGAATGCGCATGCGCGTTTTAGTCGAAAGACGGAAAGAGTGAGATTTGGGCAAGAGAACATCACCTCGACTTTGCAACTTTTTGGACCCGCCTGCCTCGTCTATTTGCTCTCGGACGTTCGACCTACGGTCGAACTGGGAGATTCTTTAAACTGGGAGATTCTTTAAACCAGGAAGGGGTTTTTAACCCCTTCCTACGCGATTTAAATAACTCCCCCGAGAGCAAATATCTCGATGCCTTCGGGCCCAAAAAGTTGCAAAGTCGAGCTAACTGCAAAAAATTAATTCGCTTGTTCTTTTCTGTGCAAAGGGAATCCGGCCGCTCCTGTTAACAGCGTAATGGCCCACAAAAGAAGCGGGAAGACGAGAAGGTGCTTAGTTGGCAGGTGTTCTAGAAGTAAAATGAAGGCAAAGGTGGTTCCCAGGTTCAATGAGTTCATGATCGAGGTCGCATAGGATCTGTCTTTGGCGCGGCTCAATGCCAAAGTGGCAGTGCTGCAGTAGACTAAAGAACTTCCAAACAAGAGAACGGCCACGGGAAGAAAAAGGGTCCACGTGGTGATGATCTTGTGGAAAAAGAAGAAGACCATCGCAAGAGCGCTTAAAAAGAAGATTAAAAGGCCCAGCTTGAAGAGAGAAGAGGTTTTACATTTCGTTGAGAGAGAGGAGCTTGACATTCCTCCTAAAAACATGCCGAGATAGGGAAGTAATGACCAGGCGCCAAAGAGGTCCGGGGAGAGGCCGATCTTCTCGGCGCTGATGAAGGGGGCTTCGGTTCCGAAGAGATAGATCGCGGAAGTGACGAGCCCCAAGATGAGAGAGCCCATGACGAGGAAGGAGTCTTTTAGAGTGGCTTGATATTTTTTGAGAATCGCTTTGAGAATCAGCGGCTCTTTTGCCTCTTCTCTCAGCGTGCGGGGGAGGCGATAGGAAAAAAAGAAGAGCAGGGCGCTATAGAGAGCTAGAAAGAGAAAGATGCTGGGCCAGCCAAAGTATTGAGTGAGAAAACCTCCGATAGCGATAGAGAGGGGAGGGGCCAAGGAAAAGGAGAGAACATAGTAAGAAGAGATCCGGATCAGCGCCTTTCCTGGAAAGACATCTGCCGCCATATTCCAGCACATCTTCAAACAACCGCCTCCCGCCAGGGCCATGACGAGACGAAAGAAGAGCATCATGCGAAAAGAGTGGAGGGCAAAAGAAAAAAGGCAGCCCAGAGATCCTCCTGCAAAGAGAGCGATGCTTAAGAGGATGAGAGGTTTTCTTCCCCACCGGTTGGAGAGGGGCCCATAAAAGAGAGGCCCGATTGCAAATCCCATCATATAGAGAGAAATCAGGCGCTGAGTCTCTTCTTTTGAGATCGAAAGATCACGGGCAATGAAGGGGAGGGCAGACGAGAGAGTGATTGCTCCTACAGAAGAGAGGGAGACGACTAAAATGAGGGTAAAAATGTGGAAAGAGCGGAGCTCGATTGTCGACTTTTTAGGAGTCATAAATCCCTCTTTTTTAAGGTAGCAGATGCTCTTTAATTTGCAACATTTCCTCTCCCTTTGATAGGATTTAACTAAGCTCGACTTTGCAACTTTTTGGACCCGCCTGCCTCGTCTATTTGCTCTCGGACGTTCGACCTACGGTCGAACTGGGAGATTCTTTAAACCAGGAAGGGGTTTTTAACCCCTTCCTGGTTTAAATAACTCCCCCGAGAGCAAATATCTCGAGGCCTTCGGGCCCAAAAAGTTGCAAAGTCGAGCTAACGCATGCAACAAGATGATTAAAGTACTGATTGCAGAGAAAGCGGCAGATCGGGAATATGCTCGAAGGATTCGCCATCGAATCTTTGTTGAAGAGGAAAAGATTCCTGAGGCTATTGAAAGCGAAGGGGATGAGGAGTCCCTGCATTTCCTGGCCGCAAAAGAGGGACTCTATGTTTGCGCAGGCCGCTATCGGGTGAAGGGTCCTTTTTTAAAAATCGAGCGGGTTGCGACGCTTCCGGAAGCGCGCGGCAAAGGAGCGGCGACGGAGCTGATGCTTTTCATGCAAGCTTTAGGTTCTAAGGAACACCCGCGTCATCTGCAAATTCTCCATTCCCTAAAAAAGGTCGAGCTCTTTTATCGTAAATTGGGATGGATTCCTGTTGGAAAACCTTTTCAGGAGGCAGGGTTGGAGCACCAGTTAATGATTCTTCCACCCAAGGAGCCCTCTTTGCTCCAATCGCTGCTCTGTCTCAAGGATCCTTCCTCGCCTGTTGTGATTTTAGATGAGTTGTACGCAAGGCTGCAAGATGGGCATGGCCTCATTTAAAGATAAACAGCCTCAGGGCCTTCGTCTTCTTTATGCGACCGAACTGACGGAAAGGATCGCCTTTTACACGCTCCAGACCCTTCTCATTTTGTATATGAGCGAGGGACTCAATCTCTCCGATGATCGAGCTTATTTGCTCTTTGGCGCCTATAGCGCTCTGCTTTACCTGACGGCAGTGGTCGGGGGCTATTTAGCCGACCGCTTTTTGGGCTTTCAGAAGGCTATTCTCTTTGGGGGATGGCTCTTTGTCCTCAGCTATCTTCTTTTGGTCATCCCCGATCAACATTTTTTTTATTTGGGTTTAAGCGTCAACATTGTGGCTAACGGTTTGTTTAAACCGAATGTAACAAGCATCCTGGGCGAGCTTTACGAAGGTCCCGAAGATCCTCGGCGGGATGCGGGATACACCCTTTTCTATATGGGGATCAACATCGGAAGTTTGCTTCCTCCGCTCTTTTTGGGAGGGTTGATCTTGTGGTTTAACTGGCAGGGAGGCTTTTCCCTTGCTGTTCTTGCAATGCTTGTCGCGATGTGGATCTTTTTAAAGGGAAGAGGGCAGTTAAAGGGAGCGGGAGGGATTCCGCTTGCTAGTTTATATCACCACCGGGGCAAAAAGAGAGTCTTTTTAATTCTCTTTTTCTCAGTCATCACTCTCGTTATCTTTTTTCTCTATCTGCTGCTCCATTTTGCAGCAGAGGTGGATCTCTTTGTGGGCGTCGTTTCGATCCTGTTTATCCTGATGGTTCTCTATCTTGTATTCAAAGAGAAGGGACGAGAGAGAGTGCGGATGGGAGCGGCTTTGCTGCTGACGATCATTTCTACGGCATTTTGGACCTTTTATGCCCAGCAGCCGACCTCTTTGGTCCTTTTTGCCAAACGCAATATGCGAAAAGAGTTGCTCGGCATCCCGTTAGATGCTGAGGCTACGCTCTTTTTTTCTCCCTTTTTCATCATCTTATTTTGTCCGCTCCTCTCTAAATTATGGCTCTATTTGCAGCATCGAAGAAGGGATTGGAGCACGCCGATAAAATTTGCTTTCGGCATTCTTTTGATGGCTTTGGGCTTTTTGATTTTGGGAATCGGAACGCGCTTTTTTGGAAAGGAGGCTTTGCTCTCTCCCTGGTGGATGATCTTTTGCTTTGCTTTTCAAGCTTTGGGAGAAGTCTTGCTTTCTCCCATCGGCCTCTCCATGATTACCGCGCTCTCTCCTCACGCTCATATCGGGTTGATGATGGGTGTTTGGTTTTTGGCGCAGGCATCAGCCTTTGCGCTCGGCGGAAAGCTCGCTACTTTTTCTACCGTCCTTCCACGGTTTACTCTGGAAGAATCACTGGCAGTCTATTCCCGCGCCTTCCTGCTCTTTTTTTGGATCTGTTTCTTTTTTGCCGTCGTGGCCTTTCTTCTGGCGCCCCTTCTCAATCGGATGATTCATCCCAAGAAAACAGCCCTTTGAAAGGAGAGAGGAGCTGTTTTAAGGTGTTTGCAGGATTGAGAAGCTCTTTGAGCATGTTTTTGAGATTTTCTTTCTGAAAAACAGTTAAGAGCATCTGTCCCAGAACGCTATTTGCAATTTGATCCAGAGGAAGACCGCCGTGGCTTTGAATGTTGGTAAGGAGGATCTCTTTGATGAGAGGCAATGTATGGATTTTTTTAGGTTTTGTTTTGTAGACAACGTCCGTTTGGATGTTCTTGAGCAGAAGCTTGGCGATCGAGACGGTGCGAGCCGACTCCTTTTTGTCATAGGTGTCGATCCGGGTATAGAAGTTTTCCAGAAGGCGCGTCCAGTTTCCCTTGGGACTTGTGATCTCATCGAATTCTAATCCAAGATAGATCTGATCGAGAGAGATCTCATCTACAAAGAGGTTGTCTTTCAAAAAATTAATCAGGGGCGCCTTGATAATCAGTGTGTGAGTAGTCAGCGCGTTGGGAAGAATAGAGGTTTGGAGGTTCTCGACGGTTATTCCAGAAATGGTGATCCGGTTTAAAGAAAAGTCGATCTTGTCGACATGGACGGGGACGTTGAGTTTGCGCGAAAGAGCGTCGCTTAAAATATCAGGTGCTTTTTTGACATAGAGCCACGCTATTGTGCCCAGCGCAAAAAGGGAGAGTAGAAAAAGAACAAAAATTGTCTTCCAAATCCTTATCATCAACTCTAGATATAAAAAAAGGCGCCTTAAAAAGCGCCTTTTTTTACTGTACTCAAGTTTTTTTAATAATCAGCTCCATGTCCGTGCATGGCCGGGGAGGCTGATTTCTCCTCTTTTTCCTCGGAAATGATCGCTTCCGTGGTCAAAAGGAGCGCAGCAATCGATGCGGCCTGCTCGATGGAGAGGCGAACCACCTTGGTGGGGTCGATGATGCCCTTCTCCAGCATGTCGCCAAATTGGTCTGTCTGAGCATCCCAGCCGTCATAAGTGCCCATTGCCGTCACTTTTTGCACGATAATGGAGCCCTCTTTGCCGGCATTCTCGGCAATTTGCCGTAAAGGATAGGTGATGGCCTTCATGATGATCTCCACACCGGCTCGTTCATCGCCCACTAGCTTTTGAGAAAGCTTTTCAAGCATCGGCAGACAGCGAATAAAGCTCACGCCGCCTCCGGGAAGAATGCCCTCTTCAATCGCCGCCTTTGTGGCGTGCTGGGCATCGTCGACGCGGTCTTTGGTCTCCTTCATCTCCACTTCAGTTGCAGCACCGACATAGATGACGCCGACTCCGCCTGCAAGTTTTGCCAATCTCTCTTGAAATTTTTCTCTGTCGTAATCGGAATCGCTCTCCTCTATTTGTTTTTTTAGAAGGGCGATGCGGCCTTTGATCTCTTCTTTCTTGCCGGCTCCTTCGATGAGCGTCGTGTCCTCTTTCTTGATCACGGCTTTTTTTACCTTCCCTAACATGTTCAGGGTGGTTTTTTCCAAGGTCATTCCCAGCTCTTCGCTGATAAACTGGCCTCCTGTCAAGATAGCGATATCCTCAAGAATGGCTTTCCTGCGATCGCCAAAGCCCGGGGCTTTGACGGCGCATACCTTGAGGCCGCCGCGCAGCTTGTTGACAACCAGAGTCGCAAGAGCTTCGCCTTCAATATCTTCAGCAATGATGAGCAAGGGGTGTCCCCCTTCTGCAACTGCTTGCAGAATAGGAAGGAACTCCTTCATGGAGGCAATCTTCTTGTCGTAGATCAGGATGTAGGCATTTTCAAGCACAGCTTCCTGCGCTTCGGGATGGGTCATGAAGTAGGCGGAAAGATAGCCCCGGTCGAAGTTCATCCCTTCGACGACTTCCAGGGTCGTTTCAAAGCCTTTTCCTTCTTCAACAGTCAGAGTGCCGTCTTTACCCACTTTATCGATGGCATTTGCAATGATCTCGCCGATGTGCGTATCTCCGTTGGCGGAGATAGTTGCGACTTGGGCGATCTCTTTTTTATCCTTGATCGGTTTGCTCAACTTTTCTAGATGGGCTTTGATCTCTTTGACCGCCTTTTCAATTCCCCGCTTGATCTCCATGGGATTAGATCCCGCAGTGACCATGCGCAGCCCTTCGCTGTAGATTGCTTCGGCAAGGATCGTGGCAGTTGTGGTGCCGTCTCCGGCCTTATCGGCTGTCTTACTAGCGACCTCTTTGACCATTTGGGCGCCCATGTTTTCGTGCTTATCTTCAAGCTCGATCTCCTTGGCGACCGTCACGCCATCTTTTGTGACATGAGGAGCTCCAAATGATTTATCTAATATGACATTGCGTCCCTTGGGGCCAAGAGTGACCTTGACTGCCGAGGAGAGTATGCGTACTCCTTTTAAGATCTTTTGGCGCGCTTCTTCTCTAAATTTAATATCTTTTGGTGCCATCTTTTTTTTCTCTCCTTTTAGTGATTAATTATTGCAATGATATCGTCAGCTTTCAAAATGAGATACTCTTCTTCATCAAGGACGACCTCTTGTCCTGAATATTTATCCATGAGAATGGTATCTCCTGCCTTGACAGGCATTGGAAGCGTTGCGCCGCTTTCGGTCAACTTGCCCGGTCCAATGGCAATGACTTCAGCGGTCTCTTGTTTTTGTTTTGCGCTGTCGGGAAGGATAATTCCCCCTTTGAGAGTCTCTTGTTGCTTGCTTCTTTGAACAAGAACACGATTCCCGAGCGGTTTGAATGTAATTTTCTTTTTGGTTTGTTGAGCCATATCTTTTTCTCCTCGTATTAATAAAGAGTGTTTCTACAAGAGTACTGAGTGTAGTCGAGATGGGGATTTTTGCCAATGCTTTTTAGCACTTAAGAAAGGTAATTGCTAATTTGAGAGGGAAAATATAGCGAACGCACTTCAAAAATTTGCTTTAGGCTTGGTCAAAGTCGAGCAAAGCCTCACTGGAATTTAAAATCCATTTTTGAGTATAAACTCGACTTTCTTGGGTATTGAGGAGATACGATGGGTAAACAAAGAAGGGATGTGCGCTCGGAGGATCAATGGAGGGTGGACTCTCTTTATCTTTCCCTAAAAGAGTGGGAGGCGCAATTCCCAAAATGGGGAGGGGAGGAAAGGGAGTCCAAATGGCCTGAGATCGGCGCCTTTAAAGGCAGGCTGGGAGAGGGAGAAGAAGTGGTCAAAGAAGTCATTGATACGCTTCTGTGTATAGAGAGAAAACTTGAAAAACTTTTTACCTACGCCCATCTTAGACAGGATGAAGATCTGAGAGCCGAGGAGCCAAAAAAAGCTCTCATGCGCATCACTTCTTTGCATTACGAGTTTGCCAAAGAGACTTCCTGGATCCAACCCGAGCTGCTCCAGCTGGATGAAGAGCGGCTGCAAAAGTATTTGGAATCTCCCCTTTTATTACCCTACAAGATCTATCTCCAGAGGATCGTTCGTTTAAAGCCCCATACGCTTTCTCAAAAAGAAGAGGCCCTCCTTGCCCTTTCAGGCAATGCCTTGGAAGTCTCCAGAAGAGCCTTCGGGGCCTTCAATGATGCCGATCTGAAATTTCCCGAAGTGGAAGACAGCCAGGAAAAAAAAAGAGAGCTGACCCATGCGACCTATCACCGTCTCCTGCGTTCTAAGGATCGCAAGCTGAGAAAAGAGGCATTCTGTGCTATGCACGAGAGTTACAGGCAATGGGAAAACACACTCTCCGAGCTCATCTTTGGTCAGGTGCAAAACCACCTCTTTCAAATGAAAGCCCGCAAATTTAGCTCTTGCCTTCAGGCTGCCCTTTTTCCCCATCAGATTGAAACGAAGGTCTATACCTCTCTCATCGAAACAGTGCGCAATCATCTCTCTTCTCTTTACCGCTACATGCAGCTGCGTAAAAGAGTGATGGGTGTGGAGGAGCTCCATCTCTACGACCTTCATGCTCCCCTCATTTCTCTTCAGGAAGAAGAGATCTCTTATGGACAGGCGGTTCAGTATGTAAAAGACGCCGTTGTCCCCTTAGGACAAGAGTATCAAAAGGAGCTTTCTTTCGGATTTCAAGAAGGAGGCTGGGTGGACCGCTATGAAAATGAGGGAAAGCGTTCGGGAGCCTATTCGAGCGGATGCTATGATAGCATGCCCTTCATACTCATGAATTATGAGGGAGCTTTGCGAGATGTCATGACCCTGGCCCATGAAGCGGGCCACAGCATGCACACGCTGCTATCCAATCGCCATCAACCCTATCACTACTCTCATTATCCCATCTTTTTGGCCGAAGTGGCCTCTACGCTCCATGAGGAGCTTCTTCTTGACCATCTTTTAGCCCGGGCGGAATCGAAAGAGCGAAGGGCCTATCTGATCAATCAGCGCATTGATGACATGAGAGCAACCTTTTTTAGGCAGGTGATGTTTGCTGAATTTGAATGGAAGCTGCACAGCTGCGCAGAAGAGGGAACTCCTCTCACTCCGGGACTGCTAAAAAGGGAGTATAAAAAACTCAATGAGGACTACTTTGGCCCCGGCGTCTTCATCGATCCGCTCATCGAGATCGAATGGGCGCGCATTCCTCATTTTTATTACAACTTTTATGTCTACCAGTACGCGACGGGAATCAGTGCAGCCTATGCTCTATTTGAAAAGATAAAAAAGGAAGGGCAGGCAGCTAGAAATCGCTACCTGCGTCTTCTCTCTTCCGGATGCTATGAGTTTCCGCTGCGTCTCCTTCAGGAGGCGGGTGTAGAGATGCTGAAACCAGAACCTGTCCTTTCCTTCATACGCCATTTTGACAGCCTCGTTCAAGAGCTTGACGTCCTTTTGGCATAAAAATTGCCTGAAAAGATCAAGAGCGGTATACGCAATATTAGAAATATGGATCAAACCTTTCAGAAAGTAAAAGCCGCCTTTATCGTCATCAATGAAAAGGGGCTGCACACACGTCCTGCGACCGAGCTTGTAAAGTGCGCCTCCTCCTTTAAATCCCACATCTTTCTCCATACCCTTTCCATGAGCGTCAATGCCAAATCCCTTCTGGGCATCTTGATGTTGGCAGCCTCAAAGGGGTCCAAGATCCGCATTGAAGCAGAAGGGCGGGATGCAGAAGAGGCCGTGCAAGCCCTGCTCTTTTTGGCCAAGAACAAATTCAACATTAAGTATTGAGTTCTTCGACGGGAATGGTCTTATCCAGGATCTCTTTGCGACAAAAGACGGGAATATTGTTCATCAGCGCCAAGGTGACACAGTCGCTAGGGCGTGCGTCAATCTCTAAAATCGTCGACTGGTCACCTCGTTTTTGTTCCAGGTAGAGGCGGGAAAAATAGATGGTATCTTCCAGATCGTTGATGACGATTTGCAAGGGTTTGATGTCGAGTCCGTTTAAGATGGCATTGATGAGGTCATGGGTATAGGGGCGTGGTTTGTGCTCTTCGGTCAGATAGATTTGAATGGTACGGCCGACCTGAGGATCAGTATAGATGGCAAAGCGTTTTTCTTCCGTTCCGAGAATGATAACAGTGTATGCGCGCGATTGCAGAATTTTACTGAAGCTGACGGGGATCAGATCCACATCCATTCCCTCATTTTAGGGGCGAGTGACAATTTGTCCATCAGAAAAACCGATGAGGACGCGTCCGGCGAGGTGAAAGAAGAAACCGGTATCTACAACCCCGGGAAGCTGAATGAGTGAGGCGTGGTCTCTCTCTGGATGCTCCCTCAGCCGGGGAAAGTGAATATCGAAGATGTAGTTGTGGTTATCCGTGATGAAGAGATCCCCCTTTTTATTCTTGCGAAAGGAGCCATGGAAGCCCAATCTTTCGATCTGACGGCAGGTGGCTTGAATCCCAAATGGGATCATCTCTACCGGGAGATTTTTTTTCCCAAGAAGAGAACAGAGTTTGGATTCTTCAACGAGAACGACCATCTCCGTGCTCATGCTGGCAAGAATTTTCTCGCGCACAAGGGCTCCTCCTCCCCCTTTGATCATCCTTTTTTGTTCATCGATCTCATCCGCGCCGTCGACGGCGATGTCGAGAGAAGAGAGTTGATTAATGTCCGTTAAGGGAATGCCCGCTCTTTTGGCAAGCTCTTCGGATTCATTGGAGCTGGCAACGGCCTGAATGGCGAGCCCTTCGGCGCAAAGCTCTCCTAAGCGCTTGATGAAAAAATGCGCTGTAGAGCCCGATCCAAGCCCTACTCTCATTCCCGATTTGATCAGCTCAGCTGCTGCCCGGCCGAGCCTCTTTTTGATTGCATCCATGATTTAAAACAGTTATTCTCTCATTTAATGATTACCTTGCAAGATCTTTTTCGCTTTCTTGATGCTCTCTTTCCTACAGAAGGGGTTTTAGATGCCTGCCATAATGGCCTGCAGGTGGAGGGGAAGGGAGAGATTCGAAAGATTGCGCTCGCTGTCTCCGCCTCTTTAGCCGTCATCGAGAAAGCCGTCTCGATCGGAGCCGATGCTCTCATTGTTCACCACGGCCTTTTTTGGAAAAATGATCCCCTTTACCTTTCCGGGTCCAAAAGAAGCAAGCTCGCTCTTCTTCTGGCTCACGACATCTCACTTTTTGCCTATCATCTTCCCTTGGATGCGCATCCCTCCCTCGGCAACAACTGGAGGGCTGCCATTGAATTAGGATGGAAGCAGCTCGAATCTTTTGGTATCAGCAATGGCTATCCTATCGGTGTTAAAGGAGCGTTTCCTGCACTCCCTGTACAGGAATTTACCAGAAAACTTGTGGATTACTACGGCCATAAAGCCGTTTTGGCTTTAGGGGGGAAAGAAGAGGTCAGCAGTGCTGCGCTTCTTTCCGGGGGCGGCCATCGTTACATCGAACAGGCCGTCCGCGAAGGAGTGGACTGTTTTGTCACGGGCAGTTTCGACTTGCCCGTTTGGGATATTGCGTTAGAAGATCAGATCAATTTTGTGGCGATGGGACACCATGCCACTGAGAGAGTGGGTCTTCTTGCCCTTCAGAGTCACTTGCAAGACCATCTGGGGCTTCCCTTAGAGTTCATTGATCTGCCCAATCCCTTTTAACTCGACTTTTAACCTTTTTTCTTGCGTATTATTTTTTTCATTCCTACTCTTAGAGGCTGTGTAAACCAGGAGTTGTCATATGGCAGTTGCGATCAAAATTGAGAAAAGGGGTCTTGCAAGAGAGAGCCACAAGACGAAGAGGGTTCGGGAAAAACTGCAAAAAAGACTCGAAGAACAGGAGCGAGCCATCACTCCTCATGCCATCGAACAAAAAACCATTGAAATTCATCGCTGGATTGCACGCCATGCACCCTATCGAGTTGTCCTCCGGTCGAAGAACATTTCTCTCTTTGATGAAAATCAAAACACCGCTAGACTCAGCCGCCGAGTCGAAGCAATTGCACAAAAACTACAACAGCAATTGACGCTCCCTTCGAAAGATTTAAAAGAGCGCCATATTCAAAAGCAGTCGAGGTGACGATATACCGAACGCACTTGAAAAATTGGATTTGGGCCGACGCGAAAGCTCCCCCCGGTTCGACGATCGCATCTCGCCCAATATTAGAAATATGGGGCGAGATGCGATCGTCGAATTCCGAGGTTTTGGCGCAGCCGAAATTCCAATTTTTGAAGTGCGTTCGGTATACACCAAGCGAAATCGGAGCGCAGCATTCCGAACGGCGACGCCCTTCCCGCTGAGGGAAGATCGAGGAGAAGGGGGCGTGGCAGAGGCGCATCAAGTCCAAATTCACAAAATCTGACGGAGTGCGGCAGTGCCGGAGACGAAGATGAACTGGGGCCTTATGGCCCGAGAATTTTTTTAGGTTTTGGGCCGAGTTTCGAACTCGGCCCAACCCGTCTTTTGAAAATACCCGGCCCTTAAGGGCCGTGTTTCCAAACGGGGGAGGGATGAAACAGAATGTGATCGATTGTCTAAAGGAGAGGGGGCTTGTCGATGCGATGACAAGCAGCGATCTTTGCAAACGCGCCGAAAAGCCCTTAACCGTATACATAGGATTTGATCCGACCGCAGACAGCCTTCATGTAGGCAATCTGGTTGGGATTGTAGCGTTGGGATGGTTCCAGAGATTTGGACACAGACCGGTAGCGCTTCTCGGAGGAGCGACGGGGCGCATAGGCGATCCTTCGGGGAAGAGTCAGGAGCGGCCGCTTCTCAGCGAGGCGATGCTGCAAAAGAATGTCGTCTCCATCGCGAAGCAGTTGGAGCAGATTCTAAAATACTCCGGAGCGCGCGCCCCGCTTGTCGTCAATAATGAGGAGTGGTTATCGAAATTTTCCCTCTTGGATTTTTTGCGCGATATCGGAAGGCAGTTTCGAGTGGGGCCAATGTTGGCCAAAGAGAGCGTACGCTCTCGCATGGATGCAGAGGAGGGGATGAGTTTTACGGAATTCTCCTATCAACTGCTTCAATCCTATGATTTTTATTATCTTTTGGAGCATCACGAGGTCTGTCTGCAGATAGGAGGAAGCGATCAGTGGGGAAATATCACTTCAGGGATTGAGCTCATCCGCAAACTTTGCGGCAAGACGGCCTTTGGGTTGACATGGCCGTTGCTCACGCGCAGCGATGGAAAGAAATTTGGAAAGACAGAAGAGGGGGCAGTATGGCTCTCTTCGGAAAGATCTTCTCCCTATCACTTCTACCAGTACTTCATGCAGATACCCGATCGGGATGTCACGAAGCTTCTTAGGATGCTGACTTATATGGATCTTGCGGAGATTAACGCCATTGAAGCTGCGATGAAGAGGCCCGAATATCTCCCCAATACGGCTCAAATGCGTCTGGCGGAAGAAGCGACGCGTCTTGTTCATGGCGAAGAGGGCCTACAAAGAGCGCTGCGCGTAACCCAGGCGGCAGCTCCCGGGAAAAAGGCCCTTCTCGATGCAGCCCTTTTGAAGGAGATTTCCTTAGATATTCCCCATCTTTTTCTTAAGAGAGAAGCGGTTCTTGGCTCAAAGTTCATCGATGTGATGGCGCTCTCCGGCGTTGTCTCGAGTAAAGGGGAAGCGACGCGGTTGATCCGAAATGGGGGAGCCTACCTTAATGAAGAAAGGGTGGAAGACCCTACTCTTGTTTTGGAAGAGAGCCATTTCATAGGGGGAGACTGCTTGCTGATCGCCTCCGGGAAAAAAAAGAAGGTTCTTATCCAGCTTAAATAAAGCACTTGTCTGAAATTCAACGGGATACAACAATGAGATTATGAACCTGAGCCTAAAAACAGGCGGCAAGATGCGCTGCGCGGCAAACTCCTATCGATTCTCGCGAGGAATAACATTCTTGAATACGAAGGATTCGTAAGCGAGAATCGATAGGGCAATGCCGCAACAAGCAGATTGCCGCCTGTTTTTAGGCTCGGGTTAATAAATAAACCATCTTCCCCGTAAGGGGAGTTTGACGAGGATCCATAACAAGGAGCTTAAGATTATGGCCACAATCACCAAGAAGAAGCTGGTACAGTTAATTGCCCAAAAATATGGGTTGCATCCCAATGATGTACGCAATGTCACTCAGGCTCTTCTCGATTTGATGACGGACTCTCTTGCGCAGGGCGACCGGTTGGAATTTCGCGATTTTGGCGTCTTTGAGATTGTCGAGCGAAAACGCAAGATTGGAAGAAATCCAAAAAATGCAGCTGTTCCCATTGTCATCCCTGCCAGGTCCGCAGTGAAATTTACTCCCGGAAAAAAGATGAAGCAGCTTGTGGAAGAGAAGAAACACGAGACAGAAGAATTTCGAGAAGAAGATTCTCAGTGATCTCTCTTTTTTCTTATTATCAGAAATGTTTTCGGCAGGCGGATTTTACCTATCCCTGGCATGAGGCTGTATTTTATTATCTTTTTTCTGGAAAGTTCGATCCGGAAAAGGGGAGGATGCTTAAGGAAAACACACTCTCTCTGGACTTGAGGGAGTCTTCTGATTATGTGCTTTTTTTTCAGCGGTTTTTAACTCTCTCTTGCCTCTCTTTTTTGACTCAAACCTCATTTTCCCTAGAGCCTCTTTTTCAAAAAGCCCTCACACACCCCTATTGGCAGGGCTCGTCTCTTTGCTCTCTTTCCTTTCAGCTTTGCGCTCATTTGGGAGCATGGCATCAGAGAGAAGAGGCCATGCCCTCTCTTGAGCAAGATAAGATCTGGTCGGGAGGGGAGCTCACTCTCCAGGAAGAGGCTGAATCAGCCCTCCTTAAAGGATGTTTGGGTCTTTTGAAAGAGGACAGCGAACTTCAAGAGAGGGCGCTTCTCCAGGCAGAGTGGATGCTCTCTCTTTTGGATCACGAGCACTTTCCCTTTTTTTCGCTTTTTTGCGCGGAAGAAAGCTGCGCCCCTCTCTCTCTTTTTGCCGCAAACCACGTTCTTTTTTGCCTCTGCGACTCTTTGACAAAAGAAGAGAAGTGGCATCTTGCGTCAATCAGGCAGCTGCACCATCTCGAAAAGTGCGGAACTCCGGCTCCCTCGGACCTTCCTTTGATTTTACCCCTTCTTTTGGCTCTTTTAAAACGGCTTGATCCCGGCCTCTCCTTTTGCGTGGAGAGCTCTTTTCTCGCCTCGCCTTTTATTTTTTCGCGGCAAAGACAAGCAAGCGGCTTTGCCTTGACCTTGCTGGGGAAAAATAGCGGGCTGGGAGCTTTTCATAAAAAAGGGGTCAAAATAGTCAATTGCGGGCCCTGGGCGGCACCTCTGGGAGAGTGCAGGAATTTTGGGATTCGACGTCTCGCTTTTCGAGAAAAGGAGCTCTTTTTCTCATTGAAATCAGATCTCATGCAGGGAGCGGGTTCTCCAAAAGATTTCGCTTCGCCTCTTGAGAGCGCCTCTTCATCCCTTGAGGGCTGGACTCGTCTGCAGCCGACACCCTCTTTTGTCGACGGCTGGATACATCTAAAAGCCCGGGAAGACAAAGAGCGCCTCAATCTGGATCTGACATTGAGCTCATCTCCGGATGCAGGGGTTCTCTTTTTTGCGTTCCTTGTCCAAGCAAAGGAAGCTCAAGTAGGACGCCATCGCTTTTTGCCTGCAACCATGCGTCATTATCTTGGCGAGAGCGCGCTTATCACCTTTTTTGCACAAGAGGAGAAGATTGAGATTGCTCTTTCTAAAAAAGGCGAAATTGAGCTGATCCCCTTGGGAGGAGGGCGCCACTTTTGGGGAGCAAATTTTTTACTTGCTCTCGCTTTTTCTTCCTCCCGTCCCTCTCTCTCTTGCTCTATCTGTTAAACGATTGAAAAATAATCAGATTGTGTCATAATTAGCCTTTATTAATGAGCGCATTTGGGCTCCGAAGAGAGTTTTGCAAATGGCTCTTGCGATAAAGAAAAGGGGGAGTTTTGTCTTTTCCAAGAATTCTTTTATATGGAACAATTATTTTATTTGGCGCCATGGGCTCTTTTGCTCTTATCAAGCGGCTGAAAGGGTCTCGAGAAGCGATCGAGCAAGCGGCGGAGATCTCACAAGACGAAAAGGAGCGGGAGTTGCTCAAACAGGTGGCAGCTCTTCCCAAGACCCCCGTTGCCTCCTTTACGGAGATTAAAATAGCTCCTCCTGCTCCTCTCGAGCCGGTTGAAGAAGAGGATTTTCCTGCATGCAACCGCATGCAGCAGCTCTTCTCTACGGGCCCTCATAAACTCCCTATTGTGGAGACGATTACTTATACAAGCAACGTTCCCTGGCTCAAAGGAAGGCCTGCCTGGCTTGCCGATTATTCAAACTACTACAACACTTCGTGTCATTTCATTGCGCGCAGTTTAAATAAAAAACTTGATTATCTCTCTCAAAAAGTGTTTCCAGGAAGTAAATTTAATGTCTTTTCCAAGGATAAAAAGATTCAGTTTTATCTGCTGCTCGATCTTTCCAGAAGGAAGATGGGACTTTACTACATTGACCTGGATACGAATGAGCGCGTCTTGCTTAAGACTTATCTGGTCGGCGCTGGGAAGTTGGATGAGAAAAGACTGTCCGGCAGCTTAACGCCCTTAGGCAAGTTTTCCTTAGCGAATAAAATTGCGGTTTACAAGCCGGGTGATATCGGCTTTTTTCAGGAAAAAAGAGTTGAGATGATCCAAGTCTTTGGGACACGCTGGATTCCCTTTAAAGAGGAACTTGAGGGGACGACAGGACGTGCTAAAGGATTTGGCATTCATGGAGCTCCCTGGCTCAAGGATAAAGAGACGGAAGGCTATCTTGAAAATCGCGACTGCATCGGAAAGTATGATAGTGGGGGATGTATCCGCCTCCTCCAGGAAGATGTCGAAGAGCTTGCCTCGATTGTCATGACCAAGCCCGCAGTCATTGAGATTGTGCGCAATTTCCGCACTGCGCGCCTGCCCGGCGTAGAAAAAGGCGAACCCCAACACAAATAAGACAATGCCTCCTCCGGAAAAGCAGATTTTGGAGCATGAGAAAGAGATTGTCGCTTATGAGAAGACCATTGCGCAATTTAAGCGACAAAATGAAAAAAATCCCATTTCCACAGCTTCTGAAATTGCAAAACTTGAAAAGAAGCTCGAAGCTCTTAAAAAGAGAATCTATTCTCAGCTGACTCCCTGGCAGCGGATCGCCATTTGCCGCCACCCTTCCCGACCCAAGGCGCTGGATTACATAAAAAATATCTGCAACGATTTCACGGAACTCTTTGGCGATCGCCTCTTTCGGGACGATCGAGCCGTGCTTTGCGGATTTGCCAAAATCCAAGGCGTCAAAGTGATGGTAGTGGCCCAGGAAAAGGGAAGCGATACGGAGAGTCGTATTCGGCACAATTTTGGAATGCTCCATCCTGAAGGATACCGAAAGGCCTTGCGCTGCATGCGGCTTGCAGAAAAATTTCACCTTCCCGTCCTCTCTTTGATTGATACTCCCGGAGCTTATCCGGGGTTGAGTGCAGAAGAGAGGGGACAGGGGTGGGCCATTGCGCAGAACTTAAGGGAGATGGCGCGTTTGAAAACGCCGATTTTTGCTCTTCTCATTGGAGAGGGCTGTTCGGGAGGGGCTTTAGGGATCGGGGTAGCCGATGTGGTCGCCATGCTGCAGCATGCCTACTATTCGGTCATTTCCCCCGAAGGGTGCGCCTCGATCTTGTGGCAAGATACATCTAAAAATGAAGAGGCTGCAAAAGCTCTGAAAATGCAGGCGGAAGACCTTCAGGAGATGGGGGCGGTTGATGCCGTCATCGAGGAGCCCTTAGGAGGTGCGCACCAAGCTCCGGAGGTCGTCTATCGCAATGTTCAAAACTTTGTTTTAGAACAATGGAATCTCTTCAAATCGATCTCTCCTGCTCTTTTAATTGAGAGGCGCTATCAGAAGTTTCGCCAGCTTGGAAAATTTGCCATCGAAGATCCGCTCCATTCCCCACGTTATTAACCAGCGGTTGCAAACAACTGCTTTTCTTCATAAAATGTACACAAATGAACTCAAAATTAATTGCAACCTGGGAGCTGCCTCCTCGAAATGTGGCTGTCAAAAAACGTACAAAGTCGAGATATACCGAACGCACTTCAAAAACTGGATTTGGGCCGACGCGAAAGCTCCCCCCGGTTCGATGATCGCATCTTACCCAATATTAGAAATATGGGGCGAGATGCGATCGTCGAACCGCGAGGTTTTGGCGCAGGCGAAATTCCAATTTTTCAAGTGCGTTCGGTATAACTGAATATGAAACTTTTATTAAAAGCTGCACTTCATCATCGCAAACATTTTACCCTTCTCATCTTTACTTTTTTAACCCTTTTTGCTCTCACCATTGCCTCGCAAATGGAGATGTTTGCACTAGGCATCCTCTCCAGTAATGGAGCCGATTTCTTTGCTCTCTTTTCTCCCAAAAAAGAGGAGGTCATCCGCTCCCATGATGCGATCTCCTTACATGATGTGAAAGTAAAATGGCATGAGATTGATACAGAGGGAAGCGGCATCATCACTAAAGAAAAAGCCGCCGCCTACATGGAAAAGCGTCGAGAGACCAATCCCTTGAATTGGATCTTGCGCAACACGGCTAAGACATTTCATCTCTCCGATAATATCAATGTCCTCATCGGCCTGCTTGTGGTGATTGCCGTCTTTAAGGCGATCTGGCTCTTCTTAAGCCGGTTTACAACACAGCTCTTCGCTATCCGTATCAGCCGAGATTTAAGACAGCGCTATTTCGAGCACATCCAGTCTCTGCCGATGAGTTTTTATCAGGAGTACAATATCGGGTCGCTCTCTTCTCGAGTTGTCGGGGATGCGGGACAGATCGCCTCCTCTCTGAATTCCTCTGTGACCAACTTCTTGCAAACCCCCTTTACCATTGTCACCAGCCTGCTTGTCTGTTTTTACCTCTCCTGGCAGCTCTCTCTTGTGATTCTTGTCGGCCTGCCCATGATCATCATGCCGATTGTCTTTCTTGCCAAGAGAGTGAAGAGGGTCACGCGACAATTGCAACTGAACCAAGAGCGGTTTGCATCCGTGCTGATCGACTTTCTGGCAGGCATCCAGACGGTGAAGATCTTTGCCATGGAGCTTTTCTCTCGAAAGAAATACGAAGAACAGAATGACCGTATGGCAGTCTTAGAGAGCAAAACGGCCAAATACGCCCTGCTTACACGCCCCATTCTCCATGCGATTACCACCCTTTGCATTGCAGGCGTGGTGATCTTTGGCCTATACACCCTTGGGATGCCGCTTTCTCAACTCATTGTCTTTTCGGGCATGCTCCATCTGGCGTACGAACCCGTAAAAAAGTTTGCCGATGAAAATGCCAATATCCAGCGTGGAGTCGTTGCCGCAGAGAGAATGTTTGAGGTTTTAAACATCAAGCCCCACATTGAAGATCAGGATGGAGCCCTTGAGCTTTCCGGATTTAACGATTCGATTGAATTCGACCGGGTCTGGTTCCGGTATCAGGGAGAGTGGATCTTAAAGGACGTCAGCTTTACGGTGCGCAAAGGGCAAACCGTAGCCATTGTCGGACCGACGGGAGCCGGGAAATCGACGATCGTTCAGCTCCTTCCCCGTCTTTATGAGGTGCAAAAAGGGGAGATTCGCATCGATGGAAAACCTCTTAATGCCTACACACAAAAATCTCTTCGCGAAAACATCGCCTTTGTCTCTCAAAGACCCTTTCTCTTCTACGACACAGTGGCTGCCAACATCTCCTTCGGGAGGCACTTCTCTCAAGAAGAGATCGAAAATTCGGCCAAGCGCGCGCATGCCCACGAATTCATCAAGGAGCTGCCGGACAAGTATCACACCATGCTAACCGACGCCGGGCAAAATCTCTCGGGCGGCCAGCAGCAGCGCCTGGCCATTGCCCGCGCTCTTCTGAAAGACGCTCCGGTTCTCATCTTGGACGAGGCGACCTCTGCGCTGGATGCCATCAGTGAGAATCGAATCAAATCAGCCATCTTTGATCTTCATGGAGAGGTGACGCAGATTCTCATCGCCCACCGCCTCGGCACCATTGAACACGCAGACAAGATCATCTACTTGGAAAAGGGAGAAAAGATCGCCGAAGGCTCCAAAAAAGAGCTTCTCAAACACTGTGTGGAATTCCGCCAGATGTGGGAGGCTCTCTATCGCACGGAAAAGAGCTCCAAACAGGAGAGCGAACTTCCTGTCACCCTTGGTTAAGAAGTAGAGTTGTCTTTTTTTGGAGCAGTAAAAAAAGTTGATCATCAGGGCAGCGCAAGCGGATCAAGTGCAACAGCCGCATTTCTTAGCGCCGGTACAGCAACACATCCATCCTCCAATGAGAGCAAGTCCGCCGCACACCCCTAAACCGACCTTTAACGCTGTACAGGATATGAGTGGTTGTGTGCCATCATCACATTCTCCAAAAATTCCAACAAGCAAACCAAACGCCCCCATGGCAACCCAGCTTATTCCACAGCATATTCCAACGGGACCGTGCCAACAGTCGCAGTGATACGAGGAATAGGAAGAGGAATATGAGCCTTGCGACGCAGAAGCTCTGCTTGCCGTAGAGAGAAGACTCATTTTTTCTGGAGGAATCACAACAACAGTACTGCCTTCAGGGAGCACAATCGTGCTGTCGGCAGATAATCTGTCATAAGTGTAATTAGCATTTCCTACAATAGACATAATTTTCTCCTATGATATATAATTTATTTTTGTTCCTTGAGAGATTAAGATTAACATTGAAAAATTATTATTTCGTAATTTTAAGTAGACAATCTTTTTAAACAACCTCTTCCAGTCTTGAATCAAAACTTGTCGCTTGTCCATTCGAAGCTATAAATTTCATTGTCTTCATTAAATAATCAAAAACAACTTCAGCTTGGTTTTTCTGGGTTGTAAATAATTTTAATGTTTCAGTAGGGTTTGCTTCTAAAAAATCTTGTGCTAATTGCAGCATCTTTGCCTTTTGTCCCGGTTTTTGAAATTCCCGTAAAGCATAAAGAGCTTCATTATCAAAACGTCCTTTCAGCATCATCAGGACATCCTGATCTTCATTTTGCAAATCACTGGAACGATCCGGATACGTACCTGTAAAGATCATACCAAAAACGTTGGATGCAGCAATGCTAGCCGCAATTAATGAAGCTGTAAGGGCAAATTGACCTGTATTATCAATTGATGAAACATAGTTTTTAAAAGGCAGCATGGCAGATAACGCTAAACCAACTGGTATTCCAATAATCACAGTATAACCTCTCCATTTAAGCCATTTTTGCGCTTGCTCATGAGCTTTTCGAGCTTTTTCAAAAATGAGACATTGCGACTTGCTAAAAGGAAAAAATCCTTTAGTAGCCAAATGTTGAAGATCTTGTTCTCTTAAATCTACCCCATTCTCTTCGGATAAATATTTTGATTTTTCTAGGTTTTTAAAAAGAACTTCTAATACATAGCTCATATTTTTTTATTCTTTTGAAAATTCATTAATTTTAAAAACACATTGATTTTAGCTAAAAAATGTAACTAAAGAGTCTCGAAAACGCAAGAAAAAAAATGCACAAGAAAAAAAGTCTGTTCTGTCAGCACACCATCCGAGGCGTCTCGTTCAGCCGTACGCAAGCGTGCGCATAACAATTGATCTTCACAAAATATGTACAAGGGAAGATAGCAATAAAGGACAAAATCTTGCATCATCTACCGACAAGCAATTTGTAAATTCCGGCTAGGATTTCAAGCCAATCCGTTGCGGTGGGATGAGATATCCCAAGTTCTTTCGCAATCTCGGATAGATTGAGAAATTGCCGCTTTACAGAAAAAGTTTTACTTTTCCGGAAGGATCCTGAAACAGAGTTTCTTGATAATTAATTTCTAATTAATAATGCTGAAGTTATGCAAATTGACGAGCAATTGCTGTCTATCCAAGATCTTTAGCTCGACTTTGTGCGAGTTTAGGAAAGTTGTGAAGCGAAAAAAGATTGCGATCAGTCTTGGTGTTCTGCTCTTTCTGGGAATTTCCTTAGGAGTCGTCTTCTATTTCTTCAGTGAAGAAGAGGAAAAAAAGGAACTTGTCTTATATGGCAATGTCGATGTGAGGCAGGTCGATATGGGATTTCGTGTTCCGGGCCAGGTCGATACCCTCTTTTTTGAAGAGGGAGATTATGTGAAGAAGGGGAGCTTGATGGCTGTCTTGGATAAAACTCCCTATGATAGCCGTCTTCGCCAGGCGAAGGGTAATGTTCTTGCATTTGCAGTGAAGTTGGCCAATGCCGAGATCCAGCTCAAACGGCGCGAGGAATTAATCAAAGTGGGGGGAGTCTCTCAAGAAGATTTTGACAACGCCTTAACGAGCCGTGATCAGCTAAGAGCCGACCTGGAGCAAGCGCAAGCGGAAATGCAGGTGGCCAAAGACAATCTAGCTTTTACAGAAACCTTTGCGCCCGCCGACGGGATTATCTTGACCCGTATTCGCGAGCCGGGGAGCGTGGTGTTGCAGTCGGAGCCGGTTTATACCCTATCCGTCGTCTCTCCGGTGTGGATTCGCGCCTATGTTGACGAGCCTAATTTGGGAAATGTCTTCTTCGGGATGGAAGCCGAGATCTATACGGACACGAAGGGAAAAAAGCCCTACCTTGGAAAGGTTGGTTTCATCTCTCCGGTCTCGGAGTTTACTCCCAAGACGGTTGAGTCGACCGAACTGCGTTCGGACCTCGTCTATCGCCTGCGCATCTATGTCGCTAATCCCGATTGGGGCTTGAAGCAGGTAATGCCCGTCACAGTGAAGCTTGCTCTATCGAAAGATCGCAATCGAAATCTTTCCAAAAGAGTTGAAAAATCGACTCATGGGCGGCTCTAATCCTCCGCTCATTAGCCGATTTTCCAAGTGTTTTCTCTATGAACGCAGGTGAAGCAATTGTCTCTTTGGAACATGTGACCAAAGAGTTTGTCCCGTCGAAACCGCCGGCTCTCAAAGAGATTCACGCCACGCTTCCAAAGGGGAAGATTGTCGGTCTTGTGGGACCGGACGGAGCGGGTAAGACGACGTTAATCCGGCTCATTGCGGCCCTTCTTCTTCCCACAAAAGGAGAGGTAAGCGTCGCAGGATACGATACTGTAAAAGACGCCGAAGCGATCCACTGCCTTACCGGCTACATGCCGCAGAAATTTGGGCTCTATGAAGATCTCTCCGTGATGCGCAATCTCGAGCTGTATGCCGATTTGCGGGGCGTTGTCGGCGAAGAGCGTGCGAAAAAGTTTGAAAAATTGCTTAAATTTACGGCGCTTTCCCCTTTTATCAGCCGTTTAGCAGGGGCTTTGTCAGGAGGGATGAAGCAGAAATTGGGCCTTGCCTGCGCCTTAATTTCAAAGCCGACTCTTTTACTCCTGGATGAACCGAGCGTCGGCGTGGATCCTCTTTCAAGAAGAGAACTGTGGGAGATGGTGCAGGAACTGATTGCGGAGGGGATCTCTGTTGTCTGGAGTACGGCTTATCTGGATGAAGCCGAGCGGTGCGATTCCGTCTTGCTCTTAAATGAAGGAGAGGTGCTCTTTCAGGGAACATCGCAGGAACTCACCGAGCGTGTGCGTGATCGCGTCTTTAAAATCACGAAGATCTCTTCCAACCGCCGGGAGCTGCTCATTGAGGTGTTGCGGCAAGAGAATGTGATCGACGGAGTGATTCAGGGCCAAGATATCCGTCTGGTCAGTAAAGAGAAAAATAAACCTCCTTTGGACCTTTCGTCTCTAAAGCAGGGAGCCGGAAGCGAGATCCTCCCCATTCAGCCCCGTTTTGAAGACGCCTTTGTCGATATTTTAGGAGGCGGACCTTCGGGCGCTTCCCGTCTTGCACAGATCATGCCTGTCATTGGAAAGGATCGAGAAGCAGTCGTAACAGCTGAAGGGCTGACGAAGAGATTTGGTTCTTTTACAGCCGCAGATCGCATCTCCTTTAAGATTCAACGAAAAGAGATCTTTGGCCTTCTTGGCCCCAATGGAGCAGGGAAGTCGACCACGTTTAAGATGCTTTGCGGCCTGCTGAGGCCCACAAGCGGCAAGGCCCTCGTCAAGAATTATGATCTTCAGCTCGCTCCGGGAGAAGGACGCGCCCATATAGGCTACATGGCTCAAAAGTTTTCTCTCTATGGGAACTTAAGCGTAAAGCAAAATCTGGAGTTTTTTTCCGGCGCCTACAATCTAAGAGGGAAGCAGAAAAAGGAGATCATTCACCAGATGATCGAGATCTTTTCTTTTCAAGACTATCTCGATACCTCTGCAGAACTTCTTCCGCTGGGCTTCAAGCAGCGTCTGGCTCTTTCCTGCGCTACCATGCACCATCCCGAAGTGCTCTTTTTAGATGAACCGACCTCTGGCGTCGACCCCCTGACGCGCCGAGAATTTTGGAACCACATCAATGGGCTTGTGGGAAAAGGAGTAACCATCATGGTGACCACCCATTTCATGGACGAGGCGGAGTGGTGTGATCGGATTGCCTTGATCTACAAAGGCCAGGTGATCCACATGGAAACTCCCGATGCACTCAAAGCGATCGCCCAATCTGAAAAAAATCCCACTCCAACCTTAGAAGACGCTTTCATTCAGCTCATTGAGGAGTATGACAAAAAAAAGGGAGAGTGAAGCAATCTGTCTTTTGTCTCGAGAAGGAAGGAGGCGCCGGCTCCGGGCTCTTTTGGTCAAAGAGATGTTGCAAATCATTAAAGATCCCAGCAGCATCTTGATTAGCGTGGTTTTGCCCGTTCTCCTCCTCTTTCTGTATGGAACGGGAGTCTCTTTGGATCTCGATCATTTGAAGGTGGGACTTGTATTGGAGGACAGCGCTCCGGACGTGCAGAGTTTTGCCAAGGCGCTCACAGATTCTCGCTATTTTGACGTCACACTCAAAAGGGACCCCAGGGAGTTGCGTGAGGATTTAGAGAAGGGCGCGATTCGAGGCATGCTTGTCGTCCCCTCCTATTTTTCCGATTTCCGCAAGCGTCCAAGCAAGATTGCCCCCATTCAGGTCATTGCCGACGGCAGTGAGACCAATACAGCTCATTTTGTTCAAAACTACGCAAGCGGAGCGTTCCAAAAGTGGTTGATTCAACAGCGGATAGATGGAAACATGCCCAATCCTATCCCTCCTCTTAAGGTAGAAAACCGTTATTGGTTCAATGAGAAACTCGAAAGCCGTTATTTTTTACTTCCCGGTTCGCTCGCCATCATCATGACTTTGATCGGAACTCTTTTGACCTCTCTTGTTGTCTCGCGTGAATGGGAGAGAGGAACGATGGAAGGATTGATGGCAACCCCGGTTAGCATCATCGAGTTTGTCTTGAGTAAATTGATTGCCTATTTCATTTTGGGCATGATCTCGATGATTCTGTGCGTGGCGATCTCTCTTCTCATCTATCAGATCCCTTTTAAGGGATCATTTTTGGCCCTCGCCGTGATCTCTTCGCTCTTCCTTCTCTCTTCGTTGGGTTCGGGACTGCTCATTTCCTCCTACTGCAAGAACCAAATTGTGGCCTCTCAGGCCTCTCTTGTCGTAGGCTTCATGCCCTCCTACATCCTTTCCGGCTTTATTTTTGAGATCTCCAGCATGCCTCTTCCCATTCAATGGATCACCTATGCGATCCCCGCGCGCTATTTCGTGACCTGCTTGCAATCGATTTTTCTCGTGGGCGATGTGTGGCCTCTGTTTGTGAAAAATCTGATCCCGATTGTCTTCATCGGACTCTTGTTATTTGTAATGACAGCTTTGAAAATAGTGAAACGGTTGGACTAATGAAGTGGCGTGTTTTAGCGCTCATTGTTAAAGAACTCTTAGCTGTCTGGCGGGATCCCAAGAGCCGTGTGGCCATCTTAGTCCCTCCCCTTGTTCAACTCTTGATTTTCACCTTCGCCGCGACGCTGGATGTCAAGAATGTCTCCATGGGAATTTTGAATCGCGACAATGGAGAACAGGGCTTCGAACTGGCACAGAGGTTTCATGGCGCTCCTGTCTTCAAGCACATCACCTATCTTCACAATGTCGGAGAGATCGCTCCCTTTATCGACAATCAAAAAGGAGTCTTCGTCCTTTCGATCGATGAGGAGTTTTCGAGAAAACTGGATGCGGGAAAAGTGGCTGAAGTCCAGCTCATTTTGGACGGAAGAAAGTCCAATACTGCCCAGATTATTGCAGGCTATGCCCAAACGATTCTCAACCAGTTCATGGCCGCTGTGATGTCTAGACAAGGCGTTCGGGAGCAGAATGCAGAGTTGATCTTCCGCAACTGGTTCAACCCTAATCTTTATTTCTACTGGTATAACATCCCCTGTCTCGTAGGCGTCTTGTCCATGCTCACCTGTCTCATCGTGACGGCGATGTCGGTTGCTCGCGAAAGAGAGCTTGGGACGTTTGATCAGCTCCTTGTCTCCCCTCTTCTTCCTTCTGAGATCCTCTTGGGGAAGATCATCCCGGGAATTTTGATCGGCCTTCTCGAGGGTGTGCTCATGCTGAGCGTGGGCATTTTTCTTTTTGGAGTCCCCTTTACGGGGTCTTTCCTGCTCCTTGCAGGAAGTCTCTTTGTCTTTGTTGCCTCGGTGAGCGGAGTGGGCCTTTTTATCTCTTCGCTGTGCCAAACCCAGCAGCAAGCCATTTTAGGAACTTTTATCTTTATGGTTCCCTCCGTCATCCTGTCGGGTTTTGCCACCCCCATCGAAAACATGCCGGAGTGGCTGCAGCCCGTCACCTACGCGATTCCTTTGCGCTACATGCTTGTCATTTCAAAAGGTCTTTTCTTAAAAGCGATGCCCGCTCACATTGTTTTTAGTAACCTCTGGCCCATGGCCGTCATTGCCTTTTTCTCTCTTTCGGGGGCGACGCTTTTGTTTCGAAGGAGGCTAGAATGAAGAGCGCTCTTTTTCGCTTCTCGTGGCTCCTTGCCGCCTTCGGGTGCATGGTGGGCCCCGATTATCATCCCCCTCATCTTGACTCTCCCACCCAATGGGAGAGCCTCAATGAGTCCAGCGCCGCTCATCTCATGACAAAGAAGCCTCTTGCCAAGTGGTGGGAGGTCTTTAAAGATGCCCTTTTAGACAAATATATCCGCCTTGCCATGGAAAACAACAATGATCTTCGTGCGGCGGAATCGAACATCTTGGCGGCGCGTGCTCTAAGACAGATTGTCTCTTCAAAGCTCTATCCCCAACTTGATCTCGATCTTAATGCAACACGTACAGCCTACAGTCAAAACGGCCTCTTCTCAACTTTGGGAGGCGGGGCTCTTCCCACTGTGCAGGTTCCCCGATTCCTAAACCTGTTTAACGCCCTCTTCGCCGCCTCATGGGAGATCGATCTCTTCGGAAAGACCCGGCGTCTGGTAGAGGCGGCAGAAGCGTGGGTAGGAAGGACGACCGAAAGGAAAAACGATCTCATCATCTCTCTTTTGGCAGAGGTGGCAGAGAATTATCTGGAGGTGAGGGGAAATCAAAACCTCCTCGCTTTGCGTCAGGAAAATGTCGCTCTTTTAGAAAAAACTCTTGCTATTGAACAGAAAAGGTTCGAAACAGGTTATGTCAACGCCTTTGATGTCGCTCAAATCGAAGCCGAGCTCGCCCTGGCCAGAGCAGCGATTCCTCCCCTTCAAAGCCACATCTATACGGGCATCTACGCCCTCTCCGTTCTGACAGGGCAGTATCCCGGAGCTTTTACGGAAGAGATGCTTCCAATTGAGCCTTTGCCAAAAGAGCCCGCTATCGTGCGCGTCGGGTTGCAGTCCGATCTTCTCCGCCGCCGTCCGGATGTTCGAGAAAAGGAGAGAGAGTTGGCAACGGCTACTGCCTTTGTCGGCGTGGCGGTCGCCTCATTCTATCCTTCCTTTTCCCTGTCTGCAGACGGAGGTTTTCAATCTCTTGCAATCAAGGAGCTCTTCCAAAAGAATAGCAAGACCTGGAGTCTGGGAACGGACCTTCTCATGCCGCTATTCAGGGGAGGGCGGTTAGTGGGACAGCTTCATGCGAGTGAAGCTTCCGTTGCGGCGGCGGCCTTCGCCTATCAGCAAACCGTGCTCAATGCCTTAGAGGAAGCTGAAACCACTCTGGCCGTCTATCTTCAAGACCTCTTTAAGATCAACCATTTGCAACACAATGTCGCCTGGAATCGCGAAAAAGTCGCGCTGACCCGCCGCCGGTATGAGAGCGGACTGGTGAGTTTAATGGAGTGGCTGAATCTCAAACGCGAACTAAACGGCGTTGAACAAAATCTTCTTCAGAGCAGGATCACGTCCCTTGTCGATCTCGTCTCTCTTTATAAAGCCTTAGGAGGGGGGTGGGAAGAGGAGGAGTGAAGAGAGGCAAGCGCTTCTTTAAGAAGCTTGTTTTCTCCCTTGTCTAAAGCGCCGCTCTCTGCCAGCCAGCGTAGATAGTCTTTAGGGATTTCGCTCAATGGCTTTCCCTGGTGCTTTCCGAAGGGCATATGGGTGATGCGCGTCTCATGTGAGAGCAGCTCAAGAACTGTCTCGAAAGAGAGATCGTCGATCATTCTGGAAAAAAGGGCATGGAGCATTTTGACATCCTCCAAGGCGCGGTGGGCCTGATTGGGCGGCAGACCGTAGACCTCTCTTAAGTACTGCAGGTTGTGGCGGGGAAGATCGCTGCGGTATCGCCTGGCCCATTTGAGAGTATCGATTGTTTTTAAAGGAGGAAGGGGGATTTCGTGGCGGTTGCATTCTGCGCTCAGAACAGGGAGGTCGAAGCTGTCCAGATTGTGTGCGATGAGAACAGCATCCGTTCCGCAAAAGGCAAAGAATTCCTGAGCAACTTTCTTGAAAGAAGGAGCGTCTTTTACCATCTCGTCGGTGATATGGGAGATGGCGCTCGCCTCCTCGGGAATGGGGATGCCGGGATTGACAAAACTGACAAAGGTACGCTCTTTGAACGGATCCAAAGCCGCAATTTCGATGATGCGGTCTTTGTCTGTCTTAACTCCCGTTGTCTCCGTATCAAAGTAGATTCCTCTCATGCCCCATAAAAATTGCACAAATCTCTTTTAATGTGTATCCTTTTTGCTCAATATGAACTGGCTCCGCCCTTTGCTTTTTCTGTGGATTTTGAGTTTTGCCCCCTCCTTGCTTCAGGGAGCAGCCGCCCAAGTCTATTTCTCCCCTCAAGACAAGATTTCCGAAAGACTCATCGAACTCATCGAGAAGGAAAAAAAACAGATTCTCATTGCGGTCTACTGTTTTACCCATCGGGGGATTGCCGATGCGCTGATTCAAGCAAAAAGGCGCGGAGTTGTCGTCGATGTGATCGTCGATCCCTTTACTTTAAAGAGCCGCATGGCTTGCGCCAAACTGAAACAGGCCAGTGTCGGAATTTCCGTCTGGGATGCGGGATTAATGGTTCCTGCAACCAACGGCAAAGAGGCGAGAAAGAGAGCAAGACGCCCCCTCATGCATGATAAGTTTTGCGTCTTTGGGGATAACCTGGTCTGGACAGGCTCCTTTAATTTCACCTACGACGCGACAGATTTTCACCGGGAAAATGTCGTTGTGATCGAAGATCGCGAAGTGGCCGGCCGATACGTGCAGCAGTTTTATGATATCAAAAGGCAAGCGGGGCGCTCCTATGAAGAGTATCTTGCCTGCCATCCTAGGCGAAAAAAGAATGTTTTGGATGCCCTTAATAGAAGGTAACGATCGTTTGCCGAAGAAAAGACCCAGGATCGCGCTTCTTAAAAAAGGGATGCTTGCGGTTGTTTTTCTTTTAATGCTCCCTCTTTTGGGGTGCTCTTCTCTTCGTTCCGATCAGGAATGGAGTACCCTTCCCGGGACAAACAATCCCCACTTGATCATCGACAGCCAGCGCAGCGCAATACCCGGAGGCTTTGGGCATTAGCTCAACCGGAAGGTTTGTTGAAAATGATTAAACCTCAATTGGATATGCCATTTCCTTTTGCAGAGTGAGCGGAGGGTCAGGGATCCGGTCAGGGATCCATCTGGTTCTTAAAAAAAAAATAAGCTACACTAATTTTAAGCGCCGAAGGCGGAAGGAAGGGAAACATGACAGAGGCCTCTCTTCATCCCGAATACAACTACTTTTCTTGCGATCCTCAAGAACTTCTGAAAAAAATTGGAAAGGAAAGACTACTTAAGTGTCTAAAAGAGATGCTTTTAATTCGGAATTTCGAAGTTAGGGGAGAGGCTGCCTATCAGACGGGAAAGGTAGGGGGCTTTTATCACTCTTACATGGGACAGGAGGCTATCCAGACGGCAGCTGTCGAGGTGATGGGAAAGGATAACTGGTGGACGACTACTTATCGCTGTCATGCCCTTGCTCTTTTGCTGGGCGCCACTCCTAACGAACTGATGGCGGAACTCTACGGGAGAGCGACGGGGAATGCCAAAGGAAGAGGCGGCTCCATGCACTTCTTTACTGACAGGATGCTGGGGGGGTTCGGCATTGTCGGGGGGCATATTCCCATTGCCACGGGAGCTGCCTTCACCATCAAATACAAAAAGGAGAGATGCGTTTCGGTCTGTTTTTTGGGAGACGGAGCAGTGGCGCAAGGCGCCTTTCATGAGGCGCTAAATCTCGCTTCTCTTTGGGATCTTCCCGTGATTTTCGTGATTGAGAATAATCAATGGGGGATGGGAACTGCCGTTGAGCGCGCTGTCTGTGTGAAACCCATCGCCGAAAAGAAGGCGGGCGGTTATCGCATGAACAGTTATACGGTTGATGGCATGGACTTTTTCAGCTGCTTTGCCTGTTTCGAAAAGGCTTATGAAGAAGTGATGAAGACTTCTCGTCCCGTTCTCATCGAAGCTGTCACGGAGCGCTTCCGCGGCCACTCCATCTCGGATCCGGGACTCTATCGCGCCAAAGAAACGGTGAAGGAGATCATGCAGCAAGATCCGATCCATTTTCTCTTGGATTGTTTAATTCATGCCGGGATGCTCTCCGAGGATGAATATAAAGAGATGGATAAAGCCGAAAAGGAGAAGGTGCTGTCGGCAATCAAATTCGCAGACGAGAGTCCCTGGCCCGATCCGGTTACTTTAGGCGAGGATGTTTTAGCCGATGGAGAAGGGAGAGTTTGATGGGCAAGCAGGTCATTGAGATTCGAGAAGCCTTAAGGCAAGCGATGGATGAAGAGATGGCCCGCGATCCCAATGTCTTCATTTTAGGCGAGGAGGTCGCTGAATATAATGGCGCTTACAAGGTTACAAAAGGGATGTTGGAAAAATGGGGACCCGGGCGCGTCTTAGACACTCCCATTACGGAAGGGGGGTTTTCCGGATTAGCTATCGGCGCTGCCATGACCGGGCTTCGGCCGATCGTGGAGTTCATGAGCTGGAATTTCTCCTTTGTGGGGGCCGACCAGATCATTTCCAATGCCGCCAAGATGCACTACATGTCCGGGGGGCGATTTAAGGTGCCCGTTGTCTTTCGGGGCTGCAACGGAGCCGCTGCCCAGGTCTCTTCCCAACACTCTCATAATGTCGAGTCGCTCTATTCCAATATTCCCGGCCTGATTCTCATCTCTCCGAGCAATGCCTATGACGCCAAAGGGCTCCTGAAGGCGGCCATTCGAAATGACAATCCCGTGCTCTTTTTGGAAAACGAGATGATTTATGGAGACAAAATGGAGATTCCTACTGAGGAGTATCTGCTCCCCATCGGAAAAGCGAAGGTGGTTCGAGAAGGGCGCCATCTGACCCTCGTCGGCTATTCGCGCATGATGCGGTTTTGCCTGGAAGCGGCCCAAGAGATGTCCAAACGCGGCGTCCAGGTTGAAGTGATCGATCTTTGCACCATCAAGCCGCTCGATTGCGCCACTCTTGCCCAGTCTGTGCGCAAGACCCATTTTTGCACTCTTGTCGAAGAGGGCCATTTTTTTGCAGGAATTTGTGCGGAAATTGCTTTTCAGATACAAGAGAGATGTTTTGATTTTCTCGATTCCCCTGTGAAGCGAGTCTGTCAATTAGAGACGCCGATGCCCTATTCTAAAGTGTTGGAGAGTGAAACGATTCCCAATACAAAGCGCATCCTTGCGGCAATCGAAGAGACCTTGAAATGATCTCGAGAAGATGAGTTGACTTATGCCCTATACCCAAATGATGCCCAAGCTCTCTCCCACGATGGAAACGGGAACCCTTGTGAAATGGCACAAGAAAGAGGGAGACGGGATCCGGGCCGGGGAGCTTCTCTTTGAAGTCGCAACAGACAAGGCGACGGTTGAATACAATGCTTTAGACGAGGGGTTTTTGCGTAAAATCCTCATAGGAGAAGGAGAGGAAGCGGCGGTGAATCAGCCCGTCGCCATCCTGTCAGCTACAAAAGAAGAAAGCCTGGAAGGGTACGTTCCCGAAGGCGTCCCGCCCCCTGAGGAAAAGGTCGAAGTGGTCAAGGAAGAGGCGCCGGCCGCAAAGAGAGAGGCTCTTGTCGCTCCAACGCCGGCCGGAGGAGGAGGCCTGGTCCTTCCGACATTTGTTCCCGAGCCCCCTCTAAAAGAGTATGAATTTCGTCGGGCGCAAGAGTTAATCGAGGGAAGGGTGCTTGCCTCTCCTCTTGCCAGAAAATTGGCTCAGGAGCGCGGGATCGATCTCTTCACAGTCAAAGGCTCCGGCCCCAATCGCCGGGTGATGAGCCGCGACCTTGAGTTAGGACAGCCCGAGGCGCCGGCGGCCTTCGGAAGAAGAGAAGAGCCGCAGCTTGCTCCCGGTAGTTATGAGGAGGAAACTCCCTCTTTGGTCAAGAAGATTGTAGGAAAACGGCTGCAGGAGTCCAAGACCTTTATTCCCCATTTTTATGTCACCCAGGAGATCAACGCCGAGCCCCTCGTTCTTGCCCATGAGCAGCTGAAGAACCATGGGATCAAGGTCTCCTTTAATGATTTCATCATTCGAGCTGCGGCGCTTGCCTTGAGGCAGCATCCGGAAATCAATAGCGGCTATCACTCCGTGCACAATACCCTTATTCGATTCAAGACCATCGACATCTGCGTCGCCGTCTCGATTGACGGGGGGCTCATCACGCCTATTGTACGCCATGCCGATTTCAAAAGTTTGGGTGAGATCAGCGTGGAGGTGCGCTCCCTTGCCAAGAGAGCCAGGGAGAAAAAACTGGAAAAACAGGAGTATCAGGGAGGCTCTTTTACGATCTCTAACTTGGGAATGTACGGCATCACCGACATGGTGGCAGTCATCAATCCTCCCCAGGCGGCGATCTTAGGCGTCGGCGGCATCCAGGAAAAGCCCGTTGTAAAAGAGGGAAAAGTAGACGCGGGTAAAATCTTATCTCTTACCCTCTCTTCCGATCACCGCGTCATCGATGGAAGCGAAGCCGCTCAATTCTTAAAGACGTTAAAAAGCCTCTTGGAAAATCCCGCCATTTTGCTCGTGAATTAAACTTGCATCATGGGCTTACTCTTCGAACGAGACAGGCTTGTTGCAGGTGAGTTCTTTCAGTTTCTCTTCGAGTTCCTTGACCCGTTTTTCAAGGGAATCGATCTGCTTGACGTAGGAAGAGATCTTGCGCAAATGCACCTGTTGGCGGTTGTGTTCGGCAAGGGTCATGACGGGCCCTCCGGCGTATTTACCGGGTTTTAACAGCGATTTGGAGACGCCTCCGCGTGTGGCGATCATAACCCCGTCGGTGATCTCTAAGTGGCCGACGATGCCTGCCTGTCCTCCCAAAACAACGTTTTTCCCGGTCTTCACGGAGCCGGCAATGCCGGATTGGGAAATGATGATATTGTGTTTGCCCAGACAGACGTTATGGGCAATCTGAACGAGATTGTCGATCTTGGTCCCTTCTGAGATGATCGTCTGTTTAAAACGCGCGCGATCCACCGTGGTGTTGGCTCCGATCTCCACATCATCTTCAATGGCGACGATGCCTAGTTGATCAAGTTTTTGATAAGTTCCCTCGTTGGTAGCTGTATAGCCAAAGCCGCAGGAACCAATCACACATCCGGGTTGCAGGATGACCCTGTTTCCGATCACGGCCTTTTCTCTGACGGTCACGTGGGGGTGAAAGAGACAGTGGGCGCCGATCTTGACGCCGGACCCGATCGAGACGTGAGCTCCCAGTTGCGAGTAGTCTCCGATTTCGGCCCCCTGGTCGATCACCACATAGGGAGCAATCTGCACGCCTCGGCCCAATCTGGCGCTGGGATGGATGACCGCTGTGTGGTGGATCTCTGTAAATCCCGAAGAATTGTAAGGAGTGATGAGGAGCAGTTCTATAATGTGTTGAAAGGTGAGCGAAGGGTTGTCGGACACCAGGTAATTCTTTCCCTCGGCAAGAGGGAGTTCATGATGCACACAGATAACCCCGGCCTGTGTGGAATGAATCAGTTCTTTGTATTTAAGATTTGCCAAAAAGGAGGCGTCTTCGCTTCTCGCGCTCTCTAAAGAGTCGACGTCGGTGATGGAGTGATCCCCATCACCAACAAGTTTAGAGTTCGTAAGTGACGCCAGCTCTTTGAGTGTAATACTCTTCTTTTCCTGCATCATTTGGGTGAACCCTTGTCTTTATCTTCAGTAGAAGTCTCTTTTGCAGCTTGAGCTTTTTCAGCTTCGGCTTTTTTTGCATCGAATTGACGATCCATTTCCACAATGACGTCGTTGGTAATGTCCATTGTAGGAGCGTAGAAAAAGAGAGCTTCTTTATTCATGACAAGCGAGAGCTTCTTTTCTTTTGCGATATTTTCGGCCGATGCAATGATTTGGGTATTGATCAACTGCAGGATGCGTAAGTTGGCCTGATTGAGAAGCTGGTAGTATTGATTTTGATTGCGGGCGAGATCATCGTTGAGTGTGCGAAATTTGGTTTTCATCTCCTCTTCAGCTTGGGGAGAGAGGCTGTCTAGGTATTCGCGATCGTTCAATTTTGCCGAGATTTCAGTAATCTGTTTTTCCAGATCTTCTAAGGATTTTGTTATCTGCTGCTTCATGGATTCGAAAGAGGCCTGCTCCTGCTTTCCAAGTTTTGATTCAGAGATGCAAGTTGCAAAATTAATCACTCCCAGCGACTTTTGTTCTTGGGCGGACGCTGTGCGCGACAAGGTAGTGCCAAGGAGGCAAACGAGTGTGAAAAGAACATTGCGGATCATATCTATCCCTTTTGTTTAGAAGTTAAAATTGTCCCCCCATCGAGAAGAAAAATCTGTGAATTTGACTCTTTCTGTCGGGATTTACCGGGAAACCCATTCCCAGGATGAAAGGAATTTTATTCATCAATTCTAGCCGCGCTCCAAAGCCGTAACTGGCGTTATATTTGCGGAGGTTGAATCGTTGCATAGAGACAGCTCCTGCGTCAGCAAAGACAAAGACGTCTAAGAAACTTAATACCTCATGCAGGTATTCCAGGGAAAGCACAGAAGTTGAAATCCCTCCCGTGGGATCGCCATTATTAAATTGTGGACCGAGATCATAGGGTTCATAACCCCTGACGGAGGTGTCTCCGCCTTGGAAATATCTTTCACTCAAAGGGACGCGGAAGGGCGACTTTGTCTTGCCAAAAGGTTCTATGAACGCGAAATCAAAGCGGTATTTCATGATGCCGCCTCGCCAGAGAGGAGTGTAGAGATTGTTGGAAGTGCTGAATTTTAGAAACTCAAATTCTCCGCCAAGTCCGGTATATTCGAACTCCAGAAGCGTGCGATAGCCTCGATGGGGCTTCATGGGACTATCGGTGGAGTCGTAGGCGAGGGAGGGGCCTGCTGCAGAGAGAATGCCGCTGTTTCGTTGTTCTTTGCGCGCGTCGCGGCCTGCTCTTTTGGCAACATGAATGTGGATGTCGCGCCATCTGTATTTCAGGCCAAATGACAGGAAGGGAGTCAAGGGATAGGAAGAGTAGACCGTCGTTCCAAAGGTGTCGATATGATAGTCTTTGGAGATGAGAGTGCTGTCGGATTTGCTGATGTCGAATCCAAAGCGCCATAACGTGTCGTTAAGATAGGGGTCGAGCCACGAGATTGAGTAGGTCGACTGTTTTTTGCCGATGGTTGCGCGGATATGGGCATATTCTCCTCCGCCGCGGAGAGCGGATGGCCCTGTTTTGAAGAGTTTCCCAAAGCCTTTGATGTTAAAGTTGCTTTCAGAGAGATCGAGCCCGCCGAATGCGCTGTCTGCCGTGCTGGCTCCAAAGAAGAGGTTAATACTTCCCGTGGTGGTCTCTTTGACATCGATATAGACGTCTCGGTAATTTGGGCCCAATGCCACGTCATCCTGAGTGCGGACGGAATAGACATTGACGCTTTTGAAATAGCCCATATTATTGAGCCGGTGTTCCGTTGCCTGGAGTTTGGCGCTATCGAACGTCTCTCCCGGGATAAGCAACGATTCCCTCAAGATGACCCTGTCTTGGGTATAGACGTTTCCTAGGATATGGATCAGGCCGATCTTATACTGTCCGCCCTCTTCGATTTGGAAGTGGACTGAATAGAGGGGAGAGTGTTCGTCCAGTTTCGTTTCAAAATGAACGCTTGCTTCGATGTAGCCCTTGCGCCCATAGAGCTCTTTGATGGCTCTTACCGATTCATGGAGTTTATCGGGAGAGTAGATCCCATTGGGTCTTGCGATAAAGACCTCTTCGATCTCCTTATCCGGTATCTCAACATTGCCATCAAAGGTGACCCTTCCGAAATGGTAGACGGCGCCCTTTTCAGCGCTGATGGAAATCACGATCTTTCCCGGCTCGGCAGCGTCTACAATGTGGATATCTATCTTGGCGTCGGCGTACCCCTCATTTTGGAGGAAGTTAATGATAGTCATCCGGTCTTGTTCTAAAGGCTCCTCTTTATAGAGGCCGGTGCCTAAGAACCAATAACGAAAGAGATTGTATTGTTGTGTATGAATCATCGAAAGAAGAGCGCTCTCTTCGGATTTTGTAAAGCCGTTAAAGATCATCTCGTCGATCTTTCCCGACCTTCCTTCATCCACTTCAATCACAAGATCCACTTCATTTTTTTTGGGATCGGTCTGAAGGCGATACTGGAATTGCGCTTCGAAATAGCCTTTTTTAATATAGAGCTCTTTGACTTTGTTTAGGGCTTGATGGAATGTTTGGCGATTGAAGGGCTTGCCTGAAGAAAGGCCGAGCTCTTTTTTTAGAGCGCGTGCCGAGATGTGTTCATTTCCTTCCCATTTAATCAGGCGGATCGTCGGCCTGGGCCAGACTTTAATCGTAATATAGAGCTCCCCGTTGCGGATCCGCAGAGTAGGATCAATACGGTCATACTCCTGAGCCAGGGTCTTGAGATCCTCATCAAAAATGGCTTGAGAGAAGGGGTCGCCTATTTGGGTCTTTAAACGCCCTACAATTGTTTTGGAATCAAATGACCCTGTTTCCGGGAGATTTTCCGCGGAAATTTCGATAGAACCAACGGGGAGGCTTTCATACGCTTCACTGACGATCTCTTCACCGCGCAATGCAGAATGGGGAGGGAACGTAAAGCAAAGCAGCGACAAGCAAAAGAGGAGTGGCTTCTTCATGCAACATGTTTGAAAAGATAAAAGGTGAGTATAGAGGAGAAAAATCAATTCTGTAAAGGAGAAGATCAGAGGAGTTGTCTTCCAAAGAGGGCTTGGGCAAGCGTGCTCTTGTCGATATAATCCAAGGTGCTTCCCAAAGGCAATCCTAATGCCAGGCGGGTCAGACGCAGGTTTAAGGGGAAGAGCTGTTCTTTAAGATAGAGAGCTGTCGTCTCTCCTTCAAGGGTAGCGTCGAGGGCTAGGATCACCTCTTTGATTTCAAGAGCATGCAAGCGGCCGATCAGTTTTTCGAGTCCCAGATCTTTGGGTGTTTTACCGTCAAGGGGAGAGAGAAGCGTTCCTAGAACGTGATAAAATCCGCAAAAAGAGGCCGTCTCTTCGAAAAGGTAGACATCCTTGGAAGAAGAGAGGATGCAGAGCGTGTGGGGATCTTTACAGGGTTTGGTGCAAAAGGAGCAGAGATCCCCCTCTTTGAGACAGCCGCATGTCGTGCAGGTTTGAATCTTTTCTTTTACAGTTGCGAGGAAATGAGAGAACCGGCGGAGCTCGTCCTCCGGCCACTCCAACATTTCAAAGGCAAAACGCTCCGCCGTCTTCCTCCCCACGCCGGGCAGTTTTTTTAAATAGGCAATCAACGTTTGGAGGGCTTGAGGATAGCGAGACATAAGAACCAGCATAGTCTAAAAAGGAGATTATTCACTAGGTTATCTCGACGTGAAGAGGAAGCGTTTTTTTAGAATTGAGAGAGGATAAAAACTTTTAAAAATTTGCTAATTATTTATTCGTTCTAAGTTTGTTTTTTATTTAAATCGCTATTTTTAACAAAACCTCTTTAATTTTATCTAATCGAACCGTAAAATTGACCCCTTAGCGTACCTTAAGGCGAAAAAAATGGTGAAAAAACCTTTTGATTTGGCATCTTATTTAAATACGGTCATTCTTTTTTGAGGAGTTGGATGAAGTCAGGAAAAACAGCAAAGCTGATCGGAACTGGAGCCTATCTCCCGCAAAGAGTCTTATCCAACGCCGATCTTGAGAAGATGGTGGAGACCTCGGATGAGTGGATTATGAGCCGTACGGGAATGAAGGAGCGCCGCATCGCAGCAGAAAATGAGCAGGCGTCTGATATGGGTTATTTTGCTGCCAAAGAAGCTCTGGAGCAGGCAGGAGTTTTGGCAGAAGAGCTTGATTTGATCGTGGTGGCGACGACGACCCCGGACTACATCTTTCCGAGCACCTCCTGTCTGCTTCAGCGGAGACTAAAGGCGAGCTCTGCCGCAGCCGTGGATATTCAGGCAGCCTGCAGCGGGTTTATTTATGGCATTTCTTTAGCAAAGGCCTATGTGGAAGCGGGCCTGTATCGAAAGGTTCTTCTTGTCGCAACGGAGAAGCTGTCCAGCATCACCAATTATGAGGATCGAAATACCTGTATTCTCTTTGGAGACGGAGCTGCGGCCTGTCTCATTTCAGATTCGGGACAGGGGTTGACGATCCGTGGAGCTATTCTGGGTGCGGATGGGGGGCAGGCCGATCTTCTCAAACTTCCCGCAGGGGGCTCGAAACGACCCGCCTCTCATGAAACCGTCTCCCAAAAGCTCCACACTATCCATATGGAGGGAAAAGAGGTCTTTAAACATGCTGTCAGGCGTATGGAAGGAGCTACCAAAGAGTGTCTCGAAGCGTGCGGACTCAATGAAGAAGAGATCAGCTGGCTCATTCCCCACCAGGCCAATATCCGCATCATCGAGGCCCTAGCCAAGCGATTTGCAGTTCCTTTGGAGAGAGTCTTTTTGACGATTCACAAATATGGGAATACCTCTTGTTCGTCTGTGGGAATTGCCCTTCATGAACTTCTGATGGAAAAGCGAGTCAGACAGGGAGAAAATATTGTCCTTACGGCCTTTGGCGGAGGGTTCACGTGGGGAGCAACGGTGTTAACGCATGACTAAGAAAAGAGCTTTTTTGTTTCCGGGCCAGGGCGCTCAAGCAGTGGGCATGGCCAAAGATTTCTATGACCATTTTCTTCTTGCAAGAGAGACCTTCGAGGAGGCGGAAGAGATCCTTTCAAGAAATCTTTCGAAGGTGATCTTTGAGGGGCCCTTCGAGGAGCTTGTCCGCACGGACAATTGCCAGCTTGCCATCTACCTCGCATCAGTTGCAATCGGGAGGGTGATCAGGCAGCAACTGCCCGAGGTTTTCCCCTCATTCTGTGCTGGCTTGAGCCTAGGGGAATATGCGGCTCTCACGCTCTCTGATAAACTCTGCTTCGCTTCCGCTGTGCCGCTTGTTGAGGCGCGCGCTACGTTCATGCAAGAGGCCTGTGAAAAGAGTCCCGGGGCTATGCTGGCTGTTCTTGGACAGAATGTGGACGAATTGGAGGCTCTTTTAAAAGAGAGCGCCGCTCCTCAAAAGGTATGGATCGCCAATTTAAATTGTCCTCAGCAGGTCGTCTTAGCGGGGAGCCGGGAGGGAATCGAGCGCATGCAGGAGTTTTTGCTTGGTAGAGGAGTTAAACGGCTGCGCCTTTTGGATGTGGGAGGAGCCTTTCACACCCCTTTGATGGAGAGTGCACGAAGAAAATTATCTCCTCTGATTCAAAAAGTTTCTCTAAGAGAGAGCCCCATTGCGCTCGTCATGAATGCCACGGGAGAGGAGGTCTCCTCTCTCTTTGAGATGCGTGCGCTCATGATTCAACAGGTGACGTCTCCCGTCTTTTGGGAAAAGGGGATCCGGAAGATGGAGGAGAGGGGAGTCGAGGAGTATATTGAGATCGGCCCGGGAACGACGCTCACGGGTCTTAATCGGCGCATTGGGGTTGCAGGGACAACTCTCAATGTTGAAAAGGTCGAAGATTTAGAAAAGTTAGGAGCAGAAGTCTATGAAAGAACTCTTAAAGGATAAACGGGCTCTCATCACGGGAGGAACGTCGGGGATTGGAAAGCAGATTGCCTTGACCTATGCGCGTCAGGGGGCCCATATCGCCATCTTTTCGATGGAGGAGGGCTCTTCTATTCTTCAGGAACTGCAGACCTTGAGCTCTTGTCCCGAGCAGAAGTTTTGGGCCAAGATCGTCGATGTCTCGGACGGCGCGGCCGTTGAACAGGGAGTAGAGGAACTTCTTTCCACATGGGGAAATGTAGATATCCTTGTCAATAATGCCGGGATCACCCGTGACAATCTCCTGATGAAGCTTTCGGAACAGGATTGGGACCTGGTTCTATCGGTCAATCTCAAATCTGTCTATAATATGTGCCGTCAGCTGATCCGCCCTATGCTCAAATCGAAAAGAGGCAAGATCATCAATACGGCATCTGTCATCGGGTTGACAGGAAATGCCGGTCAGAGCAATTATGCTGCTTCCAAGGCAGGGATGATAGGATTTACGAAATCATTGGCACAGGAGGTCGCATCCAGGGGGATCTGCGTCAATTGCATTGCTCCCGGCTTTATTCGCACCCGCATGACGGATAAGTTGTCGGATAGTCAAAAAGAGACGATCTCCGAGAAGATTCCCATGCGGCGGCTTGGAGAACCTCAGGACGTCGCAAACGTTGCCCTCTTTCTCGCCAGTGATTTGTCCAATTATATGACAGGGCAAGTGCTTACTGTAGACGGCGGCATGGTGATGTCATAAGTCGAGATAAGTGCTTTATTAAAAAACTTGAAAAGGATTGAAGAGATATGGAAACCAAGGAAGAAAGTCAATCGTTAGAAAAAGAGGTCATTGATATTGTGGTCGAGCAGTTGGGCATCGACGGATCGGATGTCTCTTTAGAGAAGTCTTTTGTCGAAGATCTCAATGCCGATTCTTTGGACTTAACAGAGCTCATCATGACCTTTGAAGAGCGTTTTGGTTTTGAGATCTCCGAAGAGGAGGCCGAAAAACTCAAAACGGTAGGAGACGTCGTCGACTACATCAAAAAGAAAAAGGGAGCCTGAGCTCTTCACCCGATCCGATTGGCGCTGTCAATCGCCATTCGGATTGGTTTTTTCAGTGTTCGCTCTTTACCTTAATCCAGAGTTCATCGAGTTCGCGCGCCGGGAGCAGTTTGCGAAAAAAGTGAGTCTTTTCAAAAGAGATGTCGGCCGCCTTGAGAAAGTTGTCAAAACGCGCATCTCCATCAACAGGAGCGAGAGAGATCTTAAGAGCGGGATAGAAGAGGTATCTCTCATAGTTTTTTTTCACAGACTCTTCCTGGAAGAGGAAGTTGATGAGCTGGTAGGCGAGCTTTTCCTTTTTGCTCGCATTGGGAATGCAAAGATGTTCTACAGAGATGAATGTCCCTTCATTGGGGAGCAGAAAGTCGATGAAGGGAAAGCGCAGCATCGTTGCGCCGACATTAGAGCTGGTTGAGAGGACGAGCGGGCAGTTTCTCGTGGCGAGGAAGTAGGGGCCGCGATCTTGCGTATAGGCTTCGATCCACCCTCTTTGCAAGGAGAGAAGGGCTTTTACGCTCTCAGCTTCAGAAAAAGAGAGCGTCTCTTTTGGGCCGAAGAGATAAAAAGAGGCCAAGGCGACGACATCGATGGGATCATTGACCATTGTGATTTTGTAGGATTGAGGGGAAAAAACAAGATTCCAGCTAGGTGCCTCAGGAATTTTAAACTCCTCCCGATTGATTCCAAAGCCGTAAACAGACCAGAAATAGGGGATGGAATATCGGTTTTCGGGATCAAAAGGGAGATGGAGCAGGCGCGGATTGAGGCGGCTGAAAAAAGAGAGTTTATCCTTGTCGATCTTTTTGAGAAGGCCGGCTTCCGAGAGGATCTTGACTGTGTAATCAGAAGGAACAATCAGATCGTATCCTTCTCCCTTGGTCTCTTTGAGCTTCACGACGAGTTCTTCGTTTGAGTAATAAAAGTTGAGATGTACTTTAATGCCGGTCTTTTTTTCAAAACGGGTGATGAGCGTAGGATCGAGAAAATCACCCCAGACAAAGAGCGAGAGGGAGCGCGGATTTAAGACTAAAAAATGCCATTTGGGAAAGTAGAGCATGCCGAAAAAAAGAAGTGTCCAAAAGAGGAGAATGAAGAGTTTTACCCAGCTCTTCATAGGATCCTTTTGCGTGTTTTAATAGAAAAGAAGGTCAAAACGAGCAGGCTGCTCAAGGTGAGCAGGATGGCAGAGAGGGCGTTGATCACAGGAGAGATGCCGCTGCGGATCATGGAGAGAATGTAAAGAGAGAGAGTCTGGGCCGTGCTTCCCGCACAGAAATAAGAGAGGACAAAGTCGTCAAAGGAGAGGATAAAGACAAGCAGAGCCGTTGTGATCGCGGTAGGGAACATGAGAGGGAGGGTGACTTTGAAAAAGGTTTGGACGGGAGTGGCTCCCAGGACCGAGGAGGCCTCCGTCAATTTCAGATCGAGCTCTTCATAGCGGGCATAAAGGATGGGAAGGGTGACTCCCAGCCCTAAGACAGTATGGGCAAAGATGAGGGTAATGAGTCCGAGAGGAATGGAGAAGAAAGAAAAGAATCCGAGCAGGCTCACTCCGAGGACGGTTTCAGGGATGACCAGATTTCCATAAAAGAGAAGGAGGAAGCGCTTCACTTTTCCTCCTTGCGTGGCGTAATAGATCAAAAAGAGGCCCAAACTCAAACAAATGAATGTGGAAAAGCTGGCCACGATGAGAGAGTTGCCGAATGCTTCCCAAAGAAAGGGCGAGCGGAAGAGTTCTTCATACCATTTCAGGGTAAAGCCCTTCCAAGGAGAGGGAAAGCCTTCGCTGTTAAAGGAGAAGAGCAAAAGGACGGAGATCGGCAGGTAAAGGAAGAGATAAAAGAGAGGAATTCCAATATAGGAGGCGGTTTTTTTAAGCATGCTCTCCCTTTGGCTTCAAGAGGAAGTTCAATCCTTTGTAGAGAAGAAGAGCGGCAAGAAGCAGCGCAAGAGCGCTTACCAAGGTAAAGGCAGCGCCGAGCGCTCCTTCCGTTTCACTCAAAATGTATTGCGAAACGACATTTCCGACAAAGAGCCATTTATCCCCTCCCATCAATTCAGGAATGGCGAATTCGCCAAAGGAAGGGATAAAGACGAGAAAAAAGCCTGCCATGATTCCCCCTTTAGAGAGGGGAAGCAGGATGTAAAGCAACGTTTGCCATCCCTTGGCCCCCAGATCCTGAGAGGCTTCAATCAGCTGGATATTGAATTGTTCCAAAGAGGAATAGAGGGGAAGAATCATGAAAGGGAGATAGTAGTAGACCATCATGAGGAGAATCGCAAAAAGAGAGTTAAGAAAGGGAATGGGCTGATCCATGATTCCTAAAGAAAGCAGGAGCCAGTTGAGAAATCCCTCTTTTTCGAGAACGAAGAACCAGGCATAGACATGTAAAAGAAAGTTGATCCAGAAGGGAACGATGAGAAAGAAAAGAAAAAGGGGTTTCATCTTTTTAGCTTTAAAGGCCAAAAAGTAGGCAATGGGGTAGCCAATGAAAAAGCAGATGAGGGCATTGCTTAAAGCAAGCAAAAGCGACGAGAGGATGACCTTTGCATAAACAGGCTGCAAAAAGAGAAGGAGGCGGTCTAAGGTAAGTCCTTCAAAGTTTCCAAGCGGAGAAAATGTTAAGATGCTGGAGAGGGTGAGAAGCAAGAGAGGGAGATAGAAAAAGAAGAGCTGCCACAAGAGAACAGGGCTTCCAAAGAAAAAAGGGAGGGGAGGCAGCCAGCGACTCTCTTTAATATTCATCTTTGCAAGAGCACCACATTCTCTTTTTGCCAATAAAGATAGACTTCATTGTCGTAATCAATCACCTCTTGGGGAAAGTGTTCCTCGTTCTGTTCAAAGACCTGGAGGCGCATCTGATTGCTTAAGAGGACATTGTATTGGGTAGAGCGTCCATGGTAAACAATGGAGACGACATTTCCCTTCAGTTTGTTTGAAAAGTTCTTGGCGCGCTTTTTGGTGATCAGGATCTTTTCCGGACGGAGGCTCATCATCACATCGCACCCCTCTCTCATCCACTCTTTTTTTTGAGGGATGTAGATCTTAAATTTCCCTAAGTCCGGGATGTCGATATGAGGCTCTTCACTCTCGAGATCTTTGAGTTTGCCGTCAAAGAGATTTGTGGTGCCAACAAATTTGGCAACAAAGGAAGAGTGGGGAAACTCATAGATCTCTTTGGGAGTTCCGCACTGTTCGATCTCACCCTTGGAGTTCATGATGGCCATCTGGTCGGCTACGGTCAGCGCCTCAAACTGGTCGTGTGTGACATAGACGAAGGTTGTCTTCATCTTGTCCTGAAGATCGATGAGCTCAAGCAGCATCTTTTCGCGCAGTTTAAAATCGAGCGCGGCAAGGGGCTCGTCAAGGAGCAGAACATCGGGTTCATTAATGATTGCCCGTGCAAGCGCCACGCGTTGCTGCTGCCCTCCGGAGAGCTCCGCGGGCAGCTTGTAGAGATGTTTGTCGATATGAAAGGCTTCCAGCAGTCTCACAACCTTTTGTTCGATCAAAACCTTGGGCTGCTTGGCTAGCCTTAAGCTGTAGGCGACATTGTCAAAGACGGTCAAGTGGGGAAAGAGGGCATAATACTGAAAGACAACATTGACAGCTCTTTGATTGATGGGGCGCTCGGTGATGTCGTCATCCCCTCCAAAGATCTTTCCCCCGTCGACTTGGTCCAGTCCTGCAATCAAGCGCAGCAGGGTTGTCTTCCCGCAGCCGCTTGGCCCAAGAAGCGCAAAAAACTTGCCCGCCGGAATATAGAGGTCCACACCCGGGATCACAAGGGTTCCCCGGTAGGATTTTTTTACCTTTTCAAGTCGGATGCTTCTCATCTCTCCACCACAGCGAAAAGTGTACAATCCCTTTAGATAAACCTAAAGGAGAATCACCGCTGGACATTTTTGAAAATATCCCTTACGGTTTAAAGGCTCAAGGAGGATCTCATGCAGAGAAGGAAAGTGGTCATTATCGGCTCCGGTCCCGCAGCCTATACGGCCGCCATCTATGCTGCCCGCTCAAATCTTGCTCCCCTGCTCTACGAGGGTTTTTTTTCGGGAGTTCCCGGAGGGCAGTTGATGACGACGACAGAGGTGGAAAATTATCCCGGATTTCCCGAGGGGGTCAAAGGTCCGGAACTGATGCAAAAGTTTCGTAAACAGGCCGAGCGCTTCGATGCCACCATCCTGACCGAGGATGTCCGATCTGTAGATCTCAAGCGCTATCCCTTCCTTGTGAAAGGCAGTGAGACAGAGGTCGAAACTGAAGCGCTCATCGTGGCGACGGGGGCCTCTGCTAAACGACTTGATATTCCCGGGACGCGCGAGGGGGAATTTTGGCAAAAAGGGGTGACGGCCTGCGCTATTTGTGATGCGGCGGCCCCCATTTTCCGAGATAAAGATCTCTATGTCATTGGAGGAGGAGATACGGCCATGGAGGAGGCTCTCTTTCTTACAAAGTACGGAAAGAGGGTCTTTATCGTCCACCGCCGGGATGCCTTCCGCGCCACTAAGCTTCTTGCGGAAAGGGTGCTCCACCATCCCAAGATTGAAGTGATTTGGAACCATGTGCTTCTTAAAGCAGAAGGGGATGAGGTTTTGCGCCGCATCGTGTTGAAAAATGTCCAAACAGAGCAGGAAATGATGAGAGAGGCCGCAGGTCTCTTCTTTGCCATCGGCCACCGGCCGAACACCTCTTTTTTGACTGGACAATTGGAACTGTATGAGAGCGGTTATATCAAAGTCAAACCGGGGACGACTTTTGCAAGCGTAGAAGGAGTGTTTGCCGCAGGGGACGTCCAAGATCCCTTCTATCGGCAGGCGGTGACAGCAGCAGGGTCTGGCTGCATGGCAGCAATGGATGCGGAAAAGTGGCTCTCTGCTAAAGAATAAGAGGATGAGCGCAACAGATGCGTGTCATACACAACGGCATTAAGAGAAAGCATAGACGGTTTCTATCTCTGTTTTTCAACTCTCTTGGGTATAGCTTTTTGCTTTTTCCTCTAGCCTCTCTTTTCAGCCTCGAGGTGATTCCGTGGCTGCCTCAGCCTTACCAACCTCAGCTTTTCGGCTCTTATACTTACAGCACCTACCGGGACGTTGCAAACGCCGTCCGGCAGCTCTCTGCAAGGTCCCACGATCAGGAGCTGCAAGCAGGGATTGGGTTGGCAACGATGACCCATTGGGCCTTAGACCTAGACGTCGAGTTTGCACGCACGCCGCGCTTTGACTTTGGGTTTCGCTCTGTCGGAGCTCAAATACGCAAGCAGCTCTACAATGACATTGGAGGCGATTTTTTGAGCTTTACCCCGGGCCTTCTTCTTCGCATCGTGCCTCCCAAGGCTCTAAGGGACGTGAGCACTCCCTATCACTACCAGTTCAACGGAGAGGTCAATCTCGCCTTGGGTAAAGAGTGGTCGCAAGAGATCTATTGGCGGTGCCGTCTCTACAACTTTACCGGCTTTGGAATTGCCAATCGCGGCTCTCCCTGGGTGAGAAGTCTCGTTGCTCTTGGCCTTAACCGGGAAGATCAGCTCGAATTTCAAACGAGTCTTTGGTATGACCGGGGATTTGGCGATCAGACTGGAGTCAATACGTCACCCTCTGTTTTCAAGGGATGGAAATCCATAGACCACCGCTCTTTGGACATCGGGGTCTCTTTTCGCTACCTCTTTCGCTATTGGGGTTCTTTTACCTTTGAAGTGCGGCGGCGGCTCTATGCCCGCTCTTTTCCGGAAAAGGTCACCTTCTTTTTGATCCGCTATGAACTCCCTCTCTCTTTTTAACTCGACTCTGCAACTTTTTGGGCCCAAAAAGCTGCAAAGTCGAGTTTAAAAATTCTTGCTGAGAGAAGCGAGCTCTTGTTATGACAAGAGAAAATGAGCTGTCCTTCAGAAACTTTGCGTGTTGCCATCGTTACATCCGAGTGCGGGGGAACCCTCGTTGCGGCCAAAGCGATTGAGAGGGCTGTACAACGGAGATTTCCCTCTTCGATCCCTTCGCTCATTCTCATCGATGATCTCTGGCCGGGGAGCGGAGTGAACAGCTATCAGTGGTATCTTCTGTTGGCCCGTGAAGGCTACTATCGGTTGATTCACTGGCTAACCTCTTTAGAAAAACGGCTTCTACCCTTCTTTGAAGCCCCCTTTTTAAACGGGTTGTCCCAAAAAATTAAGAGAGAGTCCCATCAACCTCACATTCTCATTTCCACCGTTCCCTTTATCAATGTCTCGCTTTTCAAAATTGCTGAAGAGCTGAGGATTCCCCTCTTTGTCGTGACGACCGACATGGACTGCCGTCTCTATGGAGTGCAATGGCCAAAGAGCGAAGAGCTTCCTCCGCATCGCCTGGGAGTGGTGGCGCGCTGTCCCGAGGTTATCTCTCGCATCCCCTTAGAGATCGATCGTTCCAAACTCGTCTTTACAGGAGGCTTTCTCAAGAATGAGTTTGAAAGGGGATGGACGGAAGAGGAGAAGCATATTTTAAGAAAAGAGATCTCCTTCATCCCCGGGCGCGAGGTGGTCTCTCTTATGATGGGCTCTTTAGGGGGAAGGCAGATTCAAGAATATGTGAAGAGGATCATCTTGGGAGAAAAACTGCGGGAATGGCAGAAGAGCGCGCACTTTCTCATCTTTTGCGGAAAAAACGGCAGATTGAAAACGGGCTTGGAGCAACTTGTGGAAAGAGAGGGGTTCAAAAAAAGAGAAAAAGGCGTTTATGAATCGAAATTAGGAAAGATCGCCTTTACCTTTTTTGACTATCTGGAAGCCATTGCTCCCTATTACGCGCTCTCTTGCGGCTTGATTACGAAACCGGGATCCGGAAGCATTCATGAGGCGCTTTCCATGAATCTTCCTTTAATGATCGACAAACTTAACGGCCACCTTCCCTGGGAGGGGCTTGCCGCAGAGATCGTGGAGATCTATGGGTTAGGTTCTGTTCTTACGGACATCGAGAGACTTCCGCAGCTGATCAATGAGCAATTTTTTGATCCTTTTGCCAGGGAGGCCACCTGTAAAAGGCAGCTTGAATTTAAGGCGTTGTACAACGATCCCCATTCCTTTTCCTGCAGAGTGGGAGAGACAATCGAGCAACTCCTTGTAGAAAGCCGGATACGACACACTTCTGTACTGGAGAAAAAAAATTCGAGACCAAGTCCGAGACCGTGACCGGTAAAAACTCTTGCAATCAGTCACCATCTATTTTTCCTGATCTATACACAAGTTGATTCAAGAAGCGGTTTGGGGCCAGCGCGAAAGTTCCCGCGGTTGGCCTATCGTAAGTGGGTCAATATTAAACTAATATGGACCCACTTACGATAGGCCAACCCCGGGGCTTTGGCGCGGCCCAA
>Ga0156232_110_pt1 | contig 60397 bp, 54 predicted proteins | sample RifCSPlowO2_12_FD_107879 | JGI IMG/M metagenome (GOLD analysis project Ga0156232, IMG submission 107879) | Chlamydiae bacterium RIFCSPLOWO2_12_FULL_49_12
AGAACACGTTCCCTCAAGACGAGATCGCAGCAACAGAAGATGTTAGCGAAAATCTCCCTGAGATGATGGAAGGTGAGCCTCCCTCTCAAAGAACACGTTCCCTCAAGACGAGATCGCAGCAACAGAAGATGTTAGCGAAAATCTCCCTGAGATGATGGAAGGTGAGCCTCCCTCTCAAGACCTCGCTGCCGCCGAACCCACTTCTATCGGCCAGCCACCCCTTGATGAGTTCCTTGAGAACAAGCTCCCTCAAGACGAGATCGCAGCAACAGAAGATGTCAACGACAACCTTCCTGAACTTCTTGAAAGTGAGCCTCCCTCTCAAGACCTTGCTGCCACTGAAACCCATTCACTTGAGGGCAAAGGGGAAATTGCAGGAATGTTGAAAATAAAAACGCTCGAAGAGGTCTCTTCAGCTGCGCTTGTCTCGATGGGTGACATTCCATTTGAAGCGGGAATTCCTCACATTCTCTACGCTCCAACCTTTACGGAATGGCTGGAAAATAGCGATCTGTTGACCTCCAAGCTTTTTTTCGATGCACAGCCTTACGGAAACCACCTCAATTTAAGACAGGAATTCAAGATCGGGTTCCAACAATCCCTCCCGGCTTCACTCTATACCTCACGCGCACTGCCCCTTTCAGAGGATCTTCAGAGGAAACATCTTGCTAAAGAAGAGAGGACGCCTTGATCGCACCTCTTTCTAAAACCAGGACGATCCTGTCGTTTTTTTTCCATCTTAAAAATCGCCTGTCCACCCCTCTCCAAACTCTTAGCTTCCGAACTTTTTTTATCATGGCCTTCTTTGCAAAGACTCTATTTTTCCTGCATGCTGCGGCTGCTCAAGAGAGCGAGAGCCAAGCCATCAGCGGCTGCTCTTTTTACTATGTCAAGAGCTGCGACTCCTCTTCTCTTCCTCTTCTTACGCCGAGGGAAAACGAGCTCCTTGCTCCTCTTTTGAAAGGGCTTGTGATCCTCGGTGATACGAAGAATTGCTATTCAAGCGGCCTTGAGAAATTAGAGGGATTTCACGCCTTCGGGCTCTCTCATTGTGAAGAGACCGAAGAACTGAGCGCTCTCGTAGAAAAAACCTATTTGAATCACCCTTTGGATAAAGAACGTCTTCAAAAACTAAAAGGGATGGTCTCTAATCTCTGTTCGAAAAAAGAGGGTCCTGCGCCTGTAATTCTCACTCCCTGCCAGGATCTTTCCAATGGTATTTTACTCTTTATTATCGCAGAGGCTCCCAAGTCGGATGGACGGGCTGGAACAAAAAACCGTTTATCGAGCACAGAGGGCACGATGCATCTAAACGAAAATCCGGAGGCTGAGCGCTCTCCTGCTGCTGGACACAGAGAGCGAAAGGAAGGAGAGATTGCCGTTGCCGATGACGCCTTTCCAAAACTGCCTTCACCTCCGCCCTCTTTTCCCCTCCAAGACGAGATCATGATCCCTCACCTCAATGCCCTTGTTCTTGTGGGATCTTTTCAAGAGATTAGAAAAGAGGGAATAGAACATCTAGATGGGATCTTTGTCGTCGATGTCAACATTCCCGGAGGAGCTCAGAAACTGCGCGAGGAGATGACTCCTCTTTTTATTGGAAAACCTCTTACTCAACATGGCTTACAAGATTTAAAAAAACGGCTTCTAGCTTATTTCAAAAGCAGAAAGATGCCCGTGGTTGCGATCCAGATCCCGCAGCAGGAAATTACAGGCGGGGTTCTCCAGCTTCTCGTCATTCAAGGAAAACTTGGAAAAGTAAGAGCTGCAGGAAATCGCTGGACAAGCAGCGAGCGCCTGGAAAGCTATGTGCGGCTAAAGAGCGGCGATGATATTGATGAAAACTACGTCATCTCGGATCTGGCTTTCATGAATCGCAATCCCTTTCGCCGGACGGATGTCATCTACACTCCCGGAGCATTGCCCGGAACAACCGACATCGAACTCTTAACAGAAGACCGCCGCCCTTTTCGCCTCTTTGTAGGAGCCGAAAATACCGGAGTAAAGCCAACAGATAGAGAACGTCTGCTTGCAGGGTTCAACTGGGGAAATGTCTTTGGCTTTGACCATGTCTTTTCCTATCAGTACACAGCATCTCCCGACTTTCACAAATTCCAAGCGCACACGATCCAATACAGCGCTCCTCTTCCCATCCGGCATGTTCTGGTGCTCTTTGGGGGAGTCTCTTTCGTGCATCCTAAAATCCCCTTTCCGAAGCTCCGCTCCCACGGCTACGGCGTCCAGGGAAGCCTCCGCTACGATATCCCCTTAAAGCCCACCCAAAGCTACCTCCATGAGCTCTCGTTGGGATTTGATTTCAAACGCACAAACAACACGGTAGAATTTTCAGAAGGACCTGTGATCTTCGGAAATAATGTTAATCTCACCCAGCTCGTCTTTGGTTACAACGGAGCTTGGGAAAGAGCCGCTTCAAAAACCACCTTAGACGGAGAGCTTCTCTTTTCTCCGGGAAGATGGCTTCCAGATCAGGCGAACCGAAACTTTCAATCACTCCGCACTTTTTCCAAAAACAATTATATCTATGGAAAATTAGAATGTACTCATATTATAAAGATCTTGAGCGGCTGTTCTCTCTCCCTTCTCGGTAAAGGGCAGCTTGCGAATCGCAATCTTCTTCCCAGCGAAGAGTTTGGCCTGGGAGGGTATGATAGCGTCCGAGGGTATGACGAAAGGGAGCAAAACGCCGATAACGCCCTTCTCTTGAGTGGAGAATTGAGGACGCCTGTGTGGCACTTGATCAAAAGAGTTAATCGAAAACCCAAGGATGAGCTCCAACTTTTGCTGTTTACCGACTTTGGACTGGGAGGTTCTCATAAGCGGGTTCCGGATGAGCCTCACACAGTTTATCTGCTCGGAGCAGGTCCCGGGATACGTTATATGATCAATCCTTTTCTCTCTGCCCGCGCTGACTTTGGAATTAAGCTCCACCGCGACCGAAAAACTCTTGGAGCCGGCCGCAGTCGCCTCCATTTTGCCATCATAGGGAGTTTTTAGCTGTGATGATGACTAGCAGAAATGAACCGTGTTGGTGTGGAAGCGGCCTGAAATGGAAAAAATGTCACTATCCCATTGCCCCGCAACGAAAGGTGAAAGAGATGGCCCGGGATTACCTAGGCAAGTATGGGATTATCCTGAAAACACCCAAGCAAATTGAAGGGATCCGAAGAGCTTGCAGACTCGCTGCAAGAATCCTGCAGGAGACTTGCAAAGCGGCCATGCCAGGCGCCACAACGGATGAACTGAATATCTTAGCTCACCGTTTACATCTGGAGGCGGGAGCCCTTCCCGCCCCCTTAAACTACGGAACTCCTCCCTTTCCAAAGAGCATCTGCACCTCGGTCAATGAAGTCATCTGCCATGGCATTCCCGATTCGTCTCTCTTGAAAGAGGGAGACATCCTCAATCTCGATGTAACCTGCATCCTGGATGGCTACTTCGGCGACTGCTCCCGGATGGTGACCCTTGGAAATGTCGACCATGATAAAAAACTGGTAACAGAGGTCTCCTATGAATGCCTCATGCGCTCGATCTCTCTTTTAAAACCGGGCATCTTTATCTATGAAATTGGAGAAGTGATTGAAAGTTATGCTCTTGCGCACAACTGCAGCGTTGTGAATCAATTTGTCGGACATGGCATCGGCCTCCATTTTCACGAACCTCCTCAGATCCCGCACCACTTCAACCAGCTCCGCATTCCCCTGGCGGAAGGGATGATCTTTACCATCGAACCCATGATTAATGCGGGACGCCGCGAAGCTGTCATCGATCCCAAAAACCACTGGACTGCCCGAACCATCGATGGAAGACCTAGCGCTCAATGGGAACATACCATTTTGATCACGGAAAAAGGCCACGAAATCCTAACCACTCTCGAAGAGGATTGAGGCTGAACTGCATTTCAGAGAGACAGGCGGAAGCCTCGACTTTGCAAAGTCGAGTTCAAGATAAAATTTCTAATGAGAGCTGCTGTTTTTCAAGCGCTTCGGCTACCTTGCTTTTGGAGGTGCCCGGTTTCCGCTTGCGTGGAGGTTTGGCGGCGCTTAGCTGAGCAATGAGCTCTTCTTGACACTTCATTGCCTGTTCCAAACTTTGAACATGACTCTCATCTTCCCGTCGCTGAAAGAGGAGTTCTTCGACCTCTTTTTTTGACTCCAAGAGCTTCTCATCTAGTTTTTTTTGAAGAGAAAGCCCCTTGCCCTCCTGGGCAAAGAGCTCTTCTTTAAGAGCAGAAATTTCCTGCAAGGCGACGGCTTTCTCCTGAAAGAGGGCCTCCTTCTCTTCTTCTATCTGCTCCCAATCATACCGCTTGACCGTTGAGAGCTCCTCAAAGAGGCGTGCTCTTTTTTGGGCCTCTTCACATTGCAACTGCAGGGTTGCGAGTTTTCTCTTTGTCTCTTCGCGCTCCTGCTCCTCTCTCTTTTGCATCTCTTTTTGCTGCGCGTCAAAAAGGCTCTTTTGCTTCGTCTTTTCGTGCTCCAGTTCCTCTAACTGTGAAACAGCCTCTCTTCCCTCGAGAAAAGAGAGCAAAGAGAGGAAAAGTCCAAGAATCAATGAGGCAAGGAGCCCAAAAGACCAGAGAGGGTGTCGAGGAAGCGAGGAAGAAACGGTTAAAAAGAGTAGAACAAGCGTAGAAAGAAAAAAAAGCGGAGCAAGTGCTAAAGACAAAAGAAGCACTCTTCCCCTCTTTTCTTCTTTGGAAAAGAGTTTTTTTCTGAGCTCTACGAAAAGCTCGAACATGAGATCAAAATCCTTCCAATCACTAAAAATCCCTTTTCAAACCGTTCCAGATCAAAATGCTCATTCGGGGCATGCATGTCATCACTATCTAATGCTACCCCAATGAGAGCCGCCTCGCCTCCAGAATAAAACGCAAGTTTCGGAACAAGGGGAACTGTGGCTCCGCAAAGGAGATAGCGGCACTCCTTACTAAATACTTCTTCATAAGCTTCTTTTGATATTTTTACAACATTTGTATCCCAAGCAGCCCGATAAGAGGCGTGCTGTTGAAGAATTTTAATCTCTACATGAAGGTTTTCAGAGAGGTGATTTTTTAAAAATGCAGTCAGAGCCTCTGCAATCTTGTGAGGATCTTGATGAGGGACAAGGCGGCAAGAGATTTTTGCTCTTGCCTTGGCCGGAATCACCGTCTTGAATCCTTCCCCGCAGTACCCTCCGTACATCCCATTCACGTCAAGTGATGGATAAAACCAGTTAGACTCCAAAAGAGAGGCCCCGGGAGTGGGGATACAGGCTTTGATGCCGAACTTGTTCTTGTAGCTTACCGGATCAAAGCTTAAGTCGTATCGATCCAATTCCTCCTGGGCGGGCAGCGCAACATCATCAAAAAAACCCGGGATGGCAATGCGACCGCTCTCCGTCCACATCTTGGAGAGAGCAGACAGCAGCGCATGATTGGGGTTTAGAGCCATTCCTCCATGCACTCCGGAGTGCAGATCAATCGCGCTATTTTGAACCGTTACTTCCAAAGAGAGAAGACCGCGCATCCCCATCATCACCGCAGGAGAGTGAGCGTTAGAAATTCCGAAATCGAGAAGAAAGAGATAATCGCTTTTGAGTTCTTTTTCTTTAGAAGCAAGAATCCCTGCCGTCCCCAAACTCCCGATCTCTTCCTCCCCTTCAATGAAGACCTTGATATTGACCGCAGATTCTTTCATCAGTTCAAGATAGGCGCGAATGGCACAAAGAGTGTAAAAACATTGCCCCTTGTTGTCGCTGGCTCCACGGGCATAGACTTTCCCCTCTTTTAAGACCGGATCAAAGGGATCAGAATGCCACTCTCCTATGGGATCGACGGGCTGTACATCGTAATGCGCATAAAAAAGGAGGGTAGGTCGATCGGGGCCGGCATGCAGAAGAGAGGCAAAGACAACAGGATGGCCCGTCGTCTCCCACAGCTCAGCGCATAGGCCGCACTTTTGTAAAAACTCTTTTAACCACAGAGCTGTTTCGCGGACAGACAGCTTGTACGCAGGATCTGTGCTCAAAGAGGGGAATTTCAAGAAAGTAAAATAATCTTCAAGGATCTCTCTTTGATGGAGCCGGTACCACTCTTTTAAGTCGCTGACAGCCGGAAGCGTTGCTCTCATCCCTCTTCTAAAGCCTCGTGAATAAAGTCATGAGCCTGATCAATCATCAATGCCGCCAGATTGATGTCGCCCTCATAAGACATCTCAACCTGCATTTTTCCTTCATCATTGGGATCATCGCAGGTAATTAAAACATAACAGGCCTTTTTCTCTTGCATGATCTTTTTTTTACCTCTCAATCCCAATTTAATAGAGTCAACAACCGGCTGCCGGAAAGGGGTACAGTCATCTCAAATGGGTTCTTTAGATGCAATGGAAATCATATTTTCAATGTCTTGACAGACAGGATGTCGATAAGTAAAATAGTGTTCTCAAATTAAGGAGAGCTCGATTTATGCAATGGTTGCGTCGTCTTTTTTTATTTGCCGCAGTCAACATTCTTGTTGTTCTGACTCTCTCTTTAATCCTGCAGGTATTGGGTGTTCGGCCTTATCTGACAGCCTATGGTCTGGATCTCTATTCCCTTCTGATTTTCTGTCTGATTTGGGGCTTTGGCGGCGCTTTCATCTCTCTTTTGCTCTCAAGGAAAATGGCGACCTGGCTCATGAAAGTGCGTCTCCTTGATCCTCATTCTGCGCATCCTGAGCACTCCTCCTTTGTCCTTCTCGTCCACTCCCTTTCCAGACAGGCAGGCCTCACTGAGATGCCGCAGGTAGGGATTTACGACTCTTTGGAGATGAACGCTTTTGCGACGGGACCGAGTAAAAGGCGCGCACTCGTTGCCGTCTCTTCGGGACTTTTAAACAAGATGACCCGTGATGAACTCGAGGGAGTCCTCGCCCATGAAATCTCCCATATTGTGAACGGAGACATGATTACCATGACCCTTCTTCAAGGAATCGTCAATGCCTTTGTCATGTTTCTTGCACGCATTCTCGCCTATCTGTTTGCCAGCATGGGCAATCGCTCCAAGGAACGCTCTTCACAGAGTATGAACAGCTTTGCATATCCTTTTTTGGTCTACCTGTTTGAGTTTGCCTTTTTGATTCTTGGATCGCTTGCCATCGCTTTCTTTTCCCGGAAAAGAGAATTTCGCGCCGATCGAGGAGGCGCGTTTCTTGCAGGGAAGAGGAAGATGATCGCCGCTCTGGAATCCTTAAAAGCTGCGAGCAGAGAAAAAGAGAAGGGATTCGAAAAGGCTGCTTTCCAATCGCTAAAGATCTCCACGCCCTCAAAAAGGGGGCTGGTTGCTCTCTTTGCTACGCATCCTCCCCTTGAAGAGAGGATTGAGAGGCTAAAAGAAACTGAAGTTGTTTGGGTATAATTGTGGACGCCATAGAAAGTTCCAAAAGGTCCGAGGGATTCTCAAGAGAGATGAGCATGTCGTCCTTGATCACGTAGACCTCTTCAGGACGGATGATCTCGCAGAGATTCTTTAAGCTTTCGCATTTTAAGATGATAAAGTCCACTTCAGAAAGAGAAGAAAGAAGAGAGACAAACTCTTCATCCGGTTCATTATCCCGCAAATAGACAATCAGTTTTTTCTCTTTTGTTTTCGACGCGATCTGCCTCATGCTTCTAAACAAAGCGGTGGTCATCCCCTGCGTGCTGTCCAGTCCCAAAACCGTATATTGATTTCCATTTAAGGCGTGTTTCAAGGCAAAAAGATGCTCTTCGTCAAAGATCTTATTCTCGACGTCGTATTCGAGCAGGCGCACGGCGAGTTCGGAGAGGTTGATACGAGTGCATCCCACCTTTTCAATGGCCATTCCTGCGGCAATGTTGGCAATTTCTGCCCCATATTTGATCCCCAGCCCATTGCCAAGCGCCATACTGATCACAGCAAGAACGGTATCCCCGGCGCCTGTGACATCAATGACCTCCTTCAGTCTGACAGGAAAATCCATGCGTTCTCCCTCTTTGGTGAAAAGAGTCATTCCCTCTTCGGAGCGCGTAATGAGAAGCATATCCACATGGACATTTTGGAGGAGGACGTCTGCAACATGGTCTAAGGGAGCATCCAAAGGAAGCTTTGCAGCAGCATAAGCCTCGGAAAGATTGGGCTTGAGGATGGTGGCGTAGCGATAGACGGTAAAATCGACCCCCTTGGGGTCGACAATGATCGGAATCTTTCTTTTTTTTGCATTCTGGATCACGGTGCGTAAAAGAAGACGGGATAAAAATCCCTTGCCATAATCCGATACTGTCACAATGTCCACGGATTCGAGATGAGAGAGTATTTTTTTGATCACCAGTTGCTCAAAGGTCTCAGAGATGGGAGAGGGCGTCTCAAAATCAACGCGAAGCACTTGCTGAGAGTCTGCGATGAGGCGGTTTTTTACAGGGGTTTGAAATCCTTTTTGAAGGAGGATGCCGCTCACGTCAACGCCTTCTTGCTCCAGGGAACGGATCAGCTGCGAGCCTGCTGCATCCTCTCCGACACGTCCGATGGCCGTCACTTTAGCCCCTAAAGAGATGAGATTCAAGACCACGTTCCCTGCCCCGCCCGGGAGGCTGTCTTCACTCTGCACATGCAAGACAGAGACGGGCGCTTCGGGAGAGATGCGCTTCACTTTTCCCCTTGTATACGTGTCTAGCATGAAATCACCGATCACAAGAACGCGAACGGTGTTGAGCTGACTCAACAGACCAACGACTTTTACCATCTCTCATCCTTCAAGAGATAATTGCGGATATAATCGCCTACACCCTCTTCTAGAGTATACTTAAAAGGAGGCCTGGAAGGTTTGATTTTAAACTGATGAAAATACTTGCTCATATCCGCGCAGGTGTAGTTTTGATATTGCAAGGCAAGATCCTCGGGCATTGCGATATATTCAATCCGAGAGGGCTTGTCGCATGCTAAAAAAACCGCTCGGGCCATCTCATTCCAGGTAGAGGGCTTCCCTCTCCCTAGATTAAAGATACCTGTGACATCATTTTCAAGGAAGTCGCAAACCATGGGAACGACGTCTTTAACGTAGATGAAATCCCGCTTCTGTTCTCCATTGCCATATTTGTCGGGCTCCGAGGATTTAAAGAGGCGGATCACTCCCTCCTTTAAAACCTGGGTATAAGCCTTGAATACCATCGATGCCATGCGTCCCTTTTCATTTTCATTGGGACCAAAGACGTTAAAAAATTTGAGTCCAACGACCTTCTCGAGCGCTCCTTGCTCCTTGAGCCAAAGATCAAAGAGATGTTTCGAATAGCCGTAAAGGTTGAGGGGTTTGAGCTGATCGAGCAAGTCGTGATCGTCTGAAAAGCCCAGTTCTCCTGCTCCGTAGGTCGCCGCCGAAGAGGCATAAATCAAACGATGGTCATTTTGGAGAGCGTATTCCGCAAGGCGGATACTATAGTGATAATTGTTTTCCATCAGATAATCGCCATTTTTCTCTAAGGTATCGCTGCATGCTCCCAGATGAATAAAGGCCTCTATCTCCCTCTCTCTTCCCTCTAGCCAGGTAAAAAGGTTCTCCTTAGGAATGAACTGGATAAATCTTTTCTGAAGAAGATTTCTCCATTTGGTCGTCTCCTGAATGTTGTCAACAAGAATCAGATTCGTCAACCCTTGATCATTGAGATGCCTGACAACGGCAGAGCCAATAAATCCGGCGGCTCCGGTGATCACAATGAGCTGATCTTCATAGATTTTCGTCTTCTTCCCCATAGCATGATTCCAACTTTTTTTACGAGGTTAGCATATGGTCGGAATTCCTCCACCACTCTTTTTCTTTCCTTTGGATAAAAGAGACAGGAAACAAGGCTCCTTTTTCCTCTTTGAAAATAGGAAGAGAAGCATGCCCACTACATAAAAATGCTGATCCGCTCCCTGTCATAGAGACCTCTTGGAAGCCGAGCTTAAGAAGGCTCTCCTTGAAGGCCTTGAGCTCCGGTCGCATCCGAAAGGCCGCCGGTTCCAGATCATTGAAACAAGAGACTTTTCCTCTTTGCAACTCTTGCAGACAAGAGAGTGGATCGGAAAAAGAGTGATCATCGGGCCGCGTCATTTGATAAACCAAAGAAGTAGAAAGGCCATAAGGAGGTTTAGCGATGACATAGTGAGAAAGAGAGAGAAAAGGAATAGGGGTCAATTTTTCCCCGCGCCCGCTGCAAAAAGCAAATCCTTCAGAAAAGAAAAAAGGAACGTCGGATCCCAGTTCTGCCCCCATCTCTTCTAATTGCTTTTGAGAAAAGGGGCGCTTTTGCATCTCATTGAGACCCCACAGCGTGGTTGCCGCATTGCTGCTGGCTCCCCCAAGGCCTGCTTGCAAAGGGATGCGTTTTTCTAACGTAACGGAGAGACGAAAAGAGAGGCCGCTTCTCTTGCGGAAGAGTTGAGCTGCTTTCAGAATCAGATTTTCTTCGCCCAAAGGCACTTCAGGATGATCGCAAAAGAGTCGCTCTTCGTCAGAATGAGCAAAGATAAGAGAGTCTCCAAGAGAGATCGCTCCGATCAGAGATGCAATCTCATGATAGCCGTCCTCTCGCTTTTTGATCACCTTGAAAAAAAGGTTTACTTTAGCAGGAGAAAAGAGCCTCATGCTCATTCTCTCGATGCTCCTCCTTCTTCCGGCGCACTCTCTTCTTTCGGTGCACTCTCTTCTTGAGGAAGAGCTCCTTCTTCGCCGGCAGGGAGTAGAGGTTTAATCACGATGTCGCTGTTAATCCTCAAGGTAAAAGTGGCGGGCACTCCCTCTTTGAGGCGCAGGGGAATGGGATGTTCTCCTAGTGTTTTGATCGCATGGGGAAGCAGGAAGTTTTTCCTCTCAACAGCAATTCCTTCCTTTTCAAGGAGATGAACAAGGTCTAAAGAGGAGACGGAACCATACATGTGACCGTCAGGATCGACTTTTACCTCGAGCTCAAGTTTCATCTCGTTAATTCGCAGAGCCAGCTCTTCGGCCTCTTTTTTATCGTGGATGGCACGCTTGGCCCGCTCTTCCTGCAGCTTCGAGCGCATGCGCAGGGTATGTTTGTTGGCATAGACTGCCATCTCTCTTGGCAATAAATAGTTGCGGATGAATCCCGGCTTTGCAGAGACTACATCTCCGCAACGGCCCAGCCCATCGACGTCTTCGAGTAAAAGGAGTTGATTCTTCTGTATTGTCATATCTTCTTAATCTCCAGTTAATCTCTTGCAACAAAAGGAAGGAGCGCCATGTATCGCGCTCTTTTGATGGCGGCAGCCAAAAGCTTCTGATAATGGGCGGAGACCCCGGTGATCCTCCTCGGAAGGATCTTTCCCCGTTCCGTAATGAATTGGATCAAAGTATCCGCATCTTTATAATCAATCTCTTTGCTGCCTGCTGCGGTAAAAGGGCACTGCTTCTTCCGGTTGTTTTCAATGCTATATTTTCTCATGGCCATATTTTAACCTATTCTCGAACTAAAGATTTAAATTCGATGTTTTCTGGAACACTCTTTGCCTCGGTCGTCATAAAACGGATGAGATCTTCGTTCAAATGATACTCGCTCCATAAATGAGTCATCGAAGATGAAGGAGAGGTAAAGTAGATGATGTAGTAATACCCTTCTCTCTTTCCCTTAATCTCATAAGCAAGTTTTTTCCTTCCCCAGTCAAAAATCTTATGAACCTCGCCGCCCTGCTCGCTCATCCCCGTCGTGATGCGATCCAAAGCTTTTGCACGCGCCTCTTCGCTAAGCGTTGTACTTAAGATATACATCCCTTCGTACAACTGCTTTCTCTCTTGTTTCATCTCTCTTTCTACCTCTGTTATAGTTATTTAACTTTCCACAAAGCGCTGCACCACATCCACAGCTTCTTCAATCACTAAAGGAAGTTGCACACTCTCGTCAGAAGTAAATCGCGCCAACACATAATCTGCGAGTTCTCCTTCTGCATGATCGCTAATCCCCACCCTAAGACGGGCATAGTTCTGCGTGCCCAGGGTCTCTTCGATGCTCTTTAAGCCATTGTGACCGCCGGAGCTTCCTTTCTCTCTCATGCGGAGCTTCCCAAAGGGAAGATCCACATCATCCACAATCACCAACAGCTCCTCATTTCCGATGCGATAGCGAGTCAAACAGCGTTTCACGGCGCTCCCGCTACGGTTCATATAGGTCGTCGGCAAAAGAAGCACGATCTGTTTATCCGAGACAACTCCCATTGCCACGCGTCCCAAAAGAGCAAATTTTCTTTTAAACGACAGTCTCTGTTTCTCTGCAAAAGCTTTGACCACTTCATATCCCATGTTGTGCCGTGTCTTTTCGTATTCCCTTCCAGGATTTCCAAGTCCTACGATGAGTTTTTTTTTCTCCATAATTTGCAGGCGGCGACACTACCGTTTTACAATGACGACAACGACCTCGCTGAGATTGGCCAAAGGGCGGATCCCTTCCGGGATCTTCAAATCCGAGAGCCTCAAAGATTGCAGGATCCCCAATTGAGAGACATCTAGATCAAAAGATGCGGGAATAATCTTGGGCAAGCACTGCACCTTCACTTGCCGCATCACTTGTCTTAAATAACCTCCGAGTTTGATCCCTGCGCACTCCATCACCCCCGTACAGTTCACGGGAACAGGGATCGTCACGGGGACATCCTCGAGCAACTCTTCAAAATCCAGATGGATAACCTGGTAGGATGTCGGATGATACTGGATATCTTTGACAATCACATCTCGGGACTTCCCCTCAACATCTAAACAAATCTTGGTCGTGGAAAGATGATCTTTCTTAATTGTGCGCACAAGAGCTGCAAATTCATCTCCCTTTACGGTCAGCAGCCGGGTCGCTTTCCCGGGAGTATAGAGCACTGCAGGGATATCTCCTTCCCTCCGAATTCTTATTGCATCTCTCTTTTTTTCTTTCTCACGCACCTTGGCGGTTAACTTCATAGTTCTATCTCCTCAAAGGATCGTCAATTAAAAAACCTCTTCATCCTCCATGCAAAGAAGAAAGAGAGTTGCCCGCGGCAATCGCCTCTATTGCCTTTGCAAAGAGGGTATGCACGGAGACAACTTCTATCTTTTTCCCCTTCATCGCAAGAGGAAGGGGCACGGAATTCGTTGCGACCACCTTCTCAATGGGACTCTCTTCCGTAGCGCTTTCACAAAAGAGTCCATGCACCACCAGGGCAAAAAGGCGCTCCGCACCCGCTTTGCGGCAAAGCGTGGCGGCAGCAGAGAGCGTCGCTCCTGTCGCATAGATGTCATCGACAAAGAGAAGATCGCGTCCCTTCACATCGCCAATCACTGCAATTCCTTGGACGCTCTTGGCTTCAATGCGCTTCTTTTCCACAACAGCAAACTCGGCGCCGTAGGCTTTGGCAAAAATACGGCCCATGCGCACACTCCCCAAATCTGGAGCTACGACCATCGCTTTATTCAGGTTCAGTCTCTTTGCCGCTTCCACAAGATAAGCGCATGCATGTAAATGATCCACAGGAATATTGAAAAACCCTTCCACCTGATCGGCATGCAGATCAAGAGCAATGACATGCGTCACCCCTGCTTTTTCCAAGAGATCGGCCACAAGCCTGGAGGTAATGGGAACCCTTTCGCTATTCTTCCGATCCTGCCGCGCATACCCGAAATAGGGAATCACCGCTGTAATCGACTTGGCAGAAGAGCGTTTCAAAGCATCCACAAAGATCAGCATTTCCATCAGATAGCGGTTCGGATAGTGGGCGATAGACTGTACAACAAAGACATCGCGCCCGCGGACATTCTCCAAAATGCGAATGCCTATCTCGCCATCCGGAAAGCGGTCGATCTTTACCTCTCCTAGCGAGAGATCGAGCGCTTCGGCAACCCGACGGGCCAAGTCTGGATGAGAACTCCCTGAAAAGATCAAAATATTCTTCTTCATCTTCACTCAGAAAATAGATTGGGGTGGAAGGATTCGAACCTCCGAATGGCGGTACCAAAAACCGCTGCCTTACCACTTGGCGACACCCCAGCGGCTAAAAAAAATCACTTTGCTTTACGACGCAATGTATAGTAGCTTGCTCAAGAATATAATGCAAAGGAAAGGCCGGCGATCCAAGACTTGTTAATATTTTCGTTGAAAGTTAGGATTAAGAAAAAGAATCAAACATGGCCCTCCCCGAGCGGATGCATATCATTCATATTGCTACCGAATTAGCCCAGGTAGCTAAAGTGGGGGGCTTGGGAGATGTCATCTACGGGCTTTCCAAAGCGCAAGTCAAAGAAGGCCATCGGGTCGAGATCATCCTTCCCAAGTATGATTGTATTCAATGGAACCATCTTAACAATCTCACGGTGGCCCATCGGGATCTTTGGGTAGCTGAAGGGTCGCAACGATTCAATAATACCATTTGGAAAGCAACTCACGACAACCTCTCTCTCTTCCTCATCGACCCCCACCATCCTCACTACTACTTTACCCGAGGGATCATCTATGGCGCGCATGATGACATCGACCGCTTTGCCTACTTTTCCAAAGCCGCTTGCGAATTTCTCTTCCAAATGCAGCTTCGTCCTCATATTCTCCACCTTCATGACTGGCCCACGTCTTTGGTCGCGCCTCTCTATAAAGACCTCTATTCAAAAGAGGGCATGCGAGCCGGCGCTCTTGTTCTAACCATTCATAACCTCCAGTATCAGGGAAAGAGCTCTCCTTTCCATTTATCAAGGATTGGTCTCAATGGGAGCCACTACCTCCATCCGGAGAGGATGCAGGACCCTTTTCAACCGCTTCTGGTTAATTTGCTCAAAGGAGGCATCGTCTATGCCGATGGGGTCACAACGGTCTCTCCCACCTTTGAAAAAGAGAGCAAAACCCCCCTGGGCGGCTTCGGCCTTCATGAGATTCTTTGCAAACACAAGAACAAATTCCGAGGCATCCTCAACGGCATTGATGAAAATTTTTGGAATCCTCAAACCGACCCCTATTTGAAAAAAAATTATGCCGTCTCTTCCTCTTTGAGCGACAAAGAGTTTGCAGCCGTTCTCGCGGGGAAAGAAGAAAACAGAAAAGAGCTGTGTAAAAGGTGCTCTCTCTCCCATCAAAAAAAAACTCTTCTAGGCAGCATCACCCGGTTGGTAAGCCAAAAAGGTCCAAAACTGATCCTTCAAGCCATCGAGCGCACGTTAGAAAAGGGCGGACAGTATATCCTCCTCGGATCCCAGCCTGAGGAAGAGGTGATGAAAGCCCTGGCAACCTTGAAAAAAACCTATCCGAAAAGCCAGCTCTCTTTAAATTTTGAGCAAGATGAAGAACTTGCACATCTCATCTATGCGGGAGCCCACCTCTTCGTCATCCCCTCTCTCTTCGAGCCCTGCGGCCTGACGCAGATGATAGCGATGCGCTACGGCTCTATCCCCATTGTCCGCAAAACAGGAGGGCTTGCCGATACCGTCTTTGACATCGACACTTCCGACGCTCCTCTCAGCGAGCGCAACGGCTTCTCTTTTGACTTCCCCGACAGGGAAGGGGTGCATTGGGCGCTCGATCGCGCCCTAACCTGCCAAGAGACCGATCCTCAAAAATGGCATCTTCTCATCAGACATGCCCTTGCTCACGACTTTAGCTGGAAGCAAGCGACTCCTCAATACTTAAGCCTCTACCAAGAGCTGCTCAAGCCCGCTTGATATAGGAACGGTTGGCAATCAGATACTCCGCAGCAGAAAGGAGGGTATAGAGAGCGGCAAGGGAGACTGCATAAAGACTTAAATCCCTAAGCCGCTCCAGGCTTAACAAACCCCATGAATAGGGAATGAGCAAAAGAAGGATAAAAAAACCAACTACCGCCTGAAGAACAGCTTTGATCTTTCCGGAGAGGCGCGCCGCCAAAGCGACCCCTTTCAAGGCGCACACCGTTCGCAGGGTGCTGATCACCATATCCCGGTAGATGAAGACAAAGACAAGAATCATCGGCAGCCGAATGATTCCTTGGGTAAAGGTGAGGAGGACAGAGATGCGAAAGATGCTGTCGGCCATGGGATCCAAGATCTTTCCCAGGTTCGTCACTTGATTCTTTTTTCGAGCCAAAAGCCCGTCAAAAAGATCTGATAGCTCGGAGAGCGCCATTAAGCAAATGAGGAGATAGGGCAGCAGCTTCAAAGGGATAGCGAAGGCATCGTAATAGAGATAGAGAAGCAGAAAGAGAGGCCCAAACAAGATCCGTAAAAGAGTCAATAGAATCGCAATGCCCAAAACGTGGTTCTCCTGCGGCCTCGCAAATTGCACAAAGTCGAGGCAACATCAAAGTTACTTGGATATATCTTTGATAAACTGTTTCTTCTTTTTAGATAAGAAGATTTCATCCGACCTGTATACCGAACGCACTTGAAAAATTGGAATTTCGGCTGCGCCAAAGCCTCGAGGGGAGTTTTCGCGTCGGCCCAAATCCAATTTTTGAAGTGCGTTCGGTATAGAACAGGCGCTCTTTTTAGGAAGAGAAGGTGGAAAGGGCGAGATCGCTCGTCTGAGCAGCCGAAGCGCTCATTCCGCCATCAAGCATTGAGACTTGCCGTTTCCATGAATTTTTAATTGCCAATTCCCGACTTAAACTCTGATGCTCCTTAGCGAGTTCTTGAATCAATCGGTTTGCCGTCTTGGCAACTTTGTTCCCCTCAATGTTCATGAGGGTCTTGAGAGCCTCTACACGCTCCTTGGGAGCGAGCAGCTTTAATTGGGTTAAAACAGTGATATCCATAACACTCCCTTTAACATGACTTAAATTAATCTTATCAGAAGAGCTTCAAATAAATCAATCGCCTTAGCTCGTGTAAAGAAAAAATTTTACATCTTGCATTGAGAGGCCTTGCTAAGTTCTCTACACGCTAAAAATCAGTCGCTTCCTAAGCCTTTCTTTCTCAGCAGCTTCCGGATTAATATAAACTACAAACATAAACTATGCTATAGATAAAAATAATTATTTTTGATAAAATAGTGTTTATATAAATAATATAATTAATAGATAATGACTAATTCTTCAACTTTACATATTTCACACATTGAGCCTTTTTCGCGCCGCCGGTGGATGCCCAATCTCCTGGCGGGATCGCCGAACAAAAGGATTGTGCTTCCGGGGGTATGTAGCTCCATCGCTTGCAAAACCTTCGACCAGAAGAGAGCTTCATCCTCTCTCTCTCTTTGGGAAAAATGGTTCTTCTTTGAAGCAGAGATAGACTTGCTTGATGGAAAGGGACCGCAACAGGTTCTGATCAACAAAGCCTCGGCAAAAAAATGGCTCGTCGTTCATGATGAGAACGACAAAATTCAAGATGTCGCCAAAGCTTTTTTTGCCTGCCCTGATGTAAAAAACGCTCAAAAGAGACTCTTCTTTTACACACAAGCCGCTCCCGCAATGCGCAATGCCGAAACATTTGAGACGCTCTCGAAAATCCAGGAATCTTCCAATTTAAGCGAAGAGGAGTTGCAAGAAATTCTTGACTTTACCAAGCAGAATCATGCCGCCTATACGGAAAGATGCTGGAAAAGCGGAATGGACTATCTGCAGATCCGGCCAAGGGAATCTGGGCTTGTCCGCTCGCTTCTTTTCTTTGCAGACGGCACTGTCATCCTCAAGCTTAATCGATCGGCTTTTGACCATCAGATCGGAAGCGGAAGTTTTTCGACAGTCAAACCGGCTTTTGATCTCGTTCATCAAAAAATGCTTGCCCTTGCCACATCGCTCCATCCTAACAGGTACAGCTGCTCCAAGAGTCGGGATAAGAAAGGCTACGACTCCTATTGCCGCATCAAGCCCGACGAGCGCGACCACATCGTCGGGATTCACGGTTCAATCGAAGGAATAAAAAAGAGCGGCTCCAAGCGCACGTTCGTTCTCATCATGGATAAGGCACGCTGCGATCTCTCACACGCTTTGGATGAGAGGATCTCGAAAGCCACAAAAAAAATCTGGGCACAAGAGTTTCTAGAAGGCTTAAGCGCCATCCATGACGCCGGGATCATTCATAAAGACATCAAACCGGAAAATATCCTGATCGACACGAAAGATGCTCTTCGCATCGCTGATTTTGGTTTATCGATCCCGAAAAAGGAGAGTCATCTGAAAGGAGGAAGCCCCTATTACATGTCCCCAGAGCAGTTAAACGGAAAAGAAAAGGCAGACCAACGAGACGATATTTGGTCGGCAGGATTCGTTTTATTGTCTCTTTTAGGAGAAGAGATTTCTTCCTTTATCCGACAAGATTTGGAAGAGATCGATGACGAAACAGAGCTCAATGAAAGAGGATGGATCCTCATCGACGACGAAGATTTTGATGCCCAACGCGCCTTAAATCCTGAAGGAGCAAAACTTGCCCTCCTTGTGGCCGACATGTTGCAATACAGCCGACACAAGCGTCCAACCGCAAAACAAGTCCTTCGGCGTTTGCAGAAAATCCTCTAAGGATTTCATTCCCTCTTTGAATTTCTCAAGCAAAAATGAATATGAAATGAAGATAGCGAGATAAATTCCGATGGGTTAAACTCGACTTTCTTGAGCGGCGTTTAAATGATTACTTTTCAGGAATTGATACGACGATTGACCCTCTTTTGGGAAAAAGAGGGGTGCGTCATCCACCTGGGTTACGACCTGGAAATGGGAGCCGGCACCTTCAACCCGGCAACCTTTTTAAGGTGTCTTGGTCCCGAACCCTATGCTTCCGCCTATGTCGAACCCTCACGCCGGCCCACGGACGGAAGATATGGAGAAAATCCCAACCGCATGCATCTCTTTCATCAATTCCAGGTGATCGTCAAGCCCTCCCCTCCACAGATCCAACAGACTTATTTAAAATCGCTGGAGGCAGCGGGACTCCGTCTAAAGGATCATGACATCCGCTTCGTCCAGGATGATTGGGAGGCGCCCACGCAAGGGGCCTGGGGTCTGGGCTGGGAGGTGTGGATCGACGGCATGGAGGCGACCCAATTTACCTACTTCCAGATGGTGGGAAGCCAACCCTTAAAGCCCATTAGCGTCGAGCTGACCTATGGACTGGAGCGTCTGGCGATGTTTCTCCAAGGGGTAAACCACTTTTTAGACCTCAAATGGAATGAAACGCTCACTTTCCGAGACATTGTTTTGGAACAGGAGGTGCAGTGGAGCGCCTACAACTTCGAAGCTGCCACCACGAAGATGTGGCTTTCCCATTTTAACGACTTCGAAAGAGAGGCAAAAGAGCTCATCGCCCGCGATCTTCCCCTTCCTGCGTACGACTTTGTGATCAAAGCTTCCCACGCCTTCAACATCCTCGAGGCTCGAGGGGTCATTTCGGTCACGGAGCGAACCGGCTACATTGCCCGCGTACGGGATCTGTCAAGACTTATCGCCGCCGCCTACGTCTCTTCAAGAGAAAAGCTCGGCTTTCCGCTTCTTCTGCCCAAAGAGACGTCGAAAACAAGAGAGCCGAAAACTCTTCCAAAACACTTTAACCCCCGCAAAAAAGAAGCTCTCCTTGTGGAAATTGGCTCCGAGGAGCTCCCCGCCTTCTTTGTTCCCATCGGCTGTAAAAGCCTGGCAAGCCATCTTCAAGAGCTCTTGGAGAAGGAAGGAATCTCCTATGAAAGGATCGCTGCCTATGCAACCCCAAGAAGGATTGCTGTGCACGTCAGCAACGTTTTAGGAGGAACTCCTTCTCAACTCATCAAACGGCGCGGACCGAAGCTCGCGCTCGCTTTTACAAAAGAGGGCGCCCTCACGCCGCAAGGAGCGGGATTTTTTAAGGCCATCGGTTGGGAAAATCCCTCTTTAGAAACTGTGACAAAAAGAGCATTCAAAGGGCTTTCTGTTGAGGGAGAATATCTGCACTACACCTTCACTCAAGCCAAAAAGAGCACTCTCGCCTTGCTTGCACAAAAGCTTCCCTCTATCATTTCCAATCTGGACTTCCCAAAAAAGATGCGCTGGGGCGATCTGGATCTTCTCTATCCCAGGCCGCTTCGCTGGATTGTCGCCCTCTTCGGGAATCGGGTCATCCCCTTTGAACTTGGAAATCTTTTCTCCGGAAAAGTGAGTTATGGACATGCTCAACGCTCTTTCAAACGCATCGCTCTAAAACACGCCGACGACTACCTTCCGCGTCTTAAAGAACACTTCGTCCTTGCAGACATCGAGGAAAGAAAGCAGAGCATTTGTGAACAGTTGAAGAAGATTGAGGAAAGTCAAAAGGCGCACGCGCTTGAAAAGGATCGGGTCTTAAAGGAAGTGCTCTTCTTGACCGAATGGCCCGAGCTGACCGTGAGTTCTTTTAATTCCCGCTATCTGGAAGCCCCCAAAGAGGTTCTTTCCTTAGAAATGGTGGCGCATCAACGTTACTTTCCACTAGAGGACAGAGAGGGAAGGCTTAAAAATAGTTTTGTGATCACTGCAGACAATACCCCCTCCGATCTTATCCGGGAGGGAAATCAAAAGGTGCTCTCCGCCCGCCTCGCCGATGGGGTCTTTCTCTATGCCCAAGACTTAAAACGCCCTCTTGACGCCTTTAATGAAACCTTAAAAACCATGACCTTTCAAAAAGAGCTCGGAACTCTCTTTGAGAAGGTGATCCGCATGACCTCCCACATCAAGACAATCAATGATGCTCTCTCTCTTGCTGATGAGATCAAATGCGCGAGGGCAGCAACCCTGTGCAAGTCCGATCTTGCCACAGCGCTTGTCAAGGAATTTCCCGAGCTGCAGGGGACCATCGGAAAAATCTACGCTCAAAAACAAAATGAAGACCCCGAGGTGGCAAGAGCATTGGAAGAGCACTGGCTCCCCAGATGCGAAGGGGGGCCGCTTCCGCAAACAGCCGTGGGCCTTGCTCTCTCTTTGGCAGACAAAATTGACAATCTTTTGGGATACTTTAGCGTGGGCCTCAAGCCCACTTCCTCTTCGGACCCCTACGGCTTAAGACGCCAAGCCATCGGCCTCATCCATCTCTTCTTAAAAGAGGAGCTAAGCTGCGATCTTCCCTCCCTTTTTCAGGCATGCGCGGCCCATTTTTCTTTTTCCATTCCCGCCGGCGCCATCGAGGAGATCTTCCATTTTTTAACGGCGCGCGCACAAGGGATTTTTGAAGAGATGGGATTTAAGCGAGATGTCATCCATGCCGCTGTGGCCTCTCAGCTAAAAGACCCCTATGATCAGCTCTGTAAAATCCGCTCTCTTCACCAGTTTCGAGCCAAAGGTGCGCTCTTTGACCAACTCGTCGAGGTGTACAAAAGGGCCAAAGGGATTCTCGAAAAGCCTTTAAACATCCCCTTCAACCCCTCCCTTGCAACCGAGCCGGCAGAACAAGAGCTCTTCAGCGTTTTAAGCCAGCTGGAAACGGAGTGGGCTTCTCTTTTGGCTGCCCATGATTATGCTTGCGCCTTTGAGAAGATGGCAACGCTTCACAAACCCCTTGCCCGCCTCTTCGAGGAGGTCAGAATCCTGTGCGAAGATCCCGTGTTAAGAGATAACCGGATCGTCCTTTTGCAAAAGGTCTTTGGACTCTGCAACCAGCTTCTCGATTTCAGCAAGATTGAAACGGCTGCAAGTGTTGAAAATCAGCAAAACAGCGGTGAAGCTCTTTGAGCATCCAAGCATTCCGCTTTTCCCATTGCCACAGCCCTGCAGGAAGGGCTACAGTGCCTGCCTGATGGTATTTGTTTGTAAAGAGAGCCTTCAAGCGCACCCCTTTTTCCGTGTAAAAGAGGGAAAACCTCCAGGAGAAGAAGAGGAGAAAATTAAAGAGCTGGTAGATGCGGTTGATAAGAAACTCTGAGAGCGCATTCTCACGGATCAGAAATTTAAAGAACCGATTTAAAAAATTGACGAATCCTACGGAACTATCGGCATCTAAAATACGCATGCGGAAAAACTGGGTGGTCTTTAAGGTCTGCATTAAAAGATTCCCGGAAGCTCTTCGAAGCCGTTCAAGATCTGCCTGTTGCAACTTTGATTCTTCAAAAGAAGGCAGCTCTTGGGGCCTATCTTTATAAAAGGTCTTTTCCAACAGGTTATGACAAGCGAAGACGATGCGAATCATCTGGGAACGGTTCAGGTGACCGAGAAGCCGCGCGGTACTCCGCTGCAACGCAACGTCATTCGATGCTTTTGTGGCGCGTTCCAAGGATCGTACATAGGAGCGCACATAGGAGGGCAGATTGTCTTGGGCAGCTATCTCTTCTAAGCTGTCGAATAGGAGGATATCCACAAAGAGCTTCCAGAAGGCCTTCTGGATCCAGTTGGCGCAGTTGTTCCCCTGAGGCTGAAAGATCTTGTGTCCCTTTCGCCCCTTGTCCATTTCGTCAATCAGGAATCTATTCAGAAGTTCTTCTTCTGCTCCTGTCAGATTGAACAAGAGCCCCTTATGTTCACGCTGAGAGAGATAGCGGCTCTCATCAATCACATGCACGTCTGCAAGCTCCGTCCCGCCAATCAGCCAGAACCTATGAAAGTCATTTTTCGGCAGAACGTAAGGCTGGAGTCCAAAGCACATTTCATTAAATCTTCCCGTTCCATCGGGGAGAAAAAGAGAGAGATAGGCATGAGTCTTATCCCCGCGCTCTCCAAACTCTGTCTCTTCATACAACCGGGAAGCGTTTAGAGAAAACTTGACGCCCTTCCCTTCGATCTTTTGCCCGGGGAAGCGCTCTTGAATCTGCTCGAGTGTCAGATGAACCGCCACCGGAGGAATTCCCTCCTTCCAGAAAAGAGAGGGGATACGGACGATTTTCCCGGTTTCGCTATCGTAGGAACCTTGACGAATCGCATCCCAATTGCAGACACCGTCTGCCGCCACTTCAATCCGTCCATACTGCGTCGTCTTCTCTTTGAGTTGACGAAAGATCTCGCCCACGGTAACGATGTAGGGGGCCGCACTGCGATGCACAAGAGAGCTCGGATCTTGAGGAAGATCACAGTTTCGATTCCTCAGAGCAAGGGGAAGAGCGCGTTCATGAATGGAGACGTAGGAGCTTCCAGAAGGAATCCCATTTCCTGCAATCCCTCCGTACACCTTCATCTCAACACGGCCGTCTTGGATGCGAAGGCCGCTGTCATGAGGAGTAGAGCCAAAAACGGCGCCAAACCGTTTATCCGCATGGCATTTCATCAGCTCTTGTGAAAGTTTTGGAAACTGAACGAAGAGATCTACAGGAGCGCCGGACCGAAGAGCCCATTGAAAAAACTGGGTACAAGAGCGGCCGTTTTGCAAGAGATATCTGACAGAGTCGGGATAGGTTGAAGAGACGTATTGCATCTTGATCCGGTCATCAGGAGTTAACTCTTTGCGGTTTCCCGGACAGAGCGTAGAATCGCTTCTCCGCTCAAGAAGCTTTTCTTCAAACGCCCTCCCCTCTTGTTCCGAGAGGGGGACGGCTTGCATCCCCTCGCGCGCTTGCGTAGCAAGACGATTCACTCTCAAGCAATCCACGGCGGCGCTCTCATCAAAGTTCAAAGGAGAGAGAGCTTGCATCACACGTTCTGCCCAAAGAGCTTCCTCAATGATCGTTCGGATCTGAGCCGGAGTGAGCTGGGGGCCCGCGCCCGAGCGCATCCTTTCGAGTTTTTCCAATCGGACGCTCAGAGCCCGGATATCACTTAGAGCCTCCGCGCTTCTTAAAGAGCCGTCTTCTGTAACCCTTCCCCACCAAACCATCTTTTTCCTCTTGGAAAAAGTAGTTTATACAACCTTAACATTTTCGTGAACAGGCCTTTCAACTCGACTTTGCAACTTTTTGGGCCCGAAGGCCTCGAGATATTTGCTCTCGGGGGAGTTATTTAAACCAGGAAGGGGTTAAAAACCCCTTCCTGGTTTAAAGAATCTCCCAGTTCGACCGTAGGTCGAACGTCCGAGAGCAAATAGACGAGGCAGGCGGGTCCAAAAAGTTGCAAAGTCGAGTTCAACCTTTCTTGATCTACCGAACGCACTTCAAAAGTTGGGTTTAGAAGTTGTTTTGGTAACAAGGTCTTTCGACTCAATCAGAACCTGAGGAGGAGATTTTTTCAGTTCATCGAATTTCTTAACAAAGAAAAGAGCTTTCTCTTCAGAAAGAGTGGGATCCTGGAGTTTTGCTTTAAGCTCCTCCCTCTCTTCCATCCAGTTCCGGATTAAGAGCTTTTGGATCGCCTCCGTCACGCCTGCATCCACCCGTTCTAAAGAAACCCTCTTTTCCAAAAGCTCAGAAAGAAAGCGCCCCTCCTCTTCTTCTTTCATCTGAATGGTGATTGCAAGAAGATCGCGGGGTTTTTCTTCATCGAAGAGGGCAAAATAGAGATCAAATAACTTTTTGCAGATCGGATCGCGGAAATCCTCTTTTTTTAAGTTTCGTCGCGCACGCAAAGCAATCTGCGGGTGGTTTGTCCCGGACAGAAGGAGCCAGCGGACAAGATCGCTCTCCATCACCTTGTCGGCATTGAACGGCTGGCTGGAAAGATTCTCCTCTCTCTTGACGTAGAGATTGGGCACTACGAGCTCATCAACTCCGATCATCCGTTCGGGAATGTGAAGAAGCTGGGAGAGAAGACGCAGGCTCTCGTGGACCATGACAGGTTCATCCCAGCTGCGAATCTGTTCGCTTAAACGGCGGACGAGATGGCTTTTTCCGGAGGGAGAGTCCAAGTCAAACTCTCTAGAAGTGGTTTTTATGAGGAAAGAGAGATAGGACTCCCTCTTTTCTAAAAGCTTAAGAAATCCTTCAGGACCCGCCTCCTGAAGAAGCGTGTCGGGATCCGATCCCTTAGGAAGATCAAGGATCGAGACCTCAATGCCGAGCTTTTGGAAGAGATTGCCGATCTTCACCATGGCGGCTTCTCCCGCTCTGTCGGCATCCAATGCAAGATAGACATGCCTCACTCCCAAAGAGAGAAGCTCTCCGAGATGGCCCTCGCCAAAGGCGGTTCCCTGTGCTGCGACAACAAAATCAAACCCCTCATGGATCAGGCGAAGTGCATCGATCTGTCCCTCCACGACAATAGCCCTTTGCTCCTTGGCAATCCTTTTTCTCGAATGATAGAGGCCAAAGAGCACGTGAGATTTTTTAAAAAGGAGGGTGTCCGGAGTGTTGATGTACTTTCCTCCAAAAGTGCTCTCTTTGATTTTGCGAGCAGAAAAGCCAATCACCGCTCCCAGCTTGTCGAGAATGGGAAAAGTGATTCTCTCTGAAAAAAAATCACGCGCAAAGCCCCGCTCGCTCACGCGAATCAAACCGGCCCTCTGAGCACTCTCTTCAGAGACTCTCTCCTTTTTCAAAAAACGCAAAAGGAGATTCCCTTGGCTCGGCGCCCATCCGAGGCGAAAAGAGCGGATAAAATCCAGAGAAATACCGCGCTTGTAAAGATAGGAAAGCGCTTCATGGCCCTCTTTGGTATGCAACAGGCAAAAATGAAAAAAAGAGGCTGCTTTTTCCAGAGCCTCTTTGAGAGGCGCTTTCTGAATCGAAAGATCTCCCTTATGCGAACTCTCCCTTTCCAATGCAACCTGGAACCTCTCTGCGAGATGCTCGACGGCTTCCAAAAAGTTCATCTTTAAATAACCCATCAAAAATGCAATCGCATCTCCATGCGCTCCGCACCCGAAGCAGTGATAGTGGGAATCTCCTCGCTTGATGATGAAAGAGGGCGTCTTCTCTTCATGAAAGGGACAAAGAGCTTTAAAGACAGACCCCGAGTTCTTCAAAGCAAGATGAGGAGAGAGCACCTCTACGAGATCGATGCGGGAGCGCAGCAGCTCGAGGCTCTCTTTTTTAAAGACGTCCATAGGAAAAAGCCTACCACAATTTTAAAAACCGCAAAAGATCAGACCAAAACTCTTTAACTCGACTGTGAAACTTTTTGGTCTCGAAAGCCTCGAGATATTTGTTGCCGGCTTAAAGAATCTCCCAGTTCGACAATAAGTCGAACGTCCGAGAGCAAATAGACGAGGCAGGCGGGCCCAAAAAGTTGCAAAGTCGAGTGGAAACTGGTATAAATGATTGCTCCAAGAGATGTATACACAAATGAACTCAAAGTTCTTTTGTGTATAAACCCGGCCCTAAAGATCCGGGATTTTCCGCCGGAGGACGGATGAAGAAAAGATTCGGTTCTCTTACCTATCTCGAAGCCTTAACAGAGCTCCCGAAAGAGGAGCCGGGAACAGAGGAATACCACAAATCCCTTGCTCAGCCGGGATTACATGAACTTAGGAAAAAGATCAAAGAGGCGATGATCCCCCTTTTGATTCAAATCTTTCATTTAAAGCAGGCAAAAGAAGAAAAGCCCCAGGAAAAAGAGATCCTCGTCAAGCTGAACACCCTAAAAGAGGATCTCCATCACCTCTCGCTATGGTGCACGAGCTGTTTAAATCAAATCGACAAGGCGCTTGCCCCAAACGAAACAAGGCAAAGAGCGTGCAGCGTCTCTAAAAAGAGCTCCCTTCTTCACTTCTCGCATCTCTTTTTTTCCGACCCGGAACGAAAGGAAACAGCCGCCGGCCGGCTGCTCGCGCGATTCCAACTCCACTCTTCCATCTCTCACAATGAATCCCCTTCATTGGGGAAAAAACTCTTTTCGTTAGTTTGCGGGAAAAAGAGATCAAAAAGAGAGTAAGTCAAATCATGACAGAAACTCCTCTGATGGCGCAATGGCGCTCCTGTAAAGAGAGGGCAAAAGACGCGCTCCTTCTTTTCAGACTGGGAGACTTCTACGAAGCCTTCCATGAAGATGCTCAGCTCATTTCCCGGGAGATCGATCTCACATTGACGAAACGGCAGGAGGTTCCTATGTGCGGGGTTCCTTTCCACTCCTGCGAGACCTATATCGACCGGCTCATCTCCAAGGGATACAAGGTGGCGATTGCCGAGCAGCTCGAAGATCCGAAATCTGCCAAAGGCCTTGTCAAAAGAGCCATTGTGCGCACTCTCACTCCCGGAACCCTCGTCACCTCGACCCTTCTGAACGACAAAACCAACAATTTCTTGGCCGCGCTGACGCAAATCAACGCCTGTTTCGGCCTTGCCGTCCTCGATCTCACCACTTCCGATTTTCGCGTCTATGAACTGGAAGACAAAAGAGAGCTTCTCGATGAACTCTCCCGCCTCCGCCCCGCCGAGATCCTCCTCTCTGAAAAGCTCCTTAAATCCCAAAAAGAACTCTTCTCTTCTTTAAAAGAGAGCTTTCCCTTTTCCCTCTCTTCCAAAGAGCAATGGAATTTTGATCCGGAACACGCTCTAACAACCCTGCTCAACCACTTCCATCTTCAGACCTTGGATGGCTTTGGCCTCAAAGGAATGAATGCCGCCATCTCCGCTGCAGGAGCGCTGCTCTCCTATGTCTCTTTAGATTTGCAGCTTCCCACTGAACATATTGAAAAGCTCCAAAAGGAGTCTCTCTCTTCTTACATGTCGCTAGACCGGACAACCGAGCACCATCTTGAACTTATCACCAGCGCAACGAGAAGAAAAGAGGCGACTCTCCTTTCTCTAATAGACCGGACGGCAACTCCCATGGGAGGAAGGGAGATCAAGAGATGGATCACCCACCCCCTTCTGGATCTCTTTCGGATTCAGGAGCGGCAGGAGGCGATTTCTGATCTTCTCTTAAGGAGCAAAGAGCTCTCTTTTCACTTGGAAAAGATCCGCGATTTAGAGCGCCTCATCATGAGAATTTCAAGCGGCTATGCCACGGCGAGAGATCTCCAGGGGCTTCGGCTCTCCTTAGAGGAAGTTCCTCCCGTCGCCTCGCTCTTGCGTCCCCTTTCCTCTTCTTTGATCCAAAAGATCGTGCAAAGACTCAAAGATCTCACTTTTTTAACTGAAAAGATCAAAGGCGCGCTCGTAGACGCTCCTCCCTTACGCCTCTCGGAGGGCGGACTCTTCCGCTCAGGCTATCATCCGGAACTCGACGAGCTTCGCTCTCTTCTCACAGACTCTCAAACCTGGATCGCCCGCTATCAAACCCTCCTTCGCGAACAAACGGGCCTAAAGACACTGAAAGTGGGCTACACGCAGGCTTTTGGCTACTACATCGAAGTGAGCCGCACGCAAGCCCCAAAAATGCCCTCTACCTTTCACCGCCGGCAAACGCTCGTTCATACCGAGCGCTTCATCTCCCCTGAACTCAAAGAGTACGAAGTGAAAGTGCTCAGTGCAGAAGAGAGGATCTCCCAACTCGAACAGAGCCTCTTTCACCAGCTGCGGAGCGCCGTGGCAGAAGAGACGCAAACCATCCTCGATATCGCCTCGGCCCTTGCGACACTTGATTGTTTGAACAGTCTTGCACACGTTGCAAAAGAGAGACATTTTGTCTGCCCCGCCGTCGATGAGGGCGCGCAAATCTCTATCACGGCGGGGCGGCATCCCGTCATCGAAGAGGGTCTAAAGAAAGAGACCTTTATCCCCAATGACACTCTCTTAAATGACCAAGAGAGCCGTCTGATGCTCATCACGGGTCCCAACATGGCGGGAAAGTCGACCTACATGCGGCAAGTCGCTCTCATCGTCATCCTCGCCCAGATCGGCTCCTTCGTCCCGGCAAAGGCCGCTAAAATCGGCATTGTCGACAAACTCTTTACGCGCATCGGAGCAAGCGACGACCTATCCAGAGGGCAGTCCACCTTTATGGTCGAGATGGCGGAGACGGCAAACATCTTAAACAACGCAACGCCGCGCTCTCTCATCATTTTGGATGAGATCGGACGGGGTACGAGCACGTTTGACGGCATCTCGATTGCAGCAGCGGTCGCCGAATACCTCCTAACCCATCCCGAAAAGGGCGCTAAAACACTCTTTGCCACCCATTACTGGGAATTGACCGAGCTCGAAGAAAAGATACCCGGCGCCATCAATTACAACGTCTCCGTCAAAGAGACCGGCGACGGCATTCTCTTCTTGCACAAGATCGAAAGGGGAGCTGCCAATAAGAGCTATGGCATCCATGTCGCAAAACTTGCCGGCCTGCCCCCTTCTATCCTGCGGCGGGCAGAGGAGCGGCTCAAAAAGCTGGAAAAACAGCCCGCTTTAGCCCAGCGCTCTTGTAACAAGAGCTCTTCTTCCGTAAAGAACCAACTCTCTCTTTTCGATGCCACGCTTTGACTTGAGAAACTATCCTAAGGAGCCGGGGGTCTACCTCATGAAGGGAACCCATGGCGAGGTGCTCTATGTAGGAAAGGCTAAAAACCTAAAAAACCGTCTCAAGCAATACTTTGGCAAGTCGGGAGACTCCCGTCCGATGATTCCCCATCTGCTTGCCCAAATTAAGACCATTGAAACCTTAGTCGTCACGCATGAAAAGGAAGCTCTTCTTCTAGAAAGCACCTTAATCAAACGCCATCAACCCAAATACAATGCTTTTTTGAAAGATGATAAGAGCTACATCAATCTGATGATCAACACCTCTCATGTTTGGCCTCGCATCCAGTTGATTCGCTACAAAAAAAAACCCAAAGAACAGGATCTTGCCTTCGGCCCCTACACCAGCGCCTTTGCAGCCCGACATCTTTTCGATCTTATGATGCAGATCTTTCCCTTAAGACAGTGTTCCGATGAAGAGTTAAAAAGACGCAAGCGACCCTGTCTGCTCTATGGCATGAAGCGCTGCATCGCCCCTTGCGTGGGAAAATGCACCCGGGAGGAGTATGACAGTTTTGTCCGGGGAGCGATCGATTTTTTACGCGGAAAGGACGACAAGATCGCAAAAGAGCTAAAAAGCAAGATGCAGAGCGCCTCGGATAACCTCGAATTTGAAAAGGCAGGAGCCTTCCTGCAGACATTAAAACAACTCGAACAGATCACAGAGGGGCGCCAGGTCGTCTTTCGCCCCTCAGAAAGAAATTGCGACGCCCTCTCTTTTTATCGAACCTATGATGAAGCGATCCTCATGCAGCTCATCTTTCGAGAAGGAAAGCTCGTCGGCTCCGAGCACTATTCTTTCTACGATGTCATCGCTAAGGATTCAGAACTCCTCTCCACGCTGCTCCTCCAGATCTACGAGACAGCTCCCCCTCCTCCCGAAATCCTCATCCCCTTCCCCTTGCCTCAATCCTCCTCTCTAGAGGAGATCCTTTCGCAGAGGCACCGAACAAAACTCAAAATCCGCGCCCCCAAACGAGGAGAAGGAAAGTCTTTAGTCGCCCTTGCCACGAAAAACGCCAAGGCAACCTTTGAAAAGGAAAGAAGCAAACAAGAACTCAAAGAAACGCTGCTTTTCGATTTGATGGATACGTTAAAGCTCGGACGCTATCCCAAACGCATCGAATGCTTTGATACCTCCCATTTCTTCGGAAGCGATCTTGTCGCCGCGATGATTTGCTTTACAGACGGAAAAAAAGAGTCTCGCCGCACCCGCACGTTTAAGATTTGCGACGTGCATAAAGGAGACGACTACGCTGCCTTGCACCAAGTGCTCACCCGCCGCCTACTACGCGCAAAACAAGAAGAGGACCTTCCCGATCTCATCCTCATCGATGGCGGCAAAGGACAACTTCATGTCGCTGAGGCGGTCTTAAAAGAGCTCGACATCATCACTTCCGACGTCATCAGCCTCTCCAAGGAAAAGGGAAGACACGACAAGGGGCTTCGAGAAGAGAAGATCTTTATCTTGGGACAAAGCGGCCCCATTCTCTTAAGTTCCCGCTCTCCCCTCCTCTTTTTCATCCAACAGATCCGAGACGCCGCTCACGAAAAGGCCCTCTCCTTCCATCGCCTGAGGCGCAAAAAAAGAGTCGTCGCCACCGCTCTTGAAACTCTTCCCGGCATCGGCCCCAAAAAGAGCATGCGCCTCCTTAGCCGCTTTGGAAGCATAAAACGCATCCAAGAGGCATCCTTAAACGATCTTCTACAAGTCAAGGGAATCACGAAAAAGGATGCCGAACGCCTCTTAAATTACGAATGAGCTGAGGGGAGGCGGCGCTTATGCGTCGTCTTGTTTTTTCTCTTTTCGCCCTTCCGCCAAGGACTCTTTAGAGATAAGGTCCTTGAAGATAACGTGAACGGAACCCACGCGGAGGGCTGTCAGGCGGCTGATATCCTGCGCAATCTTGATCTGAATCTCTTCGGCCTTGGCGGGGATATTGATGTCATAGGCGACGTTCACCTCAACTCTTAGATTGACCGAACGGTTCTTTTCATCCTGGGTGACATGAATTCCTTTAACGCTTTCGGAATGATCCCTTCCGAGAAGAAGGTCAAAAATATTTCCTCCACAGAGAGCGACACCTTCGATCCGCGAAAGGCATTGGACGACCAGGGATTGAAAGACTCGATTTTCAATGTCTCGGATAAAGGTCGTTTCCGGCAATTCAAACTCTTTTGTATCCATCTTTCCCAACTTTCCCGCCATAGAAGATCTCCTCTTTAAGGGCCATCCTATCAAAAAAATCGGTTTTCTGGAAGAATAGGAATGAAAAGCACCGTAAATTTTTTCCTATGATCAACCCTTACATCCTCTTTTTTTGGGTAACAATGGGCTCTTTATCCGCTTATCTCGCCCACAAACGCGGGAAAAATCCCCTTCTTTGGTTCTTCATCGGTCTTTTACTCGGGATACTCGGCGTTTTTTTCATCTTTTTTCTCCCTCTAAAAAAGAGGGGAACGCAACGTCAGGACTGCTCTTCGGGCAAGGGCGCAACAATCGCTATCGCTCCCGCGCTTCCTTCCTCATATCTGCAAAAATTGTGGTACTATCTTGCCCCAGACCGAGAGCAGCACGGACCAATGAGCTTTGAGGCTCTAAAAAGGGCCTTTCAAGAGGGGCGCATCAACTCTAGAACCTATGTCTGGAACGAGGAGATGGAGGGATGGAAGCCCTTTGGAGACCTCTTCACCCGGAGAGCATCGTCTACCAGCTAGCCTTTACAATGCCGGGAATAAGGCCTTGATTGGCCATCTCGCGGAAACAGAGGCGGGAGAGTTTAAATTTCCTTAAGAAACCTCGGCTGCGTCCTGTGAGTTGGCAACGGTTTCTGAGCCTGACGGGGGAAGAGTTTTTTGCCAATTTATTGAGCGTATCCTGAGCCATTTGGCGCTCTTCATCACTTCTTTTCAGATCGCGTACAATGACCTTAAGCTCCTGGCGTTTTTTCCATTTAAGATTGACCAGTCTTTGACGCCGTTTTTGCTTTTCAATCGAAGAGAGTCTTGCCATACATTCCTATTTTTTTCTAGCAGGCCCTTTTTGCCTTTGCTTGCGGTTTGGATCGCGTTTGTTGATCACGTAAACTCGTCCCCGCCGGCGGACGATTTTATCGCCTTTGGAGGGATCGGCTTTCACTGAAGCTCTGACTTTCATGGGGTTTTCTCAAAAAATAACTACTTGCGAATAAGTTTAAGACAGATCCCCATTTCAAATCAAGATCTCTCTTCCCAAAACTTTCTGTCGTATGACGATGTTTTCGCCTCTCTCTTCCTTGCACGAATTGATGAGCCTTGCTACACTGTGGATCTCATTTTTTTTCGCATGTGAAGGATGGAATCCCATGAAACGAACCTATCAACCGAGCAAGAAGAAAAGAAAGCGGACGTTCGGGTTTCGCAAACGCATGAAAAACGCCAAGGGACGCGCTGTGCTCAAACGCCGCCGCAGGGTGGGAAGAAAGCGGTTAACGGCGTCTTAAAAGAATTCTCTTTTCCCAAATCAGCTCGGATTCTTCGATCGTCCCATTTTAAAAAGATGATTCAACATCGCGAGTGCTGGAGAGGGAAATGGCTCCAGATTGACTATCGTTTTGGCTTTGCTTTTCGTCCTCAGTTAGGAATCACAGTGAGTCGGCGTTTTGGAAAGGCGTGCGACCGTAATCGCTTCAAACGTCTTGTGAGAGAGGCGTTCCGGCTCAACTCTCCGAATTTTCCAAAGGATTTGGAGATGAACGTTCTTCCCCGCCTGGGGCAAAGAAGAGTGCGTAAATTTGCATCTTCTCAAAGAGCTCCGAGTCATCCCGCAGACCATCCACTTCCTCTGGCTCTAGAAGAAGTCGTTGCGGATCTTCTTGGATTTCTCTCTTTTCTTCTCTGTAAAAGCGGGCGATGAGATGAAAAGATTGCGTCAGATTCCGACAAGCAATCTGTAAACTCTCTCTACGTTCTTTTCTTCAGCTTTCCTTCCAGATAAGAGATGGTGTCGCAAATCTCTTTTTTATTTCCTTCAGGAGCGTGGTTAAAGGCGGATTTGGCGTGAAGAAGCGCCTCCTTTGCCTTATTTTTTCAAAAGAGAAACTGAGCAATGAGCATCTCCATCTTCCAGAGATTTTCGGGATCCTCTTTTCCATATTTCTTGACATAGGCAATCAAAGGATTTAGAGCAGCCTGGATATGTTTTTTCTTTTTAGAGCGTTTTTTTGAAAGGGCATCGAAATCCAACAAAGCAAGAGAACGCCATCCTCCCTGTTTATTCTGAGGATCGCAAGAGAGGATCTTTTTCCTCACCGCGAGGGCCTCTTTACTGCCTTGCTGTCCCTTCTCCGCATAGTGTCGATACTGTTCCAACAAAAAGAAAAGAGCTGCCCCGTCTTTAAGTCCGGCAAGAGAGAGTTTGTCTTTAAAACCCTCGAATCCGCCCTCTTTTGCCTTAAGATAAAGACTCTTTAACCCCTCCTGCGAGAGAGAGGAGAGCGTATCGCCCTCCACAACCTCTTTCAGTTCGGAGTAAGAGCGGTAGAGCTTGTGAATATGCGCGGCAAACTCTGAGGAGGGTTTTGGGAGATAGCCCACTTTTGCAATGAGACGGCCTTGAGGATCAAGAAGGAGAAAAAGAGGCAGCTCCTCAATCCCGAACCGCTCTCTTAGATCGTCGTGCTTTCCTCCCTCTTCGGGGAGATTGAGAAAGACTAAAATAAACTGCTCTTTCAATTCTTCAATGAAGTCGTTTTTCTCTAGCACTTCGCGTTGAATCTTTTCCGACCAGGGACACCAGGGAAGGCCGACAAAGACTGCTAAAAGCGGTTTGTCCTGATCCCGGGCTTGAAGCAAGCCCTCCTGAAAATTGAGGAGCCAGTGAAGGGAGTGAGGAGGGATCATCTCCTCTTTGGGGCTCAAGGAATAAAGGCTCTGCTCCACATTTTGAAGAGAACCGAAGAGAGAAAAGGAAAAAGCGGTTATGATCATGATTAACCCTAGCCTCAAACAGGCGGCAATCTGCTTGTTGCGGCTTTGCCCTATCGATTCTCGCTCGGAGGCCTTCGTATTCATGACTGTTATTCCTCGCGAGAATCGATCCGGCTTTGCCACGCAGCGCATCTTGTTACCTGTTTCTAGGCTCGGTTAAATAACAAAAGAGGTCAGCACCTCTATTCCTTCTTAATTATTCTATATAAAATGAAAAAATTTCTTCCTACCATTATCTTGAGGCATCGAAGAGAAAATCTCAAAAAATGTTCGCTTAAGGGATTGGAATCAAGAGAGGACCTTCTCTTTATTTCCTATCCCGGCCCTGTATTTCCCGACCTCTCTTCGTATTTCCTTCTGAACCTGGAGGGTCCTCCCCTCTCGCGTGAGGATCAAAAGAGGGGGATCATGCTTTTAGACGGGACGTGGAGATACGCCGACCGGATGGAGCGCCATACCCCCGCACTTCACCATCTGCCCCGCCGCTCCCTTCCCTCAAGCATGCGCACCGCCTATCCCAGAAGACAGGAAGACTGCCTCAACCCCGGGCGCGGCCTTGCCTCCATCGAGGCTCTCTACACGGCCTATCGCATCCTTGGAAGAGAAATAGAAGGGCTTTTGGACAACTACTACTGGAAAGAAGAATTTTTACAAAACGACTTCCCCATTTTCACAAAGGGTGATAGGGATTTAATAGTCCAATGGAAGAGGGAGGTCTAAGAAAATTTAAAAAATTCACAGCCTGTCCCCCAAAGAGATCAGATAAAACAAGAAAACAATTAGAGAGTTAAATTTATTTAAATTAAGTTTCCTGTAAAAATTATTCTTTTGCCAATTATAGAATACCATGGGTTTATGATGATTTTTGATTTTCTCACATTCTGTGGTGTGATCGGCCTCTTAGTTGCCATCGGCCTCTACAAATCGAAAACGATTCGATCTGAGTCAGCCTATCTCTTTGCGGAAAGAAAAACTAAGTGGGCGGCCTTAACAGCCACTCTTGTCATGACAGAGTTTAACAGTGCAACGCTTATTTCATTCTCATCTCTGGGTTATATTGCAGGATTTTGGGCATTGGTCCTTCCATTCATTTTTCTTTTCGGATTGATATTTTACGCTTTGACAGTAGCGGAAAAATGGAAAGCTTTTGATGGGTTATCTGTGGCAGGCTTTTTTAGCAAGCGATATGGGAAAAACATGGGAACCTATGCCAGCATTTTGTTGCTTTTAGCGATGCTCGGTTTTAGCGCAGCGTACATCAAATCGCTCATTCTCTTATTTCACCCTATTTTCCCTTCAATTGAGCCATGGATACTTAGCACTGGTCTTCTTGCGATTGTTTTTGTCATGAGTTTACGAGGAGGATTAATCGCTATTATCCGCACAGATGTGCTGAGTTTAATTTTGATGTTAGTGTTTTTCCCTTTAATGGCTTTTTTCATGTGGAAAGCACCAATCCTTTCAGAAATTTCTTCCACCGTTTCTCTTTCCTTAGCTCAGGGTCAAAAAATATTGCCTCTGCGTTTTATCTTTTCTTTAACCATTTTGACCATGTTCACCTACATTCTTGCGCCCTGGTATGGACAGAAGATATTTGCTGCTAAATCGCCGAAAGTGGCTTATTGGGCGGTAATTACCGCGGCAATTCTTGTCTTTTTTCTCTACGGAGCGGCTATTTTCGCGACTGCTTTGTTCAGGTCCAAAGGATTTGAAAGCCCCTCTCCAGAACAAGCTTTGCCATGTCTCATTAATCACTGCCTCCCCTTAGGCTTTAAGGGAATTGCTTACGCTCTTCTTTTTGCAACTTCGGCAACAACGCTAACTGGTGTGTGGAGTGCAATGTCAGCGATGTGGATTGGAGATTTTTTAAAACCTCATTTAGACTCGACCTTAATAAGTTGTAGACGAAGCATCTTGGCAACAACCGTTTTTGCGGCAATTTCTCTTCTATTGGCCAATACCCTCATTGATAGCGTTTTCAACAAGCTCATTTTGGCCAATATTCCTGTAGCGGCTCTTTCATTTGGATTGCTTGCAGGATTTTACTGGAAGAAAGCTTCTTGGCAGGGAGTTTACTTAAGTATCATGATGGGATGCCTCTGCGGAGCGGGAGCCTATTGCATTTTTGGGGAAGAGGGCGGTTATACTTGGTATTGGGCAGTTTATGGGATTCCTCTTACGTTTCTTGTTGGAATCTTGGGCTCTTTATTTTCTCGAGAAACGGTAGCAGTGAATGCAGAGTAACCAATTTTTTATTGTATTTGCACTTCAAAGTTTGTTCCTTCCCACTGATTACGATGAACCCAAAAGAAGGTGAACAATATTTTAGTGCCGATTTTAGCTGTTTCAACGGGTAGGTTCACATAAAAGAGATCTAGCTCGGGAAGCGCTTCCATGTTGCTATCATTAGAACTCTTCCATTCGTCAATGCTCCAATGCACGGTGGCAGAAGCTTGCGACTGGATGCGCAATTTTTTCCCTGCTGGCATGAATCGAAAGGTGTGCTCAAATCGCCACACAGCACAAGAAGATCGAACTTTATCAATGATGTATCGTTGAACTGATTGGGGAGGCATTCCGAATACCTTCCCCTCTTTTAATGAGCGTAATAGAGTGATGTACTCGGCATGCGCCCACACAAGCGGTTTAGCAGATCCCGTAGAATGTCCATTGTAAAGTCTTCTTTCGGGGATATCTTTTGCATCCCAGATTTGCTCAGGAATTAGGCCTCCAACTCCCGCCATTCTAGTCATGGCACGCAATAGCTCCATCGCTCCTTGTTTATTTCCTTTGGCCAGCTCATAATGAGCCCGCTCGCCAACTAATAGCGGCCATCCTCTACCGATTCCCGTACCATCATAGGGAGAGCCATCTTGATGTTCCCCATAGCCATCTTCGTTGTACCTATGCCAGACAGGCCCTTTCGAAGTATCTGTTTTTAAAAGAGCATCAATAACCTTTACAGTATTGAGAATGCGCGGGTCATCTGCGGCACGCAGGCCAAAGCGTACCAATGCAAGGGCATCCACACTCACGATTGATGAATAGGCAAACATGTTTTGTCCAGAGGGGCGATTTTTAATGAAGATTTGTGGATTGCAAGAGACATGATTCTCACATATTTCTGTTGGGGCAAGCCGCATATAATACCCATCCACACCGAAGCGACGTGTAAGATCAGTATTTGTCGCATATAGCCAATTTTCGATATTGTCATTCCACCAGTCAGCAACCTCTCTTAAATAAGCAGCAGCAGTAGACTTGCCCTGTGCGTCAAAGAACTCAGCTGCAGCCAATAAAGCGGAGATCTCTATTGCAAGTGTAAAAAGATTATATCCGCTTGCCTCTTCCCAACGATCTTGCTCTGTTGGAGGGCCGTTGTGAACGATAAAAGCGGCGGCTTTAGCTACCATGGGGCTAGGATCGATATCCTTCAAATGATTGCCCCTTCTCAGTTCATCTGCTAGTAAGACCGGTAAAGCTGTTTCATCCAATTGAATGCCCTGCCAGTAAGGCTTACCATCCACCCAAAAACACTGGGCCCAATGACCGTCTCTTTCTTGCGTGCATAGCAGAAACCGTAACGTTTCGCGCGCACTCTCAGCGTCATCTGCCGCCAAAAATGCAAACGCTGTCTCCACTTGATCGCGTGGCCAGATGAGATGATAGCCCCCTAAATCGTTATCTCCTTTAGTAAAGCCCCAGGGAATTGATAAACTAGCGATGTTGCTACCAGAAACGCGTTTTCCTTGATGGCATTTCAGTACAGCAATACTGGTGCGAAAAAGCCTGCCTCCTTCTTTATCTACAGCACAAAGATCACAGCAGGGATGTTGTAATTTTTCCCATAAGGACACATAACTCTTGAGCGTGAGGGCAAAGTCATGAGATAGGGCAGCGCGAGTCTGAAGACCTGCTTCCTGAGCATCTTGCGCAAAGCCGAGAGCGAGCACAAAATGTCCTTGGCATGCTTGAAGGTCTATTTCTGCAGCCAGTGCAATGTTGCCATCCTCAGCCCTCGAATAGAAATAGGTCATTCGTTTATTTGCGCTCAGATCTTGCCAAGTATCACTAACTCCTACATATCCGCAATTCATCCTCAAGAAAGGGACAGAGCAAGCGCAAGCAAGAGCGATTCCTGCCCGTTCGGCAAATAACATCGGTATGCCCTTGTAATCCCCTGACCAGCCATTATTGCCATAGCCAGCATTACCGATATGAGGGGCCAACAGTACATAGAGATGATAATCTTCTAGTTTTCCTTTTAGCGGAATAAATCGAATCTCCTGCAGCAACACATTGCGACGAGGATCAGTGATCACTGTTTTCTCGATGCGATAGCGCTCCTCTAAGCAAGTGTTTGTTAGGCGATGGGCAAGCACACCATCTGAGATTAAGCTATAGTCGTGGCGTGTATGTCGTTTTTCTTCTGAAAAGAAATCATTTCCATTGGTCACCAGAAGCCCCATATCGCGGATGCTCGCAATATCAATACGTGGAAAGTACACTTCATTAATGATCCCATGAGAGATCGTGAACCAAATATTAGACACCCCGGTCATCGCCGTCCCCACGCCGATTTTTGCGCTAGAGGTCCATCGAGGCACAATTCCTGGTTTACCTTGGGGAATAGGTGAAGAGTTCATTATTTCTTTGTCGAGGAGATAAAACCTCCTGTAGTCATCCAACTTTTCTTTTTCATGTCCCTCTCATTGGCTTGAACCTCCGAAAGAATTGATGCATACGCATCGCTGCTGTAAGTAGCACAAGAAAGCTAAAAATATAGGATGAAACTGTAAAAATGGAGGGAAACAAGATCATAATGGCAAAAGCAATAAAAGCTTCAGCTCTTTCAATAAGCCCAGGACTATAGAAAAAGCTCTTTTCTGAGCTTTTTTCTGTGAAAACACCCACAATTAAGAACGAGGTTATACAGATAAGAATACTGCCTAGCATGATGATGGTTGATAGAGCCCTTGAATTGGGCTCTACGGCATAGAGGCCAAGAATGATCGCAAATTCGGCGATACGATCACATATGATATCTAATGCCGCACCTTGAGGAGAAGATATTTTAAGATGTCGAGCTAAAGATCCATCTACAGTATCCAAAAAACCTGAAATCATCAATGTCACAAATGCCCAAAAGGAAAATCCAAAGCTCAGCAATGGAATGATGCTTACTCCGAAAAGGCATGCAACGCAAGTGAATACATGAGGGTGCAATTTCTGTAAAAATTCTAAGTTTAATAAAGGATCGATGCATAGTCTCTGATAGGTGCTTCTGAAACGAGTTTCAATCATGATTTTTTATCCTTTTTATTAAAATTGGAATTAACACTAGGCATCCTAATAAAATCAGTGCAATTTTGAGTTTAATGTTAAATATTGCAGCAATGGAAAAAGGCTGTTCGCTTTCAAAAATTTTCTCCAAGCCTCCTCCAGCCAAAGTAAATATCAATGATCCCGGAGCAATCCCAACCACAGTTGTCCAAACAAATGTTCTTAAGGAAACCCCAAAGAAGGCAGGAGCAAGATTAACAACCCAAAAAGGAAAGAGGGGAACAAAGCGCAAAAACAAGAGGTAACTAGCGGCATTTTTTTGAAATCCGCTTTCCATTTTTTTAAAAAATGGACCTGCTTTATTTCTTAAGCTATCTCCTAAAGCCGTGCGCGCTGCGAGAAAGATAAGAGTCGCTCCGCAAGTTGCTGAAAAAACCACATAAATGGTACTCAGAGGTTGAGAAAAAAGATAGCCACCTAAAAGGGATAGGAATATTCCTCCTGGAACCGAAAGCGCAGTGAAAATGATATAAGATAAAATGAAAAGAAAAGGAACAAAAACAGGATGATGCGCAATAAATGTTTTTAGCAGCTTGTGATTTGCTTTGAGAGTTTCGAAAGAGAGGTATTTATATGCGCCTGTGAAATAAATCACAGCCATGCCTACAAGAATGATAGTAAGGAGCAGGAATCTTTTAATGGATCTAGTCATTGTTTCTTCTTTTAAATATTGAGAGAATCGTTTGGGTGAGCCATAAATCTGCTGCCTTTCTAATTGCCTGATTATAAGTTGGATAAGGATGAATTAAGTTTGAGAGTTTTCGCAATGGGATTTTTGCATGCATGGCTGTTGTGATTTGCCCCAGCATTTCGCCCGCGCGTGGTCCGACAATGGTGCATCCAAGAATTTGGCTGCTCCATTTTTTAGTGATGATTTTAACAAAGCCTTCTGTTCTACCTGCTGTAATAGCTCGATCAATTGTTGAAAACGGGACATGATAACTGGCAATGTTGTAATTTTTAGCTGCTTCTTCTTCCGATAGACCTACACTTGCAACTTCAGGATCCGTATACGTAACTCGGGGAATAGATTGTTTGCGATCGATTTTTTTCTTAAATGGAAAGGGGAGAAGAAGGGAAGTAAGAACAGATCGAGCTTGATTTTCTGCCCAATGAGTAAAGAAAGGCGCTCCAATCACATCTCCTACAGCCCAGATATGGGGCTGGTTTGTTCGACCATAGACGTCAACGGGAATCCCCTTTTCAGAGTAATGAATTTCCGCGGCTTCTAAGTTAAGAGAAGAGACATTAGGTCTCCTTCCTACAGAAACAAGTAATGCCTGCGTTTCTATTTTTTGACCTTTATCCAGGATAATTTGGAATTTTCCGTTATGGTAGCTGACTTCTTGAATCCCAAAACCAAGGTAGAGAGACATTCCTTCTGCTTCAAATTGTTTGGCAATAACTGTTTGCGCGCAAGGCTCTTCTTTATTTAACAGCTTGTCATGAGAGTGAATCAAAGACACTTGGGAGCCGAGTCTTTGAAAAGCTTGAGAGAGCTCAGATCCGATGGGTCCTCCTCCTATCACAGCCATATTTTCTGGGATTTCTTCAAGTTCAAAAATGCTCTCATTTGTCAAAAAAGGCGTTTCTTGAAGCCCTTTAATAGATGGGATAAAAGGAGAAGATCCTGTTGCGATCACAATATGTTTGGCGAAGATCTCCTCTCCATTCACTCTCAATGTATGAGCAGTCTCAAAATGTGCTGACCCAGCTAGGGTTTCTATTCCTAGTTTTGTTAAAGCACTTGAATCTTCGTGAGAGCGCACCTCTTCTATAATTTGTCGCACGCGAGCAAGTGAATCATTTGCTTTAAAGGCTAAAGGAGAAAAATCAATTCCAAGCTTTTTAGCGTCTTTCAGGCCTTGAGCCGCATGTGCCGAAGCAATAAGCGACTTGCTGGGAATGCATCCAAAATTTGTGCAATCTCCACCGTAGGGGCCCTTCTCGATAAGCAAGATCTTTTTTCCTGCTTTCGCAGCCCCTATGGCGATGACAAGTCCGGCGGCACCGGCTCCAATTACAACTAGAGGATAAGATTTCATTACACACCTTTTTTTTCTTTGTATCACGATCTTTTGTTTTACAGGAGTTTTCTCTATCCCCAGGGGATTTACCTGTGCGTTTCCTTCCCCATTTTCACTCTTCTTGACAACATTGTAGATCAGACCCTATGTTTAGGTGCTTGAACGCGACGTTATTGATTTACTGACGAGTGGAAAAAAGAATCTATCCCTGTGACGAGCACATTCTTCCGTTAAGCAAGATCGATCGTCATGCACTTTTCATTATGGAAAAACTTGCCGCCTCGGGCCATACAGCCTATCTTGTCGGCGGGAGCGTCCGCGACCTTCTTCTCAACCAAAAACCCAAAGACTTCGATATCTCCACCTCTGCTAAGCCCGAGGAGATTAAAAGGCTCTTTCGCAACTGCATCCTGATCGGAAGGCGCTTTCGCCTGGCCCACATCCGTTTTGGACAGAAGGCAATCGAAGTGTCGACCTTTCGGTCGGGAGATCCCGAAGCGGACTCTTTGATCCTTAGAGATAACATCTGGGGGACTCCCGAAGAGGATGCGCTGCGGCGCGATTTTACCATTAACGGCCTCTTCTACGACCCTGCAACACAGACCATCATCGACTATATTGGAGGCTTTCCCGACATCCAGAAAAACTACTTGAGAACAATTGGCCAGCCCCACCTCCGTTTTAGACAAGACCCTGTACGGATGATCCGCCTGTTGAAATTCCAGGCCCGTTTTGGCTTTGAAATCGATCCGGACACTCATGTGGCTCTCCTGGAAAACAGACATGAGATCCTAAAAAGCTCTCAGGCGCGCATCTTGGAAGAGCTTTTAAGGATGCTCGAGATGGGTACTTCCAAATCCTTTTTCCACCTCTTAACCCAGCACGGCTTCACACAACTTCTCATGCCGCTGCTCGGGTCCTTTTTAGAAGATGAGAAAGGAAACGAGGTCTTTTCCTACCTAGAGGAGGTTGATGCCCATTATCACCAAAGCGGCGGCGCGAAATATGAGCGCCCTCTCCTGCTCTCCTGCATTCTTTTTCCCATGCTGCAGCACAGAATGAGGATCCACTACCTGCAACGAGAAAAGCTGCCCCATCTGGGAGAGATTCAAAATGAGACTCTATCTCTCATGAGAGAGACTTTCTCTCCCTTTTTCCACCTCTCCAGGCGCATGCGGATGCAGCTCACCTTTATTTTAACGGCTCAATATCGCTTTACACCCCTGGAAAAGAAAAAAAAGTACCGCCTCCGCATTCCGCGCGATCCCACCTTCGCTTTGGCCCTGCGCTTCTTTAAGCTGCGCACCTGCTTAGAGCCCGGCCTCTTCCAGATGTGGGAAGAGTGGAATAAAGCCTTTAGAGAACACACCTGTGCGCTTACGGCTCCCCAAAAAAAAGATATCTCATCCCGTTTTCGCCATCATGCCTCTTGAAACGCTCTTTTTATCCGATGATAGCTCCCTTTCCTTTGTCGGCCCCTCGCTGGATGAAGGGCCCCTCCCCGCTCTCTTCTATTTTGCTCTCTCCGCTCGCGACAGCCTCTCGCTGGGTCCGATCAACCACATTGTCTCGCTCCTTTCCCTTTACCCTTTGCGCATCTTTTCGTTAGATCTTCCCGGCCATGCTCCGGGAGATGACCCTAGAGACGGGATGGATCATTGGGCCAATCTCTTGCAGCGCGGCGAAGAATTCATCTCCGCCTTCAGCTCGCGGGTCGAAAAGGCCCTTAACTTTCTCTTCCACCGTCGCTGCCTCATTGAGGGAAAAGTAGGAGTGGGAGGACTATCCCGCGGCGCTTTTTTGGCAGTTCATCTCGGCGCCCGCCTCTCTCTTCTCAATCCTATCCTCTGTTTTGCGCCTCTCACCAAGCTCGATCAAACTCCCTCGATGACCCATCGGGGGGTAGTGCAAGAGGCGTTAAAACTAAACTTGGAAAACCTCCCCTCTTCTCTCCTCTCTCAAACTCTTCGCCTTTATATCGGCAACCGCGATACCCTTGTGGGCACGATGAATTGCTTTCACTTTTTTCACGCTCTCGTTGAAACCAAGTTCCATGCCGGCCATCGCTCGCCGGAAGTTGAGATGATCCTCTTTCCCTCTGTCGGGAATCAAGGTCACGGCACCCCGAAGAGCATCTTTGAGGAGGGAGCCGCCTGGATGGCAACGCAGCTCGGGTGCTGTGTATGAGACGCTCTCCCGAAGCAGTCGAAAAAAAACCTCTTGCAAGGAGATCTGATTTCTTTATCTTCGCAGGAGAGCCCAGCGGAGATGAGCGCGGCGCTGAGATTATAAAAGAACTCCTTTTTTGCAATCCCCATCTGAGAGTGAGCGGCGTTGGAGGCCCTAAGATGCGCCGCTTAAAGATGGAGTGCGTCCTGCCGATGGAGGCGTTCTCGGTGATGGGCTTTGTCGATGTCTTCCTCTCTCTGCCCCGCCTGATTTTCAACTTTTTTTTTGTGAAGCGCTCGATTTTAAAGAAAAACCCCGCAACCGTCCTGCTCATCGACTACCCCGGATTGAATTTACGCCTGGCGCGCTCCTTACGCCGAAGCCGCTTTCAAGGAAAGATTTGCCACTACGTCTGCCCCAGCGTGTGGGCGTGGGGTAAAGGGCGCATCCCTCTCATGGCCAAAAACTTAGACCTGCTCCTGACTATCCTCCCCTTTGAAGAGCTCCTCTTTGCGAAGACCTCCCTTCCGGTCCGCTATGTCGGCCATCCCTTAGTCAGTAAGATCCCCGATCGCATCAAAGCGAATGAGGATAAGCGCCTTCTCGGCATCTTTCCCGGAAGCCGCAAAAAAGAGATCGACAGAAACCTAAAAAAACAGCTCATGGCAGCAAAGCGTCTGCTTACCTTGGATCCCCATTTGCAAGTGGCCCTCTCCGTTGCATCGGAGCGCTTTTTGCCCAACATGCAAAAGAGCTGTCAAGAGATCGGGATAGAACCCCGATTCGTTCCAGAACTTCAAACCTATGACCTCATGGACTCCTGCCATTTGGCCTTAGCGACCTCCGGCACAGTCACGCTTGAACTCGCCCTCCACGGCGTCCCCACGGTTGTCACCTACGGCCTCTCGCTTTTAGATCTCTTCATTGCAAAAAAACTTTTTCGCATCTCTCTTCCCTTCTACTGTTTAGTCAATATTTTAGCTGAAAAAGAGATCTTTCCCGAGCTTATAGGCCCTTACTTTACTGTCGCTGTCCTCTTTGAAAAAGCCGCCTCTTTGCTCAAAAGAAGCGCAGAGAGGGCGCTCTGTCTCAAAGAGTGTTTACGTATGCGAGAACTTCTCACTGACAAGGACGCAGGCAAGGAGGCCTGCTCGGCCCTCTTAAACCTTACTAAAAAAACCGAAAAATAGATCAGACTCTGCATGAACGAGGGATGAAGCTGAACCGCTCACCTCTTGCCGGGAATCTTTCCCTCCCGTATAATCTCTTTCATCTTTTAAGGAGTGATCACTATGGCAGTCCCACGCAACCGCTTATCGAATGCAAGAAAAAATTCGAAACGTTCTCACCATGCAAAAAGACCCAGAAATATCTCCGCATGTTCCAACTGTCAGACTCCCCGCCTCAGCCATCGGATCTGTCCTCACTGCGGATTTTACTCCGGGCGCGTCATCATCCATGCAAAGGCAGAGTAGAGAAGAAGAGAGGAGTCCTCCCCGGATCGGCATCGATCTCATGGGAAGCGATAGCGATCCTTCCCACCTTTTGGAAGAGGCCCAGGATCTCATCCGCTCTCTAAACATGCCCACGACATTTTTTCTCTTTGGAACCGACCAAACCTTTGCAGAAAAATCCCCGCCGCCCTCCGTTCATTACATCAGCGCCAAAGAAGTCATTACCATGGACGATGAGCCTCTTCAAGCCGTGCGTCGCAAAAAAGAGGCCTCCCTGTGCGTAGGAATTCGTGCGTTAAAAGAGGGGACCATCGATGCCTTCATCTCTTTCGGCAATACGGGCGCGCTGATGGCCTCTGCAAAGATGACCCTCCAGATGCTCCCCGGCATTGAAAGACCGGCCCTTCTTGCCCTGCTCCCGTCTAAACTCAGCGAGATCGCCGTCCTGGACGTAGGGGCGAATGCCAGCAACAGAGCTGACCATCTCGTTCAATTTGCCCACATGGGAATTGCCTACCAGCGCTGTCGCGGGATCAAAGAGCCCAAAGTCGGGCTGCTCAATATGGGATCAGAATCGAAAAAGGGGACCCCGCTTTTGCGCGAAGCCTACCAGCAGCTGCAGCTGCTCAATGCCCGATCCTCCGTTCCTCTCTTTGTGGGAAATATCGAAGGAAGAGACGCTCTCTTGGCGGAAATTGATGTTCTTGTTACTGAAGGGTTTACAGGAAATGTCTTTTTGAAAACTGCCGAAGGAATCGCTCAAATGATCCGGCAAGAGCTTCAAGACATCAGAGCGCAAGGAGAGCTGCAGTCCGCATTGAATACTCTGAAAGAGCATCTCCACTATTCCCGGTATCCGGGTGCTCTTCTCTCCGGGGTTCAGGGGATCGTCATGAAATCCCACGGAGAGTTTTCTACCCTCTCTCTTGCCAGCACGGTTAAAGCCGCCCACGAACTTATCATGCAGCGCTTCCTTCAGCGCATCCGTCAAACACTTTTTTCCTAGTAAAAGAACCTTTTTTTTTCTAAGATTGTACATCAGATGGAATGATTCCCTTAGGGAGAGTGATGCAAGAAATTCTTTTAAATGTTGAATCCAAAGAGATCCGTTACGCCCATTTAAAAAATGGCCTTCTGCACGATTTAATTATCGAAAGGAAGAAAACGAGGCAGATTGCCGGCAACATCTATCGGGGGCGCGTCACCAACATTCTCCACAATATTCAGTCTGCTTTTATCGACATTAACGAGGGAGAAAACGGGTTCATTCACATTTCGGACATCTTGGAAAATACCCAGAAATTCCAGGAACGCTTCTCAATGGACTTTGAAATTGATTTTGATGTTCCGGAAGAACTCGATCAAGCGCCCAAAGAAGAAGATATTAACCAGATCCTTAGAGTCGATCAACCCGTCTTGGTACAGGTTGTCAAAGAACCGATTGGCACCAAGGGCGCCAGGCTCACCTCTAACATCTCTCTTGCCGGACGCTTCCTTGTTTTGCTTCCCAATACGCCCCATCGGGGAGTGTCGAGAAAAATCGATGATCCCAAAGCGCGCGAACGCCTAAAAAAATTGATCCGCGCCTTCGAAATGCCCGTCGATATGGGCATCATCTGCAGAACAGCCAGCATCGATGCTTCCACCGAGATCTTGATCGAAGAGGCCAATGACCTTCTCAAATTTTGGCAAGAGATCGTTGCAAAGTTCCACAAAGCCCACATACCCACCTGCCTCTACGAAGAATCCGACCTCTTCAAACGCACTATTCTTACAGCTGTTGACAAAAAGATGCACCGCGTTCTCATCGATGACTACAAAACCTATCAGTACTGTAAAAAGATCCATGAGAAATACAGCGAAGAGCATCCTTTAAGGCTTGAATACTACCGCGACAAAGCGCCCATGTTCGAGCGGTTCAATGTCGAGAGAGAAATCGATAAGGCGCTCAAAAGGAAGATCTGGCTTCCCAGCGGAGGCTATCTCTTTTTTGACCGCACCGAAGCGATGCACACCATCGATGTCAACTCAGGGAGAAGCAAGCAGCAAAGGAGCACAAAAGACGTAGAAGAAGCCCTTGTCCACATCAACCTAGAGGCTGCCGAAGAGATTGCAAGACAACTGCGCTTGCGCAACATTGGAGGACTCATCATTTGCGATTTCATCGATATGCGCTTTAGGCGCAACCAGCGCCGCGTCCTCGATCGGCTCAAAGAGTCCATGCGAGAAGATGACGCTAAATGCACCATTTTAGCAATGAGCGAATTTGGCTTAGTTGAAATGACGCGCCAAAGGCACCGGGAATCTCTTGACCAGACGCTTTTGACCGCCTGCCCCTACTGCTCCGGACAGGGAGAGATCAAGACTCATGAAACGGTAGCAATTGAGATTGAACGCGCCATCAAAAAAGTGATCCTCACACAGGAACAGTATGGATTAGAACTCATCACCCATCCCCGTTTAGACCACTATCTCCGTCTGGAAGATACGGATTTCCTCTTTAATCTGTCAGACCAGCTCCACGCCCATCTGAAATTCAAAACAAACGACCAGCTTCACTTAAACGATTTTGAATTCTACTCTTCGATCGATGGACATAAAATCGACGTCTAATCGTTCCTTTATCTCCGCCTTAGAAACTGCCGCCAGGCAAGGAGAGATCACCAAAAAACTAAAAGGAATTCTTCTTGACTTATACCTTGCCTTTCATCGGGAATTGACTGCTAACGGCATTCAAAGCGGCAGAGAGGAAGAGAATTTTTTAACCTTTCTCTATCTGATCAAAGAGCGCATTTTGAAGCCTTTTTCCTTCAAACCTTATCACAAATGCATCCGCTCTCCCTTCGATTATTATCAATTTGGCATCGAGTTATTCCGCCCTCTTGTCGACAAGGAGCGCTCATCAGTTTTGGGAAGAGAGCACTTAGAACAGATCCTCAAGGAGTTAAAAAAAGGCGATAATGTCATCCTCTTTGCCAACCACCAGACAGAGGCCGACCCGCAAGCAATCAGCCTTCTTCTGGAACAGCTCGCCCCTGGGCTTGCAGAAGAGATGATCTTTGTCGCAGGAGAACGCGTCATCACCGATCCTTTAGCCATCCCTTTAAGCATGGGGCGCAACCTTCTTTGCATCTATTCCAAACGCTACATCGACACTCCTCCGGAAAAAAGGCTGAAAAAGCTTGAGCACAACAAGCGCACGATGGACTTAATGCGCAAGCTTCTCCAGGAAGGAGGGAAGTGCATCTACGTCGCTCCCAGCGGGGGGCGCGATCGCCTCAATACCAAGGGAGAAGTTGAAATAGCGGCCTTTGATGAGAAGAGCATCGAAATGTTTTATCTCATGGCAAAGCGGGCCCGCACAACGACCCATTTCCACCCCCTCGCTCTTTTTACCTATCACCTTCTTCCCCCACCACAAACTATCCAGGTAGAACTAGGAGAGAGCCGGACGGCGACAAGAGGGGGGATCCACCTCGCTTTTGGCAAAGAGATCCCCATGGATCAGCTGCCCCTTCTTTCTGATCTGACCAAGAGAGAACTCCGAAAAGCGCGCGCCCATTATATCTGGAATCTGGTAAAACAGGATTATTTACGTCTTTGCAAGGCTACAACCCATGATTAAATCTCTTCTATTTTTCCTCTTTTTTTCATCCCTCTTCGCCTCCGAAAAAGGATATGAACTGATTGAAGACAGGGCCGCTCTTCCCCTTTTAAATTTTTCTCTTTCCGAGAAAAGAGTTGCCAAGTTACGCCTGGACAACGGTCTAGAGGCCTATCTCGTCTCCGATCCCGGAACCGAAGAAGCTGCAGCTTCGCTCTCCGTCGAAGCGGGTTCCTGGGACGACCCACAAGAATATCCCGGGATGGCCCACTTTCTGGAACACATGCTTTTCATGGGAACCCATGCCTTCCCCGACGAAAGAGAGTATTGGCAATACATTCAAGATCACGGAGGCAGCGCCAATGCCTTTACGGCCCCCGATCGCACCGTCTATCTCTTTTCGATTAAACCCTACGCTTTTGAAGGAGCCGTCGAACGTTTTTCCCATTTCTTTATCGATCCTCTCTTCTCGCCCGCCTGCATTCATCGCGAGCTCCATGCCGTCGACCAGGAGCATGCAAAAAACATCGAAAATGATCTTTGGCGCGAATGGATGATCTTCAAAGAGTGTGGAAATCCCGATCATCCGAATGCCAAATTTTCCACAGGAAACGCCAAAACTCTCTCCGGGATTCCGCAAGAGGCTTTGAAAAAGTGGTATCAATCCCACTACAGCGCCCGCGTCATGCACCTCATCCTTCTCTCACCGCAACCCTTAGAGCAACTGATCTCCTTGACATCCCGCCTCTTTTCAAAGATTCCTTCCTTTCCTTTAGAAAAAAACCGCATCGACCTTCCCCTCGCTTCTTCAAAACAGCGAGGCCATTTCACCTACATCTCTCCCATCAAAGATTTAAGACGCCTCACGCTGACCTGGGAAATCCCTTCCTCCTTTGTTCTGGACGAAGAATCTCATGCACCCTCTTTGATCTCCTACGCCCTTTCCCACGGAGGGGAGAGAGGCCTTTTGCAAAAGTTGAAAGAGGAAAATCTTGTAGAGGATCTTGCGATAGAACAAAACCGGCTTGGGAAAAAGGAGATGCTTTTTTCCTTAATTCTCGAGCTCACACATCAAGGCTTAAGCCAAATCGATACCGTGATCGCCAGATGTTTCCAGGCCATAGCAAGGCTAAAATGCTCAGGCATTTCCCCTAACCTCTTCCAGGAGATGCAAAAGATCTCAACCCTAAACTATCAGTATCAATCTCGGGAAAATGCCTTTGCCTTCGTCAATCGCCACGGCTTTTCCATTGTCGACGAATCCCTTTCCACCTATCCTGAAAAGAGCACTATCCCCTCCTCCTATAATCCTGCCGCCCTCTCTCTTTTTATCGAGCAGTTGACCCCACAAAACTGCCTCTTTACTCTACACGCCGATCCCTCTCTGACCGGCCAGCCGACCACAGCCAAAGAAAAGTGGATGGAAGCCGAGTATGCTCTCGGCGAAATCCCCAAAACAAAACTTCTTTCCTGGCAAGAAATCCATCCTCATCCCCACATTCGCCTTCCCGACGCCAACCCCTATCTTCCGGAGAACCTCGCTCTCAAAACCCCTCTTCCAAATGCTCCCTCGCACTCCGCTCCCCACCTCCTCTATGCGGGCAAGGACGGAAAGATCTATTACGCTCAAGACACGAAATATTTAGTTCCGGAATGCGGGATCTTTTTCAATTTAAAATCTTCTCAGATTGACGGCTCTCCCCAGAGGCAGATGCTGCTCGACCTCTTCATCCTCGCCCTCCAGGATCAAAATTCACAGCAAAATTTCTTTCTCAAAAAAGCGGGATACTCCCTTTTGCTCTTTTCCGATCAGATGGCACTTAAGGTAGAACTCAGCGGTTACAGCGACAAAGCCCCTTTGATCTTAAAAGAGCTCTTCAAAAAAATGAAGAGCCTCTCTATCTCCTCGCCCCAGTTCATCCGTTACAAGGAAGAACTGGCCACCTGTTATGAAAACCAGTCCAGGAACCTTCCTCTGATGCAAGCTCTCGACTTCGCCTCCGGCCTCCTCACCAATTTTCACCCGACATCCGCCGAGAAACTGGTCGCACTTCGCGCACTGACCTTCGAAGAGTCTCTTCCCATCTTTAAAGAGCTCTTCGATACCGTCTACGCAGAAGGAATGATTTTCGGGAATTTGACAGAAACCGAGGCGCTGCAGCTCTCTACAACACTCAAAGCCCTCTTCGATGCCAAGCCTTATCTTTTAGCAGACCAGAAAAAAAGAGAGGTTCTGCTCCTCCCTAAAGAGGAGGGACCTTTGCTTATTGAGCAAAAGACTGAGCGTCAGGGAAGCGGCGTTTTACTCATCATCGATTGCGGACCTTTTGCGTTAGAGAATCATGCAGCAGAGTCTCTTCTTGCAAGCCTCCTTCAAGAAGCTTTTTTTGATACTCTGCGCACAAAACAGCAGACCGCCTATATTGCCAAGGCCTTCAAAAAAGAGATCGAACACCATATCTTTCAATGTTTTGCCGTTCAATCCAGCACCCATACTCCCACCGAGCTTCTCTTTCGTTTTGAGCTCTTTTTAGAAGAGTTTTTACGCAATTTTGAAGCAAATCTTGCCCCCGAGCGCTTTCGGGCGCTCAAAGAAGCCCTCGCCGCCTCTCTCGAAATGGCTCCGGAAAATCTCTCTTCGATGACCACTCTCCTCCACACCCTTGCTTTCGAGCATGAAGGCGATTTTTCCTTTAGAAAAAAACGACTGGAGGGTCTTAAAGAGCTCTCCTATGAAGAGCTCCATTCCTTCGCCCGCAAACACCTCTCCCGTCACAATGGCGGCCGCTTAGCCGTCCTGATGGAGGGCGCTCCTGCTAAAGAGACCCTCTTTCATTACCGCTCCTTAACCAAAAAAGAACTCAACGAAAAGAGAACCTACACCGCAGGAAAAGAGAAAAACCTTTAAACTCGACTTTGCAACTTTTTGGGCCCGAAGGCCTCGAGATATTTGCTCTCTGGGGAGTTATTTAAACCAGGAAGGGGTTAAAAACCCCTTCCCGGTTTAAAGAATCTCCCAGTTCGACCGTAGGTCGAACGTCCGAGAGCAAATAGACGAGGCAGGCGGGTCCAAAAAGTTGTAAAGTTCGAGTTAAACTCCGACTAAGAAGAAAAAATCAAGGAGAGCCTTCCGCCGGAGCAATCCGGTTGCTTGAAAACACTCTTTGGAATAAGCCGCCAAGAGAAGACGCCAGGCGTTTTACGCCTGGATGAAGAAGATAAGGAGAAGAGATGAAGTATTCAGCGGTTCTTTTTACAAACTCCAGCCTGACGGAAAACTCCAAGTCATAACAGCGGTGTTCAGGATTCTCACTCGTCACTATTTTTATGCCTGCTCTTCCCTCGATACTGCATTCCTTTCCCTGGATCGCTATATGGAATTGGACTGGAAAATCACTATTTTGACACGGGAAGAATTCATTCCTTTCCGCAAGGCTAACTAAAATGTTCCAACGCGGGGTAAGCAACACGTTCTGATTGCAGAAGGAGTAAAGCTCCTTTTGGTTATTCTCGTCAATGCTGTGTCTTGTTGCTACAGCCTCAAGTTCTTCTAAAAATCGGGCTGCATAGACGGGATCTTCTTCACCCGGAGTTTTTTGGACAGCTTTGCCATTCAATGTGAAGTGGGAACGAAGGAGATCTTTTTTAATGGTCTCTTTGACCTCCTCAAGACTTTCCTCACTATGGTTATTTAGGAAAGGATCCAAAACTATCTGCTCGTTGTCGAGAATAACCTCTTTTTTTGGATAGGGAACCCAGGGGGAGAAAGAGGCGTAGATCCGGGGGACCAAAAGACCTAAAGGGACCACGACCGCTCCCATAACCGAAAAAGCAAGGGATTTCAAGCTCTCTTTGCAATGACTGAGAAGAGTACAGAGAGCTCTTGTCCCCTCCCTATGAGAGGCAAGGTAAGCGAAATGCGCCAGTCCGGCAAAGGGATAATAAACTGCATTGACAATCGAAGAGACAACTGCCCCCAATGCATAGGCCCCGGATCCAAGATGGCGTGAAAGAAAAGATGACTTTTCGCTCAAAAGATGCGCTCTTTTCAACAAGGCGTGAGCATTGATCAGAGGGCTAACGTCAAGCTGTTTCGGTACAGAGGAAACGGGAGAAGTTAAATAATTTATTACTGCATGCATAGACTCTACTTTTCTTAAGTGTCGAGTTAAATATTAACACTATTTTATATTTCTTGTAAAGAGGGCTGTCAAGGGGTAAAACAACTCAAATTACTTATAATCAACATCTTAATGAAAAAACGTACAAAGTCGAGCTATACCCAAACAACTTCAATTTCTTGGGTATATTTTGGCGCTGGTGAAAAGCGACTTGGCATTATTTTTGCAACATCTTCATAACGTTGAGGTAACATTTCGGGCTGCGACCGTCGGATTCGAAAATTTTGTTCGTCGTCCATAGCGCTTTGGCTATGGACTTCTCACAAACTTTTCGACTCCTTGGTCTCCCCACGAAATGTTTACCTCAACTTTATGAGAAGTTGCTTATTTTTTTTATGCTTGAAAATTTATGCTGCGCGCAGTGAAATGACTCTCTTCTATGACATCAGAAAACCATCATTTTCCAAATGCCCTCTCGACCATGCTTACAGCTCCCACCATTATGTGCCGTGACTACCTGGAGGGAATCGAGATCGAAAATCCCTTTTTCTCCGCCTCCCGTTCCTTTGTCGTCAAAGGAGCGGCGGAAGCAAGCTTTGCCCTCCTCTCGCTCATTTGTCTTGTCGAGATCGCAGTGCGATCTGTGCTCTGGGCTGCCGGTTATACGATAGGCTGCTTTGCTTCCGATCACGATCTTGCCGAGCAGTGCTTTCAATTTTCTCGAAAGATCTCTCCCGGATTCAAAGAGGCGGGGTCCATCCTTTTTTTCAACCTCATCTGTCTCTATTTTAATATCATGAAAGAGAGCATCCAAACGGATTTTCCCCGTATGGACACCTATTCCGCCAGCGGATAAAAATAAATCTTTTATTTAGAAGTTGACTCAGTCTCGTAGCTCTTGATCTTCTGAAGAGAGCATGTTGTGATAGACTGCATCGACATCGTCTAAATCTTCCAGCCATTCCGCAAGAGAGAGGTTTGCCTTTTGATCCTCCTCGCTACACGCAATGCTGATCTTGGGAATTCTCTGAAGGGAAGCTCCTTCGCAAGCGAGCCCCAACTTTTCAATTTTCTCTTTCACTTGATAGAGAAGATCGGGCGGGGTTGTGATGTAATAGAGCTCTTCCGATGCTTCAAAATCATCCGCACCGGATTCGCTGACGGCAAGAAAGAGGGCCTCTTCATCGACTCCCTTTTTTAAGACCTGGATGACGCCTTTAAGATCAAAATTGAAAGCCACCGAGCCCGGAGAGGCGAGCGTTCCCCCTCTTTTATGAGTGGCTATGCGCATCTCTGAGGCAATGCGGTTTTTATTGTCGGTTAACGCATCAACGATGATTCCCACTCCTCCATATCCATAGAGTTCATACGTCACGGGAAAGTAGTCGGACTGATCCTCTCTTCCAGCCTTTTTGATATTGCGCTCGATATTGTCCGAGGGCATATTTGCAGCGCGCGCTTTTTGAATCGCCAGGCGTAAGCGGGGATTGGACTTAGGATCGGGGCCTCCTTGTTTAACTGAGCTAATGATCTCTTTGGCGAAACGCGAAAAAATCTTTCCCTTCAGAGCATCCGAGCGGCTCTTTTGATGTTTGATATTCGCCCACTTACTGTGTCCGGCCATAATGCAATCCGAAAGTACGGTGTCTCTTTTCCCACTCTTTTGCCAACATATAGTCTTGATACTCTCGCTCTTTTTCTCGGAAAGCCGAATGGTGGATCCTTCGGCCCCTGGCTCCCCTTTTTAAGGGAGGAAAGAGGCTATGGAGCATCTCATGATAGACGATATAGGAGATAAAGTAAGGAGGAAAATGGGGATGATCGAGAAGACGGTGGATCCGAATAAGCTGAGTTCTGTAGTGAAAAGAGCCGAGCGTCCGTTTGCGCTTTGCTTCTCTCAAGGGATTGCCAAACCAGGTAATGGGAAGGCAAAGCTCTCCCTTAAAATAGCTTTGATTGAGAGAGTCGAAGATCTCAAGCAGATTGTAGGTGGTTCCCAGAGGGAAGATTCTGATGGTTCTTGTTTTCACAGCTCTTTTTGCATCATGATCTTTGCACGGTACTGCCCCTCCTTTTCCTTGATGAAGTGCTTCTCAATCCCATACCGCTTAAATCCTGCCCTTTCGTAGAGGTGAATGGCGGGGTTTCCTTCATAGACCTCAAGGTGGAGGATCTCAATCTGAAACATCTCTTTCGCAAGTTCTTCTATCTCTTTCAAAAGCCGCCGTCCTATCCCTTTGCCCCGCATCGATTCTTTGACAATGATAGAAAAGAGGCATTGATGTTTCAGTTTTTTGTAAATTTGAATGTAGAGATTCGCCATGCCGCACGGCTTGCCTTCCCACAGGGCAGTCAATCCGGCACCCATGCGCGCATAACTAATCCAGATACGTACCGAGTCATCCAATTCGCGTGGTTCGCTCGTCATGGGAAACCATCTCAAAATCTTTTCATCATTCAGCCATTCAGCAAGAGAGGAAGCATCTTCCATCTCTGCCGGACGTATCGTCAGCTCACTCTTTTCTTGCATCTTTCAAATCACACTCCCATAAAAGTCTTGCGGCATATGAGCCCTCGTATTTAAAAAACTTCTCCTGGCGCGCAAATTCGTAAAACCTCTCTTTTTTTAAGATGGGAAGGACAGGATTTGCCTCTACCACTTCCATCTGCATCCACTCCAGTTGAAAATAATTCTTTGCCAAGTGCTTTAGATTTTTGATTAAAGAGCTGCCAACCCCTCTCTTCTGAAAGGAAGGAGGAACGACAAGTTGGAAAAGGCAGTGGTGGGCAACCTTGCGATAAGGCATTAAATAGAGAATTCCCATCCCGCAGGGTATTTTTTCAAAGGTTGCAGTAAGACAGGCGTTGTAGCGGAAAAACCCCGTCCAGATTTTGAGCGCAAGCTCGCCCTCCTCTCTATCGGAGAAGGGCATCCACTGCAAGATCTCGTCTTGGGAAAACCACTTCTTAAGATAGGGCGTATCCTCTATCTCTGAATAGCGGATATCGAAATTCGAAGAAGAGACGTCCAGGGCTTCCATCACCCGAATTCCTTCAAGTAAGCAAAGATAAAGCCATCAATTGCGCCATCCATCACTGCCTGAATATTTCCTACTTCATGTCCCGTTCGCGTATCTTTTACCAGAGTATAGGGCTGGAAGACATAGTTACGGATCTGACTTCCCCAGGCAATCTCTTTCTTTTCCCCTCCAAGCTCTTTAAGCTTATCTTCTTTCTTCTTGAGTTCCAACTCATAGAGCTTTGCTTTCAGAAGCTTCAAACAGGTCTCCTTGTTCTGCAGTTGGGAGCGCTCAGCCTGGCAAGCTACCGTAATCCCCGTCTCCAAGTGTGTGATGCGAACGGCGGAATCGGTCACGTTGACATGCTGGCCTCCCGCTCCGGAAGAACGGTAGGTATCAATGCGGATTTGATCGGGTCGAATCTCAATTTTGAGGCTCTCTTCAATTTCAGGGATGACATCGACGGAAGCAAAGCTTGTATGTCTTTTCGCATTGCTGTCAAAGGGCGAGATGCGCACAAGACGATGCACTCCTTTTTCCGCCTTCGTGTATCCATAGGCAAAAGGGGCAGAAAGTTTTAGAGTAATACTCTTAATGCCGGCCACTTCTCCCTCAACACAATCAAGCGTCTCGACCCTCCATCCTTTCTTGGTCGCCCATCTCTGATACATCCTTAAGAGCATCTCTGCCCAGTCGCAAGCCTCCGTCCCTCCTGCACCGGCATTGATGCTTAAATAGCAGTTCAACCGATCAAGCTCTCCCGAGAGCATCTTTTTCACTTCCAACTCGCTTAAGACCGAGTCGATCCCTTCAAGCTCCAACAAGAGTTCATTGAGAAAAGGTTCATCTCCGCTCTCTTTTGCTTCGGGAAAGAGCGCTTGGACACTCTCCAGGCGTCGAAAAAGCTCATCTAAAGGCACTACCCAAGCCTTGAGCTCATTGGAAGCAGCAATGACTTTCTGGGCAATGCTCTTATCTTCCCAAAAAAGAGGATCTTCCATCTTTTTGTCCAGAAGAAGGATCTCAGCTCTCTTTGCATCGAGGCGAAGAACTCGCTCCATCTCTTTTAAGCGCTGAATCAATGCTTTGATCTTTTCGTCCATTCTTAGAGAATAGAGGAGAGAAGAGCAAAAAGTCAATTCGAACCAAGCTCCTTGTCTCCTGGGGTGTGACAAACGTTCGAAACGAACGTCTGTCATAGCATTTTTGTGCTCAATAAGAAAAAAAACCACCTGAGGCATGCTCCTCAAGCCTTTCTCGAATTCTTAAAAAATGCTTAACAACCTCTTTACAAGAATCGAAGGTCTGTTATAATTGCGCAAAACTTAAATGGGAAAACCCAAGTTTTACAACGGAACTTTACTTAGGAGGTCACTATGAATTTTAATGTCGCAGCAATTGGGAGTGTCTGGCAAACCCTAGGTCAATATGCTAGCAGCATGTCAACGTCGCTGTCCAAAGCTGCCCTTGCTACTGCACACTTTGCGAAAAATTGGTTTCCATGCTGCTTCTCATACCTGAGCAGCCATCCTACGATTGCCATTGGCAGTGTCTGCGGTTTGGCGCTGACAGGTTTCGCAGTCGCTCTTTTTCGTTCCTACTTCAACAACAAACCAAACGTAGAGCAACCTGTCGCCACGTGATAATCAAAGCATGCAAAGCTCTTCCTGTTTCTGGCGAAGAAAAAAGATGAAGCATGTTGTGCTGAGACTGTAAATTGCATAAAAAGCGAGTTTTTTTAAGCTCGCTTTTTTTATGACTTTGTGAGCTTTGAGAGTTCAATCTTTGCGTGATCCGTAAAGGTATAATGCCAATTTCCCGAAAAAGGATCTCTTTTTTCTTTAATAAAAAAGAGCTCTCCTCTTTTCTCTTGGGCAATGAGACGCATCCCATCGGGCACAATAATCCTTCCTCCTCCGCGAAAGTGCACATCTTCCGCAACAAAAAAACCTGCTCCTTCCAGGATAATCTCAAAGCGCTCTTTATATTGAATCTCTTTTTTCCAATAGAGATTGGGAGCGCGGAAATCTATTCCCTCATTGACAAACATCGCATTGCTTAGCTGCGCAGCTCCTTTGTTTTCGTCTTCCGCATGCAGCAAAACGCTTCCCTTTATCGTCACATTTTCCAACTCCACATCGGCAATGTGCAAGTCCAGCTCACTGCCCCATAAAAGCTTTCCTCCTTTCAACTTCTGAGCAATGATGGAAAAAAGAGGGCCCAAAGCGCTCAGATAGAAAAAGAGAAAAGAGGGGCCTCTTTCAAAAAACAGCTTGGGAGAACGGGGCTTCGGGACCTTACAGTTGCAGCGCGTTAAAAGTTCATAGGCATTATTTAAAACGTCCAAAAACGCCCCTTCCGGCGTCTCTAAAAAGAGACCGTCTCCTCCATATTTTCTCTTTGTGCAGGAGATCGTTTTACGACGCTGATTGTAAGTAAGAAAAGAGCTCATCTCTGTTAAAGAACTGCCCTCCAATCTCCCGGAAAAGGTGCTTTCCATCTGCTCCGAGATGTTTTGCATGGTGCATTCGAGACGGGCAATCCGCCCTTCTCTTTTTTGACCATCGCCATCAAAATAGACCGCCCTTTTAGGATTGACGAGCATTCCAGGAATGGGACTTTTATTGATTGCCCTACGAATGGCGGGCAGATCGACAAAGAGAATGTTTGTGTTTGAAGGATATTTCGAGTAGACGCCTCCTTCTTCTTCGCTCTCATCTATCACTCCATGCTCCTTAAAGACGCAGTACTCAATCGGCGCAAGGGAATAGGAAAACCCTCCTTTGCGGATGCGCTCTCTTACCACAGAGGTCCCTTCCTGAGATCCCACCAAGCGCGGACAGGCGGCCGATCCAAAAGTTTTATTCCTGCTCAATCCTATCCCTGCCAACGCAAGAAGCCCGTAATCACAGCCTGCAACGGGATTGTTGACCTGGCGGACAAGAGCTTTTTGCACTCCTTTTTTTTGAAACCAGTCAAAAACCCCTTGCTGCTGTGCAAGCTTCCAGAGAACTCCATGCCCACCCGGTTTCAGAAAGAGCCGCTCATTTTCCTCAAAACACCATTTTCCCTCGGTATTGATAACGGGAACAAGGGGCTGGGAAAAAAAGAAAAAGCTCTCCTTGGGGCGGCCAAACCATCCAGCCCGTTCAAAAAGCTCCAGGATCCGGCGATGGTTCTGTTTTTCATGAGAGGTCATGATGGCAATATTTGTAATGATCTTGCGCCCTCTGAGTTTGAAGTAGAGATATTCTCTGGCCTGGACATCTTCGATAAGCCCTTGCAAAAGCGTCTTTCCTAAAAAGGGCAATACCGCTGCCGGGAGCGGTTCTTTTGTCTCATCATCGATAAGAGAGAGGCGGTCGCCCGCCCCTCCCAACGGGTAAATCTCTCCTATTTCAGGCAGGCGCAAAATTCCTTCCAGGATCGCTTTTCGAATCATTAGATTCTTTTCGGTAAGCTGCCAAAGCGGAGGAGAAAGGCGTCGCTCGAAGGGGTTTAAAGACTGTTTTTCGCATCCTTGTTCCTCTTTTTTCGACAGAAGAGTCAGCATCTTAAAGTGATAGCCCACAAGCCCGCCCAGTTCTTCATAAAAAGCATCGACGGGAGAAAGGGTCTCAAAGAGGAGGCTCAATCTCTCTTCATTTTTTCCATAGATCCTCAAGACCTCCTGTTGTCCTAAAGCAATCAGGGCCTTCAAGATGACCTCTTCTTCTATCCTGAATGTCTTTGGAAAGAAGAGAGTGTTTAAAAACTCTTGAAAGCTTTTTTGCACTTGAGAAAACCGACTCAAAAGCGCCGCCTTCTCTTGAACCCTGCGCGCCCCACACAGTTGGCGCACAAGAGGAGCCAGCCGGTCAACGGAGGGAGCTTCACTCTCTTTTTGAAAAATCAAAACCATAGAGCTTATTTTTTCACCGCAAGTGGGTTTAATTTGCCATCTCTTTTCCTATTTTGACAAGAAGTTCCTCTCGGGCCCTCCTCGGAAGAAAAATTGAACAAAAAGCTGATTTTTTTTGACACGAATACCTCTAGAGAGCTACAAATTGATTTTGTATAGTAATGACCTCCCCTCCAGAGGGAAGGGGGGCAAACTGTGAGAGAAGAACACTGAAAGGAGAAAAGCTCATGGCAAAAAAACCACCAACCAAATTTATGCAACCCATGAAGATCAGCGAGGATCTTGCTGAAGTCATCGGAAGAGGTCCTATGCCGCGCACAGAAGTGACAAAAAAAATCTGGGCCTACATCAAGTCTAAAAAATTGCAAAATCCTAAAAATCGCCGCAACATCGTCCCGGATGACAAACTCGCCAAGGTTTTTGGGTCTAAAAAACAAGTTAGCATGTTTGAGATGACCAAGATCATCAATCAAAAACACTTAAGTTAATTGTTTTCAAACTAGAGGATGGAGTCTTACTCTCCATCCTCTCTTGTCTTGCTGTCCCGCTTACGTATATCTCGACTTGAATGAGAGTTGCTTTTCACGTATGATGGCCTTTTTCTTTGCAGGAAAATGCAAAAATATCGATTGCTCATCAGCTATGACGGAACTCCTTTTGGGGGATGGCAGGTGCAACCCAACAGTTCCTCTATCCAGGGGCTGATTGAAAA
>Ga0156232_139_pt2 | contig 58533 bp, 46 predicted proteins | sample RifCSPlowO2_12_FD_107879 | JGI IMG/M metagenome (GOLD analysis project Ga0156232, IMG submission 107879) | Chlamydiae bacterium RIFCSPLOWO2_12_FULL_49_12
CAAAGAATCGATGAAAGCCCATGCGGTGGTCGTCAAGTCTCTTTCCGATTCCTTCGGCGTACATCGCGAGACGCTGCGCCTCTCTTTTGAAGACCAGTTGGCCCTTGCAACCTATTATGTTCATCACAAAGACAATGATCGCGCCTTAAAACTGCTCGAGCCGGAATGGATGCAGCAGGACCCCCAAGCTCTCTTTCTTCTCTTTCACTTGACAGAGAATCGGGAATTTTTGGAACGGGCTGCAAGCATGCGTTTTCCCAAAGCGCAGATTGCCCTCGCTACCCTGCATCTAAAGGGACGCTGCGGGTTGGAGCCGAATCGCTTGTATGCCAAGCAACTCCTGAAAGTGGCAAGCGAAGAAAATGACAAGGAGGCAAAGGAGTTGCTGCAGAAATTAGAAGAGGAGGAAAAAGGCCTCCTCTTTCGTTTTTTCTCTTTTTTCTCTCCGAAAAAAACGGAACCTCAAAAGCCTTTCCCAAGTTCTGAAATAGAGATAGATTCCGTTGCGGCTTGTCCAGAAGAGCCACATGAGATTGAGCCAAAAAGGCCTTTGGATGCACAAGGACAAGATGAAGCGGATGCGGATGAAGAGACGGCAGAACCCCTTCCCTTCGATGAAGAGAACAAAACTCTTGCTCTCTTTCACCCTTCATCTCAGATCTTAACTCTCCGCGAGCTCGAAAGGGACGCCGCCGCAGGAAAAGGAGAGGCTCACCTTGAGCTTGCCATCCGGTATCAAAAGGGAGAAGAGACTCAAAGAGATCCAGACCGTGCGCGCTCCCACTTACAGAGGGCTGCCAGCGAAGGAAATGAAGAGGCTCTGGGGGTGCTCTGTTTTCAACGCCGCCCGAATCTTCAAGAAGACTCTTTTAACGCAAGTGATGCAATCGACGCTTTAGATCCCACGAGCGAAGAGGAGAAGACCCAAACCTTAGTCATTACGGGACACGACTTTCTTAAGTCCGGCTCTCTTCTCTATGATCCTGAAGCTGCCATGAAGTGCTTTCAAAGGGCGAGGCAGAGAGGAAGCATCGAGGCGGTCCATTCCATGGGTCTCTACTATGATAGGATCGCCTTAAAGCCTAATCAGGCATTCAAACAATATCAGGAAGCGGCCGATAAGGGCTGTCTCCCCGAAGCCCAGTTTGAGCTCTCTCAATGTCTCTTCTATGGATTGGGATGCAAAAAGGAGATTAAAAAAGCTCTAAAGTACCTTCAGCTCTCATCCGATCAAAACTTTCCTCCTGCAATAGAGAACCTCTCGCGCTTCTACAAAGAAGGAATCGGAGGAGTGGATCAAGATGTTAAAAAAGCAGAAGAACTTCTCCTTAAACTTCAGGAGATGGAAGAGATCGTTCCGGGCGATGTGCTCGTTCAACTTGGCGACCTCTATCACAAGGGATCTCTTTTAGTCGGCCAGAATCTCTCTGAAGCCTTTCGCCTCTTTGAAAAGGGAAGGGAAAAGGGAAGCGTTCTGGCCTATCTTAGGATTGCCGACTCTTTAAAAGAGAGCAATCCTAAGAAAGCCTTTTCTTTCATTAAAGAGGCGCATCAACTCGAATTGCTCCAAAAGGGAAAACGCCACCTCCTCTTCAGTGAAGGGATTGCCGCCTACTCTCTCGGCCTCTGTTTTGAAACGGGAGAGCTGTGCGCCAAAGATCCCCAGCTCGCTTTGCATTATTTCCATGAAGGGGCCCTTGAGGGTTGTGAGGCGGCATGGGAAAAACTCGCCAAAATCTACGAACACGGCGCTCTTTCAACCTCCTTCAGCCTCTCTTTGAAAAAAAGAGAGGGTCTCAGTAAAAAGATGCGCTCCTTTATTGAAAAATTTCGCGTCAACCGCCAGTTCAACAGAAAAGAGCTGCAAAAAGTCTTCAAAAACCCCCTTTCGGGAGACTAAGGATCAATAAGCTTTGGCAAAAAGGACTCTTTGAGGGCTTTTTCGCCCCGTAAAGATACATCTTCCCTCTTCGGTGCCGCCGTCCAACGGAAGGCAGCGTAGAGTTACACCCAATTCCTCCTGAATCTTGTCTTCTAAGACAGGATCCTGGCAAAAGTGAACGGAGGCAAAGCCTCCATGGATCTCAGGAGCTTCTCGATTTTGAGGCGTGAAAAAAGAGAGAAATTCCTCTTTTTGATCGATTCTTCGAGTGTGCCGGTCTCGGAAAGAGAGCGCTCTTTGAAAAAGAGAGCGCTGGATCTCCTCGAAAAGGGAGGGAGCTCTTACGAGGAATTCTTCAGAAGAGAGAGTGAGCGCCTCTTTGTGAGGGCGGTCGCGTCGATAGACGGAAAGAGTGCGGGACTCCACCTCCCTAGGGCCCACTTCGATGCGCATAGGCACTCCTTTCTTGATCCATCCCCACGTCTTTTCACCGCCGCGTATCTCTTTCTCATCGACAAAGACGGAAATAAGCGCTCCCTGATAGGTCAAGTGGCGCAATTTTCCAGCCAAAGCATGAGCATAGGAAAGGACGGCGCTTTTACTCTCCTCCTTGTGAATGACGGGAAGGATGACAAGCTGCGAGGAGGCAATGCGTGGAGGAAGAATCAATCCGTCATCATCCCCATGCACCATCACGAGGGCGCCGATCATGCGGGTCGTCAGCCCCCACGATGTCGTCCATGCATACTTTTCCTTTTCGTCTCTGTCAAAAAACCGGATCCCTGCCGCCTTTGCGAAGTTCTGGCCAAGAAAGTGCGAGGTGCAGCACTGAAGCGCTTTGCGATCCTGCATCATCGCCTCTAAAGTATAGGTCTCAATAGCTCCCGGGAAGCGCTCCCTCTCGCCTTTTTTACCGCGCATCACGGGGATTGCCAGCACGTCCTCTACAAAGCGCGTGTAAATCTCGAGCATCCGCAGCGTCTCCTCTTCCGCCTCTTCCCCCGTCGCATGCGCGGTATGCCCCTCCTGCCACAAAAATTCTGCTGTGCGCAAAAAGAGGCGGGTGCGCATCTCCCAGCGCACCACATTGGCCCACTGGTTGAGAAGAAGAGGCAGGTCTCTGTAGGAGTGGATCCACCGAGAGAACATCTCGCCAATGATCATCTCGGAGGTGGGCCGGACGATCAGCGGCTCTTCCAACTTTCCCGCGGGGACAAGCCCTCCCTCTTTTCCTCTCTCCAGGCGGTGGTGCGTGACAACGGCGCACTCTTTGGCAAAGCCTTCGACATGCTCCGCCTCCTTTTCAAAGTAGCTCAAAGGGATGAAAAGAGGGAAATAGGCATTGAGATGTCCTGTCTCCTTGAACTTCTCATCTAAGATACGCTGTATCTTCTCCCAAAGAGCATATCCCCACGGCTTGATGACCATGCAGCCCCGGACGGGGGCGTGTTCGGCAAGTTCTGCAAGTTTGACGGCCTCCTGATACCATTCCGCATAGTTCTCCTCTCGTTTGAAAGAGATGGCTGTCTTCTGGGTCATGTCATCCTCATGAATGCATTGGTAAGAAGTTCTTTGAGCTCTCGTCTAACCTCTCCCTTCTCTTTGGCAGCATTTTTTGACTGAAGAAGAGGAAAGGTAGAGGAAAAGATCGCATGGGGAAGGAGGCTCCCTTCAGGCAGCAGCTCCTCAAGGAGTTCAAAATCGGGAAGAGTGAGAGCGATCGTTCCCTGGTGCAAAAAACCCCCTTTCGTCTTTCTTTGAGCAGCGCCCGCCACCTTTTTTCCTGCGACCACCACATCATATTTCGTCGGCCGCGCCATGCAAAACCCGCTGCAAGAAGAAGAGAGCTTTTGCAACGCGAGTTCTGGCAAAACACTCCCTTGCAAAAACTGCTTGACTGCGGCTAGGACTGCCCTGTTGATCAGGGCATAATTGTGAAGGGTATTTTGAGAATAGAGAGACGAGCGCGCCGGCACGAGCACAGAAAAAGCAAAATCCCACAGATGAAAGACGATGCCGCCTCCGGTGGGGCGGCGGGCAAGCTCGATTCCCCGGCTCTCTATTCGCTCCATCTTCAATAATTCGCGGGGCTTGAGAAAATAGCCGTAGGTGGCGCTCTTTTTTTCCCAGTCATAGAAGTGGATCACAGGAGAGCGGCGGTTTGTCAAATCCAAAAGAAGACGCTCATCGAACGCCATATTTTCTTCCGCGCTCCGCTTCCCGGTGTCCAGCACTTCCCATTCGACTCTAATCCTCTCTTTCCCAGGCATTTAAACTTCCGGATCAGCTTTAGGCTATCCCTTATACCTTAAAGGACGCTTTATTTGCCAAAAAAGCCTCGTTACCTCACAATTAGGTTGAAGGTCTTTCCTCATCCTTAACGGTATTTGTTCTTATGTTTGACAAGTTCACAAATCGCGCCAAACAAGTCATCAAACTGGCTAAAAAAGAGGCCCAAAGGCTTAACCATAACTATTTAGGGACCGAGCATGTCCTCTTAGGGCTTCTTAAACTCGGCCAGGGGATTGCAGTTAATGTGCTGCGCAATCTCAATCTCGACTATGACACCGTCCGTGCTGAAGTGGAGCGTATGGTAGGGTTTGGACCGGAAATTCAAGTTTACGGCGATCCCGCTCTCACGGGAAAGGTAAAAAAAGTCTTCGAATACGCCAATGAGGAAGCGACCAGCTTAAACCACAACTATGTCGGGACAGAACATCTTCTCTTAGCCCTCTTGCGTCAGACCGACGGGGTGGCAGCCCAGATCCTGGAAAACTTAGGCATCAATCTTAAAGATGTCCGCCGAGAGGTGCTCAAGGAACTCGAATCCTTCAACCTGCAGCTCCCTCCCATAGGAATGGGAGCGGCTCCCGGCGCGGGACCGACGCGCGGAGAGCCGCGCGGAGCCGGCGCTCCGCCCGGGGCGGAAAAGACCCCTGCCCTGAAAGCCTACGGCTACGATCTGACCGAAATGTGCCGAGAAGGGAAACTCGACCCTGTCATCGGGCGCAAAGCCGAGGTCGAGCGCCTGATCCTCATCCTCTGCCGCCGCAGAAAGAACAACCCCGTCCTCCTGGGAGAGGCGGGAGTTGGAAAGACGGCCATTGTGGAAGGGCTTGCCCATGCGATTGTCCGAGGGGATGTCCCCGAAGATCTTGCAAAAAAGAAGCTGATCTCTTTGGATCTCACCTTAATGATCGCAGGGACCAAGTACCGCGGCCAGTTTGAAGAGCGCATCAAGGCGGTCATGGATGAGATCAAAAAGTCCGGGAACATCCTCCTCTTTATCGATGAGATCCACACCATTGTCGGAGCGGGCGCAGCGGAAGGGGCCATCGACGCCTCCAACATATTAAAACCCGCCCTTTCCCGCGGGGACCTTCAGTGCATTGGCGCTACCACGCTGGATGAATACCGCAAACACATTGAAAAGGACGCCGCCCTGGAGCGGCGCTTTCAAAAAGTGATGGTCGCTCCGCCCTCTACCGAGGAGAGTCTCGAGATTTTAAAAGGACTTCAAGGAAAATATGAGGATCACCACAGCTGCAAATACTCACCCGAAGCCCTAAGAGACGCCGTCTACCTCTCCGACCGCTATATCACGGGACGCTATCTCCCGGATAAGGCAATCGATCTGATTGACGAAGCGGGAGCCAAGGTCCGCATCGCTGCAACTCCGCAACCCGAAGATATCACAAAGTTTGAGGAAGAGATTGAAGAGGTGCGTCTCGGAAAAGAAGAGGCCATCGGGAAGCAGGAGTATGAAAAGGCGGCGAAACTGCGCGACAAGGAGAAGACTTTAAGAGAGCGGCTGCAGCAGCTTCTTCATGAATGGGAGTCCAAAAAGGGCGCCCATGAGGTTGTCGTCACAGCTGAAGATGTTGCACACATTGTCTCCCGTCAAACTGGAATTCCCTTAACACGTCTCACTCAGGGAGAGACCGAAAAAGTGCTGCAGATGGAAGAGACCTTAAAAGAGAATATCATCGGGCAGGATGAGGCTGTGACAACCGTCTGCCGTTCCATCCGCCGTTCGCGCGCCGACATTAAAGATCCCTATCGCCCCATTGGAGCCTTCCTTTTCCTTGGCCCCACGGGCGTGGGAAAGACCCTCCTTGCCAAACAGCTCGCCATTCATATGTTCGGAGGCGAGGATGCCCTCATTCAACTTGACATGTCCGAATACATGGAAAAATTCGCCGTCAGCCGCATGACAGGTTCTCCTCCCGGCTACGTCGGATATGAAGAGGGAGGCCAGCTGACCGAACGCGTGCGCCAGCGCCCCTATTCGGTCATCCTCTTCGATGAAGTCGAAAAGGCCCATCCCGATGTGATGAATATTCTTCTACAGATCTTAGAAGAGGGAAGGCTGACCGATGCCTTTGGAAGGAAGATCGACTTCCGCAATACTATTGTGATCATGACCTCCAACCTGGGAGCCGATCTGATCCGCCGCTCCACAGAGGTGGGATTTGCTGCCAAGGAGGGTGTCTTAGACTATAAAATCATGCAGGAAAAGATCGACGGCGCGGTCAAAAAGAGTTTCAAACCCGAATTCATCAACCGCATCGACGGCATTGTCATCTTCAGACCTCTTGATCGCGAGCAGCTCTTGCGCGTCATCGATCTCGAAGTCAAGAAGGTGCTGCAACGTCTCGCTCGCAAGAAGATGCACCTTGTCCTTGATCAAAAGGCCAAGGAGCTCTTAGTCGAAAAGGGCTTCAATCCCGAGATGGGCGCGCGCCCCTTGCGCCGCGTCATCGAACAGTATCTGGAAGATCCGCTTGCAGAAAAGATCCTGCTGCACCCCGGCAAGGGAGGAAGCTGGCTCGTCACTGTCGAAGAGGGAAAGATTGTCTTTGTCGAGCATGCCGAAGAGGCAAATAATCCCTCCGACCATCTTGTGGGCTCTTCAGGAACTTAAATTGCCGTCTGCGGCTCTAATCTAATGTTTTGCCGTGAACCACTCTCCTGCAAGGCGGGCGACCTCTTCTAAAGCTCCCGGCTCTTGAAAAAGATGCGTTGCCTTCGGGACAATGATGATCTTTTTTTCGCACGTGAGGCTCTCTGCCGCCTGCTGGTTCAATTCGATGACCACATCGTCACGCTCCCCCACGATGAGAAGAGTCGGCGCCTCCACTTGCTTTAAAAACTCTTTGGCCAGATCGGGGCGCCCTCCTCGAGAAACGACGGTCTGAACCTTCTTTTTCCTTTGGGCGGCGGCAATCAGGGCTGCAGCTGCGCCCGTACTGGCTCCAAAGAGCGAGATGGCAAGCTCTTTTGTGTCGGGATTTTTTGAGAGCCAGTCAATCAGCAAGACAAGTCTTTTTGCAAGCAGGCCGATATCAAAACGATACACTTGCGTCCTGTCATCGATCTCCTCTTCTTCTTCGGTCAAAAGATCTATGAGCAACGTGGCCAATTTTTGCCGATTCAGCTCCTCTGCCACAAACCGGTTGCGCGGACTCAAACGGCTGCTTCCGCTTCCATGAGCAAAGAGAACGAGGGACCGAGCCCCTTTAGGAAGAATGAGATCCCCCTTCAAGGTGATCCCGTCAATCTGAACATCCACCATAACCTACCCTCTAAAATCTTTATGACATAGGTGGCGGTTTTCCTGCATCTTTCCTTTTTCCGCATTGCAAAGCGGCCTCTTATAGAGGTATTCTATACCCAAACAACAAGCAAGAAAAAAGTGGTGTCAAAAAAAAGAGTTGTCTTGGGCATGTCCGGAGGAGTGGACTCCTCTGTTGCCGCCCTGCTCCTTCAGGAACAGGGCTACGAGGTCATCGGTCTTTTCATGAAGAACTGGGAAGAGCTGACAGAGGAGGGCTTTTGTCAGAGCGCTCAGGATTTCGAAGATGTGATCAAAGTCTGTGAAAAACTCAACCTCCCCTATTACTCGGTCAATCTTTCCAAAGAGTACTGGGATCGGGTCTTTACCCGCTTTTTAGAGGGACTTCAAGCCGGCCGCACTCCCAATCCCGACATCCTTTGCAACCGCGAGATCAAATTTAAGGCTTTTTTAGAAAAGGCTCTTGCTTTAGATGCCGACTACATCGCCACCGGCCACTATTGCCAAACCCAACACCTCAACAAAACTACCCACCTCTTGCGCGGAGCCGACCCCGAAAAAGACCAGAGCTACTTCCTCTATTCCATCTCTCAAAGCTCCCTACAAAAGAGCCTCTTTCCCATCGGCCGCTTGGAAAAAAGAGAGGTGCGCTCTTTGGCACAGAGGCACCGCCTTCCCACTGCAGAAAAGAGAGACAGCACCGGGATCTGCTTCATCGGCAAGCGCCCGTTCGCCCCTTTTTTAAGCCGCTACATCAAATACTCTCCCGGGATGATAAAAACCCTGGATCACAAAGCGGTTGGAGAACACCGAGGCATCGCCTTCTACACCCTAGGCCAAAGAAAAGGCTTAAACATCGGAGGAAGCGGGGCTCCCTGGTTTGTCGTCGACAAAGATCGCAGGCAAAACGTCCTTTTTGTCGCCCAGGGCAAAGACCATCCCTCGCTCTTTTCCCTCTCCTTAACTGCCAATGAGCTCACTTGGCTCGCGGGCTTCCCTCCCTCTTTCCCCATCTCATGCACTGCCAAAGTGCGCTACCGGCACAAAGACGTTCCCTGCACGCTCCACGCCCTGGATCAAGACCTTCTTTTGGTCACATTTGAACAGCCCCAGCGGGCGATCACTGAGGGGCAGTCCGTCGTTTTCTACAAAGGTCCGATTTGTCTCGGAGGAGGGATCATTGAAGGACGCTCAAAATCAGTTGGCAATAAGAGCGGCTAAGAACAAAATGACTTTTGGATGAGCATCTCCGAACACCATCTTCCCCGCTCCATCAAACTGTTTTTCTCAGCGACTTTCATGAGCCGTCTGACCGGTTTGCTGCGAGATCTTCTCACCGCCTATCTCTTTGGAGACCATCCCTCTTTAGCCGCCTTTTTAGTCGCTTTCCGGCTTTCCAACCTTTTTCGGAGGTTATTGGGAGAGGGCCCCTTTCAATCCGCCTTTATCCCCCATTTTGAAGAACTGAAGCTTCAACATCAAGAAGACGCCAACCGCTTTTTCAGACAACTTACCCTCCTCACCGCCTTCATTCTCATCGCGCTCGTAGCACTTGGCGAGGGCGCTCTCTCTGTGATGCAATCTTGGACTCCTCTCTCTTTTGATACAAAAGAGATCGTGAGACTGACCCAATGGCTCCTGCCGGGCATTTTGTTTATCGGGCTCTACGGATTAAACATCTCTTTGTTAAACTGCTACGGTTCTTTTTTCATTCCCAACCTCGCTCCGGCAATCTGTAATTGCATCTGGATAGCAACACTTTTTCTCTGTAGAGAGCAACCTCCCGCTTTGGCAATGCTCTCGCTTGCAAAATGGATGTTCATTGGCCTCTTGGGGCAATGGGTCTTCACCCTTCCTTTAACCCTAAGACATGCCTCCGCTTCTTTCAAAGAGTGGCTTTCCATAAAGATCTCCCCGACGATTGTCCGGCTTGCCAAATCCTACAGCTTTGGATTAATTGGGGTAGGTGCAGTTCAAGTCAATTCACTTATCGACTCCATCTTTGCTCGTTGGATCGATCTTCGAGGCCCCGTCTACCTGTGGAACTCCATCCGCCTGCAACTTCTGATCCTGGCGCTTTTCGGCATGGCGCTCACGGGAACGCTCACACCTCTTCTCTCGCGCGCCATCAAAGCGAAGGAGACAAAAAGAGCTCAGGATCTTTTCATCCAAGGGTGCCGCCGCATTTTGACCTTAATGATCCCCTGTTCCTTTGCTCTCATCTCATTGGGTGGTGCAGCTGTAGACTTGGTATTTGGGCGGGGACACTTTTCAGAACTTGCCGTTGCAAAAACAACGCTCTGCTTAGGGGCTTACGGCCTGGGCCTTCTCCCTACAACGCTCATCTTTCTCTTTTCCGCACTCTTTTTTGCCGAGAATAATTTTAAAACGCCGATGAAGCTCTCGCTCTTTTCGGTCATCGTCAATATTTTGTTAAATTCTCTCTTCGTTTTTTGGCTTCAACTAGACGTTGTCAGTATCGCGCTTGCCACGGCCGCAAGCTCGTGGGTCAATTGTTATTTTCTCTACCGCCTGCTCACTCAAAAAGGATGGAAAGCTCGCCTTCTTCTTTCCTCTTTTCATCCCCTCTTCGCCTCTCTTTTCGCTTCTCTCTGTGTGCTGGGAGTCAACGCCCTCCTGTTCCATCCCTTCAGCGCAAGGGCAATGGCGGGTTTTCCCCATCATACTCTCGAGCAGCTGATCCATTTCCTGACGCTCTTTGCGATCTTTTTTGGGGGCCTTCTTCTCTATGCCCTCTCCTTTAAAAACAGAGAGTTGCTCGATCTCTTGCGAGATTTTTTCTTTCTGCCCTCTTCCCTCCCCAAATAAGCAGACGTTCAGCGCCCTCGTTGTGATCTTTTCAAACAGAACTCCGATCGACATCAATACTGTCCCACTAGCCGCTTGCCTCCGCCTCATTGCGATCCCCCTGGTACCGCCAGCCTCAGCTTGTAAAACCGACTACGCCATTCGTCGAAATAAGGCGAAATTTTTCGCCGCATGCCTTAACAGAAGACAATTGAAGAAAATCCTCAACCTGGTCTCCCCGACTTTGACAAGTCTTTTCATCGCTTTTAAGCCACATACCAAGGCGCGTTCCTTTCCTAGGAAAGGAATCTCTCTCTTTTTTCTTATTTTGCGCTTGTTTGCGTAAGCGACTGATTCCTACTGTTGTCCTACAGCCAGTTAAAGCGCAGCAAATTATAGTAAGCTTTCGGAGAGAGCTTCATAGACTCTTCATATCTGAAATAAAGTTTATATACAAATACATCCAAACAACCTGAAGAATTGGGATTTTGACAAGGAGGTTTCTCTCTAATTTTTTCTGGAGCGAGCGACCATTGCCGAGAGGCAAGGCGCGAGTGAAGAATAAAATTAGAGAGAAAAAACCGACGCAGTCAAAAACCAATTCTTCAGGTTGCTTGGATGTACTTAGAGATGAGCGAAAGGAAGGGCCGTTACCTCTTTTCCCAAAGGAAGCGCAAGATCTCCAAGATGGACGACGTATCCCTCCCTGGCCTTTTTTCCCAAGTCCTTTCGAAAGGAAAGAACAGCTTCTGCCATTCGGGGAGAAGGCGTTGCAGACGCCTTGACCTCGAGAGGGATCACTCTTCCCTCTTCTTCAATGATGAAATCCACCTCGCTTCCCGAGGCCGTGCGCCAAAAAGAGATCCTCGGATCGGCTCCCCGATGGAGAATTCGTTTAAAAAGTTCAGAAAAGACAAACGTCTCCGCTACAGCTCCCGCAAGGGGTCCTGAAGCCAGAAGGCCAATGTCGCGCAAACCGGTAAGATAACAGAGCGTGCCCACATCCGTGAAATAGATTTTCGGCGTCTTAACAAGCCGCTTGCTGATGTTGGCGAAGTAAGGCCGCACCACCACAACCTGATAAGTCGCCTCTAAAATGGCTAACCAGCTTTTAGCCGTATTTAACGAAATTCCGATATCCCGAGAGAGATCGGAAAGCTGAAATAGCTGTGCGCTCCTTGCGGCAAGCGCCCTTAAAAAGAGCTGAAACTGAGTCAAATCGCCAATTTGCCTGATCGTGCGGATGTCCCTTTCCAGATAGGTTTGAATATAACTGCTCTGCCAAAGCGCCGCATCTTTTTCCGGATTATCGATCAACTCCGGATAACTTCCCCGAAGCGCCATTTTCCAAAACATTTCAATTGGCAAGCTCTCTGAGGACGACTCTTTCTTTTCCCACGGAAAAGGCCTGAAAGGCTCCCCCATGATCTCGGGCAAAGAGAGAGGAAGCAGTTTGAGCACAGCCGCTCTCCCCGCCAAACTTTCCGCTACCTGTTGCAATAAAAGAATGTTTTGCGAGCCTGTTAAAACGTACTGCCCGTACTTCTTTCTCTCTTCGTCAATTTTTTCCTTTACGTAAAAGAGAAGGTCCGGAGCGTATTGGATCTCGTCAAAAATCACCGGAGGCGGATACATCCTGATAAAGCTCCGCGGGTCCGATGTGGCGGCTAACCGAACGTCCGGAGCCTCTAAAGAGAGATAGCGATGGGAAGCGGAAAAGAGATGCTTTAAAAGCGTCGTTTTTCCCGCCTGCCTCGGGCCGGTCAGCACCACCGCAGGAAATTCCTTCGCCGCCCGTTTAAGAACCGGTTCCAAAGAACGCCGGATATAAGGGTCCATGCATGCAATTATGCATTTAAAATGCAATTTTGCAAGCCCATGCCGCAGTCGAGACGTCCGTTTGTATGGCTATGATCCCCTAAATAGCCAGCTCCACAGATCGTCCCACAGGCTTCGAAAAAAGGAAAAAATCCAGGATAAAAAGCCTCTGTTTTCGGGAGCGGAGGACCTGACGGGGTGCGGCAAAGCGGCGCGCTCCGTTGAGCTTGCTGCCGCAGTACGAGAAGATTCCGGAGGCGCGGTCAGCCAGACTTGAGGCTGAGAGGTATAGTATGGCTCGCCTTTTTGAAGAAACCTGGGAAGAATCACAAAACATCCGGGATTGGGGATTCCTGGACATTCGTTTGTGAATACTTTCATGGTCTGGGGATCATAGGTCGCGGCAGTCTCCCACCTGTCATCCTGATGGCCCTTGCGGGATTCTATCTTGCCAAATCCATCCTACCTTGAGGCGTGTCATGAAAAAAATCTGTCTGAAGATGTGAATGCGAAAAACATCTAAGCAACCATTTGCGGTTACCTGTGATATTTAAACAGAAACAAATAGATGCTACCTCGGCAGAGTGGCCACTGTTTCTCGACCTGACCTATACCTATATACAAGAAAATTGGCCCCATGCGACAGAAGGAATAAGCAAGGAGGGTTTTCTTTCAAGTTATGCAGACAAACTGAAAAAACGTCTCCAAGAGGGACCTCGAAGCCTTTTTATTTATTATTCCAATGAAACGCCAGTGGGTCTTTCTAATGTTTACATCACCTCGAATGATCGGATAAAAATTTTGAATATTGCCGAGTTGTATGTCGCCCCATCCTTTAGGGGTAAGTAACTGCTTACATAAATCTATACATATCGTGTGTTATCTATACAAATGAGTAGATTTTTTAACATACGCAAATCCGATTTCTTGTTGGAGCAAAGCAGTCTTTTCATCGCTTTTAAGCCACATACCAAGGCGCGTTCCTTTCCTAGGAAAGGAATCTCTCTCTTTTTTCTTATTTTGCGCTTGTTTGCGTAAGCGACTGATTCCTACTGTTGGCCTATTCAAGCACCTACTCATCTTCAAAAGTGCCATTGAATTTCCTATCCTTAGCTGTTATTATATCTGCCACGGAAAATAAGGAGTTTTGGCATGTTTTGGAGATTTTCCTCTCGTTTCATTTTAATTGCAGTGATGTTTCTGTTTTCATCTTTTTCTTTATCGGGAAAAGAACCATGGATTGAGACTTCTGGAGAATTTTTATCCTCCCCCAAAATTCTCAGTCAAGAAGACCTGCGCCAAGTCTTAAAAGAACAAAGTTTGGATATGACATGGCATAACGAGGAAAATTACTTTCATTTTGTCACCCGTCAAGATCATGTTTTTTTTGAGATAATCTGTACCGGAAAACTTCCAGACTGCTTCAATGATAAAAAGGATCAGTTTATCTCGGAAGATTGTTTTGTTAACGGCAAAAATCAAAAAAGATATCGTTATTTCTATCAATATGGGGATGATGAGGAGACAAAAATCGGCTCGAGTTCATCAAATGAAAGTTTTTCACCAAATAGCTTTTCATACATTGTCTGTGAAAGACGCGTCATTGAGAATGAAAAACCAACAATCATCACTGAAGAAGAGCTTGCTTCGATCATTCGAAACAAAAATGTCTTATTTTATACGGGAGCCGGTCTTTCGGCTTCCTCAAATGTTCCTACCATGAATCAGCTCGAGTCGTTGCTTGGAATCAAAAAAGGAGTGGATTTCTTCCCTGCCTTAAAAAAAGCAATTGAAACCCCTCAATGGTTTGCTCTTCAAATTCAAAGCTTTCATCAGGCTTGTTTTTCCAGCCCTCCCACAAAAGCTCACTTGGCATTGAAGGAGCTGGCTCTTTTTAAACATTGCCAAATCGTCACTGAAAATTTGGATAGCCTGCATGAACAAACCGGAATAATGCCCTATCGCATCGATGCGAATCATTTAAAAACTGAAATAGATTCCGATGCCTTGAGAGAAATCGATGCGATTATTTGCATTGGTCTCAGCTATGATGATCGGGGATTCCTGGGATGGTATAAGAAACACAATCCCGAAGGAAAAGTGATCTCTATCGATCTATCTTGTCCCTCTTATTTAGGGAATGATGATCTTCTCCTGAAAGGCGATCTCCAAACAATCATCCCTCAACTCAAATTGAGCCGCTCATGATGAGCTTTGGTCGACGACAATTATCTTTGCCGGTTGACCCCTTTCGGGATTGCGTCATGAGTTGTCAACTCAAGCAGCGTCCTTTTCCTCCAGAAAACCAAATGATCGCATGAACAGAGAACGAAGAGACTGAGTGCCATTATCGTCTGCCATCAGCTATGTCCCCGGAAGCAAGACAAATTTACGCTGTTTTCGGGCAGAAGAGAGCAAGGCGCATGGCTAGAAAGTAGTGCCTTTTTAAAGTTTCGCGTTATTGACTTTCAAGGAGTTAGAAAAAAAATCACGGAAGTCAGGACTAGCATTGCTGTTTATTTTTCAGCGATCAGCGTTGGGAAAATGTGCGCCTCATCATAGAGGATTTCGATCTTTTGAAAACCGGCCTTTTGTAACTGCTCTCTAACCGTTTCCTCTGAGCGAAAAACTTGCCATTTGGTATTTAGGATATCGGCAAACACGATTTTCTGTAAAAGAGCATCTTGTAGATTGACCTTATCCATCCTCCATTCGGTTGTTTTCCCGCTCGTCGGAGGCGGCGTCAAAAAGCTCGTAATCAGCGTCCCTTTAGACTTTAATGCGTTGTAGAATTGGCGATAAAGCGCCACCACCTTCTCATCATCGGCTTCATAGATGGCAAGGCCGTTGCTTGCTATGAGATCATACTCTTCACTAATAGAGAGATTCCAGGCATCTTTCTGGAAAAAACGACACTTGCCGATAAGCCCCTTTTCTTCAGCATACCCCTTGGCTTGAGAGAGTGTTTCTTCATCAAGATCAATCCCATGCAGAGAAAACGTTTTCATGTTAGAGAAGTCAAGATCGAGGAATTCAGCCATCAAACCCGACGGTACGGACGCCAGGACACAGCCTTCAAAGAGATGTTTCTGAATGGTCTCTTTAAAAAGAGAGAAACGGTGCTGGGTCGCAAGACAGGAAGGCGCGGAGTTGAGAAGAAACTCTTCTACCGGATGAAGGGAGTATGCTTGGGCCTTTTCCGGATAGGCAATAATATAGTGAGTCCAATATCCATTCAGACCTCCTCTTTCAATGAGAAATTTTCCAAGGTCGAATGCGGAGAGCTGCTCAAGGAGCTCCAATTGCTTTTGGACCGAGGCATGCGGAAGCTCGCCGCGGTTTTGGATTTTTTCGATAAGTCCTTGCTTGGCCGCTTGAAAAGAGACATCACGCTGTTCATGCGATAAGTTTTTAGCTACAAGAGGCGTATTCATAATGAGTAATAAGGTAATGGTAAATATTTGATTAGCAAAGAGTTAACCTTCGTGCAGGGCGTTGCGCACAAGACTGTTTTTCCTGCCATAGAAAAAGTAGAGAAGACAGCCGAAGGCGATCCAGCTCAAAAACTGCAGCCAGGCAACCCCAGGAAGAAAAAACATCTGGCCATAGAGCGAGAGAATGCCCAAGGCGGGTATCAAGGGGACAAGCGGCACTTTAAAGGGGCGATGCACTTCCGGATGGGTGTAGCGTAAGATAAGAACTGCCAGACAGACCGTTCCAAAGATAAAGAGCGTCCCCATCGAGACAATCTGTCCGATCACGCCGACAGGAAAGAGCCCTGCAACAACGGTTCCGAGAAGGGTCACAAAAAGAGTGGTAATGTGAGGAGTGTGATATTTCTTATGGATTTTCCCAAAAGTCTTGGGAAGAAGCCCATCGTGCGCCATGGCATAGTAGATGCGTGTTTGTCCCATGGTCATCACGAGGACAACAGAGGTAAGTCCGGCTAAGATAGCAAGTTTTAAAACGTAACGGAGCCAAAAGAACTTGGGCCCAAAGGCGTTGATGGCAACAGCCATGGGATCTGCAACACCCAAATGTTTATAGAAGATAATCCCTGTCATCACAAGAGCAACGGCAATGTAGATCAAAGTAGAGACTCCCAAGGAGCCGATCATCCCGATAGGCATATCCCGTTTCGGTTTCTTCGCCTCCTGGGCCATCGTTGAGACCGCGTCAAATCCGATAAAGGCAAAAAAGACAATCCCCGCTCCTCGAAATACGCCGCTCCAGCCAAATTGACCGAAAACCCCTGTATTTTCAGGAATAAAGGGAGTAAAATTTTCCGTTTGAACAAAAGAGACGCCCAAGGCGATAAAGATCACAATCACGGCAAGTTTTAAAAAAACCATGATATCATTAAAGCGCGCAGCCGTTTTCACGCCGTGATAGATGAGATACCCCATCAGAGCCATAATGGCCATTGCGGGGAGGTTCAAAATAGCCCCCGTCTCTTCCCATCCCGAAATGGCCTGATATTTAAAAGGAGCCGCGGAGAGAACGTGGGGCAAGGTGATTCCAAAATCCTTTAAAAAACTACCGAGATAACTCGACCACCCAACCGCGACCGTTGCGGCGGAAAAGAGAAACTCCAGCGTTAAGACCCAACCCATAATCCAGGCGGAAAAGTCACCCAACGTCACATAGGTGTAAGTGTAGGCGCTTCCTGCAATGGGGATCATGGAAGCAAATTCGGCGTAGCAGAGCGCCGCGAAAAAGCAGATGATTGCAGCAAAGATAAAGGAAAGCACCACAGCAGGTCCTGCATAGTTGGCTGCAGCTTCGCCTGAAAGGACAAAAAGACCCGCTCCGACAATCGCTCCGATGCCAAGAGCTGTCAGATTCCAGACGCTAAGGGAACGTTTCAACCCCTCTTTTGGCAGGGCAGCTTCCCTCAGCAGGGCTTCTACCGATTTTTTTGCAAACATGCCTTTTCTTCTTGCCATAATTACCTTTGTCTAGATTGGAAAAGAGAAAACTCTTTTTATCCTATCGCTGTTTCCCACCTCTTGATATAGCTCAAAAGAGACTCTTTTGTCGGACGGGTAAGGAGAAACTCCAAGGCATCCTTTTGGCTGGAGAGGTGAGCGATTTTAGAGAGCAGGTGTAAATGTCTCTTATCGGAACTGGAAAAGAGGAAGAACAGGGTATGGACAGGCCGGCCGTCCAGAGCGCCATAGTCCATGGGACTTTTTAAAAAGAGAACGGAGATGCTGTCTAAAGGAGAAGGCAGAAGAAAGTCTCGCGCATGGGGAACTGCTATTCCCTGATTTACAGCCGTGGACATGAGGTTTTCGCGATCGATCAAAAGTTCGGAAATCACATCGGGATCAAGTCCCATGTTCGGGGCAAGCAGCTGCATCGTCTTGCGGATAACCTCCTCTTTCGATCGTCCCTCTCCCTCAAAGAGAACCTCTCCTCTATGAAGAGCCCGAAAGAGGCTAAAATGTTGCATGCCCATTGAGCCCTGAGTTCCTTCTTCATCTGCAATGGGATAGATCTGCTCTTCCGTTCCTAGAGCGCGCTTGCTGTCTTGGGAGTGGACCTTGCAGCTCAGCATCCAGTTTTCGATCTCGATGCGGCTGAATCGATACTGGTGATTGAGCTTGTAGGCAGGGATCTTTCCAGTAGTCAGCCAGCGTCGAATCGTTGTCTCCGAAACGCTTAAGAGCTCCGCAACATCTTTAATTTTAAGATCCATGGCTTAATCAACTAAAAAAATTCCCAAGACACGCGATCCTGCGGCCCGTTTGTTTGGGTATACGTCTCACATAGCGTATACACAAAGTCAGAGGAAAAAAAATTGCAATATAAATTCATTAAACCAAAAGGGTCGCAGTAAAAAGTTGAAGTTACTTATATCAAAGCCTCAATTTATAGGATAGGCTTTTGGTGGGGTGTGGCAAGCGCGAGGAACAAGCGTTTGTCACATCCCAGGCTTTTGGAACCAATCCAGAACCTGATCGGGAGTCTTTGAAGCGAGAAGATTTTTTCTCCTGACTCCATCTTTGATCGCCGTGGTGAGAGAAGAGAGAATCTGCAGATAATCGGTCTGACGATTGTCGGGGCCTCCGATCATGAAAATGAGCCGGACTGGCACTCCGTCAAGGGCGTTCCACTCCAGTCCCATCCCCTCCTTTTGGATCCCAATTGCAATAAAAAAGTCTTCGTACCCTTCCAATTTTGCATGGGGGATGGCCACTCCAAGTCCAATTCCAGTAGAGACGATCTTTTCTCTTTGGAGGATGGAAGAAAAGAACTGCTCTTTTTCCCGAAGTTTGCCCGCTCGATCCAACAGATCTACAAGAGCGATGAGCGCTTCCTTGCGTTCTTTAACCTCCAAAAAGAGGATCTGATTCTTGCTTAAATAGTCGGCGATGCTCACTTTAATCTTATACTCCCGTATGTCCGAAACCGCCCTCGCCTCGATACGTCTTGGCGAGCAGCTCTTCCTCTATGAAGAGCGCTTGCAAAACAGGAGAGATCACAAGTTGGGCAAGACGCATGCGTGGTTGAATCACAAAGGGTTCACTTCCCAGGTTGATCAATAGAATTTTAATCTCTCCGCGATAGTCGCTGTCAATAGTGCCGGGAGTATTGAGAACCGTAATGCCCTCTTTAAGGGCCAGTCCGCTTCTGGGACGGATTTGCGCTTCAAATCCGAAAGGCAAAGCAAGGCGCAACCCCGTGGGCACCAGAATTCTCTCTTTGGGAGAGAGGAGAATCTCTTTATCCATATAGGCAAAAAGATCGGCTCCTGCCGCATGCTCTGTCGCGTAGAGAGGAAGTTCAGCTCCCTCCGCTAAGGAGACCTTTATTTCTACTCTCTGCATCTTAATCTCGCAGAGGAACCTCGCTCTCTTCAGAAAGCGTCATGAGTTCCTTTAATTTTTGGGGAATCTTTCCAAGCGACTGTCCATAGACAAGACGAAACTCCGAAATTTTCAGATGCTCCCTCTCATTTCCGGTCACGTACGAGAGCATGCGAAAGAGCGTCTCTTTGAGATCGTGGCGGGAGACAATGCAATCCACCATCCCTCTCTCCAAAAGGAATTCTGAACGCTGCGCTCCTAGGGGCAGCTTTTGTCCGATTGTCTGCTCGACAACACGCGGTCCTGCAAATCCAATCAGAGCGTCCGGCTCAGCCAGGATGAGATCTCCAAGCGAAGCAAAGGAAGCAGTCACGCCTCCCGTGGTCGGATTGGTCAGGATGGAGAGATAAGGAATCCCCTCTTCATGAAGAAGAGCCAGAGCTTGAGCCGTCTTGGCCATCTGCATGAGCGAGAGGATCGATTCCTGCATGCGCGCTCCGCCCGAGGCCGAGGTCAGCACTAAAGGCAGCCTGGCCTTCAAGGCGTGCTCGATGAGTAAGGTAAGCCGCTCGCCTACAACCGATCCCATCGACCCTCCCATGAAAGAGAAATCGAGAATCCCTAAAGCGACCTCCATTCCCTGGATGCGGCAGACGCCTGCCATCACGGCCTCATCCCGGCTGGAGGTTTCCTGAGCCCGCTTCAACCGCTCGGAGTAAGGAACGGAATCGACAAAGCCTAAGGGATCTTCCGGCTTGATCTGAGTAAAAAGCTCTTGAAAACTGTCAACATCTGCTAAAAGCTCCATCCTTTGCCGGACTGAGAGGCGGTAGTGGTAATCGCATTTTGGGCAGCAATGGCGGTTTTTCATGAGTTCGTTGGCATGAATCATCTCATGGCAGCGCGTACACTTCACCCAACCGCTAAAACTATCTTTTTTAGTCGTTTGAATTTTTATTTTAGGTTTGTTTCTAGAAAATAACCCCATACCACCTAAACTTTAAACAAAGATTAAAAATACCAAACTAAATGAATTTATCTCAAGAAGAAGCTGCTTCGCGATATCGCTCGGATACTTTTTTCCAGTTAATGATTTTCCAGATATTTTTTACATAGTCGGCGCGCGCATTCTTATATTGAAGATAATAGGCATGCTCCCACACGTCGATACCCATCAAGGGAGTAAGCCCTTGAGAAAAGAGAGAATCCTGATTGGCAGTGGCGGCGACAACCAAGCGTTTTTTTCCGCTGTCATAGCCCAGCCACCCCCCCCCCGACCCCTGAACGGCAGTGGTTTTGGCGCTCATCTCTTCAAAAAAGAGGCCAAACTGACCGAACTCCTTTTCAAAAGCCTTCATCAGCTCTCCTTCAGGTTTTTCTCCTCCTCCTCGTGAGAGCGGAGCTAAGCTTTCCCAAAAGAGAGAGTGGTTCAGATGCCCCCCTCCATTGAAACGGATGGCGGCTTGCAAAGAGATGACTTTAGCCAAATCCCCCTTTCGTTGAGCCTCCTCGGATTTTTCCAGTGCGGCATTGAGATTGTTTACATAGGCACCATGATGCTTTTTATGATGCAACTCCATGATTTCAGAAGAGATGACAGGTTCCAAAGCATTGTAATCGTAGGGAAGATCGGGAAGTTGATAAAGAGCCATACTACCTCCTTTTAAAATTGAGCCAAGCATAGCCCTCAAAGTGATTTTATACAAATTTTCGAGAGCAAAGTCGAGAAGAGGCCGTGAACATGTGAAAAACAGAAAAAAGATCTACCGGACAGACGCGTCAAGCGCTTCTTCAACAAAATCAACACCCATAAAAGCCATCTTGTCCTGGATGTCTAAAGAGAGATTTTTCAAAGAGCGATTGGGAAGAATGCAACTTTTAAATCCGAGGTGAATGGCCTCTTTGAGGCGGCTTTCCAAACGCTGGATTCCCCTTACCTCTCCTCCCAGTCCCACCTCGCCCAAGACGATGGTATTTGCATCGATGGGAACGTTGGTAAAAGAAGAGCTGATGGCCAAAATCACCGCTAAATCACTTGCCGGCTCGACAATCTTCAATCCCCCTGCAACCGAGACAAAGACATCAAACCGGTGAAGCTGATAACCCACGCGCTTTTCCAGAACGGCGAGCATCAGGGCAAGGCGGTTGGGATCAATGCCGGCAGAGCGCCGAGACGAGGTGGCAAACGCCGTCGGAGCAACGAGAGCTTGAACCTCCACCAATAAAGAGCGGCTTCCCTCCAGCGTAGGCAGGATCACAGATCCGGACGCCTCCTGGCTTCTCTCTTCGAGAAAGATGACCGAGGGATTGCTGATTTCACGAAGCCCCCCCTCATGCATCTGAAAAAGGACGATGTCGTCGGTCGGCCCAAAGCGATTCTTCACTGCACGCAGAATCCGATAGCCCACTTGCCGATCCCCTTCAAAATCCAAAACAGTATCGACAATGTGCTCTAAGACGCGCGGCCCTGCAATCTCTCCCGATTTTGTCACATGTCCGATCAAAAACGTCGAGATGCCGCTCCCTTTGGACAGATGCATGAATTCTGCTGCCATCTCTCGAACCTGGGTCACTGAACCCGGAGCAGAAGGGATCTCGCTTTTGTACACAATCTGAATCGAATCGATCACCAGGATATCGGGCTTGAGACGATCTACCTGAAGTTTGATGTGGCTATATTGGGTTTCACTAAAAAGATAAAGGCGGTCGCTTTCGATGCCAAGGCGCTCGGCCCTTAGGGAAGTTTGCTCAACAGACTCCTCTCCGCACACGTAAAGCACGGTCAACCCCTGCTGGGCCAGGCTCTGAGAGAGTTGCAGCATCAGAGTGGACTTCCCAACTCCTGGATCCCCTCCCAGCAAGATAAGAGAGCCTTTTACAATCCCTCCTCCGAGCAGGCGATCCATCTCGACAAGGCCTGTTTTAAGACGTCCACGGTCGCTCTTTTCAATCTCGCACATGCGCAGCGGCTGCGCTCCAACTCTCGCGGCTTCAAAACGGGCTGTACTATGGGAGAGATCGGCCTCTTGCTCCAAAGTATTCCACTCTTTGCAGACAGGGCAGCTCCCCGACCATTTGACCTGCCTGCCTCCGCACTCCTTGCAGCTCCATACGCTCTTCACTTTTCCCATTCTTCCGCCCCTTTCTCCAACCTCTCCATCGCCTTCTTTGCGGCTTCAATCTCCGCCTCTTTTTTAGAATGCCCTTCTCCCTCGCCAACAGACTTTTTTTCAATAAAAGCTCCCACGAGAAAGAACTTGTGATGGTCGGGTCCTTTCTCGCTCAAGACAATGTAAGAAGGTGTAATCTGATACTTTTTCTGGGCATAGTCCTGAAGTTCCGCTTTCCAGTTGCGTATGGGCTGGATGAGGAAGGCTAGAAGGCTCTTTTCAAAATGCGAAAAGAAAAAGCGGCGCACCACATCAACGCCTCCATCGAGAAAGAGCGCTCCGATAAGCGCCTCGAAGAGATCTGCAAGAATCGTCTCTCTTCCCCGCCCCTTGTTCCTTCTTTCTCCCCGTCCCAGCAGGATGAAAGCGTCTAGATCCAAACTCTGAAGGAGCTTCGAACAGGAGTCCGCATCCACCAAAAAGGAGCGCATATGCGAGAGCTGCCCTTCCTGTTCATGTGGAAAATGGTTAAAAAGGTAGTGAGAGATCAAAAGACCCAATACCGCATCTCCCAAGAATTCGAGCCGCTCATTATGCTCTTGAAGTTCTCCCCGATGCTCATTGTAATAGGAGCGATGAACAAAGGCCGAAAGCAATAATTCTTTATTGTTAAAAGAATAGTTCAGCTTTTTCTCAATCTCAGGAAGTCTCGAAAGGAGAAGATGATAGGACATCATGGCTCAAAAAATACTGAAATTTCAGCAACCTCGACTTTGCAACTTTTTGGGCCCGAAGGCCTCGAGATATTTGCTCTCGGGGGAGTTATTTAAACCAGGAAGGGGTTAAAAACCCCTTCCTGGTTTAAAGAATCTCCCAGTTCGACCGTAGGTCGAACGTCCGAGAGCAAATAGACGAGGCAGGCGGGTCCAAAAAGTTGCAAAGTCGAGGCAACTGCTCTGCTCGATGTCGAGAATAACGGGTTAAGGGAAAAAGAACAAAGCCTCTTCTCCCTTTCGCCGCTTCCTGCTATGCTCTTTTCCATGCGGCCGGATGGGATAGAAAAAAAAGAAGTTCCATTCCAGAGCGTTTCCCGTCCTGAAGACGGGGTTTTTCCAGAGGACGGATGAAACAGACACTCTCCCCACAGCAGGAAAATTTTTTTCAAAAAAACGGTTATTTGGAACTTGAAGGCCTTCTTAACGAAGCTGATTGTAAAGAATTTTTGCAAAGACGCTCAAAACTTTGCCCAAATGGACGGGACCTGGGACAAAGAGATTCCTGGATTCTCTCTTTGGCAAAGCGGCGCTCTTGGACCCATTTTGCAAAAGAGCTCTTCCAAACCCCCTTCCTTCGTCTTGCCTTAGATCACTATTTCCAAAGCTCCCTGCCTTTTCTTCAAGGACTCACCCTCAATCAGGCCTACTCCTTTCAGTCTCTTTTAGGGGGACTTCTTCTGCGCCTTACGGACTCCTTACCCTCCCAAGAAAAAAGAGAGCCCCTCTCTTCTTTGCTTGAAACACCGGGAAATGGCCTCTTCTTTTCCGCCGACACTCTTTTAGACCGGACAAGACTTAACATCCTCTCCGGTCAGTCGTTCTGGATGATCGGGTACGGCACCCGTTCTACTCTCTACATTTACAATGCGGCCGATCCTCAGGCCCACTTGTTGAAAGCGGAGGGCTATTCTTACGGGGACCGCTTAAGCGCGCCGCGCCATCCCCTATTGCATTAAATTTTAATTAAGAAGACGATTTGAAATCTTGCGACAAGGGAAAAATATGCGTGATAAATGGACCCCTCTTCACCAAGCCCTCCAAAAAGTTGAATCTTTAACGCCTGCTCTGCAACAAGCCCTTGCCTTGGACGAAACCCACCTCTTCAATCAGGAAGAGAAGATTCTCAATTTTTGCGCCCAGGACTGCCTGGGCCTTGCTTTCCATCTCTCTTTGCAAAAGAGCGCTATCAAGTTTATTCTTCAGCATGGGCATAGTTCCACGCTTTTTGCAGGACCCCAGGCCCGCCTTCTGATCGAAAAGGAACTGGAGGCAAAAATTGCCGAGACGCTGGGAAAAGAGGCCTCCCTTCTCTTTCCCTCACGCCATGCCGCGCATTTGGCTGTTTTGACTGCTCTGGCCACTTCTCATTCTCTTATTATGCTCGATCGCAGCGCTTACTTAGGATTAAAGAGCGCTTCTTTGGCAACAAGCGCCCGAATAGAGCACTTTGATCACAATAATCTCGATGATTTGAAGAGAGTTCTCGAAGAGACCAAAGACCTCTCCTTCTTTACGAAGATTGTGGTGACGGAATCGATTTTTAGCCTTGAAGGCGATCTTGCCCCTTTAGAAGAGATTGCCTCTTTAGCCGCCCGTTATGACGCCCTTCTCTATGTCGATGACACCCATGCTTTGGGAACCTTTGGAAAAGGGGGCATGGGACTTACTGCGCACAAAAAAGAGGTCGATATAAGCATAGGAGCCTTTGATTTTAGCTTAGGCGCCTCATTGGCCTCGGTAAGCTCAACCTTATTATTAAAAATTTTTTTACAAAAGAGTTGCCTTGCTTTAAGAGAAAATCCCCTTCCCCTTCCCTCTCTTGGAACCGTGGACGCAGCCCTTGATCTTCTCCCTCAATTAGAAGGGGAACGCAAGCAGCTGCAACAGCGCTCTTTCTTCCTGAAGAAAGAGCTGAAAAAGCTGGGGTTTGAAACGGGCTTATCTGAAAGCCATCTTATCCCCCTCATTCTAACAAGCAATGAAGAGGCCCTTGAAATCCATGCGGCTCTTCTGAAAAGAGGGATCCTTGCAAGGCCCTGTTTGTTCCCTGAAGTCCCTCCAAATAGCGCCCGCCTTCTCTTCAGCCTCTCTTGCCACCATACTCCGGAAGAGCTGATGCTTCTCTTAACCCAGCTGCGCTCCTTAAAAAAAGAGTTAAACGTTTTTTGACAGCCGAATTTCGAGGAGGCGGCTCCCAGGTTGCAATTAATTTCGAAGTAAAGGACGAGTTTCCCGCCTATTTTCTCTTGCAGGCAATCAGATTGTAAAAGAAGGCCAAAAGAACGCCTCCAATAAAGCCGTCTACAAATCCCCAAATTCCTCCTACAATCCCCCCTCCAAATGAAGGCTCATATCCAATGTAAACAGAAGACATGGTCTAGACGAACATCGCGCCCCAGCCGTAGATGGAAGCCCATCCCGCAAAGAGCATCATGATAGCCCAAACGATCCCCAGAGCGACGCCAAAACTCCACATGCAAAGGGGCATAGGTTTTTCTTTATTCATACTTTTCCTCTTGTTGATCTCTTAAAAAGCAAAAGCTCTTTTGAGCTCCCTTCTATTTTCAGTCATCTAAAATTTTTAATTTAATGGCAATAAAAATTTCATTTTCTCGCGCGCGCTCAAGCTCGACTTTGCAACTTTTTGGGCCCGAAGGCCTCGAGATATTTGCTCTCGGGGGAGTTATTTAAACCAGGAAGGGGTTAAAAACCCCTTCCTGGTTTAAAGAATCTCCCAGTTCGACCATAGGTCGAACGTCCGAGAGCAAATAGACGAGGCAGGCGGGTCCAAAAAGTTGCAAAGTCGAGCTCAAGGGCGCTTTATAAAAAAAGGTATAATTTTATTTACTTTACTTACAAAAATAATATAACTAAAATAATTAAAAAGATTCGACAAAGAGATTCTTATAATCTTTATTATGACAGAGATTAGAAATATTAGTTTTACGCTCTTCGAGAAAAATCACGCAGAGAGCGCAGCCGGTGCGCTCAACGACCCCACTCTCTCCCTTGCAGAGGGTTGTCTGAACTACATTGCAACAGACCTGGAAAAGAAAATCGACAAAACTCAAGCTCTCGTTAAAAGTTTTTTTACCGTAAAAAATAATTTTATTAATGATATAGATAATTATAAACGTCTATTTATTTCGGGAGAGGTCTCCCTCTCTTCCTTGCCTTGTATTTTAATCCGGTTCTCTCAAACCCTTCCCCAAAAGGCAAGCGAACTTTTAAAAGGCAACCCTGAAAGAGCAGCCCTTCAGGAGGTCGAAGAGGGGCTCGCATTTCTAGAAGGCATCATCAAACAAAATCATTCATCTACGTATAATTACTTAGGCTTTTTTAAGAAAAAAAGAATAGAAACACTGTCAAACAAAGTCGCATCCTTAAAACAAATCGAAAAAACGATTCAAAGCGAGCGGGAGCGCTTTGCTCCCCTTGTCGACAAGATCCATCGCATTCAGGAGCTGTCGTTCTCATTCAACGCTCTTTTTGAAAAAGAAGAGAGACTCTTTACGGTCTTAGACCTTCTCAACTCATCACAGCAAAGTTTAGAAAAGCTGAAAATTACCGAGACTCAATTTTTAGAAACGCTTGCAGATTATTATGAATTAAAGACAAAAATCCTCACGCTGCATCAAGAATACCCCGCTCTTTTCGAGGCTCATCTTAAAGATCTTAAAGAGCGCCTTACAAAAGATCGCAAACTGTTCATGGGCCTATCGAAATCCAACACTTTACAATTCATTCCGTTTTTAAAAGAGGCACTTAAAGAAGTGACCTTCCCTGAGGTCCTAGACAAAAAGAGTCCGGATTTTCTTTTCTTCGCACAAATTGCTCAAACCTACAGAGAATTTGCACAGATGACACCCCTTCCAAAAGAGTGCGCCATCGCCTACGATCTCGTTCAAAAAGTCGAAGCCTATCATCGCGTCCTGGATCTGTTAACGCATCATCGGCACTTAGAGATTCTTCAAGATGATCTTTTCCTCCTCTCTTCCTTGGATGAAAAGAGTCTGATCCCTCTAAAAGAGAAGCTTTCCGCAACTTTTCGCTTTGAAAACAGCAACAGCAGCCCTCAACGACAAAGAAAACTGTTTCAAGCTCTACAAAAGATAGCCTCTATCTGCCCGAAGCTCTTAGATCCTTTCCTGACGAGCTGGATGACAAGCTCTACGGAAACGCTAAAGGATCTTCCCTCTATCGATCATAAAAAGCACCTTGCCGTTTTCACTGAAGAGGTAAAAGAGTTGATGTTCGCGAGCATGTTTGAACTGTTGAATCAAGACCGCCTCCATGACATCTCCCTCTCTTTTCTTTTAGACTTTCACAGCCTCTCACCGGATTATTCTGTTTTCCAGCAACTTCTTGTAGAACGCCTAAAGCAGCGCTTTTTAATAAAAGAGAGCGCAGAAAAGCTGGCCCCCTTTCTCTGCCAGCTGAAACGTCTTCTTTGTCTAAGACCTGAGTTCAACAGCTCCTCTCTTCAGAAGCTTTTCAACAACATCTTCTTATCCCATCCTCAAAGCGCCCTTCTGATGAAAGCCTTTAACGAACATTCCTATCCTATCAATCAAGGATGGGAAACGAAAAACTGCGCTCACTGCATTCAGGAGTGCATCGATCTCGATCTTTTGGATGAACTCAGTCCCGATGAGACCCTCTTTCTCTACCGAAGTTTTCGTTTAAAGGAAGTCTTCCGCACGCATGTACAAGAGATCTTTGAGAACAAAACACTCAAGGAGCTCAAGCGGTTTCGCAAAGAACAATTAGATCCTTTTTTACAGAAGAACTCCAACTTTAAAAGTGTAGATTTTGTTCAAGACTTTATCAAAAAGACGGACACGGGGTTCTCTCTCATCTCTTTCTTCACCGACCTTATCCTCTGCTTGGTTTCTTTTCTTTTCTCTTTCAATCGACACCCAAACAATTCCAAAAATTAGCGTCAAAAATAATCAGTTTTTTCTTGCTCACCTGTGAAGAATGCACTACTCTTTTTTGTAATTTATGCTAAAAACTCTTCTCACTCTTTTGCTCTTCGTGCCGGCATCACTTCTTTATTCTGCTCCGGAAAGGCAAAAAAAGATCTATCTGGATCCCTCGGGAATTCGGCTAGTGGAAAAAGAGATCTTTGTCCAGAAAACACTCAAGGAGCTCAAGCGGTTTCGCAAAGAACAATTAGATCCTTTTTTACAGAAGAACTCCAACTTTAAAAGTGTAGATTTTGTTCAAGACTTTATCAAAAAGACGGACACGGGGTTCTCTCTCATCTCTTTCTTCACCGACCTTATCCTCTGCTTGGTTTCTTTTCTTTTCTCTTTCAATCGACACCCAAACAATTCCAAAAATTAGGAAAGCGTCAAAAATAATCAGTTTTTTCTTGCTCACCTGTGAAGAATGCACTACTCTTTTTTGTAATTTATGCTAAAAACTCTTCTCACTCTTTTGCTCTTCGTGCCGGCATCACTTCTTTATTCTGCTCCGGAAAGGCAAAAAAAGATCTATCTGGATCCCTCGGGAATTCGGCTAGGGGAAAAAGAGATCTTTGTCCAGATCGACGATGAGTGGGTGAGTGTCGCGGCGCTTTATGCTGACGGAAAAGGACTCTATACTCTCCCCGCTTCTTTTTACCTCCCCTGGAAATGCAAAATATGCCATACGCTAAACGAGGGATGGTGCGCCGTTTGTCAAACAGCGGATTGTCCAGGAAAGCGCCCCCCAAAATTCTCCCTCCCCAAACCGCCGTTTCCTTTCCTTCCGCCCGAAGAACTGCCTCTCCTTTTTCAATAGCGTATTAAATGCGAGCCTTAAGGCGCGAGTTCATCTCCCGGATGCTCGGGTCAAAAGATGGTTGAGGATAGCATCCACGGTAAAGCCGAACTCCGCTTTGACAGTGCTTAAAGGAGCGGAGAGGCCAAAATTGTCGATACCCATTGCAATCCCCTCTCTGCCAATCCAGCGATGCCAGCCCAACGTAGCGCCGGCTTCGATGCTGACGCGCTTTCCGCACTCCTGCCCCAAAACCGACTCCTGATAGGTTTCAGGCTGCTTCTCGAAGAGTTCCCAGCAAGGCATCGAGACGACACGTGTTGCCTTCCCCACCTTTTCCAGCTCTAAAGCCACGTCCAAAGCAAGGCTTACTTCCGATCCCGTGGCAATCAAAGTAAAGTGGGCCTTCCCGCTCTCTTTTTTTAAGATGTACGCCCCCCTTCCCACTCCCTCATCATAGGGAACATGCGTCTCCGTCAGTTCAAAAAGCGCCTGGCGTGAGAGGATCAGAGCAGTCGGACCCAAATAGCGAAGAGCGGCAATCCATGCCCGTTTAACCTCCCAATTGTCCGCCGGCCGAATGACATGAAGGTGGGGAATGGCGCGCAAAGCCGCCAGCTGCTCAATGGGCTGGTGCGTGGGGCCGTCCTCGCCTAAAAGGACGGAGTCGTGGGTTAGCTGATAGATCACCTGAATTTTTGAAAGAGCGGCGAGGCGCATGGCATTGCGCATGTAGTCCGAAAAGATAAGAAACGTGCCCACAAAAGGGATGATCAGATCGGTTTGGGCAAGTCCTGTCGCCATCGCTCCCATTGCAAATTCGCGCACGCCAAACTTGATATTTCTTCCCCGAAAATCTTTAGGACCCACGATGCCGAAGTGCTTCATCATCGTCATGTCCGAACAGGAGAGATCTCCGGACCCCCCGTAAAGGTAGGGAAGCATGTCGCCGAGAACCTTGAGCACGCATTGCGACGCAGATCTTCCGGCAAGAGGCGTCTTCATCTCGATTGCATCCAACCTCTTTTCCAGATCGTCGGGGAGCCTCTTTTCTACCATCTCCATAAACTCGCCATAGCGCTCGGGTCTTTCCTCGGACCACTGTCGAAGCATCTCCTTCCACTTGCGCTCTAAAAGAGCATCCGCCTTTCCTCTCTTTTCGAAAAAACTCTTCACGGATTGCGGGACGAAAAACTCCTCTTCCGGAAGACCCAAAGCTCGTTTACTCTCTTTCACCTCTTCGATACCCAGAGGAGCGCCATGAGCCTCGTGCGTCCCCTCCTTGTGCGGAGAGCCTTTTCCAATGATGGTCTGCATCTCGATGAAACAGGGCCTCTTTTGATTCTCCTTGATTTGTGTAAAAATCGCATCCATGGCATCCAAGTCATAGCCCGAAAGTTCATAGACATCAAAACCATAGGCTCGGTAGCGCGCCTTGGTGTCCTCGGAAAAACACTCCGCTAGCGGACCATCAAGACAGACATGGTTGGCATCGTGGATGATCACAAGGTTGTCGAGCCCCAAGTGGCCCGCAAGAGAGGAAGCTTCCGAGGAGACGCCCTCCATCATGTCGCCGTCTCCTGCCAAACAGTAGACCTTCCCGGTAAAGAGAGGGAATTTTTCTTCATTAAAACGTTGTGCAAGAAGTTTGATTCCCAGGGCCTGTCCTACGGCAGCCGCAACTCCCTGTCCCAAAGGACCGGCTGTGGTCTCCACGCCTTCTGTCAACCCATACTCCGGGTGGCCCGGCGTTTTAGAGTGGTTTTGTCGAAACTGCTTTATGTCGTCCATGGTTAAGGAAAACCCTGCAAGATGAAGACAGGCGTAGACAAGCATCGAACCGTGCCCCGCGGAGAGAATGAGGCGATCACGATTCAACCACTTGGGATTTTGAGGGTTATATCGAAGCTGCTTCCCATACATGAAGGCTCCGAATTCAGCACATCCCATGGGGAGTCCCGGGTGGCCGGAATTGGCCTTCTGCACAGCCTCCATTGCCAATTGACGAATCGTTCCTCCAATCACACTCAACTGCTTCTTTAAGGATTCATCCATGAATAGACTCCTGATTTGCTGACAGAGCACTAGGATAGATCATTCTCTCTTAACTGCAAAACCTTATACTGCCTGTCCCAAATTCGCCATTTTGAACGGCGCGGGGCAAACTCGACTTTGTCGCCTGCCTCCATTTTCTGTTCAACCAAATTAAAAAATATTTTATACAGAAAACATGCAAACCCCTCTCTTTCGACAAGTCTCTTTAGAGAGGCTCAGTTCGCCCGAACAGCTAGACCAGCTGCTCGTCATCGTCAAAATCAAAGGATGGATCGCCCTTCTGACGCTCCTTCTGCTTCTCATTTCCCTTTTGACCTGGTCTTTTTTAGGAAGAATTCCCATCACAGCCAGCGGAAAAGGAGTTCTTTTAGACCCGCGCGGTCTGCAAACGGTGAGCAGCCGAACAAATGGCCGGGTGTTGCGCATTTTTATCCAGACGGGGCAAGAGATCAAAAAAAATCAGGTCCTGCTCATTTTGGACAATCCCCTCCTTGAGAGGAAAGAAAGAGAACTGATTCAGGAGATTGCAAATCTCCAAGAGGATCTCTTTAAAGAAAAAGCTCTCGTTGAAGAGGAGATGAAGCTCAGAAAAGTTGAGGCAGAGCGCAAACTAAAGTTAGAAACTCTTCTTCTGGAAAACTATCAGGCAAAGCTGGCACTCCTAAAGCACGAGCTCTCCCTTTGCAAAACTGAAGAGAAGAGCAGGCTAGAGCAGGAGATCCTTGAGCAAAAAAACGTTGTCGAAACCCAAAACGCCTCCATGGATCTCGCTCAAATGCAACTGATGCTTCAGCAAACCAACGAAAGGGTATGGGATCTGGAACGCGCGCTCATTACACAGAAAGAAGAGCTTCATGGCATTCAAGCTCAAAAAGAGGATCTTGCCGTAAAAGCTCCCGTGGAAGGGCAGATCATTGAAATCGATACCGCCGTCGGCAGAGCCATAGAGGCCGGAGAGCCCCTTTTTTGGATCCAGGCCGCAGAGAGAAAAAAACTCCTTTCTTTTTACAGTTTTGTTCCCCTTCAGACGGGCATGCAGATCCAAGTAGGCATGAGCGCCCAGATCTCTCTTATGAACGTCGATGCCCAAAGCTATGGCCAAATCGCGGGAAAGGTGTCAAGATCTCTCCCTTACGCTGCCGCCCTAAGCGCACAATACTTAGCCGGCATTCCCTCTCGTATTCTCAAAGAGTATTTGCAAGCTGATCCCGCCGCACATCTTGTCGTCATCGACCCCCTCTTGGACCCCTCTGCACCGACAGGATATCGATGGACCACGGGAAAAGGGCCGTCACCAGAAGAGATCCAGCCGGGCGCCGTCGGCGAGGTGCGCATCCTTTTAGAAAGCAAACGGCCGATCTCCTATGCCATCCCCATTTTCAAGGAATAGGAGGGTGTCTATGGAGGCAAGAGAAGAAGAGAGCCCCGCTTTAAAAGCCCGTCATTTCTGGAGAACAAGAACTCCCACCGTCATCCAAATGGAAGCGGTCGAGTGCGGAGCCGCCGCCCTTTCCATCATCCTTTCCCATTTTGGACGCTACGTTCCCTTAGAAGAGCTCCGCATTGAATGCGGAGTCTCAAGAGATGGAAGCAACGCCTTGAACTTGGTCAAAGCAGCAAGGAAATATGGACTGGAGGGCCATGGCTACCGGCTCGAGCTGGAGGACGTCTTCGAGGTCTCTTCCCCCGCAATCCTTTTTTGGGAATTTAACCACTTTCTGGTGCTCGATGGCTTTGGGAAAGAGTGCGTCTACTTAAACGACCCCTCAACGGGACCGCGCACGGTGAGTTACGAAGAGTTCGACCAGGGCTATATCGGGATCGTCCTCCTCTTTGAACCACAGGAGAGCTTTCAAAAGGGAGGAAAACCGCCCAGCATCGCAAAAGAGCTCTTCCACCGTCTGAAAAGCGTTCACTCCCCTCTCTTATATCTCTTTCTTGCAGGACTCTGCCTCCTCATTCCGGGCCTTGCGCTTCCCGCCTTCACGCGCATCTTTATTGATAATCTCCTGATTGCGCATCTCGTCTCCTGGAAGTGGGATTTTCTCTTTGCCATTCTCATCGCAGTCGGCTTTCAGGGAGTGCTGACAGCTCTCCAAAACCACTTCTTAACCCGACTGAACGGCAAACTCTCCCTTCGCTTCTCCAGTGATTTTCTCTGGCATATCCTGCGTCTCCCCCTCTCCTTTTATGCACAGCGTTACACAGGCGAGATCGCCTACCGGACCAATTTCAATAACAAGGTCAGCCAACAGCTGACAGGGCCGCTAGCTACCATCTCTATCAATCTGCTGCTTATCCTCTTTTACGGCCTCATCATGTTCCAGTACGATCTGATCATTGCGTGGATCGGAATCCTTGCCGCGCTTTTCAACCTGGGGATGATGCTCCTGATTCAACGGGCGCGTACGGACGCCTATTCCCGACTGCAACAAGAGCGCTCCAAAGCTTTAGGAAATGCCTTAGGAGGGTTGCAGCACATCGAAACCATCAAAGCGACCGGCACCGAGAGCGATTTTTTTGCCCGCTTTTCTGGCTATTTTACAAAAAACGTTAACGTCCAGCAGGAAATCAGTCGCAAAGACGCCCTCCTCTCCACTTTTCCTCTCTTATTTCAGTCTCTAGCGGTCATGGTTCTGCTTTCCCTGGGAGCCTTAAGGGCAATTCAGGGAGATCTTACCGTCGGCATGCTGATCGCTTTCCAAATGCTCCTAATGACCTTTCTGAAACCCGTTGGAAAATTTGTCAACTTCGGCCAGATGATTCAAACGATGAAGATCGACATCGGACGCTTAAACGACGTTCTCTTTTATCCCATCGATCGGAGCTATCTCATCCCTCCGGCCGAAGATCTTGCCGCTGTCAAAAAACTCAAAGGGCGCCTTGAATTTAAAAACGTCGTCTTTGGCTACAGTCCTCTCTCTCCCCCCTTAATTGAAAATTTAAGCTTCATCATCAAACCCGGACAGAGGCTAGCTCTCGTGGGTCCTACGGGATGCGGCAAATCCACCCTTGCAAAACTGGCCGCCGGACTCTATTTCCCCTGGAGCGGAGAGATTCTCTACGATGGACAGCCCTACGCCCATCTCAATAGAGAGGCTCTGCACCACTCTTTGGCAGCAGTGGATCAGGAGATCTTTCTCTTTTCCGGAACCATCCGCGACAACCTCACCCTCTGGGATAAGACCGTCGAAGAACAGATCCTTTTGCAAGCAACTCAAGACGCCTGCATCCATGAAGAGATCTTACTACGTCAAAGAGGATACAACACTCTGCTCACAGAGGCGGGAAGAAACTTAAGCGGAGGACAGAGACAGAGGCTCGAAATCGCACGCTCCTTAGTCTCTTCTCCTTCCCTCCTCATCCTCGATGAAGCGACGAGCTCTTTGGATTCCGAGACAGAAAAAGAGATCTCCGACAATTTAAGGCGCCGCGGATGCTCCTGTCTGATGATCGCACACCGTTTAAGCACCATCCAGGATTGCGACGAGATCCTCGTCCTTAAAGAAGGAAAGCTTCAGCAACGGGGGACCCATGAAACATTAAAACAGATCCCGGGGCTCTACCAAGACTTAGTAAAAAGCGAAACTTTTTATGAATCATCCGCTGTTTCAACTCTTTAAAGAAAAGGGGGAACTCCTCTCGGCTCCCTCCAACACCCTCCTCTCTTGCCAAAGAGAAAAAGAGACGCTCTGGTTTCTGGAGAAAGGCTCCGTCAATCTCTTTGCAATCGAACTGCAGAACGGCTCTCCCGAAGGGGTCAGGACCTTTCTGTCCCATCTTCTCTCCCCCATTCTTTTCTTTCCCATTGATGAAAAAGAGACCTTTCCCCTCCTGGAACTCTTCGCTCTCTCGGAGAGCCCCGTGCAACTCTGGAAACTTCCAAAACGCCTCTTGGAAGAGAGCCTCTTAGCGCAGCCTGCTCTCCAACCTCTCTTCTCTTCTTCCTTAGAGAGCTGGATCCGCCATATGGCACTCTTTGCCGAAAAGCGAGACAAAGAGAAGCACGACCTCTTTTTAACATCCTCTCAAGAGCTCTCTTGCGAAGAAAACAAAAGCTTCAGCGTAAAAAGAGCGCTCGACACAGATGAAAAAAAAGAGGTGATCTGGGTCGAAATCCTCCAAGGCCAAGCGGCATTCCAAGACGCTCCCTCCCTGATTTTGGAACCTTTACAGGATCCCTTTCCTCTCACCTATCACCTCTGGCTCACCGCTGTTAGCTCCCTTCATTTCAAAACAAGCTCAACCGAAAGCGTGGTCAAAGAGAGAAGATGGCACGCCGCGCTCTCTTACTTCCATCACATCCTTTTTGGCTACTATCGCATCCGTGAGGAAAAGAAGAAGGAGAGCCTCCCCGCCCGGCTCGATCGCAAAATTAGAGAGGAGCATCAGACTCTAAACTCCGTCTTCAAGGGGATGGTCTCTCTTCTCAATCCCGAAAAGGCGGCGCTAGAACATCCTTCGGCCCACCCTCTTTTCCTCTCCTGCCTCCTTCTGGGAAAATGGATGCATATCGACTTCGTTCTCCCTGAAAATCTCACTAAAGAAAGCGACCTCTTTTTCCAGCTTTCCGAGATTTGCAATGCCTCTCTTTGCCGCTTTCGCGAGGTGCGCCTTACCCACGGATGGTGGAAGGAGGACTCCGGCCCTTTGCTCGGTTTTTACAAAGAGAATCAACAACCCGTTTGCCTCCGCTGCAAAAAAAGTGGTTATGAGGTGATAGACCCCTCTTCAAAAGAGAGAAAAGTTCTAACAGAAGAGAGCGCCCGAGAGCTTCTCTCTGCAGCTTACGCCTTTTATCGTCCTTTTCCCGCGCATTTAAGAAAAGCCAAAGAGGTCGTCTTCTTTTTCCTCCAAACCCATTTTAAAGACTTAATTCCCATCTTTCTTTACGGAATCTTGAGCTCGCTCGCCGCCCTCTTCGTTCCCTTCGCCACCGCTGCGATCTTCGGCCGGGCTATCCCCGATTCCAATCGCTCTCTTCTCCTCCAGCTCTCTTTGGGATTGCTCCTTTCCGCGTTGAGCACAGCCCTCTTTTTTTACTTAAGGTCTATGGCCTTAGTACGCCTCTCAGGCCATGCCAGCCATGAACTTCAGGCTTCCCTTTGGGATCGCCTCTTAAAACTCCCCGTCAGTTTCTTTCGCCAATTCACCACAGGAAATCTCGTTCAAAGAGTCACAGCCATTGAACAGATCCGCCAGATCTTAAGCGATAACGCCTCGCGCGTCATCCTGTCGGGATTCTTTTCTCTCTTCTATGTGATCGCCATGCTTTTCTACTCGCCCGCTCTCACTTTAATCGCCCTTGCGATCTTCAGCATCACCTTTGCTCTGACCCTCATCGCTTTTTACAAAAAAGCGATCCTGGAAAAAAAGATTCAGTCTCTGACAAATGAGATCAACGGCCTCTTGGTCCAGATCATCTCAGGAGTGGGAAAGCTCCGGGTAGCAGGAGCTGAAAACAACGCCTTTTCGCGTTGGGCGACTCTCTTCACTCGACTTAAAAAAAGAGAACTCGGCTCTCAACGCATCTACAACATCATTTTAAACACCATCTCCCTTTTGCCCCTCCTTTCATACGCCGCCCTCTTTGGAGAGGTGATGTTTTGGAGAGCGTCAGGATCTATGTCGACCGGCTCCTTTTTAGGCTTCAACGCCGCCTTTATGATTCTTACCTTCTCCTTGCTTGACTTAAGCGACGCTCTCATGCAAATCGTCCCCGTTCCGGCTCTATGGAACACTCTCCATCCCATTCTGGACACGCCTCAGGAACGAATCAGTGAAAAGATCAAAATCGAAAAATTGACCGGAGAGATTCGCGTCGATGAGGTCTCATTTTACTACGACAAAGAGGAAGCGCTTGTTATAGACAACCTCTCTTTTTATGTCGACCCCAAAGAGTTCATTGCCCTGGTCGGCCCTTCGGGAAGCGGGAAATCGACCCTCATCCGCCTGCTGCTGGGTTTTGAACTGCCTGTCCGCGGAACCATCTACTATGAAGGCCACGATCTCCTCTCTCTTAATCTGCATGAGGTGCGCAAACAGACCGGCGCTGTCCTTCAAACCAGCGGCATCATTGCGGGCACCCTCTATGAAAATCTCGTCTGCGGCGGGCTCTACTCTCAAGAAGAGATAGACAGCGCTCTCGCTCTTTCCGGTTTCAGCCAAGATCTGGACGCCTTCCCCATGGGCCTCCATACCTTCATTCCCATGGGGGGAGAGACTCTCTCGGGCGGACAAAAGCAGCGCCTTCTGATCGCGAGGGCCCTTCTTGCAAAACCGCGACTCCTCCTTTTTGATGAGGCGACAAGCGCACTTGACAACAAGGTTCAAGACGAGATCAGCAGAAATTTAGAGGCTCTCGACATCACGCGCATCGTCGTCGCCCACCGTCTGAGCACAATCAAACACGCCGACCGCATCTATGTTTTAGACAAAGGAAAGATCATCCAGACAGGCTCTTTCGAAGAGCTTGCCAAAGCTCCCGGCCTCTTTGCACAGATGCTGGCGCGTCAAAGACTTTAACTCGACATTGCAACTTTTTGGGCCCGAAGGCCTCGAGATATTTGCTCTCGGGGAAGTTATTTAAACCAGGAAGGGGTTAAAAACCCCTTCCTGGTGTAAAGAATCTCCCAGTTCGACCGTAGGTCGAACGTCCGAAAGCAAATAGACGAGGCAGGCGGGTCCAAAAAGTTGCAATGTCGAGTTTAACTCGACTTGGCCAAAGAGTCATTGTAGTGAAAGAGCTCCTTTAAGAAAGGAAGAGTGCCTCCCATCGCCGCGCACAAGCCCGAGAGGACTAATCCGATGCGGATGATGATAAAGGTCTGGTCTGCCAATCTACCGGCAATAAAGGCGCCTTCTGCTGCATAGCCTATGGCATTGCCCAAAACAGCAAGAGCAATCCCTGCAACAGCAATTGCCAAAGGTTGCATCACATTTTTATGCTTCTCATAAAAATGAGCCGCCTGATTGCTAATTGAATCAACACTCTGTTTAATTGAATCAAAATTCATTTTATACCTCTTATTTCTTAAATCGAGTTATACCGAAATGACTTCAAAATTTGGTTTTGGGGCGCGCCAAAGCCAAATTTTGAAGTCATTTCGGTATATACACGAGCAAAAAAAAGCATACCCTATCACTTTAAAAACCACAACATGCCATTGATTGCCGTTACCATCCCGAGCTGATGGTCTCAATTGACTTGGCAAAAGAGAGGTGCTACGATACCTTGTCGTCAAGGATGGCACGCAAGCTATGCTAACACAAGAGATACGCCGCAATTTTTTAAACTATTTCAAAAAAAAGGGACATACGATCGTCCCCTCCTCTCCCGTCGTTCCCCATGAGGATCCTACCCTGCTTTTCACCAACGCGGGAATGAATCAGTTCAAGGACGTCTTTTTGGGACAGGCCAAGCGCGCCTACAGCCGGGCAGCCTCCTCTCAAAAGTGTCTTCGTGTCGGGGGAAAACACAACGACCTGGACAATGTGGGACACACCTCGCGCCACATGACTTTTTTCGAGATGCTCGGCAACTTCTCTTTTGGCGATTACTTCAAAGAGGAGGCCATCCGCTTTGCCTTTGAGGTCTCGACAGAGATTTACCAATTGCCTTTAGAAAAGATCTGGGTCACGGTTTTTGAAGAGGATGACGAGGCGCATCAGCTGTGGCAAAAATGGATCCCCGAAGAGAGGATCTGCCGTATGGGAGAAAAAGACAACTTTTGGGCCATGGGAGAGACGGGACCCTGCGGCCCCTGCTCTGAGCTCCTCTTCGACCGAGGAGAGAGATTCGGGAGCGCTCCTACTCCCAAAGAAGACTCAAAAGGAGAGCGCTTTTTGGAGTTTTGGAATCTTGTCTTCATGCAGTACAACCGCGACAAGACCGGAAAGATGTCTCCTCTTCCCAAGCCCTGCATCGACACGGGCGCGGGCTTAGAGCGCATTGTCGCCTTGAAGATGGGTGTAGATCTTGTCTTTGAGACGGATATCTTCCAATTGCTGATTCGACAGATCGAAGCGGTGAGCGGAACAAAATATCAAGGGCAAAATCCCGCTTTTCACGTCATCTCCGACCACTTGCGCGCGCTCGCCTTTGCGATAGCTGACGGAGCCCAGCCAAGCAATTTAGACCGAGGATACGTCCTGCGTAAACTCTTGCGGCGCGCCGTCCGCTATGCTCGTGGGATTGGACTTAACGACCCCTTTTTAGCAAAGCTCCTGCCGACGCTGATTGAAGAGATGGGATCCGACTATCCCGAACTCAAGGCCCAAGAGAGCCGGATTGCCGAGATCCTCACGAGTGAAGAGGAGGCTTTCCTGCGCACACTGAAACGCGGCGGCAACATCTTGAGCACTATCATAGACAAAGCCCAAGAGAGCCCATTGAGGCAGATCGGAGGAGAGGAGGCCTTTAAGCTCAAGGACACCTACGGCTTTCCCTTGGAAGAGATCCTCTTGATCGCCAAGGATGTCGGCCTCGACGTAAACATCGAGACGTACCAGATCTTCGAAGAAAAAGCAAAAGAGCTCTCCCGAAAAGCACAGAGAGTACACGTCCAGGAAGCCTCCATCTCTCTCTATCAGGCCTTCGAAGAAAAAGAAGGCCCTTCGCGCTTTTTAGGTTACGCGCAGACAGAATCTTTTGCGAAGCTATTGGGAATGGTGGCAGATCAGGGCTTCGTCACGGCTCTTCGGGAGGGAGATGAGGGAATTCTTCTTCTCGATCAGACGCCCTTCTATGCAGAGAAGGGAGGTCAGGTCGGCGATAGGGGCAGAGTGGTTCACGATAGGGGATCCTTCAGCGTCACCGACACTCAAAATCCCTACGGCGGAGTGATCGCCCACTTAGGAAAAGTCGAAGAGGGCGTCTTCGAAGTCGGCGACACGGTTCTTGCACAAGTGGATGCAAAGAGGCGGGAGGGGATTTGCAACCACCACACGGCAACCCACCTTCTTCACTGGGCTTTGCAACAGGTGCTCGGCCCCCATATCCGCCAGGCGGGTTCTCTTGTCGAAGAGCATCGCCTCCGTTTTGACTTCAACCACCACAAAGCGCTCTCTTTGGAAGAGATCCGCAGGATCGAAGATCTTGTCAACGAAAAGATCCGGGAAGCGCGGCCTGTCAAGAGTTACGAACTCAGCTATGAAGAGGCCCAAAAAAATGGCGCCATCAAGCAGTTCTTCGGAGAAAAGTATGGAGACAAAGTGCGTGTCATCGATTTGGACTATTCCAAAGAGCTATGCGGCGGCACGCACGCCGCCTTAGTCGGCAATCTGGGCTATTTTCGGCTTGTCAAAGAGGGAAGCATCGCTGCAGGCATCCGCCGCATCGAAGCGGTCGCAGCAAAAGACGCCGATCTCTTCGTCCGGGATGAAGAGAGGCTTCTGGGCGAGCTCGCACATCTTCTTAAAGCCGCGCCCCACCAGCTGCAAGAAAAAGTCTTAAGCCTTCTTGAAGAGAACAAAAGAGCATCCCAAGAGCTCTTAGCCTTAAAAGCCGCCGCGGTGCAGGATCTCGCCAATTCCCTAAGCGCGAAAATTGAAAGAGTGGGAAGCCTCCCCTTTCTTGCAACAGAGGTCTGTGCCGGCTTAAACGAACTGATCCCCCTTGCCAACGCCCTCCTCTTTAAGAATCCCTCTCTTGTCCTCCTTATCGCCATCGCTTTCGATGGCCGATGCCACATTCTTGCGCGCGTCACTCCCGATCTTACTCAAAGAGGGATTAAAGCCTCCGAGATCATCAAAGCAATTGCCCCTCTGATCGGAGGAAAAGGCGGCGGCAAAGAGGAGTCAGCTCAAGCCGGAGGCACTCTGCCTCAAAAAATCCCCGCTGCCTTAAGCAAAGCAAAAGAGCTGATCGCCGCTTTCGGCCTATGATTCTCTCCTCCCCCTCTCTTTTAAAACTGCAGGAGCTCTTAAAACAAGAGTCGGCCATTTTGATCGAAGGCCTCTGGGAATCTCCCAAGGCGGCTCTCTTAGCTCAAATCTTCAAAACAGCGCAAAAAAACATCCTCTTTATTTCGACAGAGATGAAAGAAGTAAAGATTTTAGAAGATTTAACACTCTTTGGACAATTTCCCATCTTTGAGTTTCCCTCCTGGGAAACTCTTCCCGAAGAAAAGATCCTTCCCAGCCCCGATATTGTCGGAAAGCGGTTAGAGATTCTTCATCGGCTCTCTATGGCAACAGAACCTCACATTCTCTTTTGCCCCCTGCAGGCCGCACTGCAGCCTCTGCCCTCCCTTCACTCCATCCAAGCCTCCTGCTGCACGTGGAGAGTGGGTGACGAGGTTGCCTTCTCCTCTCTTCCAAAAAAGCTTGCGCATCTTGGATATCGCAAAGAGGTTGTCACGACAGACAAGGGAGAGTTTTCTCTTCGGGGAGGCATTCTCGATCTCTTTCCCATCAGCTCTAAAGAGCCCTTTCGTTTGGATTTTTTTGGCGACCAAATTGAACGGATTCGCACCTTTGATCCCTCTTCGCAAAAGTCGACAGGAAGAGTCGCTTCTTTCTTTCTGGAGCCGGCTTCAGAGATCGACCTCCTCAAAAAGGAGAGCGCTCCCGCCACCCTCTTCGATTATCTTAAAGAAAAGACTCTTATCATCTTTGATGAGCTCCTGGACATAGAAGATCGCTATATCGCTCTAAAAAAATCTCCCTCTCTTCTGACCTTCGAAAGGCTCCTTAAGATCACAGCTTTCCTCCAAAAGCTCTTTTGGACAAGCTATCCCATCGAAGAGCTCTCTGAAATCAGCGGAGGAAAAGAGCAGCCCTTAACTTTTTCTCTTCTCAATCACACTCTCACGGCAAAGCGGTGGCGGCATCCCTTTCTTCACTTAAACGAGCTTTTCACGCCCTTCGACAACCGTGGGGCCGAGAATCCCGATGAACTCCTCTTAGGCCTCAAGAGGCGCTTGCAAGATTTCGACATGACCTTTCTCTCTTCAACGGAGTCTGAAGAACGCGCCCTTAAAGAGAGACTCAAAGAGAGCGCCGTCGTCCTTTCCGAACGCTGCTCCTTCCAAAGAGGCTATCTCTCATCGGGTTTCGGTTTTCTTGACACACCGGCCGTTCTCTTTCCCATGACCGAGCTGACAAAGCGGTTCAAGACACGGCGCACTCCCTGGAGGGCCGCCTCTCATACTCCCGCTGCCGAATTTCATGAACTTGCTCTCGGAGACCTCGTGGTCCATTTCCACAACGGCATTGGCAAATACCTGGGGACCGAGGAAAAGATCAACCATCTGAATCTCAAATCCGAGTTTCTAGTCATCGAGTATGCGGAAGGGAGCAAACTCTTCGTCCCGATCTCGCAATCCTACCTCGTGAGCCGCTACATCGGAGCTAAAGATGAGCTTCCCTCGCTGCATCTCCTCGGCTCAAAAAGATGGCAGCGCACCAAAGAAAAGAGCCAAAAGGCCCTTGTCGGCTATGCACAGGACCTCTTAAGGCTTCAAGCCTCTAGAGAGCTCCATGGAGGATTTTCCTTTCCTGAAGAGAGTCTCGATTTTAACCTTTTCGAAGAGGAGTTCCCCTTCGAGGAGACCGAAGATCAAAAAGCGGCCATTCTAAAGATCAAAGAGGAGATGGCCTCCTCGAGGGCCATGGACCGCCTTGTCTGCGGCGATGTCGGCTACGGAAAGACCGAAGTGGCCATGCGTGCCGCCTTTAAAGCCGTCGTCGACGGAAAAAAACAGGCCGCCGTCCTTGTTCCCACAACCGTTCTTGCGTTGCAGCACTTCGAGACCTTTTCAGAACGCATGGCAAACTTTCCTGTCGTCATTCGCATGATCTCGCGCTTCCGCACTCAAAAAGAGATCCAAGAGACCTTAAAGGGAGTAAAAGAGGGAAGCGTCGATATCCTCATCGGAACAAGCCGCCTCTTAAGCAAAGATATCGCCTTTAAGGATCTAGGTCTTCTCATTATCGACGAAGAACAGCGCTTCGGCGTGCGCGCAAAGGAGCGCTTGAAGAATTTAAAACTCGGAGTCGACTGCCTGGCCTTGAGCGCCACGCCCATCCCGCGCACTCTCTACCTCTCTCTCATCGGCGCCAAAGCCATCTCCACCATCAACACGCCCCCTTACGACCGCCTTCCCATCAAGACAATCATCGCAGAGCGCAGCGATTCTCTTATCCAGACAGCCCTGCTCCGCGAGCTTGCCCGCGACGGTCAAGCTTTTTTCATCCACAACCGCGTCGAATCCATCTACCACGTCAGCAGCGAGATTCAAAGACTCCTTCCCGAAGCCAAGATTCTCACGGCACACGGCCGGATGGCGGCCGAAGAGATCGACGCCATCTTTCATGCCTTCAAGGCAAAAGAGGCGCAGATCCTCGTCTCCACGACCATCATTGAAAACGGCATCGATATCCCCAACGCCAACACGATTCTCATCGATCGCGCGCACCAGTTCGGGCTTGCGGATCTCTACCAGCTCCGCGGGAGGGTTGGGAGATGGAACCGCCCCGCCTATGCCTACTTCCTCCTCCCTGAAAAGCGCCTTCTTCCGGAGATTGTCAAACGCCGTTTAAACGCTCTTGTCGAAGCGTCGGGCTTTGGCGGAGGCATCAAGATTGCGATGCGCGACTTAGAGATTCGCGGCGCTGGAGATATTCTCGGCACCGAGCAGTCGGGACACGTCTCAAGCATTGGCTTCCACCTCTACTGTAAACTCTTAAAGCGCACCATCGAAGCTCTCCGTAAAAAGAGCTCTCCCACCTTTACGGAGACCAAGCTCGAAATCTCTTTCGACGCGCGCCTTCCCGAAGAGTACGTCAGCGACGCCTCCCTGCGCATGGAGCTCTACCACCGCTTGGGCGAAGCGACCTCCCTCCAGGAGGTCGACGCCCTCTTGGAAGAGATCCGGGACCGCTTTGGCCCCCCTCCCGACCCCGTCATCTGGCTCACCCGCATGGCGCGGCTGCGCATCCTTGCCAACCAAAGAGGCCTCTCTTTATTGAAAATTGAACCTCGAACTTTAACCCTGCACACCCAGGGCGGAGAGAAGAGAAGCTGGCCCATGATCCAAAAGCAAGACCCCGCAGCTGTCGAAGAGTACGTGGTAAAGATGCTGGAAACTCTACCTGTCAGGGAAGTTTAGGAGTATTGTTGTTTAGGCCGATGTTGCGATGATAGGCTCCTTTGATGTGCTTAGATTGCATCTCTCGGGCCCGCTTGAGGATGCGCACCCCTTTTTCCACATGATCCGCCATATAGCGCTCAAAGACAAAGGCGGAACTCTTCTTCGTCTTGATCCCTTCCGTATTTAGGGGAAGATCTGAGACAAGAAGCAGCGCCCCCAGAGTAAACTTCCGCTTGTAACTTGCCGCAAAGAGCGTCGCGCATTCCATCTCGATCGCTTGAGCTCTTGTCACTTTTAAGCGACTCTTAAACTCCTCGTTAAACTCCCAGAACCGCATATTTGTCGTAAAAGTGATCCCAATGTGATAAACTGACTGATCCTGTTCCAGAATTTCGGTTACCGCCTTTTGCATCAAAAAGTTGGCAAGAGCCGGCACCTCCCCCGGAAAATAAAAGTCCGAGGTCCCCTCGCCCCGAATGCTGGCGACGGGGACAAGGTAATCGCCCACCTGATAGCGGCGCCTGAGTCCTCCGCACATCCCTAAAAGGACGCTTGATTTAATCGGCAAAAAGGAGCAGAGGTCCACGACAAGAGCCGCAGCAGGCGATCCAATCTTAAAATCCAAAATACTGATCTTCTCTTTGGGATCGTGGGCCACCTTGAACATACTCCCTTCAAGAACCCTCACTTTGCGCGTCTCGCCAAAGTAATCGACATATTTTGGAAAGTTCGTCAGAAGCAGATTGGATTGAAATTCCGAGACGCTCGATCCCGAGTAGCGCTCTAAAGTCTCCTTGGCAAACTCTTCTTCGCGCAGCTCTCCTCTCATCTCACCTCTTTCTTTTTCTGTAGTCTAGCAAGAGGGTGCGCAAAAGGCAAAAGGCAAAACGACATCTTGAACCGCCCATTAAGGTTGTATTAAAAATTTGTATGGAGTAGAATAAATTTTTTACAGGAGAGAGACTATGTCCATGCTGGATATCCAAACATACGCGCCCAAAACAGAAAACACCTTGGAAGCAGTCTGGAAGAACGTCTCTCATACTGTGGATCGCTTAATCGAAGAACTCAAAGCGACCGCAAATAGAGCTTCTAAGATTGCAAGTGACGCCATCCATCAACTCACATTAGAAGAGAAAGAGGGCTTCTATAAAGTGAAGATTTTTTGCTTAGAGTTCAACTTCACCTGGCGCAACCTATTCATGATAGGAGGCCTTACCCTCTCCGTCTTTTTTGCGACCTTCTCCTTTTTCAGAGGATTTCCCTTTACGGCCTTAAGCTACCTTATTGAAGCGGGGTTTATCCTCTTTGGAGCCTACTACCTCTCGGAGTGGAGCAAACTTCTCGACATGCAACAACTCTTTGTGATCGCTCGGGCCGGAGGAGAGCAGGCTCAGCAAGTCTTGGACTCACTTGTTGACAAGGCCATCGCCTCCTTTAAAAGCTACCACTCTTTAAATCAAGCCTTCCTGGAAGCATGGCAGAAAGTGGAAACCGCCCTGGGAAAGACAAACCAGGACCTGGGAAAGACAAACCAAGATCTGAACAAGAGCGTTTTAGAGCTTTCACGGATCCTTCCCCAAAAGATCAATCGGATGTCACAAGAGGTCATAAAGATTTTATCCTTGGGAGAAAAAGCTCTGACTGAAAGAACAAATCACCTTCAAAGTCTCGACGTCCAGATCGGAAATCGGAGCAAGGAACTTTTAGAAGCGACACAAAAACTTGGAGAGTTAATCGGAAGGCTCACCGAATTGCAACAACTGATGACCGAACAAAAAAAAGTGATTGCTTCACTCAAAGATACCGATGGAAGCTTACTGAAAACAAAAAAAGGACTTGAAGAAATTCTCACACGGGCCGACACCTTCATCACCCGCCTCAGCTCTGAAAGCAATTCCCCGGCAGCGTGCGCCGCGTCGGCAAGAATATACACAAGTTAACTCAAGAATCGGTTTTCGGCCAGCGCGAAAACTCCCGCGGTTGGCCTATCGTTAAGAGGTCAATATTAAGTTAATATGAACCTCTTTACGATAGGTCAACCCCGGGGTTTTGGCGCGGCCCAAAGCCGATTCTTGAGCTAACTTGTGTATACCTTCCTGAATTCGGCTGTCGCAACTTGTACAACATTGATTTGTAAACTCCGGCTATACCGAACGCACTTGAAAAATTGGATTTGGGCCGACGCGAAAGCTCCCCCCGGTTCGACGATCGCATCTGGCCCAATATTAGAAATATGGGGCAAGATGCGATCGTCGAACCCCGAGGCTTTGGCGCAGCCGAAATTCCAATTTTTGAAGTGCGTTCGGTATAAAACCGATTTTTGAAGTTGTTTGAGTATAAAGCCTTGCAACTCTTTCTTTCCATCGGCTAATATCGTCATTTTTAAGCCAGAAAAAGAGGCAGTAATGGTCCAGGTAAGCACCAATGAATTCAAAATCGGAATGAAGGTTGAGATCGATAGAGACCCTTATCTCATTGTCGGCAATGATTTTGTGAAACCGGGCAAGGGGCAGCCCTTTAACCGAACGAAACTCAAACATTTGATCAGCGGCCGTGTCATCGAACGCACCTTCAAGTCGGGAGAGCGGATTGATCTGGCAGATATCGAAGAGAGCAAAATGCGCCTTCTTTACCGGGAGCCGGAGTCCGTTGTCTTTATGAACGACGTGACCTTCGACCAGCTCACCGTCCCCAAGAGCCTCCTCGCGAACAAAGAGCAATGGCTTATGGAAGAGACGCTCTACAGCATCATCTTCTACAAAGGACAGCCCATCTCGGTAGAGCCTCCCACTTTTCTCGAGATGAACATCGTGGAGACAACTCCCGGATTGCGCGGCGACTCTTCGGGGCGCGTCTTAAAACCTGCCAAGACAGAAACCGGAGCGATTGTTCAGGTGCCTCTCTTTATTGAAGAGGGAGAAAAGATCAAAGTGGATACACGTGACGGCTCCTACGTCGGACGCGTCTAATATCTTAGAAAAGCGCGCCCAATTTTTTGAAAAAGTCCGCCGCTTTTTTAAAAACCGCTCTGTGCTGGAAGTCGATTGTCCCGCGCTATGCGCATCGCCTTCCATCGATGCGCATATCGACGTCATGGAGGTCTTGCTAATCGATGGACAACGCGCTTACCTTCATCCCTCGCCTGAGTATGGGATGAAGCGCCTGCTGTGCGCCTATGGCAAAGACATCTATCAGATGAGCCATGTCTTTAGAGACAATGAAAACGGCCCCCTCCATAAACCCGAATTTACCTTAGTCGAGTGGTATCGCTGCAACATGCCTTTTTCCTTTTTTATTGAGGAAACCCTAAATTTCATCCGCCTCTTTTTGGGGAAACAAAAAGCAATCATTCTAACCTACCGCGAAGCTCTTATGCGCTACGCCCGGATCGACCCTTTTCATGCCTCGCCTCAAGAACTTTACTCCTCCATGCAAGAGGGCCTCTCCCCCGAGGCGGCCTTGTGGGACAAAGAGACGCTTTTGCAACTTCTCTTTTCCATCCATGTCGAGCCGCACCTTAAGGAGCTTACCGTCGTCATCGACTATCCCAAAGAGCAGGCAGCGTTATCTCGCGTCAGCATGAAAGAGGGAATTGAAGTTGCAGAGCGCTTTGAGGTCTACTACAAGGGAATCGAGCTTGCAAACGGCTACCACGAACTTGCCGACGCCAAGGAACAGCGGGCGCGCCTCTGCAAGGAAAACGAGAAGCGCATCGCCTTGGGAAAATCCTCCTTTCCCCTGGATGAAGGCTTTCTCCACGCCTTAGAACAAGGCCTCCCCGACTGCTGCGGCGTCGCCGCCGGCTTCGACCGCCTCCTCATGCTCCATCTTGGCGGCGCCAGGCTTGAGAAGGGGATCGGGCACGCACACGGGCACGGGCGCGGGCACGAAAGAGAGGAGTTGTTTTAAGCGGCAATTGTTTGAGCATGTGTTGGCTTCGGCAATAACCGGGGAAATCCTCGAACCGCATCCGCCAAAGCATCCCAAATATCCCAGCCCTGCTTACGTGCTGTCAAAAGATAGCTCCGAATGCGACAGAATATCCGACCCCCTGTGAATGTGCGGAAGCATCCCCCTATTTTCTGCTTCAGTTTGACCATGCGCATTCCCCGTTCTCCTAAATTGTTCGTAAAAGGTACTGAAAAATCGTACAGGAACCGAAGCACGCATTCTCGTTTGTTCACCAGGCGATCCAGGAGATTTTTGCCGTCCCGTTGTTTTTGTTTGCCCCGTTTGCCCTTGGGCAAAAGAGGCAGCTGCGCATGGTAGGCTATTCCTTCTGTGATAATTCGGGTATATTCCTGCTCTATCTGCAAGAGTTCTTCTTGTGGGAGAAATCCTTGCTGTTCGCGTTCTTCAACGCTGTTGTTTGTCTTGAGGAGCAGGTCTTTCATACACTTGGCCCACTCTTCTTTCTCCTGTTCATGAACAAATGTAAACTCACGCAGGTGATGGGCATTGCACAAGCTGTGTGCGACTACCGTATAAGAAAAATAGGGAAACCAATTTTTCTTTCGTGCCCGCGCCCGTGCCCGTGTGCGTGCCCGATCCCCTCTTAAAAAAGTGGGGAAGTGGTGAATAGTTATACACAAGCTGACTCAAAAATCGGTTTAAGGCTTGGCCAAAGCCCCGTGCTTGAGCGATCGTAAGCTGCTGATTGCAAGCCCGACACCGGTGTGGTATAGGAGGAGGATGGCTTCTTTTCATGCGCAAAGTATTGATGAGACGTTGGAGCGTCTGGAAACCTCTTCGCACGGGTTAAGCAGCGAAGAGGCGAAAAAGAGAGCCGGGCGTTTTGGCAAGAATATCATTAAAGAAGAAAAAGTCAGTCAGTTAAGGATTTTTCTCAGACAATTTAACAATCTTTTAATTTACATTCTCTTTGCCGCCTCCTTGATCAGCATTTCTGTCGGAGAGTGGACAGATTTTGCCGTGATTAATTGCATTATTGTCATCAACGGCTTACTCGGATTTTGGCAAGAACTCAAAGCGGAAACCTCAATTGCAGCGTTAAAAAAGCTGACCGAAAGCCGCAACAAAGCGATGAGAGACGGCTCTCTTGCTTTGATCTCATCTTCAGAACTGGTTCCCGGAGACTATTTGATTTTTCACGAAGGAGAAGTCGTCACTGCCGATGTCCGCCTGGCAGAAGCCCACAGCCTCATGACAGACGAATCTCTTCTTACCGGCGAATCCGTCCCTGTCATTAAAGATCATACAGCCTTACTTTCCGAAAGCGCCTTGCCCTACGAATTGAAAAACATGCTTCTTACAGGAACAACAATTGTCAGAGGATCAGGTCGAGGAGTGGTTGTCAAGACAGGCACTGCCACCTATCTGGCGAAGATTGCCGAACACGCCCAAAAAAAAGCTCCCGACACTCCTCTTACTAAAGCTCTGAATTTTTTCGCCAAAAGATACGTCCTGTTTCTTTTTATCCTCTTCTTCTTTCTTGGGATTATCGGCTACTTTCAAAAAAGGGCGCTTCTAGAGCTGGCCTATATTTTGCTTGCTTTACTTGTTTCTGCTGTACCGGAAGGACTTCCCATTGTGATTACCATGGTCATGGTCATCGGCACTCTTGCCTTGAGCAAAAAAAAGGCGCTCGTCCGCTATCTTCCCTCCGTAGAAACCCTAGGGAGCGCCACGGTCATTGCCTCGGACAAAACGGGCACTCTCACAGAAGGAAAACTGATCGTCAAGGAGGTCTATTCTCACGATCTTGAAAAACTAACGCACATCGCTGCCCTCTGTAATGATTCGCATGAAGGGTTGGGCGATCCCTTAGATGTCGCCCTTGCAGACTGGATAGAAGATTTTGATGAGATGAGAGATCAATTTCCACGAAAGTGGGCCTACTCGTTTGATACGCGTCTGATGCTCATGGCCACCGTCAATTCCCTGAACGGAAAAGAGGAGCTGCTCATCAAAGGAGCCTACGAATCCCTTAAAGAAAAAGCGGGAAACCAGGAGGAATTAATAGAGCTCGAAAAAGCTTTTCATTCTCTTTTGCAAAAGGGGCTAAGGGTGCTGGCCTTCGGCCATGGCGCTTGGGAACATAAGGATCCCTCGAGCTGGAAAATCAAGATCGTCGGGCTGATTGGATTTCTAGATCCTCCCAAAGAAGGGGTCAAAGAGGCTGTTCAGTTCTCCAAAAAAGCGGGCATTCGCGTCCTGATGATTACGGGAGACCATCCCCTTACGGCCAAAGCGATTGCTCAAGAGGTGAAGATCTGGGAAGAGGGAGATCAGCTGCTCACAGGAAAAGAGATCGAAACGCTTCCAGACGAGCACCTCATCAATGCCTGCAAGAAGACAACCGTCTTTGCCAGAATCCTTCCCGAACAGAAATACCGGATCGTCAAACTCCTGCAAGGATGTCAAGAGATTGTCGCCGTCACAGGAGACGGAGTCAATGACGTCCCCGCCCTCAAGGCCGCGGACATGGGAATTGCGATGGGCGGAGGGACGGAAGCGGCAAAGGCAGCATCGAAAATGATCATTGCCGACAACAACTTAACCGTAATCATAGACGCCATCAAAAATGGACGCGTCATTTCGGATAACATCCGCAAGGTCATCTATTATCTCCTCTCCACCTCTTCGCAAGAGATCATCTTCATCGCCCTGGCGATCTTTTTCTCTCTCCCCCTTCCCCTCTCTGCCATTCAAATCCTCTGGATCAATCTCATCACCGACGGCGTTCAAGACAAAACCTTTCCCTTTGCCCGCGCGGAAAGCGACGTGATGGCCCGAAAGCCGCGCAAACCCGAAAAGCAGTTTTTTGACTTAAAGCAGCTCTTGCGTATTCTCTTCTTCGGACTAACCATCGGCCTGCTCTGTTTCTTTCTTTATCTCTATCTTCTGGGTCAATACTCTTTCCCTGTCGTCTCCACGATCATCTTCACTTCCGTCGTCGTCGCGCAATGGGCCAACGGCATTCAAGCTCAAAAAGAAGGTGAGCCCTTTTTTATAAACCTTGTCAAGAGCTTCACGATCAATCCGTTCATCTATGCGGGAGTGAGCTTGGGTATTGTCCTCCAGTCTTTGGCGATCTATCTGACCCCCGCCCTCTTCCACTCCACGGCACTGAACCTGGAACACTGGAAATATCCCGCTTTAGTCTTCCTGGCGGTCTTTGGAATCGTTGAGGTGCGGAAGTGGACAGAACGCCTGCTTTGGAAGAGCCGGTTGTTCATTTCCATTTTTGGACGATGGGATAGCGCCGTCCGACGCTAAAGGCGCGTTTCGTGACGCGGATGCCTGGCGCCGCCTGCCGGCGCTTGTACTCGGCAAGATGGATGCGATGCACAAGATCCTCAACGGTCTTTTTCGCAATGCCGCATCTGTCGGAGATCTCATCTAGCGAGAGATGGCGCTCGACATATCCTTCCAAAATAGCGTCCACCACTGAGTAGTCGGGAAGAGAATCCGTATCTCTTTGATCGGGACGGAGTTCGGCAGATGGAGGCTTTTCAATGGAAGTGTTAGGAATAAGCTCTTTTTCCCGGTTGACAAAGCGGGCAAGGGCATAGACCTTGGTCTTCGTAACATCCGAGAGAACGCCGAGGCCTCCGCACATATCGCCATAGAGCGTCGCGTACCCCACTGCCATCTCGCTCTTGTTTCCCGTACTTAAGACCACATAGCCTAGCTTGTTCGAGAAGGCCATCAAGAGGATGCCCCGAATGCGCGCCTGAAGGTTTTCTTCCGTCACATCCGCGGCTCTTTTTTGAAAATAGGGGTGCAAGAGCTCCAAGAACGCTTCATAGGGCTTCTCGATAGAAAGATTGACAAGCTCTATCCCTAAATTTTTCGCAAGCAAAGCGGAATCCTTGACGCTCCCCTCCGAGCTGTAGCGCGAGGGCATCGTGATTCCCAAGACATTCTCTTTGCCTAAGGCCTTTACAGCAATGACCGCCGTCAAAGCCGAATCGATCCCTCCCGAAAGCCCCAGACACCCCTTTTTAAAGTCGTGCTTGTGAAAGTAGTCGCGCACGCCCAGCACCAAGGCGTCCAAAAGGCTCTTTAAGGGATCGTACTCCAGAGCTATCGGGGCGCTCAGCGCTTCCAGATCGACGAAGAGCTCCTCTTCCTCAAAACCTTTTCCCGCCTCTCTCAGCTCTCCCTTCCCGTCCACGCAGAGGCTGTAGCCGTCGAAGACCAGCTGATCATTGGCTCCCACCTGCGCGCAGAGGATCACGGGACACTTAAGAGAGAGGGCGGCCTCCCTGCACACCTCCAGACGCTCCTTAGGTTTAGCCGTGTAGTAAGGAGAGGCCGAAAGGTTCAAAAGAAGATCGGGTTTGTGCGGCATCAACTCCAAAACGGGATCTCGCTTGTAGCGCGTCTCTAAAACAAACCCTCCGTGCTGCCAGATATCTTCGCAAATCGTGATTGCGACGCGCCGTCCCTTTACTTCCCACAGCGCCGGACCTGTCCCCTCGTCAAAGTAGCGGCTCTCGTCAAAGACGTCATAGGTGGGAAGGAGCCGCTTGTCATAAAAGCCCTTTAAGACCCCGTCTTCGATCACGGCCGCGCTATTCAAAAGGGGCTTTTCTCCTCCATAGGGATTTTTTCGGGCCAACCCAATCATGACGGCAAGCCCTTTTGTCTTCGGGAGGATCTTTTTAAGACAGCCCTCCATCTCCTCGACAAAGGAGCGGTGGAGCAAGAGATCCTCCGGTGGATAGCCGCAGAGCGCAAGCTCCGAAAAGAGAATCAGCTCGCACCCCCTCTCCCTTCCCCTTTCGATCGATTGGAGAATCTTGGCGACGTTTCCCTTAAAGTCCCCAATGATCATGTTGAGCTGCGCGACGAAAATCCTCATTGACACCTACCCTTCCACCAGTTTATAAGTATTCATTACTTCTTATTTTCTCATAGAGAAATTTTTAATTTTATGAAACAGCAGCGAGAACATTGGGGATCGAGGATCGGCTTTGTCCTGGCTGCCGCCGGATCGGCCATCGGGTTGGGAAGCCTGTGGAAATTTCCCTTTCTCGTCGGCAAGCATGGAGGCGGCCTCTTTGTTCTTCTCTACATCTTTTTTACCTTTCTCATCTCCCTTCCCATCTTTCTCGCAGAGCTTGTGATCGGACGCCATACCCAGCGGAGCCCCATCTTTGCCTATTCGGAGCTGAGCGAGCACTCTCCTCACTGGAAGCTTGTCGGCTGGTTCAATGTCATCACCAGCTTTATCATTACCTCCTTCTATTGCGTCATTGGAGGATGGTGCGTCAACTACGCGCTCATGTCGCTGAGCCACTTTACAGTCGGCCGTTCCACAGAAGAGATCCGTAATGTCTTCACCGTCATGGCCCGGTCCGGCGACATCAATATCTTTTGGTTTTTGGTCTTTTTAATTTTGAATATCGGGATTGTTTACGGAGGCATCCGCAAAGGCATCGAGTACTGGAGCAAGATCTTAACGCCGCTTCTTTTTATCCTGCTCTTCGGTCTTTTCATCTACAGCACCACCCTTCCCGGTTTTGTCGATGCGGTAAAATTTATCTTTTGCCCCGACCTCTCCCTCGCATCTCCCAGCACCGTCCTCAACGCGTTGGGCATGTCCTTTTTCACCATCAGCGTCGGCCTCGGCATCATCGTGACCTACGGCAGCTACATGAAATCCTCGGAAGACATTCCCAAAACAGGCCTCATCGTCGCTTCCATGACTGTGCTCGTCTCCATCATGACAACGCTGATCATCTTCCCGATCATCTTCACCTTTAATTTCCCGACAGAAGGGGGGCCGGGACTGATCTTTCAAGCCCTCCCCGTTCTCTTCTCCAAGCTCCCTGGAACTCTCGTCCTCTCCACCCTCTTTTTCATCCTCGTCGTCTTCACTGCGCTCACCTCCAGCATCTCTCTTTTTGAAGTGCTCGTCGCCAACCTCATGGAGCTTCTCTCCTGGCCAAGAGGGCGCTCTGTCCTCATCTCCGCCGCCGGCACCTTCGTCCTTGGCATCCCGTCGGCTCTTGCGGGCTCCAAATACCTCTTCCCCTCCTGGACGGCCATGTACGGCCAGGGAAACGACTTTATGAACACCTTGGACAACCTCGCTTCCAACTGGATGATGCCCATTGCGGCCCTATTGACAACCCTCTTTCTCGGATGGAATGTCAGCCGCCAGCTTATCTACGAGGAGTTTCTCAAAGGCACTTCGCTCGGTTATCTCATGAAGGGGTGGTTTTTTCTCATCCGCTGGATTGCACCCATTGCCATCATCCTCATCATCCTCCAAGAGGGCAAAGTGATTGAATTCAACAAACTCTTCACCTTTTTCCAGAAGCAGCCATGACGCCGGGCAAACTGCAGATCCACACGGAGAACATCCTTCCCATCATCAAAAAGTGGCTCTATACGGAAAAGGAGATCTTTGTCCGCGAACTCATCTCCAATGCCTGCGACGCTCTCACAAAACTCCGCATTCTCCACAGCAGCGGCGAGGCAGCCTTTAATAGCGAAGAGGCCAGGATCGAGCTTGCCATCGATAAAGAGAAGAAGACCTTGACGTTTACCGACAACGGTATCGGCATGACGGCAGACGAGGTCGAAAAATACATTGCCAACGTTGCCTTTTCCAGCGCAGAAGAATTCGTCGCCAAATACAAGCAGAACACAAGCTCGGAGCCCATCATCGGCCACTTTGGCCTGGGATTCTTCTCGGCCTACATGGTGGCAAGGGAAGTCTCTTTGGAGACTCTCTCCTACCGCGCCGATGCCGAGCCTGTCCTCTGGAAATGCGCCGGCAGCGTCGATTACACGAGAGGGAGGGGATGCCGCGCCTCTCGCGGCACCGCGATCACCTTGTTTCTCGACGATGACGCCCTAGAATACTTAGAAGAGGCGCGCCTCAAGTCCCTTCTTGGCCGCTACTGCGCCTTTCTTCCCTATCCCATCTTCCTCAATGCAACGCGCATCAACGACAAAGAACCCCTCTGGCTGACGGCTCCTTCTGCAATTGAAGACTCCGCCTACCTCTCCTTCTACAGAGACCTCTATCCCCTGGATTCCGATCCCATCTTCTGGATCCACTTAAACGTCGACTACCCGTTCCACCTGCAAGGAATCCTTTACTTTCCGAAGGCGACCAACCGCTTGGACTTTACGAAAAACGCCGTCCAGCTTTTTTGCAGCCGCGTCTTCGTCTCAGACAGTTGCAAAGAGATCCTTCCCGACTATCTCACGCTCCTACGGGGAGCAATCGACAGTCCGGACATTCCCTTAAACGTCTCGCGCAGCAACCTCCAGATGGACCGTACCGTCCGCCAGCTCTCCTCTCACATCTCCAAAAAGGTGGCCGACCGGCTCACAACGCTCTACCAGACCCAACGCGAGCACTATGAGAAGATCTGGCCCGACATCGAACTCGTCGTCAAACTCGGCATTCTTCAAGACGACAAGTTCTATGAAAAGATCAAGCCTGCCCTTCTCTTTAAAACCCTCAATGGCAGCTTCCTCGCCTTAGAAGATCTCCTTGCGCGCGCATCCGGAAATAAAATCTTCTACACCTCCGATGAGAAGGTTCCCTCAACTCTTCTCCGCCTCTACAAAAATAAAGATATCGAGGTCGTTCTTGCCTCCTCACCGATCGATTCTGCCCTGATGAACGCCTTAGAGGAAAAGATCAAGCCCGTCTCCTTTCAGCGCATAGACGGCGCCCTTGACAGCGCCCTTCTCGACCCTTCCAAGGAAAAGAGCCTTTTAGACAGCGAAGGAAAGAGTGAGGCCTCCCGCATTGCTTCCTTCTTTAAGCGCACTCTCTCCCTGCCTTCTGTTGAGGTCGAAGCGAGGAGCCTGGCAAGCGCCGAACTTCCCGCCCTCCTCATTCTCGATGAAAACAGCCGCCGCCTCCGCGACCACTTCTCCCTCACCGGACAAATCCTTCCCTCCGGCCTTTCGTCTAAGCGCACCCTTCTTGTCAACACCAACAGCGCTTTAGTCAACGCCATCTTCTCTCTCAAAGAAAAAGACCCGACTCTGGCCGCCGATCTCGTCCATCAGCTCTTCGACCTCTCCCTTCTCTCTCAAAAAGAGTCCGAGCCTGCCACCCTTTCCGCCTTTCTCTCGCGCACCGTTTCGCTTCTGGAAAGGCTCTGCGCCTCTCCCTCTGCTCAGTAGTAGTGAAAGATGATGACCGTAGATTGTAAAGATTTTTTTTTAGAAACGGCGAACTAGAATGCTTCTTCTCTTTTCCCTTCTTTTTTGCTTCGCCTGCGCCCAAGAGCCGTCGGCGCTCTATCTCACTTTCCTCCACGATCCCGCCACTTCGATGACCATCCAGTGGCACAGCGAAAAGGAGGGGGACTCGGAGCTCCTCTTCGGAGAGGCTGCCTCCAGCGAGCGCCGCCCCGCCCGCGGCCATAGCCGCCGTCTTCCTTTTCTCGACCTCGCCATCCACACCTTGGAGCTCCTCTCCCTTAAGCCCGACACCCTCTACTCCTTTCACTTCCCTGACAACCCCGACCGGAGCTACACCTTTCGCACCCTTCCGCAAAGGCTCACGCGAGAGGTGCGCTTTGTCGTGGGCGGAGACGCCTATTTCTCTTTTTCCCTTTTCCACCGGATGAATCAAACGGTCGCCCGTCTAAATCCCGACTTTGCCGTCATCGGAGGCGACATCGCCTACACTGCCGGCCGCCTCAATTTCCTCAAAGGCAAAAGCGATCCCTTAACCCGTTGGCTCACCTTCTTCCACACCGTGACCGCCGATTTCACCACCCCCTCCGGCCGCATCATCCCCATCGTCCCCGTCGCCGGCAACCACGACGTCTCGAAAAAAGAGAGGCAGCAAGCCAGAGGAGCTCTGCTCTTTGACTTTTTCGCCTTTCCCCGACAGACTCTGAGCTACCGGCAGCTAGATCTTGGCAATTACGCCTCGCTCCTCCTCTTGGATACCGGCCACTATGCGCCCATCGAAGGACCTCAGACGCTGTGGCTGGAGGCCGCCCTTCTCTCCCGCAAGCACCTCCCCTACCTTTTTGCCGCCTACCATGTCGCCGCCTACCCCTCCTACTACCGCTTCACCTCCAAAACCTCCACAAAGGTCCGCTCTGCGTGGGCGCCCCTTTTTGAACAGTACCGCCTGACAGCGGCCTTCGAACACCACAACCACACCTACAAGCGCACCTATCCGCTCCTTGGGGGCGAGCCGCATCCCTTAGGCGTCCCTTATTTGGGAGACGGCTCCTGGGGCGTCCCCCCGCGCTCCCCTTCCCTCCACCCCTACCTAGCCAAAACAGAGCAGGACAACGCCGTCTGGCTCGTCACTCTCTCTCCCGGAGCTCCTGCGACCGCCACATCCTACCGGATCAACGGACAACCACTTGAAACTCAAAAGCTTACCAAGAAGTAACCCTTAACCCTTTGTCTTTCAAGTTCTTGTATTTATCAACTAAATAGTTGATAACTTTACTAAAATTAGGTAAAATAGATATAAAGAAACAATTAATTTAATTTAGTTATGGCAAACCCGACAATAAATCCGGATCACCTCTTTCTCTACAACCGGATCGAACAAGAGGTGAAGCCCCTCGATTTGTGCGATTTGCACCAAACTAAGATTCAAGATATTGTTTTCAGAGACAATTCTCTTCTTGAAGCAATTTATAGTGATCCTAAAGTGCAAGAAGTAGCAAATCGGCTCGACCGTGTGGCACATAAGAAGGTATTCTATTTGATCGAAAATGATCAGCTCGTCATCGCCGATCGAACCAATAAAACCACCTTAAAAGCAATCCCATACGACCAATTAAGTCAAACAACAAAAGACACTTGCAAGAAAGTTTATCTGACTGCTCAAAATACATATAACGAACATCTAACAGGTGAAAACTGTTTACCAAGTAAGCATTTCGCTCAACCCGCCGCTAGCGCTCACTCTCATTCAGATCTCTTCTCTTCACACGAAACAACTCATAAAAGGGGACAGAACTTATCTGCTCAACTGAATGCATTAAATTTTCAGAATTCTGATGCTTTAGTAAATAAATGTCGCGGCAGTTTGTCTCTATCTCACTCAATGAATGCGCAATGTTTCAGTCAGCAAAACTTATTGATGGCAAACCAATCAGAACAAACGAACCGTATAATTGCAAAAAATAAGGAAACGAATTCTGGTGATAGACAACAAAAAAAAGGCGAGATAAAAGAAATTACGAATAAATTAAGTCAACTTCAACAGACTCTAAATGAGAAAGAAAATGAATGCTCCACCTTGCAAAATAGAATCTCCCAACTCAGAGGCGAAATAAGCAGTATAAATGCGTCTCATGAGGGTGAAATCAGCGGATTAAAGGCTATCTATGAGGGAGATCGTAACACTAAGGAAAGCTTGCTAACTCGCGCCCGAGCTGATCTTGAGGACATGAAAGAAACGAACAAACTACTCGCTGATAAAAAGAAAGACCTGGAGAACCGGTTGACTGGTATACAAGCTTCTCTTGAAACGAGCAATAAGAACCTAGACAGTGAAAAGGTTCAAAATGCTGACCTTACGAATCAACAGAAAGCGTTCTCTCAACAAATCGAGGAGTTGAGGAATCAACTGAACCAAAGTAAACAAGACAGTAAAGATCTGGAAAAGACTCTTGAAAACATTCAGAATGAGACAGCCAACCTTAAAGAAGATCGCGACAATTCTACTAAAGCCCGTACATCCAAAGAACATGAAAACTTCGCCTTGAAAGAGAAGATGAATCAACTCCAAGTCAAAATAAAGGATAGAATTGCTCATCTTAAGACTACCATCGCGGCATATGAAGACACCAATCGAAGATGCCTTCACGAGCAGGAAGAGAATCTGAACAAGGCCACCATTGCCCTTCAAA
>Ga0156232_120_pt3 | contig 57257 bp, 50 predicted proteins | sample RifCSPlowO2_12_FD_107879 | JGI IMG/M metagenome (GOLD analysis project Ga0156232, IMG submission 107879) | Chlamydiae bacterium RIFCSPLOWO2_12_FULL_49_12
ACGACGCGCTGAAAATCATATGCCCTCTCCAAAGCAGAACAGACCCGCGCAAGTTGAGAAGAAATCTCCATCACAGTACCCTTATTGCTTGCAGAAGAGAAAATCACCCAAACAACATAAGGTAAAATTTTATTTGGAACAAGAGCTCAACGACAAGATCATATTAAAAGGGGTCAAGGTACACAATCTGAAAAGAGTCTCTCTTTCCTTGCCGCGCAATGAACTCATCGTCTTTACCGGAGTCTCCGGTTCGGGGAAGAGCTCCTTGGCCTTCGATACGATCTATGTCGAAGGGCAACGGCGCTATCTCGAATCTCTCTCAACCCATGCCCGCCGCCACCTCCCCGCACTCCCCAAACCCGAAGCGGAAGCGATCCTGGGAATTACTCCAACCATTGCCATCGAACAAAAAGGGACCATAAAGAGTCCCCGCTCAACCGTCGGCACTTTGACTGGAATCTACGACTATTTACGGATTCTCTTTGCTCGCGCCGGGACTCCCCACTGCCCGCTTAGCAAAGAGGCGATACGGCCACAAGGCGCATCGGAAATCTTAGAGAAGATCGAAGCCCTTCCACAGGGGACAAAACTCCTCTTTACCGCTCCCTGGATGCGCGGGAAAAAAGGGGAATTCAAAGAGGAGTTTTCTGAACTTTTGCGCCGCGGATTTACCCGCCTGCGCGTCGACGGCTCTCTTGTGGACCTCTCCGAAGAGATTTCCTTAGACCCAAAGGTCTCTCATGACATCGATTTTGTCGTCGATCGCATCTTGCTGACAAAGGAAAATCAAAAAAGAGTGATTGAAGCTGTCAAAAAGGGGCTCGAGCTCGGTAAAGGCATGCTGAACGTCGCCACCGGAAAAGAAGAGCTCTTCTTTTCCGAGCACGGATTTTCGAAAACGTCGGGACTCTCCTATCCTCCCTTGGAGCCGCAGGACTTCTCCTTCAACCATCCCAAAGGCGCCTGTCCTTTTTGCCAAGGCTTGGGGGAGGCTCAACATTTTATTCTCGAAAAAATCATCGACTTCGATAAGAGCCTCTCGGAGGATTGCTTCCTTGTTGGAAGCTCATACCAAACGGTCCGTTTTGGCAATATCTGCCGCAATCTGGCCAGGCTCTTTGACTTCCATGTCACTACCCCCTGGAAAAAACTCTCAAAAAAAGCTCAAGAGGTCTTACTTCATGGAACCGAAGAGAAGGCTCTTCGCATGCTCTTTGTCCACCCTGAAAAAGGGAGTCGCTGGATCGAATATGTCAGATGGCGCGGCGTTCTGCAGGAGGCCAAAGAGAGGTTCCTTGCAGCCGCCTCGGAGAGCTACAAAGAAAAAATGCGCACATTCATGGAAGAGAGCGTCTGCCCGGAATGCGGGGGAGCGCGCATCGCGCCCTATCCGGCAGCTACACTTTTTAAAGGAAAAAAGATCTTTGAGCTCACCGCCCTTCCCCTAGAAGAAGCCGCTCTTTTTTTTGAACGCCTTACGCTGACAAAAAAAGAGGCTTTAATCGTTGAGGAGGTGGTCAAGGAGATTTACCAGAGGCTCCTCTTTTTAAAAGGAGTCGGCCTCCACTACCTCTCACTCGATCGCGCCACTTTTACACTCTCCGGAGGAGAAGCGCAGCGGGTGCGTCTGGCCTCTCAGCTTGGGTCAGGCCTTGTCGACGCCACCTATATCCTAGATGAACCCTCCATCGGGCTCCACCCTTCCGACCACCACAAACTAATCGAGAGTTTAAAGAGACTAAGAGATCGCGGAAACAGCGTCCTTGTCGTCGAGCATGATGAAGAGATGATCCGCGCCGCAGATACCATCGTCGACATCGGTCCATTGGCAGGAGAAAAAGGAGGAGAGATCCTTTTTCAGGGAGATCTCCCCTCTCTTTTGCGGACAAAAACATCCTTGACTGGCGCTTACCTCTCTTTGCGCAAAACCATCCCCATACCCGGCATGAGAAGAAAAGGTACGGGAAGGAGTCTGGAACTTCTAGGCGCCACCCACCACAACCTCAAAGACGTCTCTCTCTCTCTCCCCCTGGGATGTTTTCTGGCCGTCACCGGAGTCTCGGGATCGGGAAAATCATCTCTTATCGTCGACACTCTCTTTCCCGCTCTGTCCAACCATCTCCACCACACGCATTTGAAGGGGGGGCGCTATCTTCAAATAAAGGGAATAGAAGGTTGCGATAAGGTGATTGCCATAGACCAGTCTCCCATTGGAAAGAGTTCCCGTTCCAACCCGGCGACCTATATCAAACTCTTTGACGAGATCCGCTCTTTGTTTGCACAGCTTCCCGAGGCAGCTGCCTTCGGTTTCAGGGCGGGAAGATTCAGCTTTAACGTCAAAGAGGGCTCCTGCCTCCACTGCCGCGGCATGGGAGAGGTCAAAATCGACATGGACTTTCTTGAGGACGAATGGATCGTCTGCCCCCACTGCAAGGGAACGCGCTTTGACGAAAAGACACTCTCTTGCCTCTATCGGGGGAAAAATATCTTCCAGGTCCTCCAAATGACGGCAAGTGAAGCCTTCCGCTTCTTCGAGGCCTTGCCTAAGATTCGAGAAAAAATCCAGATGCTTCTTCAAGTCGGCCTTGACTACTTGCGCCTAGGCCAACCTTCTCCCACGCTGTCGGGAGGAGAGGCGCAACGCATCAAGCTCGCCAAAGAGCTCTCTCGCCCCTCGACGGGAAAGACCTTCTACATCTTAGACGAGCCCACCACGGGACTGCACTTCCATGACATGGAAAGACTGATTCGCATTCTAGACGATCTTGTGGAAAGAGGAAACACCGTTCTTGTGATCGAGCACAACATGGAGCTTGTCAAGACGGCAGATTGGGTCATCGACATGGGGCCGGAAGGGGGAAAGAAAGGAGGAGAGGTGATCGCCCAAGGCACTCCCGAAACCCTTGCCGCTTTCCCGACGCCCACCGGGAGAGCTCTTTATGCCGGCTTAAACAAAAAGAGGCTTCCCTCAAAAAAAAAGAAGAGCCGAATAGAAAAAAAAGAGCCCTTTTTGACAATCAAAGGAGCTTGTCAAAACAACTTAAAACACCTCTCCCTGAAGATACCGCGCTCCAAGATCACCGTCTGCACGGGCCCCTCCGGATCCGGGAAAAGTTCTTTGGCCTACGATACGATCTTTGCAGAAGGACAGCGCCGCTACATCGAGACGCTCCCTTCCTTCTTCCGCCAATTCATCAAACAGCCGCCAAAACCCCTCTTTGAAGAGATCGACGGCCTCTCTCCCGCGATTGCCATTGAACAAAAGAGCCACGCAGGCAATCCCCGCAGCACCGTGGGGACAATCACCGAAGCGTATGACTATCTCCGCCTCCTCTTTGCCCACTTGGGAACCCCTTATTGTCCCGAGACGGGCCAAAAGATCGAGACCATCAGCAAGGAGAGGGTTGTAGACGAGCTGCTGAAACTCCCTACGGGCAGCCGCCTCCACATCCTCTCTCCCCTTTCTTTAAAAAAAGAGAGCTTTGAAGAGCTACAAGAGAGGCTTCAGCGAAGAGGCTATTTGCGCCTGCGCCTCGATCGCACCTATTTTGAACTGGATGAAAAGATCCCCTATGACAGAGGGCGCAAGCAAAAGCTCTACTTAGTCATTGATCGGCTCGTTGTCAAAAAAGAGAGCCGCGAGCGCTTGTTGGAAGCGGTCGAACAGGCCGCCTCTCTAACAGACGGGGCCCTGATCGCCGCCCTTCCTGAAGAGGATCTCTTTTTCAATCTCTCCTTTGCCGTTCCCGGAACCGGGAAATCCTATCCCCCCATCACTTTCCATACCTTCTCTTTCAATGCGCAGCAAGGAATGTGTCTGGAGTGCTCGGGGCTAGGCTTCCAATGGGGCGCCGACCTCATGAAAGAGAGGAGCGTGATGCGCCTCACCCCCCTGCAGTTGATGGAGCTCCTCTTCAAAGAGAATGGTTCTCCTTTCTTCCAAGAACTCATGCAAGAGATCTTTATGGCAAACGGAATCCCGCCCTCCCTTCCCTTAAAAGAGCTCTCTTTGAAGCATCTTCACCTCCTTATGAACGGCGCTCCTCCTTTTAAAAGAAAAGGGATCTCCTTTCAATGGAGAGGCATCCAGCCCGCTCTTGCAAAGCTCGCAAAGAGCACTGCGCCATCCATTCGAGAAGCGCTGACTCCTCTTCTCCACGCCACAACATGCCCCTCGTGCAACGGCACGCGCCTAAACCCCCTCGCCCGCCACGTCTTGATCGACACATTATCCATTGCGGACCTCTCTTCCCTCCCCATCTCGGAAGCGATGAGTTTTGTACGCTCCCTGCCTTCCATCCCCCCTTTTTTACAAGAGGCCGTTTTTCAGCTTCAAAGCCGGCTGAACTTCCTTGATCAAATTGGACTCGGATATCTCTCTCTCGACCGCAGCGCGCCCACTTTAAGCGGCGGAGAGATGCAGCGCATCCGTCTTGCCCGCCAGCTCGGCAGCGCGCTTTCCGGCTGCACGTACATCTTAGACGAACCGACCCTTGGGCTGCATCCCTACGACAACACACGGCTCAATGACGCACTCAAAGAGCTTCGCAACCTGGGAAATACGCTCATTCTCGTTGAACATGATCCCCTCACCATCTCTGTTGCAGATCATTTGATTGACTTTGGACCGAAAGCAGGCGCGGAGGGAGGGGAGATCACCGCACAAGGGACCTTAAGCGAGATCAAAGCCAATCCCCGCTCCTTAACAGGGGCCTATTTAAGCGGTAAAAGAACGATTCCCCTTCCTATCAAACGCCGCTCTTCCTCCTTTTTCCTTACGGTAAAAAATGCAACCCTTCGCAACTTAAAAGAACTGGAAGCCTCTTTCCCCGTCGGAGCGCTCTCCTGCATCACAGGCGTCTCGGGGTCGGGGAAATCAACCCTGCTGAACGACCTCCTTAAGCCCGCCTTCGAAAAAGCCCTTCGCATGCGCCCAAAACCCAAAGAGATACTCTTCGAAGGCGCCGGCATCTCTGGAATAGAGCGGATTCATAAACTCCTTGTCGTCGACCAAAATCCCATCGGCCACACCCAAAGGGCCGATATCAGCACCTATGTCGATCTTCTTACCCCCTTGCGCATCTTTTTTGCCGCGCTTCCCGAAGCCAAGATGCGCGGACTCCTTCCCCGCCACTTCAGCTTCAATCATATCAAAGGAATGTGCCGCTCCTGCTGGGGCCTGGGAAAGAGGAGCATCCCGATGCAACTGCTTCCTCCTGTCCAAGTGCCCTGCGAGGCGTGCCATGGCTATCGCCTAAATCCCCTCTCTTTATCCGTGACCACTGAAGGAAGACACCTGGGACAGCTCCTGGAATTGAGCGTCGATGAAGCAACAAGTCTGCTTCCTCCCCTTCCTAAGATCCTCCGCATCCTTGACACGCTCTCTTCCGTCGGCCTGGGCTATCTTAAATTGGGACAAGAGATCGCCACCCTATCCGGAGGCGAGGCCCAGCGCATCCGCCTCAGTAAAGAGCTCGCTAAACAAGGGCGGGGCAAGACGCTCTATCTCTTCGACGAGCCCACCATCGGACTCCACAGCGAAGACATTCGGAAGCTTTTAAAGATCTTCCACAGGCTTGCAGACGCCGGACACACCCTCATCTTGATCGAACACAATCTCGACGTCATCGCCGCATGCGATCACATCGTCGACCTCGGCCCCTTCGCAGGAAAGGAGGGAGGAGCCGTCATGGGAGCGGGCACACCCGAAGAGATCGCCCTCCTCTCCCGCTCTTTAACAGGCTCTTTTTTAAAACCCTTTCTTGCACAAAAGAAAAAAGAGTCGTAATGTAAATTTAAATATGTACTCTTAGAGTGGAGGTCTATGGGAAAGCAAATCTTTTCTCACAAAAAAATTCAAGCTCTTTGCGTCGGTCTCTTCCTGATCGGCCTGGCGCTCATCACCTTTTTTAATTACTGGTGGCCCGGGATCATGCTCGTTGCGGGCCTTCCTCTTGCCATTCGACAATACCTTTTGGGCAAGTATTACGATGTCGCCGTTACCCTTGTGGTTTTCCTCGGAGTCTTTTTTACCGTCCAGTTTCATATTCCCTGGAAGCTTCTCCTTCCGATTCTCTTTGTGATCGGCGCCATCTACATCTTTTTCCGCGACTTCATTGAGAGCAAAGAAGAGAGCGAGGTTGAGCGAGAAGAAGATCTAGAAAAAGAGATCGAAGAAGAGCAGCACAAGAAATAGACTCCTGTATATTTCGACGATCGTATCTTGCCCCATATTAAGAAATACGGGGCAAGATACGATCGTCGAAGCCCGAGGCTTTGGCGCAGCCGAAATTCCAATTTTTCAAGTGCGTTCGGTATAAAAGATGGTCATTGCCTCTTTCACCTCTTTCAAGGTTTTAGAAGCAACCTCCAACGCCTTCTCGGTTCCCTGAAAGAGAATCTGCATGACTGTCCGGCGATCTTTTGCAAAGTGCATGCGCCGCTCTCGGATAGGAGTGAGAAAGGCGTCCAAAACTTCGAGCAAGCGTTTTTTGACCGCCACATCGCCAAGCCCCCCTCTTTGGTAGTGAGCCTTCAGCTCGCTTAAGCTCTCTTTGTCGGGATCGAAGAGATCGAGATAGGTAAAGACGGGATTCCCTTCCACCTTCCCCGGATCTTCAATGCGCAAGTGGGCAGGATCCGTGTACATGGAGCGCACCTTTTTTGCGACCACATCGCTGGGATCGGACAAAAAGATGGCATTGCCAAGCGACTTGCTCATCTTCGCCTGGCCATCGATTCCGGGCAGACGGGAGACTTTGGGAAGAAGAGCCTCAGTTTTGATCAAAACCTCTTTGTTGTAGGTGTGATTGAAATGGCGCACGATCTCGTTAGTCTGCTCGATCATCGGGATTTGATCCGCTCCGACAGGAACAAGGTCGGCCTTAAACGCCGTAATATCGGCCGCCTGGCTGACGGGATAGACCATGAAGCCTGCCGGAATCGCCTCTCCGAATTTTCTCAGCTTAATCTCTTCTTTGACGGTAGGATTATGTTTTAAGCGGTTCCAGGTGACAAGGTTGAGATAATATGCCGTCAGCTCAAAGAGAGGAGGGATCATCGACTGGATGAGAATGGTGGTCTTGTTTGGATCTATTCCCACAGCTAAATAGTCCAAGGCGACCTCAAAGAGGTTCTCTCTCACCTTTTCCGGATGCGCTGCATTGTCTGTCAACGCCTGAGCGTCGGCAATCATGACAAACTGCGTATGCTCTTGTTGATAAAGAATGCGATTTTGAAGAGAGCCGGCATAGTGGCCAAGGTGGAGAGGGCCGGTAGGCCGATCTCCGGTTAAAATAATTCTTTTCTTCGGACTCTTCTGCTCTTGAAAAGAAGACGTCATGGAGATTCCACCCAAGCAATTTGAAAAATCGGTATTTGGATGGGCCAAAAACCGATTTTTCAGGTAACTTATATATGTCTTGAAATTATGGCTAAAAAGAGAAACGAGATCAAGGAGAATTCAAACTTCGAACTGAAAGGGTATGAGGTCCTTCGTCTCCTGGCTCAAGGCGGCATGGGAGAGGTCTACCTGGTAAAAGATCTCTCTTGCGGAAGAGTGGTCGCTCTCAAGAAAATGCGCGACGACTACCTGAAGAATGAGACTCTGCGCAGACGTTTTTTAAAAGAAGCCCATCTCACTGCCCAGCTCTCACATCCCTCTATTATCCCCGTCTATTCCCTCCATACTGAAGGCGCAATGCTCTATTACACCATGCCCTATGTGGAAGGGGAGACGCTGTCGGCTATTCTAAAAGCTACAAAAAGAGAAGAGGAGGAAGGGAAAAGAGCGCATCCTGTCGGCAGTTCTATCCCGGCTCTTATGCGCATCTTTTTGCAAGTCTGCGAGGCCATCGGCTATGCCCATTCCCGGAAGATCCTCCATCGAGACATCAAACCGGAAAACATCATCATTGGAAAATTTGGAGAAGTTCTCCTTTTGGATTGGGGATTAATCGACACTTTCCCCGATGCCGGAGATGAAAAGGAGGTAAATCTTCCCGTCGGCTCTCTCTCTTTAACAAAACCGGGAAAGATCGCAGGAACCCTTGCTTATCTGGCACCGGAGCGCGCCCTGGGAAAACCCGCTTCTTTTCTAACGGACATCTACTCGCTCGGCGTCCTCCTCTACCAGCTTCTCACTCTCAAGCTTCCCTTCCACCGCCCTTCCTTAAGCCGTTTTCGCAAAGAGATGCAGCAAGAGGTTCTCATAGATCCCAGCGAAGCCGCTCCCTACAGAGACATTCCCCGCCACTTGGCAATGATCGCGATTCGATGCCTCTGTTTTTCGCCGCATCAACGCTTTCAAAGTGTGGAAGCCCTATTAGAGCCTCTTAAACACTATGTTGAGGGAAGATTTGAATGGATTGAACACGGTCTGCTCCATCACGATCAAAAAGAGGATTGGGAATTCCAAGAAAACATTCTCCTCGCTAAAAACATTGCCATCACCAATGAGATCGATGAGATGGAATGGGTCTATCTCATGGTTTCAAGAGAGGCTTTTTCCGGCAATACGCAATTAAAAACCTTTCTCCGATTGAAAGAGGGCGGCAAGGGGATAGGACTTTTGCTCTGCATTCCTGAAGCCAAGGAGAGAAAGAGTTTAGAAGAGGGGTATTCTCTTTGGCTGAGCGGCGAGAAAAAGAGCGCAAGCAAACTCTTTCGAAACAACGTCGAAGTGCTTGATGCCGTCGATGTCTCTCTTAAGCAAAACAAACGACACCAGATCACTCTTGAGAAGATCGAAAACAACCTCTATTTCTACTTAGATGGAGAGTTGAAGTTCCGCTACTTAAGCCACCTTCCCTTAAGAGGCACCCACATCGGCCTGCTCTTTCGAGACACCCGCTTTGAAATGGAACCTTTAAGCATCTCTTTAGCCTCGCACAACGCCACCATTAATTGCCTCTCTGTCCCGGACGCCTTTTTTGCCGCAAGGCAGTATACTCAGGCTCTTTTAGATTACCGAAAAATCGGCACCTCTTTTTCGGGGAGAACGGAGGGAAGAGAGGCCCTCTTTCGAGCCGGAGTCACGCTTCTTGAAAAGGGGAAGACAAAAAAACTAAAACGAGAGAGAGAGAGGCTCTTCTCATCTGCGCTTGAAGAGTTCGGGAAATTGCACGCTACCCCTGCCGCCCCCCTGGAGTACCTGGGGAAAGCTCTCGTCTATCACACGATGAAGGAAGTCGACGAGGAGGTCAAATGTCTCGAGCTTGCCCTGCGCAAATACCCTAAGCATCCTCTGCTTCCCCCCTTAGAAGAAGAGGTCCTCTTCCGCCTTCACGAAACAGCCGACCACGACCGCAAGGGAGCATATCACTTTGCTTTGCTGGCGCTCCGCTTCCTTCCGCACATCTTTCGCATCCCCGATCATCAAAAAGTCATCGACCACCTCACGGCCAACTGGGATCCCCTCCCCTTTTTAGACAATCGCCCCGAAACTATCCCCGTCGCCTTGGCCTTCTGGCTCGCCAAGCCGCTCACCCTGTTGGAACTGGGAGAACAGCATCCCGGCCTCTTCAAAGAGACGCTCTTTGCCCTTCTGGAATTGGGCTGCAGCGACATCTTGGCAAGTCAGGGCGATGATGAGATTCAACTTGCCCTCTCCTTTCAAGAGGAGAAAATAGAGGAAGCGCTTGAAAAAGCGCTTATAAATTCATCGCATAGGCTTCTCTGCTATCTCTTTCGAAGAGGGGTGGATGCAGGAAGGACAGCTGAGATCCTTCCCTTCTTTTCTCGCCTTAAGAACCTCTCTTCTCCCTTAAAACTCCTGCAGATTGAAGCTCTGCTCTTTGAAAACAAGAGGGAAGAGGCAAAAGAGATTCTCAGTAGAGAACGCTTAGATGAAAGGTCTCCTTTCTTCCCCTCTTTTGGCGCTTTTTTGGCTGCCACCGAAGGACCAAGAGCCGCTCTTGCCTATCTACGCTCCTTGGACACCACTCTCACTTCCCTCTCTCTCACAACCCTCCTCTCTTATTATCTCAAGAAAAGAGTGCGTTTTCCCTCTCTTTTCCCATTTGAAAAGATGCAGCTTCTTCGTCAGCTCACCCTCTTTTCTCATTGTGCAGGAGAGAAAAATAGTGTTAAACTCTACAGAGGAAAACTAAAAAAAGAAATAGGCGATGTCCAATCACAAGCGGCCCTTTCCGGAAGCTGAAAAACCCAAGTTGAAACAGAGCCAGTCCCTCCCCATGGGCTATTGCACGGTATACTTAGATCAAATGGAGCTTCCCCAAGGAGACCTCCATCCCTATACGCGGATTGAGTTTGGATGCGATGCTACCGCTGTGGTTGCTATCACTTGTCAAAACAGATGGATCCTCAACTGGGAATACCGCTATCCGACCAAAGAGTGGCTCCTCAGCATCGCCGGAGGTAAGATTGATGAAGGAGAAGACGCCGTCAAAGCCGCTCAACGCGAGCTTCTTGAAGAGACGGGCTATCTGGCGCATGAGTTCGTTTTTTTGGGATCTCTCTACCTCTGCCCCTCCTTTAGCAGTCAAAAGATCCATTTTGTCCTGGCAAAAGAGGCGATCTTCCATCAACCCCCTTCTCTCGAGCCCTTGGAACGGATCCAAACCCTCTTGATGACCGAAGAAGAGCTCCAGGATGAGATCCGAAAAGGGGCGCCCGTGGACGGCATCCTCTGCACCGCCCTTTATCTCAAACATCTTCTTAAGGAATAGGATGACGGAATTGGCCAAATCTTATGACCCCGGGTCCGTTGAGACTAAGTGGTACGCTTTTTGGGAAAAAGAGGGCTTTTTTCAAGCAGACGCCCTTTCCTCCAAACCTCCCTTTACCATTGCTATTCCCCCTCCCAATGTCACAGGAGCGCTCCACATGGGGCATGCTCTTGTCAACACTCTTCAAGATATCCTCATCCGCTGGAAAAGGATGAGCGGCTATGAAGCTCTCTGGGTTCCCGGAACTGACCATGCGGGCATCGCCACGCAGACCGTCGTCGAAAGAGATCTCATGAAAACGACAGGGAAACGGCGCTGTGATTTCTCAAGAGAGGAATTTCTTGCTTTCATCTGGAAGTGGAAGGAAGAGAGCGAACGCAGCATTCTCTCGCAACTCAAGAGGCTGGGGGCGTCTTGCGACTGGTCCCGTCTCTGTTTCACCTTAGACGAAAAGCGCAGCCGCGCCGTTCGCACGGTCTTTAAAAAGATGTTTGACGATGGCCTCATCTACCAAGGAGATTATCTGGTCAATTGGGATCCGATCACCCAAACGGCGCTTGCCGACGATGAGGTGGAATATGAGGAGCGCTCCGGCTCTTTGTGGTACTTCCGCTATCCTCTGGAGGGATCCGGCAGCCACCTCGTGATTGCGACGACAAGACCGGAGACCCTTCTCGGAGATACGGCGCTTGCCGTCTCTCCCAAAGATGAGCGCTACCTCCATCTGGTCGGGAAGCGCGCTCTCCTCCCCCTGTTAAACCGTCTTCTCCCCATCATAGAAGACCCCTTGGTGGATCCCGCCTTTGGAACCGGCGTCGTCAAAGTCACCCCGGCGCACGATCCCAATGACTATGAAATGGCACAGCGCCACAACCTTCCCTTAATCAACATCTTAACTCCCGACGGCAAAATTAATGAAAACGGCGGAGCCTTTGCCGGCCTCACCCGTGAGGAGGCTAGAGCAGCTGTCGTAAAAAAGATGGAATCTCTCCATCTTGTCGAAAAGGTTGAACCCCACTTGTTACGCGTCGGCCTCTCCTACCGCTCGAAAGCCGTCATCGAACCCTACCTATCCAAGCAGTGGTTTGTCCGGATGGCTCCTTTCAAAAAGAAGCTGCGCTCCGCTGTGGAAGAAAAGAGAGTGACCCTTCTCCCGAAAGGCTGGGAAGAGACCTATTTCCATTGGATCGACCATTTGCGCGACTGGTGCATTTCACGCCAGCTCTGGTGGGGCCACCGCATTCCCATCTGGTACAAAAAAGAGGATCCTCAAACGATGATCTGTTTCAGCGGAGAGGGTCCTCTGCCGGAAGCGCAAAAAGAGAAAGACGCCTGGGTTCAGGACGAAGATGTCTTAGACACCTGGTTCTCCTCTGCACTCTGGCCCTTCAGCATCTTCGGATGGCCGCAAGAGAGCGCTGATTTGAAGAAATTCTATCCCACCTCCACTCTCATTACGGGACACGACATTCTCTTTTTTTGGGTCGCGCGTATGATCCTCATGGGAGAATATGTCCTGCATCAGCCTCCATTTTCCACCACGTTCCTTCATGGCCTCATCTACGGCAAGTCGTATTGGCGCTATGGTTCCGACGGCTCGGCGGTTTATTTAAGCGCTAAAGAACGGCTTGACTACGACCTGGGAAAATCCGTTCCGAGCGAGATTCATTCTAAATGGGAAAAGATGTCCAAATCCAAGGGCAACATCCTGAATCCTTTAGAAATCATCGACTCTTACGGCGCCGACGCTATGCGCATGGCTCTTGCCTCCAGCGTCACCGGAGCCCGTCAGATCGATCTCGACAGAAGGCGCTTTGAAGAGTTCAAGAATTTTGCAAATAAGATCTGGAACGGCGCTCGCTTTGTTCTCATGAACATCAAAACTCTCACTCCACAAAGCGCTGCTCAAGGGCTCTTTGTAAAGGCCTTGCGACTCGAAGACTGCTGGATCCTCTCTTTGTTAAATCGCACCACAATAGCTCTCAATCACCATCTCTCTTCTTACGCCTTCGACCGTGCGGCTCTTTGCGCCTATGACTTCTTTTGGAAAGAGTTCTGCTCGGATTATGTCGAGATCTGCAAGCCCTTCCTCTTTGGAAAAGTGGGAAGCGAAGATGAGCGCTTGAACAAACAGAAGATTCTTCTCATCCTTCTCACCTCCGTGATCCGTCTTCTCCACCCGATGGCTCCCTTCATCACCGAGGAACTCTTTCAACTTCTCAAAATAGAATACGGTGGCATGCAAGCCTCCCCTGAGGCAGACGATCCCACCCAAGAGACCTTCTCTGCCTTGGCGGCAAGAGCTTGCATCGTTGCCCCCTATCCTCGTTCTTTCAAACTAGAGGCCCTAGATGAGAGCGTTGAGAGAGAATTTGAGCAGGTGAGCGATATCGTACGCACAGTGCGCAATATTCGCGCAGAAATGGCCCTTCCGCTACCTATGGAATGCGACCTCATTTTAGTCGGTTCTCCCCAGGAGACCGCTCTTTTCCTTAAAAATGAAAAGATTGTGCGCGCTCTTGTCAAACTGGGGACCGTGCAGATCAGGGAAAAGGAAGAGCGCCTTCCCTTTTCTGCCAGCTCCTTTTCTAACAATCTCAAAGTCATCGTCCTCCTTCCAGAAGAGATGCGCGAAAAGGAGCGTTTGCGCCTGATGAAAGGCCGTGACAAGCTTATCTTCAAAGAGAACGAACTGCGTCAAAGACTGAGCCGCCCCGATTTTGTAGCAAAAGCTCCTCCTTCTCTCGTGGAAAAGACAAAGAAGGAACTCGCAAAGACCGCAAAGGAGCTTCTCGACCTGAGCTCCAAGCTCGACGCTCTTCTTTACTAATTATCTAATTTTCAGCCATTAAAAAATTAAATAGACAAATAAAGAGATAATTAATAACATAAAATTAAAGAAAAACCATTAATTAAGGTGGTGTAATTATGGAAAATGCTAACCCGGCAAAGGCAACCTGTGTTGCCCTTCCAAAAGAAGCTTTTAACTTTCTAAAAAAGTTGGCCAACAGGGATTTGACCAACATTCAGGAGACAACCGATAAGATTCACAACTGTTTCACCAAGCTCGAAGAAAACAAGATCAACAGCGAAGCGTTCAATCGCGACATACAAAATCATCTCAATGAAATCTACAACTACTTGCAAGATCTCAACCTGCTCAATTTCACCTTTCCGACGCTCTTTTCCGACGATCAGGCAACGATCCTCTCCGATCTGACGCAACTGACAAGAGAGATCAGCAGAGCCTTTCCCTCCTATGAGAATTTCAGCGAATACGAAAACGGCCAGATCGGCGGAGCGGTAACCATCCTGCAGCAGCAGTGGGTAGCATAAATTTGTTTAAAAGGAGGAGTCGCTATGGGTGCCTTGCCAGAAAAGAGAAGAGAGCCTCAGATGGAAGAGTTCTTGAACCATTTTGAAGAGCTTCAAAATGACATGCTCAATATAGAGCAAATCTTAAATGAGCGTGAAAAGAGCGGCTCTTCTTTTGACACCATTGCCAAAGAGCTGGAATCACTCAAAGAGGACGCAGAGGACCGCCTCTTGGACATGCAGCAGCTCTTCAACCAAAACCCCACCCTATTTCCCAAGCATACTGAAAAGCTGCTCTTCCAATGCAATTCTCTACTGCAAAACCTCCATCCCGACTATCTGAGTCAAAAAAGGTGGTCCTTTCAGGCAAGGCTGCTGAGCGATTTCAGGAAAAACCTTAGCTAAGCTCGACTTTGCAACTTTTTGGACCCGCCTGCCTCGTCTATTTGCTCTCGGACGTTCGACCTACGGTCGAACTGGGAGATTCTTTAAATCAGGAAGGGGTTTTTAACCCCTTCCTGGTTTAAATAACTCCCCCGAGAGCAAATATCTCGAGGCCTTCGGGCCCAAAAAGTTGCAAAGTCGAGCTAAGAAGTTTACAGGATTGAAGAGAACGGCGCCTGGCTTTTTTCCTGCTTGAGAAAGGCAAAGAAGTGATGCGATTCGATCGTGATCACCCGTGAGAGAAAAAAGAGCGCCACTAAATTCGGAAGGGCCATCAATCCATTCAAGATATCGACAAGCGGCCAGACAATTTCCATTCTTAAAAGAGCTCCGAGTAAAACAAAGCCGCAAAAGAGCAAGCGGTAAAAGCGAATGCTCCTCTCTCCTGCAAGATACTCGATGCATTTTTCTCCATAATAGGCCCATCCGACAATCGTCGAATAGCCAAAGAGAATCAGTCCCACCGCAACGATGATCTCGGATCCCGGAAAAAGAGAGCGGAAAGCCTGCATTACAAGAGGAGAGCCGTTGAGAAGAAATCCTCTGCTGTCGTAACTGCCTAAAACATCCGTCACGCCAATGACAAGACCCGTCAGGGTGCACATGATGATCGTCGAGATGAAGACACCGGACATCGAGATCAAAGCCTGTCTTCCCGGGACATCCGTCTTGGCCGCGGCTGCGGCAATAGGGGCGCTGCCCAGCCCCGCTTCATTGGAGGAGATTCCACGCGCCACTCCAAGCTGGATGGCCGTCATCACGGTCGAGCCCAAAAATCCTCCCACAGCCGCCTGTCCGGTAAAGGCGGTCCGGAAAATATGCCAAAAGACGGCAGGAAGTTTGGGAAGCGACGCTCCCAAGATCAGAATGCCCCCAAGGAAGTAAAAGAGGGCCATGAAGGGAACGAGATAGGCGCACACCTTCCCAATGCTCTTAATTCCGCCCAGCAAAACAAGCGCCGTCAACGCCGTCAGCACAATTCCCGTCCACAGGTGAGGAAACAAAAGCAGATCGTAAAGAGCATACGCAATGGAATTGGACTGGGTCATATTGCCGCCTGCAAAGGCCGAAAGAGCGCCAAAGAAGGCAAAGGCAGAGGCAAGCCACTTCCAACCCAGCCCCCTTTCAATGTAATACATCGGCCCTCCGCACATCTCCTGCCGCCGGTCGCGAATGCGGTATTTGATCGCAAGCAGAGACTCTGAAAATCGAGTCACCATCCCCAGAAGCGCAATGACCCACATCCAGAAAATCGCTCCCATCCCTCCCGCCACTACAGCAGTCGCCACTCCGGCAATACTCCCAATGCCCAACGTTGCTGCAAGAGCTGTCATCAGGGCCTGAAAATGGCTGACATCTCCTTGAGCCTTGTCATCTTTGCGAAAAAATGCCAGCTTGAGCGAATAGATGAGGTAACGAAACTGCATCCCTTTTAGTCGAATCGTCAAAAAAAGGCCCAGAAGGACAAGGAGGAAAATGAGCACTTTCCCCCACAAAAAAAGATCCACCCGAGTGAGAAGGGAGACAAGAGTTTCTGAAGATATTTGCATCTAATCAAGAGTAATCATCCAAGAGAAGAAAGTCAAAGAGAACCATCCCTTGGAAGAGTACAGAAGAGGCCGTCCTATGGGCAGCCTCCTACCTCGCTCATCCGCTAGGCAAATAGACGACAAAGAACCGCCTGCGGCTCTGTGACATCCGAAGCAAAGGGGCGCACGGTTCGGCGATTTGGCGCCGGAGTTGCTTTGCTCTCTCTTTGTCATCTATTTGCCAATCATTTCGGGAAGGGCCGGTTGCAAAGGAGGGGTGTAGTCCCGATCGCCCACCCTGATCAACTCGACAAAGAGCTGCTGCGTCCACTTTCGATAGACTACACCCTCTTGTGTGACAATGCGCGCCCGATATGAAAGCAGCCCCTCTTTCTCCTCATACTCCTTCCCTGCGAGGGTATAGAGAACGTATCCCCTCTTGGCATCCATCGAGTAGAAAAAATGGCCCTCTGTATAGTTCCAATAGATGACATCCAGCTCAAGACGGGGTCTTTGCTGAAAAATCTCACAAGGAATTTGCCAACTGAGGCAAAGCTCCCTTCCCTCAGGGGGATTGGCCTGGCGGGGATCGGGCGTCCCTACATGAGTGCTCGCCAAAGAGTCTCGATTGACGATCTCTTGAGAGACCATCAGATAGTAACGCTTGCACCCCCCTAAAAACAAGAAAAGGGCCAAACAGAGTATACCGAACGCACTTGAAAAATGGGATTTGGGCCGACGCGAAAGCTCTCGCGGTTCGACGATCGCATCTTGCACAAAATTAGAAATATGGGGCGGGATGCGATCGTCGAACCCCGAGGTTTTGGCGCAGCCGAAATGCCAATTTTTGAAGTGCGTTCGGTATACTTTCGTGTATAATCCCACGTTAAACCACCGCTATGAAAGAAGCTGTCGCCATTATCATCTTTAATGAGAGGAAAGATCAAGTCCTGCTTGTCAAAAGAAGAGACATTCCCGTCTGGGTGCTTCCGGGCGGCGGCGTCGAAGCCCATGAGACTCCTAGCCAAGCTGCCCTGCGCGAAGCGCGCGAAGAGACGGGATGTTCTTTCACGTTGCTGCGCAAAATTGCAGAGTATCTTCCTACTAACCGCCTCTCTCATTTGACCCATTTTTTCGAAGGATCGATCGTCTCGGGTTCGATTCACTGCACAGAGGAGACAAAAGAGATCGCCTTCTTTCCTTTAACATCTCTTCCCAAAGAGCTTCCCCCCTTTTATCTCTTTTGGATTAAAGACAGCCTGAATCCAACAGGAGAGCTCATCCGAAAAAAGATCATGGGAACTTCCTATCTGCATCTCGTGAAATTCTTCATCCTCCATCCTGTTCTCACCCTCCGCTTTCTTTTGACCCGACTCGGTTTCCACTGGAACTCTTAAAAAAAACTCATCTTAATCTTTTCTTAAAATCGACCTTGCCTTATCTTTACAGCAAGATTTTACTCAAAAACCCGGAGGTGTTGTTATGGCTAGTGCTATTAACCCTGTTTTAGCTGCTGAACCCGTTGAGATTCACGAAATCAAGGAGACTCTGGAAACAGCTCTTCCAGCTGTAGTTTCCGATCAGTCTAACCTGACTCGTGAAGTCGCCGCAAATGTCCTAAATTCAGACGAAAAAAAACAAGTCAAATCCCTTTTAAAAAGATGTGTTATTGAGCCCATTCAGAATGCCGCTTCATGGATCTGGTCAGCTGTCATTCTGAAGATCGTCGCTTTTGTCAAAAAACATCTTTTTGTTTGGCGCTCTGAAAAAACTGTACGGATTGCAGAACCCTCTTCTGATTCAGAAGAAATTCAGGAAGAAAAATCATCTAAACTAGAGGCCGCTCTGGATAAAGCTCGAGACCGCCTCTCTCAAGGGCCCGGACGTTATGGACTCGGAACTGATACTTTTAAGTTGTCTAAGGAACAAGTATGGACTGCTGATTTAAACAATGCACTGCATACAGATACCCTTACTGCAGACGAACTGAAAGAAAAAATGACGCCCATCAAAGATAAACTGACCAAACAGATCCTCTCCATTTCTCTAGAGAAACATATAGAAGGAGCAAATAAAAAGGGATTTGCCAAAAAGGTGTTCAATGACCCGATGAACAATTTGGAGCTTATTCAACTAGCTGTGGACAAGTTAATGTCACAACTCTTTCCGGAAGCAACAGAAGCGAGCGGAACAGGAGAATAAGACTTTTCATCTTATTAAAAATTCGAGTGATGAGAGAACAACCCTCATCACTTGGATTTGGATCCTATAGACACAAACAACCTCAAGAAAAGGATGACTCTTTTAACAGAGGGTATATCCCCTGAAAGGAAAGGGGGATTCTCTTTCTTCGCTGTTCATTGCTTTTCCAGATGGAAAATGGTTTTTCACAATCTGGGACGAGGCATCATGCAGCTCATTGCTAAAGTGATTGCATGCGTTAAAGGTTTTTTTTTCTCTTCCACAACTCAATCTAGCGCCCAAGCGCCTCCTTCCCCCTCTGACACTTCTTCGTCAACATCGGAGGAGCAAGATACGGGGCTAACTTCAGAAGATCTGCTGCCGGCGCCTTCACGAACTCAAAAAAAGAGAGGATTAACTAGAGAAGATTTCACTCTCCACCGAAGGAGCAGAAGTCAGGATCGGCCTCCTTCGGGAGTGCGCTCCTTGAGTTCTGAAGAGTGGGAAACGCTCATTGAAGAGTGGAAGATTCGAGAAAAAGCTCAATCTTCCACATGGCCTCCCCGCAGCTGTCCGAACCACTTCGCAGAGAGCGCCGCTCAGTCACCTGAAATATAAAGAAATCCCCACCTATTTCTACCTAAAACGGGGACGGTTTGCCGGCAATTCCTTCTTGGGAGCGGGGATTGAAAACGATTCGATCATACGCTTCCGAAAAGCTCATGCCGTAGGCCTTCGTGCCGATCTATAGATGCAGCCCAAGCTCCTCTCCTTTCACGAATGGACGGCAAAGATGGAAAAAGGCCGCACTTTTCATGATAAGCGCCCAGGAGGCTCTCTCTCTCTTCTCTACAATTATGCTTTCGTCCCTGAACGTTTGGCGATCCACTTAGAGCTGGGATACAAAGCAAAAGGCTTTCTTCCGGGAGAATCCTTGCGCGCTTCTCCTCTTGCAAAATTCGCTTTGAATGCCCGGTTTTAGAAATTTGCAACCGGCTCTTCAAATGAGAAGGAGCCCAATCACAAAGGCAAAAAGGGAGATCCCTTCGACAATGCCAATGGCTGCAAAGGATTTTCCGATGACCGCCGGCTGTTTGGCGGAAGCCTGGATCGCAGTGGCTGCGCACATCCCCTGATAGATGGAAGAAGCCAGGAGAGCAAGCCCTACAAAGAGAGCGATGCCGATCCCATTCCAGGCAGAAAGGCTTCCTGACTTGATGGCAGTGCTCATGAGAAGAGTTAAAACAAGTCCGTAGATCGATTGGGAGGCAGGCGCGGCCGACATCCCGACAAAGACGCCGTGATTCTCTTCGACGCGGCTCATGACGGCGTGTGAGGCCATTCCGGCAATCCCGCATCCGATTGAGCTTCCAATACATCCCAGACCTAAGACGAGTGCCGGACCAACCATTCCGATATCCATACCTTATTCTCCTTCTTTCATAGTTAATTTCTTTAGCGGATTAAAGAGCTTCCCACCACCCGTATAACTGTAGTGGTACCACTCAATGAAATTTAGACGCAAGCCATGGATCACGCCCGACATGATCCCAAGGGCGATGTTGATGGCATGTCCCGCCAGGATGACGATGAAGCCAAAAAAGAGGCCTACCTTAGCTCCGAGGTCGTTTGCGGTTTTGGCCATCATGGCGCCCGCAAGCCCTAAGGCGTAAAGCCGAAGATAGGAAAGCACGTCTGCAAAGAGCTGCACCAAAGTCAAGATCTCGGTTGAACCTCGAAATCTCTTCTGAATGAGCGCCAATACAACAGCAAGACCCACCCCTCCTAAAAAGAGCTGCAATCCAAAGAGTTCGATGGTCTCTTTTTGCACAATCCCCAAGAAGTGAATGAAAGAGGTCGCCTTTAAATAGAGGGGGACATAAAGGTATCCTCCAATCAAAGCAAAAAACCACCCGAGATGGGAAAGATTGCGCTTGAGGTAGCGAAGAAGAGAGAGCCCCAAGTGAAGGACGCCGATAAAGAGAGAAAACTCCAAAAGAAAGTTGTCTTTGAAGGTGTCTAAAATGAGATATTTTTCTTTTCCCTCAATCACGACAATGCCTTTTTCTAAAAATTCCTGCGGAGTCTTTGCCGCTTCAACGGCAGGGATCTTCTGCACCCACTCCTTGTAGACAGCGTCGCGTCTTAAGAGATGATAAGCCGCCTTTTTTTCTGCAAGATATTGCGTGATTGAGATCTTGGAGAGCGGATTGCGGGGATGGAGTTCTATTCCAAAGAAAGAACCTGTGGCCACGCCCCAAAGGGTGCAGGCGGTTGCAAGCACAAGGACAAGGCGATATAAACGCCGTCTCTTTCCCGCCATCCTAGGACTCCTGTATTTCATATAGGCGGCAAGGGCAAGATAGAGAAGGCCATAACCTGCATCCGAGACAATGATGGCAAAAAAGAGGGCAAAGGACCAAAAGATCCAAAACGAGGGGTCTTGATCTTCAGAAGAGGGGATATCATAGAGTGTGACGATATCCTCGCCAATCCGGTTCATTCCCCGATTTTCCATGTAAGTGGGAAGAGAATCGCTCTTTTCGATGGCTACCTTTTCGACAAAAAGAGGGCGGTCTTTGAGCAAAACTTCCAGTTCAGAGAGTTTATTGCTAGGAACCCATCCTTCGATCGAGAAGAGGGAGTGGTCCAAGGGAAAATCGACTCCCTTCTTTGCAAGGTGAAGATGGTGATCGTTGAGCTCATCAATAAGATAGCGGCGCAAATAGGAGATGTGTCCTGCAAACCCCTTTAATTCCGACACAAGCTCATGGTGGATCTCCTTGACAAACTCCAAGCGTTCGCGCAGCTCGGGGGCTGTCTTTTCGACGTGAACCTCGATCATTGCGGGAAAGGCGCGCCTCTTTTGGTTGATAGTGATAAAGTAATCGAGACCGGAGTCGGCAGTCAGGTAAATCAACTCCTCGCTAAGCCGCATCTTTTCTCTTTTTTCGCTTTTGATTAAAAAAAACTGAACCTCTCTTTTCCCCTCTTTCTCCAGGCAAGCAAGATCCTCCATGGAAAAATCGCCTAGGGGCTCTACACGCTCAATCTCGCTTTCTAAAAAAAGACTCTCCTCTTCTACTCTCTCGATCTCTTTTTTGAGCTCTAGAATCCGATCGATGGCTCTCTCCCCCTCATCCCTGACATAGGCTCCCTCAAACTCCTTTTTTAAAGGTTGTTTGCGCAGCAGCTTGATTGCCTCCAGAATTCCTGCAAGATTGGGAGGAAGAGGAGCTGCTTTTTTGACAGCATGGGAGATAAACTGAATGATCCCCAACTCCTGGGCTCTGTTAAAGAAGAGATTCACCTCTTCCCGAGCACCAACAAACAGAAACTTGTAAAGATCGATGATCATTTTAAACTACAGCTATTAGCTTTCTTTCTAAAATCTTCTCCTTGGACACCTTGGCCTGGCAGACGGCAGCAAGCTGTTGATCTCCCAAAAAAACCCGAATTCTCTTAATGTTCTTTAGCGCACGAGGAATGAGAATCTTTTCAAAGAGATTGACACGAATCGACACCTCGCGAAGCTCTTTTTCCAAAGCGCTCTTCCTTCTTTTGGCAAGAGCAATCTGCTCCCGGTAGAGCACCAGCTCTTTTAACTCATAGATGGCGTATTCCATCCAAGAGGGGGTCGCAAAAAGAGGAAAGGAGACGCTCTCGAAAATAATTTCCTCTAAAAAGGGAATCTCAATACCGGCGATATTTTCGTAATCGAGCTTCATCTCTTTGATCTGAACCGCCTTGAAAAGAAGTGAGGCGTAAGGCGCTGTTAAGAGCGCGGCAAAGAGTTCTACCTTTTCTACAGAGACATCAAAGTGGCTCTCTAAGGAGTGCAGCTCAAGGGCTGCCCGATTAATCTCTGATTGCAAAAGAGCTTTTTTAAGCTGCAGGGTAGGGAGATATCTTTGTAATTGATGAAACCGCACCTCCTGGCTTCGAAGTTCTGTCTTGGTCAGCTTCAGACTCATGTTTTTGGCCAGTATTTATCAACTAAGGACTCTTTCATTCCCACTTCGTGAGGAGCAAAGCAGCGCGCAAGAAGCTTCCATCCAAGATCGAGAGCCTCTTCGAGGGGGAGATTGACCTCCAGATTCATCATCTTCTCTTCAAAGAGAGTGGAAAATTGCAAAAGCTTGGCATCCCAATTTGAGAGTTTAAACCCCATGCTCTCTCTCTCTTTGGCCTTTTTTGATTCTGCATAGAGGCGGATTTGGGTGTTGGCAATCTCATTGTGATCTTCTCGGGTGACCTTGCCGATGACCTGTTGTTTTAAGCGTGAAAGCGATCCAAAGGGATCGATCCTGCCTCCATGCAGATAGAATTGCCCCTCCGTGATGTAGCCGGTATTGTCGGGGATGGGATGGGTGACATCGCCGCCGGGCATGGTCGTCACCGAGATGATCGTAATCGAGCCGCTTCCATCGATGTCGACCGCTTTTTCATAGCGGGCCGCCAGATCGGAATAGAGCGAGCCGGGATAGCCTCGATTAGAAGGGACCTGATCCATCGTGATCATGATCTCCTTGATGCTGTCTGCAAAAGCAGACATATCGGTCAGTAAAACAAGAACGTCCTTGTCCTGGATGGCAAATTTCTCCGCACAAGCCAGGGCAAGATCGGGGACAAGAAGAGCCTCGACAACAGGATCAGTCGCCTGATGAATGAACATGATCGTCTTACCCATAGAGCCGGACCGTTCCGCATTTTCAATGAAGGCCAGTGTGTCGTCAAAGCGCAGTCCCATCCCGCCAATAATCACGACATCGGCATCTGTTTGATTGGCAATGCGCATCAACAAAGAGTTGTAGGGCTCTCCTGCAACCGAAAAGATGGGAATCTTTTGCGATTTGACAAGACAATTGAAGAGATCGATCATGGGGATATTGGTGCGCACAAGCTCTCTTGGAATAATGCGGCGCACGGGATTGAAGGAGGGCCCTCCAATCTCCACCTCATCGCCCACCAAGAGGGGGCCGTTGTCAATCGGCACGCCGGCACCGCTTAATCTTCTGCCAAACAGCGCGTCGGAGCAAATGGCGCGCATCTCCCTTCCTAAAAAGACGACATGGTCATGCGTGGAGATGCCTCGGGTATTTTCAAAGACCTGGAGAGTGACCCTCTCTCCTTCAATGCGAAGGACCGAGCCGTAAAGAGCCGGACCGCTTCGACGTTCAATGCGAGCCAGTTCACCCAAGCCCACGCCCCGCGCCCTAACCGTAAGCAGATTTCCGCGCATGTCGACAATTCTTTCGTACACTTTTTTCATCTTTTGGCCTCGCTGATCCTTTTTTCGATCGAGGAATAGGCTTTATGGTAACGCTCGGACTCAAAAGGCATAAAATTTAAGTTTTTAAGCTCGTTTTGGAGTTCGATGAAATAGGAGCGGGCTCCGTCGTGGTCATCAAAAACAAAGGCCGTGTTGAAGATCCGGTGCATCAACTGAAAGAGAGGAATCTGCCGTTTTAAAGGACAGTAGGCGTCCTCTCGATCAAAGGCGTTTTGCTGCAGATAACAAAAATCATACAGTTCTGCCTTCAGATAGATGATTAAATCTTCAATGGATATCCCCTCTTCTCCGACCACCTCCATCCTCTTTCCGATCTCATCCCCTTCCCGTAAGATCTCATGGGCAAGCCGGACTGTCTCATTCCAGGAGGCCATCCTCTGCTCCATCTCCAAAGAGACGGTATCGATATACTTGCTCCAGGAGATGAGGGGATCGATTGCGGGATAGCGCCGCGCATCGGATCGCACTCGAGACAAGCCATGGAATGCGCCGACAACAGAAAGAGTCGCCTGGGTGACGGGCTCTTCGAAATTCCCCCCTGCGGGAGAGACTGTCCCGCCAATGGTTAAAGCACCCTCCTTTCCCCCTTTTAAACTCACCACACCGCTTCTCTCATAAAAGGCGGCAATCCTGGACGCCAGGTAGGCGGGAAAGGCCTCGTCTCCGGGGATCTCTTCCAGTCTTCCGGACATCTCCCGCATGGCCTGCGCCCAGCGAGAAGTGGAGTCGGCAAGAAGGAGGACATCGAGCCCCATCTGCCTGTAATACTCACCGATCGTCGCACCCATATAGATCGAAGTCTCTCTTGAACTCACCGGCATGGAGGAAGTGTTGCAGACAATCACCGTCCTCTCCATCAGGGGATCGCTCGTATGCGGATCGGTGAGATGCGGAAAGGTTTTGAGCACCTCTACCACCTCCCCTGCCCGCTCCCCGCAGGCAACGACCACTACGATATCGACATCGGAATATTTGGAGAGGTGGTGCTGCAAAACCGTCTTGCCGGCCCCAAAAGGTCCGGGAGCGCAAAAGGCGCCTCCCTTAATGAGGGGAAACTGGCTGTCGATGATGCGCAGGCCCGTGTCTAGCATCTTTGTCGACTTGATCTTCTCTCCGATGCAAAGTGGAATCTTGACCGGCCAGCGCTGCAGCATCCGGAATTCTCTCTCCGCCCCAAGCTCGTCCACCCCGCGAGCCACAACGGCCTCCACGGGATAAGAACCCGGCTTGATCACCCAAGTCAGAGTGAATGCTCCAAAAGAGGAAAAAGGGACCATGATCTGGTGATGAAAGCGTCCCTCCATAGTATATCCCAGGCTATCTCCTCTCAAAACAACAGCTCCCACTTTAGCTTTGGGATGGTAATCCCACTTCTTCTCTCGATCCAAGGGAGGAATTGAGATCCCTCGTGTCAAAAAGAGGCCGGAGGCTGAAGCGACTTTCTCCAAAGGATTTTGCAATCCATCAATGACGGTCGCGAGCAATCCGGGGCCGAGCTCGGCCTCTAGAAGCTTTCCCTCAAACGAGACCTTTGTGCCCAGCTTTAAGCCGCGCGTATCTTCGTAAACCTGGATCTTTGCCACCTCTCCGACAATCTCAATGACCTCGCCTTTTAAAGGGATCTCTCCTAAATGGACCGTAGCCATCTCTCCTTGACGAATCGCTCCGTTGACTTTGACCTGGATCAAATTCCCAAAAGCCCAAATTAACTCCCCGCTCGCTCGATGATCTTCCATATTATGCCCCAGCTACCTTTCTCAAAATCTCCTCTCCTTTTTCTACACTCAACTTCGCTAAGTCCTCTGTAAGGAGGTGTTGGACGAAATAGGCCAAAACCCAGTCCAGAGAAAAAAGCGGCCCTTGGCAAAGCTGTTCCACTCGAGTAAAGCGCCACTTGGCAAGCCCTTCATAATGCTGCCAGGGATCCGATCCGCACGAGAGAAAATAGCCTTTTAGATCGCCATATTCCGTGGGCGGCTCATAGACGGAGCTCTCTCTTTGAGAGAGGATCTCTTGAATAAAGGGGTCGGAAGAGTCTTCAAATTTCAACTCCTCTAAAAGATCCCTTTGAAGCTCCTTGGCCCTAAGCGCCGTTAACACGAGCCGCCACTCCCACTCAAAGCGAAAATATCTTTTCAAAAACCCTGTCTGTTGCAACCACTCGCCCTTCAAATAGGAAGAGAGAAGAAAGGAGAAGTTCTCTTCCCTTTCCGCAGCCGTCTCAAAGCGCTTCAAAAAGTCAAAGAGATAGCTTGGCAGATAACTCTCTAGCAGCAACGCCTCGTCCAGCTCTCTTTCCGTTAAATTTCCTCGGGGATCCAGGGGCTCTTTTAAATAGAGCGCGCGTACATTGAGAAGGTCGATGCAACGCCGAATCGCCCGACTCTTCTGAAAATCAGCGGCCGTTAAATTGAGTCTGAAACGCGAGATAAGCTCCTCAAAAAGAAGATCAGGCCACTCTCCCAACGTCAAAGGAGGGAGCGAAGGAGCTAAAAAGTAGTAATTTCTCATCCAAAAAACAGTTTACGAAAATCCTTGCGGATATAAGTGGCTACCAACTCTTTTAAAGTCTCGGCCGAGAGATCGATGGTCATCTTCTCATCCAGGAGTTTCACCTCAATCCCCCCTCCAAGGGAGGAGAGGAGCACCCCTTTTTCCTTAAGCCTTTCTAAAATCTGAGAGGAAAGAAGGGCGTTAACCCTATCAGCGGAGATTTGAGCAGGAATGGCGACACTGAGATTTACACTGGCCCCCTCTCTGTCGATCGCCCGCACCACTGCCGTGATTAATTCCGAGAGCACCTTGGGATCTTTCGTCTGCCTCTCGATCATCTCTTTCAGTGCCGGCTGAAAGAGACTCTCTTCAATCTTTTGTTTTAAAAATTCAATTGCCTGTCTGCTCGCTTGACTAAGAGAAGTTTCAAAAATCTCCTGTTCGCTCTGGATTTTGTGATGCGTCTCATTGAGCATCGCCTCGCTCTCGCTCTTGGCCTCGTCTCGGATCCTCCAAGCCTCTTTCTCGGCAGCTTCGATAATTTTTGCCGCTTCGGCCCTGGCCGGCTCTAGGGCCTCCTTGCGCAAAGCGTCACAAATTTTTTTAACCCGATCTTTTGCTGCTTCCATTGCAACCTCGTCAAAACATGCGTCTCAAAGTCTATGCCTGACTACGGTATTTTGCAATGATGAAAAACCGTGTTATCGAGAAAAAAATTGAACCCATTGCCCAAAACTCTCTTTTTGTGTCATAAAAGAACCAAAATCGCGTGAGTGGTGATGAAGCGTTTTCTCATCTCTATCCTCTCCGTTCTTCTATGCGTGACAAGCGCTCCCTCTTATGGAAGGGAATCGCTTGATGAGCACGCAGAAAATACGGATCATCTCTACCGCATGGGAGTGGGAGCGAAAGACGGCGCCTTTACTGCAACGAGCACCTCCATGTTGGGATGGGGAATTGCCCTCTTTGTTGCAATTGCCTTGCTGGCAACGACCATCCATCACAGCGGAGGAAAGAAAAAAGCCTCTTTAGTCCCCTCTTCTACCTGATGCAGCGCTTTCTTGTTCTTTTGCTCTCTTTTCCCCACCTTCTTTTTTCTGTTCCGCAAGCCTATTTCCACCCTCCCGAAGGATGGCAGATTGCCGATCCTAAAACCTACGCCCCAAGCGTCCGCATCGCTTTTCTTCTTCCTAGAAAGGGAGGGTTCACTCCCTCTTTGAACTTGGCAGAGGAAGAAGGAGTAATGGATCTGGATGACTATGCCGAGGCGGTACGAAAGATCCACTTAAGCGATCCTAAGAATCGCTGGCGTAAACTCGGATCTTTACAGACCCGGTCAGGCAAGGCCCTTTTAACGGAGATAGAGACACAGAGCAACACACGGCCCATTCGTCTCCTTCAGCTCCTTTTTCTTCATGAACAGAGCGCCTATATTCTCACTGCCGCAGCGCCTAGGGAAGAGATGGGTTCTTTAGGAAAAACCTTTCTCAATGCCTTTAAATCCTTTACAATAACGGAAAATCTCTTAGAATCTATTCCTGAAAAAGAGAGAAGAGAGGCTCTTTACCAAACTCTTTTGGAATTTAAAGAAAAGAGCAAAGAGTCTCGCTTTCAAGAAGAGGTATGGAACCCCTTCCAAAAGCGTTTTTTAAGCGAATTTAACGATATGGGCGCCTACTGGCAACTTCTCTTGCTCCAATATTTTCAAGAGGAACTCAAAACAAAAGTATGAGCAAAAAACTCCTGATCGCACTCCTGGCCATCCAACTTCCTTTTATTCCCGCTCTTCGCACAGAGGAAGCCTCGGCTCCGCAGCCTACACCGGAAGAGGCTGCCTCTTCCCCCTCTCCCGCTCCCCGGGAGGTCGGCAAAGCGGCAGAAGAGGGCGCAGAGACGTCCAGGCAGAGCAACTTGGGAACCATTACCATTGCTTTTTTAGCTGTAGCCACTGCCGCGACAGCCATTATTTTAGTCTCGCGGCATCAGGGAAAACACCACGGCGGATAACTCTCCTTACGAAACATCCCATGTTTTTAGAAAAGACGGAGCAGTGTCATGTTCTCTTTATGATATCCAGGATGCAGAGAGCTACCCCAATTCTAAACCAAAGAGATGCAAAGGTTCCTGTTACATCTAGAGCCGTATAGAAGTTCTCTACCCACCTCTCATTTCTCAGAATGCGCTCCTCGTTTTTAGCATTTTGTTTTTTTTCATATTCATACATCTGGCTAAATAACAACTCTATTGCATAAGGATGCAAATCTTTGACGAGCTTATCAAAGACAGTGTTAAAATCTCTTAAATAATAATCGCCTCTCGGATTATCAAATGTTCCCAACAACTTCTCAATGCACTCTTTACCCTCATGAGTCAATGGAGGGAATTCCATTTTGGAATATTTGAATATTTTAGAATCTTCTACATCATCTATCGGCCGCTTCTCTTTTCCTTTTTGCTGTTCTGGATTCAATTCCAAGCCGGTTATTTCGTTCCTTGGTTTCTTCACATATCCTATCATCTTCTTAAGAGACGCACTATTCCAAATTCGATTTTTATCATCTATACTATACTTAGGATCATTACATCTATCATTTAATCGCTCATTGATAAATAGATAAATCCCCCATGCCGAATAATAAGAGCTATGAGAGGGAACGATGGCCGAAACATCAATTTGCTGCACATTAGACGGCATCTCGAGATCAGTGCCTTGGGCTCCCTTACACTTGTGAAACTCCACCACCCAAAATAACCAATTTAAAACCCAATCCCTTTTTGAATAAAAGATGGAGATATTTCGAATGCGAGCAGCTGCAAAGACAAAACTGTACGGAGTAAAAGAGAGATCGTCATCTCTTATTGCGGGGCCAAAGGCAAAAAAATGATCAACTTGAATCACGGCTTCGGAAATCATAAGCGCATTTAAGACCAGCCGGTTTCCCATGCTATGGGCTATGACATCTAAATGCTGGGCGCGGCATTTCACTTCTCGCAAAAGGGTTAGTAAGCGCCCATGGAGCTCATTCATCACTCTATCTCGAGCATCGCCATAACCGGTGATGGCCCGTCTCGTCCCCGGCCAAAGATAGCCGATAATCGCATCATACTTTCGAAGCTTTTTAAGCTGAACTCTAACGACATGATACGTTTTTAAGATGTCATTAAAATTAGAATTAAATCCATGAACGAGGACGACTACTTTTTTTTGATTGAGATTCAATGTCTCTAAAATTCTTGAAACACAAGCACACTTTTCCTTGCTCTGCATGAGAAGTCCTTTCTCCTCGCTTAACGCCTTCCAAACACCGCTTTCTTCAATTTTTTCACAATCCCATAAATTCTCTCTGTCACTGATAATAACCATCTGTTTGCTAGATAAAGAAGGAACTGACATAAAACTCCTAATTGGGAAACCCGGCCCTTAAGGGGCGGGTGTTTTCAAAAGACAGGTTGGGCCGAGGTCGAAACTCGGCTCAAAACCGTAAAAATTCTCGGGCATTAAGGCCCGAGTTCATCATTCTAGCCTCCCCAATCCCTTCTTTCGGCTCTTTTCCAGCATCAAGACAAAAAAACTCATTGAAAGAACGAGATAGAGGAGATTTAAAAGATAACTCGTGGCCAGGTTCCTCCCGCCCAAAGTGTGCTGATAGAGAACTTCGCGCAATCCTTCGAAAATGTAAGACATTGGAAGCGCTTTAGCAATCGCTTGCCCCCAGCCGGGAAGAGCGGAGACAGGATAGAAAATCGCACTGAAAGGGGAAAAGAGATAAGCCACCACCCAGGCGAGCATTTGGACCCTCTGTCCAAAGTAGATCACGATTCCTCCTGAAAGAAAACCCAAAAACCAGCCGGAAAGTGCTAACGATCCCAGATAAGGGAGAAAGACAAAGCCCATGTTAAAAATGTTAAGCGAATAGAGAAAAAAGACAATAAAAGCTCCAAAGAGAAAACTGACGACGATTTTACAAAGACTCAGCAGCATGACGCCTCCCATCCACTCCGCCGGCTTAAGAGGTGTAGCAAAAAAATTGAGAAGATTGCGATCCCAAAATTCCCGCAAAATGTTTACAGAGATTTCATATGTGGCGCGCCAGACGATTTGCCAGAAAATTAAGGCAGTCAGGATAACAAGAGCCACGCCGGGAAGATGGCTATCTTGATGCTGGATCCATAAACTGGTCATTCCCCAGATAAAAATATCGATGGCGGGCCAATAGAAGAGATCGCTGAGCTGATCCCCCTTCGTCGCATAGTAAAAGTAGCGCAAAAAAACCGCCCAGAGGCGTCTGAAGCTCATCGAAAATTCCTTGCCATGGTTAAAAAATAATCCTCTAACGTGGGTTCGATGATTTCAATGCCCGAATACTCAATTCCTTCCCGGGCAAGCGCCATGAGAAAGTGTGCAATCTTCTTTTCATCAAGCCTCAGCTCGAGGGTATGATGATCGATTTCATAAGAGAGATTCATCTTTTCTGCGACTTTCACAGTCTGAGCCATCTTATCCGCCACCACCAGCCTCAGTTTCGAGGAGGCAACACTGCGGGCCAGTCTCTCCGGGCGATCATCTGCCAAGATCTTTCCTTTTTGCACAAAGAGGGTTCTATCGCATACTTCGGCCACCTCTGTCATGTTATGCGAAGTAAAGAGGATCGAGACCCCATACGTCTTTCGCTCCTCAAGAATAAAGGCGCGAATCTCCTGCGCCATCTCCGGATCCAAAGAGGCCGTCGGCTCGTCAAGCAGGACAACTTTGGGACGGACCATGAAGGCTTTGACCAAAACGAGACGGGTGATCTGACCGGCGGACAGCGTGGAGACCTCCTCCTCTTTCTTCTTTATAAGACCAAACCGCTCCAGGAGCTCATCAATCCGCAGTCTCAAAGGGGCAAGCGGAATCCCGTAGAGGCGCCCGTAAATCTCCAGATTTTGGGAAATGGTGAGCCTCCAGGGAAGACTCACGTAGGTGCTGGCAAAGACCACCTCCTTTAAAACCTCCGAGCGATGTTTAAAGAGCTCTTTGCCAAAGTAAAGAATCCTTCCCGAGGTGGGTTTTAAGATGCCGAGCAGCATTTGAATGGTCGTCGTCTTGCCCGCTCCGTTTGGGCCAAGAAGCCCCAAGATCTCCCCTTTTTTCAGATGAAATGAGATGTCATCGACTGCAGCATATTCTCTTTTTTTGCCGGGATAGATCTTGCGTAAATTTTCAACACAAAGAACAGTAGACATAAACTCGACTTTGCAACTTTTTGAACCCGCCTGCCTCGTCTATTTGCTCTCGGACGTTCGACCTATGGTCGAACTGGGAGATTCTTTAACCCTTCCTTCGAAATTAATTGCAACCTGGGAGCCGCCTCCTCGAAATCCGGCTGTCAAAAACCGTACAAAGTCGAGCTATCGGCCCTGTTCTGCTGCTAAAGAAAGAGTCTCTTTCTAATCCGCAAAGGAAAAAGAGGTGAGCTCTTCCAAGAGCTCTTTTGCGCCGAATTTCTTGATGCGCTTCTCGTACTTCTCAAAGCCCGTACCGCTAGGAATAGCTTGTCCCATGATAATATTGGACTTGTGATCGAGAAGAAGATCAACTTTTCCGTCTGCTCCCGCTTCGGTCAGGACACGGGTGGTCTCCTGGAAAGAGGCGGCGGCAATAGGAGATTCGGTAATGAGAGCAGTCTTTGTGATCCCCAGGAGTACAGGAGTTGCTAAGGCAGGTCGTCCTCCCTCATCAATGACTTTTTGATTCTGCTTATGGAAGCTCTTCTTGTCGACATCTTCCCCGTAGAGGAAAGTGGTGTCCCCGGTTTCGGTAACGCGCACCTTTTGCAGCATCTGACGGACAATGACTTCGATGTGCTTGTCATTGATGTCCACACCCTGAAGGCGATAGACCTCCTGGACCTGATTGACAAGGTAGCGCTGCAGTTCGCGGATACCGCAGATGTCTAAGATTTCATGGGGAACGACAAGTCCGTCTGTAAGCTGCTGCCCTTTGACCACCAGATCGCCTTTTTGGACAATGAGGTGCTTGGTAAGCGGGATTAGATGTTCCTCTTCCATCCCCGTATCGGGATCCTGAACGACAACGATGCGCTTGCTCTTCTGAACTCCTCTAAAATCGACAATACCGTCGATCTTGGCAATCTCAGCAGCCTCTTTCGGCCGGCGCGCCTCAAAGAGTTCGGCGACGCGCGGAAGGCCTCCCGTAATGTCTTTGGTTTTAATTGCACCGCGAGGCAACCTTGCAAGGAGCATCCCCGCAGAGACGCGCTGCCCCTCCTGAACTGAGATGAAAGCGCCGGAAGGGATGGCATAGGTTCCAACGAGTTCGGTATAATCGGGATCGGAGTAGATGATGATTTGAGGGTGGAGCTCTCCGCGGTGCTGCTTAACGATGAGCTCAGCCATTCCTGTCTGTTTATTAACCTCTTTTTGAGTAGAGATTCCTTCCACGAGATCTTCATATTTCACATAGCCGGGGCGTTCGCAGATGATCGGAATATTGTGCGGTTCCCAGTGCCCCACTCTCTCTCCTTTTTTGACGTAAGATCCGTCAGCAAGGATGATGCGTGTGCCCAGCTCGATAAGGAAGGTCTGCAGTGGTTCGATGGACTTGGTATTTAAGAGTTTTTTATACTCTTCAATGGAACGTCCTTCGTCGCGAACGATGTGCAAAGATCCATTTTTGTTCAGCGCAAACCACGTTCCCTCTTCATTTTGCACTGTGCGCAAGTCCATGTAGATGAGAATGCCGTCATGATCCGCATCAAGTTCGGGCGCCAGACCGGCGGCTGCAATCCCTCCCAAGTGGAAGGTTCTCATCGTCAGCTGGGTTCCTGGTTCGCCGATGGACTGGGCTGCAATGATCCCCACAGCTTCACCCTTGCTTACAAGCTTGCCGTTGGCAAGGTTGATCCCATAACACTTGCAGCATATCCCTCGATGCGCCTCGCAGGTTTGAGAGGAACGAATTCTCACGCTTTCAATTCCCGAATCATCAATTGCTTGCGATTGTAAAAGAGAGAGGAGGTCTCCCGCTTTGGCAAGAAGCTTGGTGCGATCTCCGGGTTGAAAGATGTCATCGCAGGATGTCCTGCCAAAGATACGGTCCTTAAGAGGGAGAAGTTCTTCCTGCCCCTGTTTGATGGCGCTGATTTCAATGCCGTTAAGTGTTCCGCAATCCTCTTCAGTGACGATGACATCCTGGGCCACGTCGACGAGCCTGCGGGTCAGGTATCCCGAATCGGCTGTCTTAAGCGCCGTATCGGCAAGTCCCTTACGAGCTCCGTGGGAGGAGATCGAATATTCCAGAACACTTAAGCCTTCCCGGAAGTTGGAAATGATGGGATACTCGATGATATCGCCGGATGGCTTGGCCATCAACCCGCGCAAAGCGCCCAGCTGTTTGACCTGTGTCTTTGTTCCCCGAGCTCCTGAGTCCATCATCAGGTAAAGGGGATTGAGTTCTGTGTCGGAGGGCTTGCTGATCAGCTTGAAGAGCTCTTCAGATAAGATGTCCGAAATTTCCGTCCAGATGCTAATAATCTTAGAATGACGCTCTCCGCTAGTAATCACGCCCTCTTCATACTGCTTTTCAATCTCCTCTACGCGTTTGTAGCCGGCGGCGATCACTTTATCTTTGTTGGGAGGGATGCGTACGTCGCAGACCCCCATGGAGAGAGCCGATTTTGTCGCTTCGGCAAAACCGAGATTTTTAAGAGAATCTAAAAACCTTACCGTCGCCTCTAATCCGACTTTCTTATAGGTCTCAAGGATAAGCTCGCTCATCTTCTTTTTGCGCAAAGCATAGTTTTGAAACCCGAGCTCTTTGGGAACAATCGTATTGAAAATCACCCTTCCCGGCGTGGTTTCAATGATGGCCTCTCCGATCCTCACTTTGATCTTCTCATGAATGCGCAAACCTCGGCCGAGATCATCCTGTCTCATCTCCGTCTTGCCGGATTCAAACCAATGGAAGCTCCCACTGGCCCTGAGCATTAAAAGAACCTCTTGAGGATCCCGGAAGATCTTGATCTTCTTTCCCGCCTTTTCAGGATCGAAGAGAGGATCGTGCATCAGATAGTAGAGGCCAAGAATCATATCATGCGAAGGAACAGCAGCGGGCCTCCCGGATGAAGGGAGGAAGATGTTATCGGGAGCCATCATCAACAGCTTGACCTCCAGCTGCGCCTCTAAAGAGAGGGGGATGTGGACAGCCATCTGGTCTCCGTCAAAGTCGGCATTAAAGGCTGAGCAGACGAGAGGATGGATGCGAATGGCTTTCCCTTCAATGAGGACAGGCTCAAAGGCCTGAATCCCTAAGCGGTGCAGGGTGGGAGCGCGGTTCAGCAGTACGGGATGGCCTTTGATGATCTCTTCTAAGACGTCCCATACTTCGGGAGCTTGCCTTTGAATCATTTTCTTGGCAGAGCGAATCGTGTAGACATAATTGAGATCCTTAAGCCTCTTCACAATGAAAGGCTCAAAGAGTTCAAGAGCCATCTGCTTGGGGAGGCCGCACTGATTGAAGCGGAGGTCCGGTCCCACGACAATGACGGATCGGCCTGAATAGTCTACTCTCTTTCCTAAGAGATTTTGGCGAAAACGCCCTGTCTTGCCCTTGAGCATATCCGAAAGGGATTTTAAGGGACGGTTGCCGGCGCCCATGACGGGATGTCCATGGCGGCCATTGTCAAAGAGGGCATCGACGGCTTCTTGGAGCATTCTCTTTTCATTGCGGATAATAACATCCGGCGTCTTTAGCCTAAGAATCGACTTCAGGCGATTATTCCGATTGATGACTCGACGATAAAGATCGTTTAAATCGGAAGTGGCAAAACGGCCTCCATCCAGAGGAACCAAGGGACGAAGGTCCGGTGGGATGACGGGCACGCACCCCATCACCATCCAGTCGGGGCGGTTGGGCGAGTTTGAAAAGCCCTCGACAATCTTGAGGCGCTTGGCAATCTTCATGCGGCCCTGCATTGATTTTGTCTTACGGAGCTTCTCCTTGAGATCCTGATTCAGAAGGGGCAGGTCTTCTTTTTCCAACAGTTCCCGTACGGCTTCTCCTCCCATGCCCACACGGAAGGCTTCCGTCCCCCATTTTTCCTGAGCCTCACGATATTCGCTATCGGAGAGGAGCTGTTTCTTTTCTAGAGCAGTCTGACCGCTATCCAAGACAACATATTCTTCGTAATAGATGATGCGCTCGAGATCTGCTGAGGTCATTCCCAAAATATTTCCAATGCGCGAGGGCATCGTCTTGAAAAACCAAATGTGGACAACGGGGACGGCAAGCTCAATGTGAGCCATCCTCTCACGACGCACTTTCGAAAGGGTCACCTCAACGCCGCAGCGGTCGCAGACAATACCCTTGTGTTTGATCTTTTTATATTTCCCGCATGCGCATTCCCAGTCGCGAGTCGGTCCAAAGATCTTTTCGCAAAAGAGGCCGCCTTTTTCAGGTTTAAAAGTTCTGTAATTGATGGTTTCTGGTTTTTTTATCTCTCCGCGCGACCACTCATTGCGGATGACATCATCCGATGCAATCTTGATGGTCAACTTGTCGAATTGAGATTCTTGAAACAACCGATCTGACATGAATGTCTCCCTTACTCTTACTCTTCTGCTACACGCTCCGTACGGACGTCCAGTCCCAGCCCCTGCATCTCTTTCACAAGGACATTAAAGGATTCCGGCGTTCCCGCAGACAGGATATTCTCTCCTTTCACGATCGACTCATAGATACGGGTTCTTCCGGGAACGTCATCGGATTTTACTGTGAGCATCTCTTGCAAAAGATTAGAGGCGCCGTAGGCTTCCAGAGCCCAGACTTCCATCTCTCCGAAACGCTGACCGCCCATCTGCGCCTTGCCTCCAAGAGGTTGCTGTGTAACAAGAGAATAGGGGCCGATCGAACGTGCGTGAATCTTATCTGCAACGAGATGACTTAACTTCAGAATGTAGATGTAACCCACAACCACGCGGTTGTCGAATCTCTCTCCTGACCTGCCGTCATAGAGGTGCATTTTGCCGTCTTCGGGCAGGTTTTGCTCTTTCATCATTTCCCAAATCCTGCTTTCCGGAAAGCCTTCAAAGACAGGGCTTTTAACGTAGATTCCGGCCTTTTTGGCGGCATATCCCAAGTGAGTCTCCAGAAGTTGTCCCATGTTCATACGAGAAGGAACGCCCAAGGGATTGAGAATGACCTCTATGGTCTCTCCGGTGGAAAGATAGGGCATATCAGCAATGGGAACAATTTGAGAGACAACGCCCTTATTTCCATGGCGGCCGGCCATCTTATCGCCTACTTGCAGTTTTCTTTTCGAAGCGATATAGACCTTAACCTGGCGAATGACGCCCGGATCGAGTTCAACATCTCCTTTTCTTGTAAATTCAATTTCGGCCTTATGCTGCGATTGGAGTGTTGTCATCTCCCGATCAAATTCGCGCAAGATCTCTTTTAATGCATCAAAGACCTCATGCTCGGGCATGATGAGATCCTCGGCCTTTTCAGATTCCAGTATCTCAAGCATATCTTGAGTGATTTTTTCTCCCCCCTTGATGAGCATCTCACCGGTTTTCCGGTGCATGATGGGCCCGGGAGCTATCTCTCCAAGCAAAAGAGCGCCGAGTTTTTCATGAAATTGGATGAGGAGTTCGGCCTCTCTATTCTTAAAATCAAAAGAGATATCCTTGATGCGCGAAGCCTCCTCCACAAGCTCTTCATCCGTCTTGGAAAGCCGGTCCCGCCGGCTAAAGACCTTGACATCCATCACGATCCCTTCGGTTCCCGGAGGAACTGTCAAGGAGGCATCCTTAACATCTGCAGCCTTTTCTCCGAAAATCGCACGGAGAAGGCGCTCTTCAGGTGCCAGTTCCGTCTCTGTCTTAGGAGTGATCTTCCCTACCAGGATATCGCCAGGCTTCACCTCGGCGCCGATGCGAATGATTCCATCATCGCCCAGATTGGCCAACGCCTCTTCAGAGACGTTGGGAATATCGCGGGTGATCTCCTCTTTCCCCAATTTCGTTTCACGGGCTGTGAGTTCAAACTCTTCCAAATAGATTGAGGTATAGGTATCTTCCCGAATCAGCTTTTCTGAAATGATGATGGCGTCTTCGAAATTATATCCGCACCAGGGCATGAAGGCAGCCAGGACATTTTTCCCCAGGGCCATCTCCCCGATTTCAGTCGCTGGACCATCGGCAATCACATCGCCCAGAACCACCTTGTCTCCGACATTACAGATAGGGGTCTGGTTGATGCAGGTTCCTGAATTCGAACGTAAAAACTTCTTAAGTTCATAGGTCTTTTTATCGAGGGGATTGGTCTTGGGAGCAACTACAATCTTAAAACCATCGACATACTCAACAATCCCATCTTCCTCTGCAATCACCACTGCTCCAGAATCGCGTGCCGTGCGCAGTTCCAATTCGGTACCCACGAGAGGAGCCTCTGGTTTGATCAAGGGAACGCCCTGCCGTTGCATATTGGATCCCATGAGAGCGCGGTTAGCGTCATCATGTTCCAAAAAGGGAATCAATCCCGAAACAATGGAGACCATCTGTTTCGATGAGACATCCATATGGGTCACCTTAGACGTTTCGATCTTAAGGGGCTCTCCGCGGTAGCGCGCCCAGCACATAGGCTCTTGGAACATATTGAACTCATCTAAAGGCGCAGAGGCCTGAGCAATGACGCATTTTTCCTCTTCATCGGGAGTCATGTACTCAATTTCATCGGTGACGATACCCTCCTTAACGATGCGATAGGGAGTTTCAATAAAACCGAATTCATTGATCTTCGCGTAGGAAGCAAGCGAGGTAATCAGGCCGATATTGGGACCCTCCGGCGTCTCAATGGGACAGATGCGCCCATAGTGACTTGAATGAACGTCCCGAACCTCAAAGCCGGCGCGCTCGCGATTGAGCCCCCCGGGCCCAAGAGAGGAGAGACGCCGTTTATGCGTAAGTTCGGAGATCGGATTGGTCTGATCCATAAACTGCGACAGCTGGGACCTTCCGAAGAAATCCTTCAGAACTCCAACCAGTCCCTTTGCGGAGACGATCTTTCCCGGGGTAAGAGTATCTGTGGAAAAATCGAAGAGATTCATTCTCTCTTTGATGATTTTTTCCATGCGCGCTAGTCCAACACGGCACTGATTTTGGATCAGCTCTCCTACACAGCGAACACGGCGGTTGCCAAGATGATCGATGTCGTCAACATGCGCATCTTCGTCCCCTTTTTTCAGACGAATCAAATACTTAAGAGCGCCGATCACATCCTCTTTGCGAAGCGTGACAACGGAGAGATCTTCATCAGTAAAAGGAAATGCGAGCTTATGATTGAGCTTGTATCTGCCCACGCGGCCTAAGTTGTAACGCTTGGGATCAAAAAACATGCGCATCATTGCAGACCTTGCGTTAGACAAGGTCGCCGGTTCTCCGGGGCGGATCTTTCGGTAAAACTCTTTAAGAGCCGACTCATAAGAATCTGTGGGATCCTTAACGAGCATTTTGATGATTGGGCTTGTCTCATCGGCGTCCTCCGCAATGCGGACAGAGGGAATCTTTGCATCCAGCATCCGCTTAAGCATCGCGGTCGTCAGCTTTTCGGAAGCCTTGCCAAAAACAACCCCGCTCTGTTCATCGACGACACTTTCCGCCAAAATCTTGCCAACGAGCTTGGGAAAATCCTTTTCAGACTGAATTTTCACCCGAATCGTACTGAAAAATTCCTCAATGATATCCGCATCGGTAGAATAGCCAAGGGTTCGGATAAACGAAGTTCCCAAGATCTTGCGGCGCCGTTTTTTGCGATCAATGTAGATGTAGATCATGTCTGTGGCATCAAATGCGCCTTCAAGCCAGCTCCCGCGGTACGGAATCACTCTAAATGAATAGAGCATAGGTCCCTTAGGATGTCTCTCCTGTTCAAAAGAGATCCCGGGAGAACGGTGGAGTTGGGAGACAATAACGCGCTCCGCTCCGTTGATAATAAACGTTCCGCGCGTTGTCATGATCGGAAGGGTCCCCATATAGACCTCTTCTTCCTTGATCCCCGTCTCGTCAGTCAGACGAAACTTCACCTTTAACGTGACATTGTAGGTGATGCCTCTGCGAATACACTCCTCGGGAGAATATTTAGGGACTCCCAAGTTGTACGAAAGATATTCAAGAATCGTCTTTTCATCATACGCTTTGATCGGAAAGATCTCCTGGAAAACCTCCTCCAATCCCACGTTTTCCCTCTCATGGGGAAGGCGGTCTTTTTGTAAAAACTGATGAAAAGATTTCAATTGGATCTCGATCAAGTTGGGAAGATCGATAATCTCTTCCTTTTCCTGAAAACCAATCCGTTTAGGCGGACGCTTTAGCATCGACTTGGCTCCTAAAATAAGGGCAAGGTTCGCCTTTGAACCCCGCCAAAACACACTTTTAAAAAAATCCCACTCGCTTCAAACAAAAGTACAAATCCTCTGTTAAAAAGAATGGCTAGAAAAAAAGCACAAATAACCGGAATTAAAGTCCCTTAATGGTTACTTTTCCGCCGGCCGCCGTTATTTTTTTCGAGATCTCTTCAGCATCCGCTTTAGAGGTTCTCTCCTTGATAGGCTTAGGCGGACTTTCGCAAAGATCTTTTGCCTCTTTGAGTCCCAATCCGGTCACGGCGCGCACCTCTTTGATGACAGAAATTTTTTTATCTGCGGCAACCTCTTCCAGAATGACAGCAAATTCAGTAGGCTCGGCGGCAGCCTCTGCTCCGCCCTCTTTAGCCGCGGCAGGAGCAGCTGCAACCATCATGGAAGCGGCGGCCTTTACACCCCACTTCTCTTCCAGAGCAGCTTTAAGTTTAGATAGATCCAATACAGTCAGTCCACTTAATGTTTCTACAATCTCATCTAGTTTTTGATTACTCACAACAACACCTCAAAATTAAAAAATAATTTACTTCTTCTTTTCTTCCAGAGCACTTCTATTGTCCATGCAATACATCAGACTGGTAAGAAGGGCTTCAATGGAAGAAAGAGTCTGGCTCATAGGAGCCTCAAGCGTCGCTAAAAACTGCGCTCTCATCTCATTTTGCGAGGGAAGAGCAGCTATCAGGGAGATATCCTTGGCAGAGCACGGCGCCCCTTCAAACCGCCCCGCGACAATCTCAAATGTCTCTTCGTTTTCCTTGCTGAACTGGATAAGCGCTTTGATCGTCTCCATCGGGTCGCGATAGGCAAATACAACACCGATATGTCCGCCCAGCATGCTAGCGCTCAAGGGAACCTGAACGGTTTGGGCTACTTTCATGAGAAGGCGCTTACGGATCACTTCCATCTCTCCGCCGGACTCTCTCAATCGAGAACGGAAATGATAAAATAAATTCGGATTCATATTTTGATAACGTGTGATGACAAGAGAGGTGGATCGATCCATCATCTCTTTTATTTCATCGAGCAGCAACTGCTTTTCCTTTCTCATCGCTTACTTCGCCTCAATCAGTGTTGAAAGATCTATTTTTAAGCCCGGTCCCATTGTAGTTGAGAGCGCTGCCGACTGTAGAAACTGTCCCTTTGCCGCAGCCGGCCTTGCTCGAGCAATTGCTGTCACAAGGAAACGCAGATTCTCCACGAGCTTCTCTTTATTAAAAGAGAGCTTCCCGGCAATGGCATGGATCACCCCGTGCTTATCCGTTTTAAATTCAATCTTACCCCCCTTGAGATCTTTCACTGCTTTAGCCACCTCTGCGGTCACAGTTCCAGCTTTTGGGGTAGGCATTAACCCTCGAGGTCCGAGAATTTTGCCGAGTTTTCCCACTTCCCTCATCATATCGGGCGTAGAGACGACCGCATCAAACTGCGTCCATCCCTCTTTCACTTTTTCCAGAAGATCTTCCGCACCGGCAAAATCAGCTCCGGCATCCAGAGCCTGCTGAATCTTCTCACCTCTTGCGAAAACAAGGATAATGAGACTCTTACCGGTTCCATGAGGCAGCGCCACTGTGCCACGGACCCCTTGGTCCGGTTTGCGCAGATCTACCCCTGTTTGGATAGCCATCTCGACGGTCTGATCAAATTTAACAGGGGGACACTCTTTGAGAAGATCCACCGCTTCCTCCGCAGAATAGACCTCTCCGCGCCGCACCTTTTGGTCAATCGCTTTCATTCTTTTACTGAGCTTCATATTTCTTGCCTCACACTATGTCCACACCCATGGATCGCGCGGTGCCCTCAACCATAGCCATGCTAGCTTCAAGAGAGTGGGCCCGCATATCCGGAGCTTTTATCTGTGCAATTTTTTTTACCTGATCCTTGGTTAACTTTCCCACTTTGTCCCGATTGGGCACGCCCGACCCAGACTCCAAGCCGATCTCTTTCAAAATAAGCTTGGCAACAGGAGGTTTTAACGTAATGAATGAGAAAGTCTTATCTGCATAAACCGAGATAACGACCGGAAGAATATCCCCTGCCATATCTTGTGTCTTGGCATTAAACTCCTTGCAAAAACCCATGATATTAATTCCAGCGCCTCCTAAAGCAGGGCCAATAGGAGGAGCAGGGTTTGCCTTGCCGGCGCTAATCTGCAACTTGATTGTTTTAATCACTTTTTGCTTTGCCATTAATCCTTCACTCCATAAGCACTTGTTCAACTTGCCAAAACTCCAGATCGTCCACGCGCGTTTCCCTTCCAAAGATAGAGACCATGGCGCTTAACCGCCCTTTATCAGGGAAGACTTCGATCACATTTCCAATAAAGTTGACAAAGACACCATCAATAATCTTGACACGATCGCCGACTGCCAGTCTGTGTTTTTGCACAACCTCTTTCTTTTTTTCCTCCAGATCAGCAAGAACCTTTTCCACCTCATTGTCTGTGAGAGGAATTGCCTTTTCGCCTCCTAAAAACCCTAAAACTCCCCCTGTATTTCTCACATACATCCAGGCGTCATCCGTAAGATTCATCTTCACAAAAATATATCCGGGCCACATCCTCTTTTCCGTAATGCGCTGCTCGCCCTTTTTCACTTCTGAGACATTTTCGGTTGGCACGAGCACTTCACTGATCAGATCGTTCATTCCTTGAGATTCCCGATTATCCTCAAGAGCTTTTTTAACTTTTTTTTCCTGGCTGGAAACAACCTGGACAACATACCACTTCTGCATCGACACCCTAAATAATTTACCCGAATAATCCTTTAACAATCATCACAAGGCCATCCAAAGCGCCTTTAATGATCACATCCGTTATATAGATACCCAGTCCAAAGATAAACGTACTTGCAATCACCACCTTCGTGCAAAGCTTCAGCTCATCTGCAGGCGGCCATGAGATCTTTTTGAGCTCGTCCTTGAACTCGCTAAAAGCACTCCTTGCCGCTGCTCCCTTGCTCATTCCATGAGAGCCTTGCCTTTCGGATGGATTTCTATTCAACCCTGCTTTCAAAATAACGTTCACCCAAAATCTATTTATCTAAACGAGTGCGGAGGGATTCGAACCCCCGACCTACGACTTTGGAGATCGATGCTCTACCAGCTGAGCTACGCACCCAACGCACCACAAAATATGAAGCGAACCAAAAATGAGTTCGCTTCACAGATCTTCTCGCGCGGACTTAAGCAAGAATTTTCGTAATCGTTCCCGCTCCGATCGTTCTTCCCCCCTCGCGAATGGCAAAGCGCATCCCCTCTTCCATTGCAATGGGAGTGATCAGCTCGGCTGTTAACTCCACATTGTCTCCAGGCATGATCATCTCTGTTCCCTCAGGAAGCGTCACACTTCCCGTCACATCTGTCGTGCGGAAATAAAATTGGGGACGATATCCTGTAAAGAAAGCTTTATGCCGTCCGCCTTCATCCTTAGTCAAAATGTAGACCGTTCCCTTGAACTTTGTATGAGGAGTGCAGGTTCCGGGAGCCGCCAGTACCATTCCCCGCTCGATATCCTCTTTTTCCACTCCGCGCAAAAGGATACCCACGTTTTCACCGGCCCTCGCTTCATCCAATACTTTATTAAACATCTCCAATCCGGTAGCAACGCTTTTTCGAAGAGGTTTAATTCCGACAATTTCCAGATTATCATTGACTTTTACAACTCCCCTCTCTACGCGGCCCGTGGCAACCGTTCCCCGTCCAGAGATCGAAAAGACATCTTCTACCGGCATCAAGAAAGGCTTTTCCACTTCACGCACAGGAGTGGGAATCTTTTCATCAACAATTTCCATCAGCTTTTCGATTTGTTTGACGGCCTCGGCATCCCCTTCTAAAGCCTTAAGGGCGGATCCGCGGATAATGGGCACATCCTTGTATCCCTTCGCTTCCAAAAGCTCATGCAATTCCACTTCAACTAGCTCAATCAACTCCTCATCGCCTTTACCGATCTGATCGACCTTATTGAGAAAGACAACGACCGCGGGAACACCCACTTGACGCGCCAGCAAAATGTGCTCTTTCGTTTGCGGCATGGCGCCGTCAGTTGCAGCGACAACAAGAATGGCTCCATCCATCTGAGCGGCGCCGGTGATCATATTCTTTACATAGTCGGCGTGGCCGGGGCAGTCGACGTGCGCATAGTGTCGCTTAGGCGTTTCATATTCAACGTGCGAAGAATTAATCGTGATGCCGCGAGCCTTCTCTTCGGGAGTATTGTCAATAGAAGCATAATCTCGATATTTGGCAGTCCCTTTCTCTGCAAGAATCTTGGTAATTGCTGCAGTCAGAGAGGTCTTTCCGTGATCCACGTGCCCGATCGTTCCGATATTAACGTGAGGTTTCGTCCTCCGAAACTGTTCTTTTGCCATTGGCTTCCTCCAATTTATCTCTTGTTTAACTTGATCCTTTGCCCAGAATAGGAATTGAACCTACGACCACTTGCTTACCATGCAAGTGCTCTACCACTGAGCTATCTGGGCCCGTTTCCATGTGGCAAACTTTAGCCAATGGCCAAAGTCAAAAATACTCGAAAGCTTCAAATCTTAATCTTACCTGTAAATAAAATCAAGAACTTTGCAGCAAGCGCTCACCAAACTTTTCCTACTTCTGGCGATAAACAATTCGAGCTTTGGAGAGGTCGTATGGCGACATTTCCACTGAGACCCTATCTCCGACAAGCACGCGAATATTCCGCATGCGCATCTTTCCGCTGAGATGAGCAAAAACCTCCATCCCGTTTTCAAGCAGAACTTTAAAGGTCATATTAGGAAGAACCTCTTCAACACTCCCCTCCAATTTAATCGTATCCTCTTTCGGCATACCTTATGGGTGTAAGCAATCCCCTTCAAGCACCCTTGCAAAGCAAAAAAATCTTTTCCCATCAAAATGCTATGAAAAAAGAGCTATGCCGCTCGCAAAAAGGAGAGATAAAAAAATGAAACCATAATGGAAGGTTTCTGTCAAATGGAGATTTGGACGCTTGCTTCTTCCGCCCTCAGGCTTTATAATTTTTCTCTCAAGAGATGTGCGTCATGGAACCTTTTCTAAGCTGCCTTCAAAAGCAAGAAGAACTGAAAACTCTCTTTGCTCTCTCAACTTCAACCGATCTCACCTATCAAAAAATGATTGAGCTTGGGAGAAGACTCCCGCCTTACCCGGAAGAGCTCAAACAAGAAGAAAAGATTGTCCTCGGCTGTCAAAGCATCCTCTACCTGCACTCCTCTCTGCATGAGGACGTCATCCTCTTTTTGGCCCATAGCGAATCGCTGATCTCAGCAGGCCTGGCCTATCTGCTTCTCTACGTCTACAACAAAGAGGCGCCGCTCGCCGTCCTGAAATGCCCGCCCCGATTCTTAGACGATCTCGGCATTCCCAACGCCCTTTCCCCTAGTCGGTCCAATGGCCTCTTTGCGCTCTTTCTCCGAATGAAACAGGAGGCCTTAAAATATTTAGTCTATAAAGACAATAATTAGCCTTATTGTTGATGAAGAAAAAAGACCATTACATTATATTGTTGTTTCAAATCTAACCAAAATAAGGAAATAATCATTATGTCTTCAGCTCCTCTGGTAAGACAGCTCTCCGTAAATAACCTTTTGGAGAATCCATACTCCTTCTCTCCTTCATCCTCCGGCCCTCGATACAATGAAATCGTCCTCCTCCAACCCAACGTCTCTTTTTGCAAGATAAAAGAGCGGCTTTACATAGTGGCAGCCATTGCAAGCGGTATTGCCTACATCGCGCTCGCCGCGTCTGCTTTTATCCTGGCCTTTCTTTATGCAGCCCCTCTCATCCCCGCTGTCATGATGCTATTTACTATCATGTTTCCTCAAGGTATACGCGCCTGTAGCCATTTTAATAATCTGGCAAAAGAGCAACAAAAGAAAGGCGAGGAAGACTCCTTTGTAGAACGTCGGCTGAACGAGTGGAAAGAACTCACTTTTTCCCAAGTGTTCGAGGACATCGAGCCTCCCTTTACAAATAGGTTTATTGGAGATGAGACTTCCTCTGATTGCCTCAAACCGCTTCTTGCCCGATATCTCTATGCCCTGCGCGAAGAAGAGCTTAGCGGCAAAAAGCTCACGGCCCTTACAAACGGGCTCTCAGATGCAAAGAACGATCTTTCGAGCATTGAAGATAAGATTTTCCAAGAGAGCACCCATGGAAAGCGTCCAGATCCTGAAGAGATCTCCCGTATTGAAGAAGATCTAAAAGACTGCAGGAGCTTTTACAGCAAGCTGGAAACAGAGAAGCAAAAACACCTCTTATTTCATACTGAAAACCGATTAAAGGCAGCCCGCGCTCTCCTCTACCTAAACCGCCCCTCCTACTCTTTTCCCTACAACCAAGCTTGGCACGCTTCCTCTATGTTTTCGGATCGCCCTTTCCTGCTCCCCTACTCTTATCTTCCTTCATATGAAGAAATGCTGGAAGAAATGTCAATCCCGGATCTCGCAGATCTTCTTGACGATCAAATGGCTGCGACATTGACTACAAAAACAGACTCTGATGCAATCTAATGATAAAGCGCCTGCATCAGGGCGGAGGCGGATACCACGCGCAGCATCTGGTGCGGCTCTTCGAGTTTGTCAACAAAAAAGGGAATGGAGATAGGATCTCCCAGATGCCCTAAAGCCTCGAGGACTTGAATTTTTCCCATGCGATCCAGACGCGGATACATCTCTTGAAGGACAAAGATCGCTTTTGACTCTTTTCCAAAGAGGGCGAGATTGAGCGCAGCTTGCAAGCGGACCTTTTCATCAACGGCTCCAAGAAGCTCTGTGACGAGCTCCAGGGCCTCCTCATCTCCTTTTTCGAGAAGAAGAAGAGAGGCGGCCCCTACTACCTCGCATCTGTGGTGTTTCAAAAATTCTTTCATGCCCTCAAGCGCCTGAGGAAAGTGAAGCAGATGCAAAACAGAGAGAAGTTCCAGCCGGATCAGCTGATCGATTAAAGAGGGATAATTTGCCAGTTCCTCCGTGTGGCCCAGCGTACTTGGAGAAAGAAAGCGAAAAAGAGGGTTTAGGCTCTCATTCCACATCCACAAGCATGTTGATTCTTGAGACAAGATAGAAAAGAGGCGCTCTTCGGCAACCTTGACATGCTCCCGCTGTCCGATAAGCCCAAAAGCCAACGTTGCCTGAAGATAAGGATCATGGATGCTCTCATCGGAGTCAAGCGCCTCAAAGGCAAGCGGAACTCCCCGTTTCCCCAGCGCCGCGACGGCTCCGGCCGCTAAACGAGAAAAGGCAGGATGCGCATGGTGCAACCATTCCCTTAAGCGCTGCAGTCCTTTCTCTTCTCCCAAGAGCGCAGCTGCCCATGCCGCGGTGATCGCCACTTCGGAAGCGGGGTCATTAAGAGCGCTCTCGATCTTTTCCAAAATTCCCGGAAGGCGGAGCAGCCCCAGGCAATTGAGCGCACCGATCCGGACAGAAGAAGAGGGGTCATTCAAGAGCGGAAGGATCTTTCCAGCCTCTTCTTTCAATTCGAAATAGGAGATGATTTCACAGGCAAGCTCCCGAAGCCCCGACTGAGGGCTCGCAATCAGCGCTCTTATCTCCTCTTCATCCGCCGTATCGAGCATCCCTACAAGAGAGGTAATAGCCGCCTGTTTCTCCTCTTCTGTTCTCCTTCCGTCCCCCGCAATCGCCTTCAACTTCTCTCTTGCGCTCAAAATCTGCAACTCTCCCATCGCTCGAATCACCTCCAGACGGACATACCACTCCCCCTCTTCGTCAAGAAGCCGGAGAAGCTCTTCTTGGAGAAGAGCATCTCTCATCGAGATGGAGAGGCGAACTGCAAGCGCGCGCACTGTCGCATTCGAATCGCGCAGCCCCCTTAAGAGCAAGGGAATGGCGCGTGCATCCCGCGTAAAGGCAGCTCCCATCAAGGCATAGAATTGAATCATCCATTGCGAGGAGTTTTCCGCTCTTCTGAGCACTCCCCAGGCTAGCTCTTCCAAAAGAGCGTGCTTCGTCTCTTCCTCTTTAAAATTTCCGGAAAACTCTCTCCATGCCCGAAGCGCCGCAACTTCTTCTCCCTTGGCGCACAGGCTTGTAATCCAGAGACGTTGAATCTCCATCGATGTAGGGAAGTCATGAATTGCCAACAGAGCCAACTCGCTAGCCGTGGAGGGGTCATGAATGAACAGATGGGAATAGATCCGTTTGGCAAGAGCCGCCGGCTCCTCTTGTCCTAACAGGCCATCATCCGATGAAGAACCGTCCAGGGAAACGAAAAAGAAAAAGAAAAGAACCAACCTTTTCATCCCAATCCATGGGTAAGCCTCCTTCCCCCAATCAGGTGAAAATGGAGGTGGAAGACAGATTGCCCTGCCAAAGGGCCGTTGTTTGTCAAGAGGCGATAACCTTTCTGTAGGTTGTAATCCTTTGCAAGCTTTTGAGCAACTCTGGCCACGTCCTGCAAAAGGGAAAGATCCTCCTCATTCATCGACTGCAGGTCGGGGATCTCCTTTTTTGGCATGATGAGGAAGTGAACGGGAGCCACCGGATGGATATCTTTAATGACAAGGATCGTCTCATCTTCATATACCTTATCGCAAGGAATCTCCCCTTTGATGATCTTTCCAAACACTGTCTCTGTCATGATCGCCTCTTTAAAACTATCTCTAAGGCCTTTAAAGCATCTTCTTTCGTCTCCCAGACGGAGGTAAACCTTCCCTTGTGACAAAAGATCGCCCCGGGAATTCCCGACGCCCTTCGAAGCTCCTTATCGTGAAGCCCCGCCCACTCTTCGGGCAAGAAAGAGCGCACCTCCATCCTCCGAAGCAGTGTCGGAGGAAGGGCGCGGAGCTTCCAGTGGCCGCCGACGGGCATTACAAGAAAAAGAGCCGAATGGCGCTCTCCCCCGAGAGCAAAAAAATTCTCTAGCCAGGGAAGCGCCTCATCCAACAAAAGATACTCTCTTCCCGTTTCCATGGCTTTTTGCATCTTTTCTCTCGCTCTAAAAATGGCTCTGTAGCGCTCTTTAAGTCTCTGCAAATGGCCGCGCGCAAACTCCAAAGCCGAAAAGAAGGCTCTCGCTTGTTCCTGAGGAGGAGGATCATATTCAGGAGGGAGAAAGTTGGAAATGACGTGAGAAAAGGTACAGAGCCCGTCGATCTGGGGACTCAGACCTGTGTCGTGGGCGTCGACGCCAAGAATCAAGGCATGATTAAAAAAATCATAGAGCCCCTGATCCGCCACTCCTTCCTCTTTCAAATAGAGCCAAATCATTCCGGCGCTGCTCAAGAGTCCGGAATACTCGGCTTGATGATGATCGAACCGCTTGGTTTGTTTATCATAAACACCCCCGACATCGCACACATATTCACATTGCTCAAGCCTCTCTTCGTCGCGCGTCCGAACAATCTTGTCCATATCAATCAAATTAAAGAGAAGAAGTAGAGCACACGCCACCACTTCATCCGCATGAAAAGAGCCGTCATGCGTCCCCAAGCTGCGAGCAATTTTATCCATAAGCACAAAATCTTATCACGCCATAATTTATCGTTAAAGCGCAACCTATTCTGGTTTTATTTTTTTTCCCTTTCATATATCTTAAAAAACTCGAGTTAAACCTATGGAACAGCTGTTCTATTCTGAATTTCACGATCTCATCACTCCTGACGGCGCCATCTCTTCTGTTAAAAAAAAAGAAGACGGCTCTGTGGAGGCTGTTGTCACCATTGCGAACATCTCCCCTTGCTTTCGCGGCTTTTTCATCGATCCCTCCTTTGTCTTTTTTAATTTTAAAAGCACGCTTGCCCAGCTCGGCCTAAATGGCATAGGAGAGGCCTACCATCTCGACAAAAAGAACCTCTCTGCCGAAATCCTCGTCCACATTTACGGAGTGGGTCCCATTGCAAGTAAAATGATCCCTCTTCTCACAGAGGGCGCCTACATCGGAAAACTTTTTGCCGCTGAAGAGAGGAGAAGGGTGAGAGACCCCGACTATCTGTCAAGATTTTTTGGTCGATCCGACCGGCATGGCCGCCCGCTTCTCTCATTAGGAGGATTTCAGGGCAGCTCTGATCTCATCTTGGAAAAAGTTGAGGGCCGCACCATTGCCTATCTCTCGTTGAGAGAGGGGGTCCTTTGTTACGACGAGGCCATCTTCGGCCTTCTCCCCACTCTTGCCAAAGCGCTAAAAAAACCTCACATCAACCTGCGTCCTCTCTTAAGACTCCTCCATGTGTTAAAGAACGGCCAAAGCCGCATCATTTTGAACAAAGACTTCCTCCTCGTTCGCACGCTCCCCCTCCACATCCGCACGGTCTTTGGAAAAGTGGTCGATGAACTCCTCCCGCAAGGCTACCACCACACCTCTGCTTGCATTCTCGATCCCAATACGTACGAGTCCGGAGACATCTACGAACTCTATGGATCCTCCGGAAAAGAGCTGAGCGACATCCCCCTGGAATTCTATACTTTGGAACCCTATCGGGAGCACGTCTTCTTCTCCGATCGCGACCAGCTGCAAGAATGTCTAGAGACCCCCTCTCCCCTATTTAATGCCTTTGAGACCCCCAATAAACCTACGCCCCATCCTTGCGCAACCTTCATTGTGAAAGGAGAACAACTCTTAAACCTCACCGAAAAAGAGTGGATCTTCAGAGACCCTAAAACCCACGAATTCCCCGGTCTTATCCACCCTGGAAGGCAGGCTCTCATGGCCGAGCGCTATATCCAACAGCAGCCCTCCTATCCGTTTTTCAAAGCCATTGAAGAGGACCGGATCACCAGTCAAGGAATTCTCTTAACCCGTTACTTCCCCTCTCCTCTTATGAAAAAGATGCTTTTGAGCGATGCCGTTCAAAGCTGTTTGAAAGGGATCTATTTTCAGATCCCCTCCTATTCACACGGCGATTTCTTCTCTCATGAGGACCGCTCCCTTCTTCTTGATCTTGCCAAATTTGCCATTCCCGTTTTTTGGGTCGATAAAAGAACGGAAAAAGTTCTTCAATATGTTCCCAAACCCGGCAAAGATGTTGGAATGTTCGTCCCTCTCTTTCAGATTGAGAACTTTTTGAAAGCCACCGCTTTTGGAGTCTACGGCTCCAACCTGCTCAAAATAAACTGTGAAGAAGAGCTCACCGCGCTCATGAAAGGAATCCTGAAGATGCGCGAGATTCTCTCGCATCCCCTGCTAAACAAAGAGACGCCCATTACCTTAGTAACAGGCGGCGGCCCGGGAGTAATGGAACTCGGCAACCGCATCGCCAAGTCTTTAAACATCCTCTCCTGCGCCAACATCGCCGATTTTCGCCCTAAACCCAAAGGATTCGTTACGGAACAGACCCAAAACCCCTTCATTGACGCCAAGATGACCTACCGCATCGACCGTCTCATTGAACGGCAGGGAGAGTTCAATCTCGATTTTCCCATCTTTGTCATGGGAGGCATCGGCACCGATTTTGAATTTTCACTTGAAGAGGTGCGCCGCAAAACGGGCTCGTCGCAAAACACCCCCGTGCTTCTTTTCGGCAGTCCCGACTACTGGAGAAATAAGATTACATCCCGTTTCCAATGCAACTTAAAAAACAAAACGATTGCGGGCTCCGAATGGGTCAGCAACTGCTTCTATTGCGTGGAAAACGCAGCAGCCGCGCTTAAGGTCTACGAACACTTCTTTGAAGGAAGACTGCCCATCGGCCCCCAGGGGCCCGTTTACCAAGACGGCTTTGCCGTCGTCACTTAGCTTTGCTTTCCAAAGAGACAATCACACGATCTATTTCTCCGAGAAGATCATCCAGTTGCGGCATCTCTTCCTCACTTTCTCTTAGTAATCTCCAAACGACGTGTTCCAGCGTATCCCTATCCGGCTCTTGAAATAAAACCAACCACTTCGCCAATTGATGTAATGAACCAGAACTCATCTTGCGTGCTCTTTCAAAATAACAGGAAATCTGGGCAAATAGACCTTCATTAGAAACCTTAGCGGCCATTTTACCGATCGTCAAACCAAGAGCCCAGAGATCATTGGTTCTATTATCTTCGCAGTGATAGGGATAAAGATAAGCTTTTGTACCTTTCTTCTTGATGGCTTTAGAATGGATCGCACCTCCAAAATCACCAATTTGCGGATCCCCCTTCTTAGTAAGAAAAATATTACCAGGCTTTATGTCGCAATGACTCATAAAATCATCTTGCATGTGAGTACGATGAATGTCCTTCACCCCCTGAGTCACTCTTTTTGCGAACCGAGCTACCTCCAAAAACGATAGCGGCGTCCATTGATTGGCATCTGAGGAATAGAGAGGTTGGATAGACCAAATTCTTTCTTCATTATTCTTTTTATAATGATTTCCCCATGCACTAATTCCAACAATACTTTCATTTAGATCATTTTGCTTAGCCATTCTTTGATGTTTTAATTCAATTAATGCCGAGCCATTATCAAGACTTTTTTTATCCTTCTGAGCATAGCCGGAGCGGATTGCTACCCAACTCTTTGTCATCAGATTGTATCCTAATTTGACACGATTATACGATCCTTGTCCAATCTTACCTTCATAATTGAGATTAAATGAGCGATTAAAGTGAACAATGATGGACCGAATGCGCCGTTTCTCGTCCTTGATTTCACGGATCACTGTAATCGTCCGCGGGAGATCTGGCTGAGATTTTTTACGTTGGATGCGTTTGTACTCTCTATTCTCTTCCATCTGTTGCCAGCCCACTTCTTCCGTTTCCCATTGCAACAGCTTGGAATCAATATAGTTTCTTAGCTTCTCCGCATCTTTTTTTGAAAACCTCTTTCTAAGATCGAAGCTTGTTTTTGATGGGACAGCTTGGATGCTCTGATAAAACTCATCGGATGTCGGGAGTTGTAAAGAGACAGGGCGATCTTTAAATAAAACAGCCGCAACCCGTTCCGCAACAGCATTTATTTTAGAAAACAGAGCAAAATTTGTTTTAACGCCAAACTCCTTTTCCACTTGCTTACGAGAGATAAGAACATAGCGACCATTCCCCTCTCCTGCAACATGCACCCTTACCTGAACATAAAAGAGACGGCGAAAGTCCCATCCTTTAAGCCCCTCGAAAGCTTTTTTTTCCGTCAGATCTTTGAATGATAGCACTCTTCCGGATGAAAGCTGATATTGGGAGACCCCCTCCTTTCCGGAAGAACTCTCAACTCGGGATACTGGAATGAAAGAGATCGAAGAAGTCATAAAATATTTTTGTTAATCTATTTAAATTATAACAAAAAAAATAATAAAAAATAATAATAAAAAAAATAATAATAAGAGAGAAAACTATACACAAGTTGATTCAAGAATCGGTTTTTGGCCAGCGCGAAAGCTCCCGCGGTTGGCCTATCGTAAGTGGGTCAATATTAAAGACTAATATGGACCAACTTACGATAGACCAACCACAGGGCTTTGGCGCGACCCAAAACCGATTCTTGAGTCAACTAGTGTCTATACAACAATTTCAAAAATTAATTTTAGGCTTGGTTAAAGTCTCTCCGGAGTTTACAGGATTGAAGAGGGAAACTGACGCGATCTTTTGGCCTACAATCGCTTGCAATTTCTCTCGCTTAGCCAGTTGTGAGATTTAACTCTAACCAGTTGAAATAGAAAAGATTAGAACCCCCAAGAAAGGCCGACTTCACCAAATTCCGTCCGCTTGAAAAAGAATTGCCCTTCCGAAGAGAACCCCTTATGCCAATCGACATAGGCTCGCATCTTGCGGCCAATTCCCTGGAGCTTGCTCCATTCATAGCCCAATTTGATCGTCGTATCGAGGCCCCAATGCCTAGCCTGCCAATTCTCAAAATGAGCCGCAAGAAAAGGAGTCCCATAAAGCCTGTGGTAGTCCAGAGCGCGCCCCAACACTCTGACCTCAAACCCATACTCGACATAGAGAGGTTTTAGCCGAAAAGTCTTATCGCTATGAAACACAACTCCAGGACCCAAATAGAATCGCACATGGCGATTTGCCTGATAGGAGCCGAAGAAATCAATTGCTTCGTAACTTGGATTCTTTCTTTTAGAGATGTAGTTTGGATGGTTGATCAAAAATTCATCTCCCAGGTGACTGGATATGTGGTAGATGCGCAAACGAAAGGCCCACCGATCAAAGGCATAGGTTAAGGGAATGCCCAGGTAATAGTCCGTATTGACAAGCTCACTCATCTCATCATTGTGATCGACGTGGTGAAAATTGAAGACTGCCCAAACGCCCGCCGCAATCCCAATCTGAAGATCTCCATGCCATTTAAAGACATCGCGCCATCGGAAGATGGGAAAATCGTCTCCCAAAGCCACTGCTGCCACATGCTCTCCGATCACCCGATCTCCAAAACGATAGGCCGCGGAATAGGTCGGCTCTCTTGGAGCGGCGACAAGCGGCGGAAACAAGACCGTAGACTGAGGAAACCACACTCCTTTCACTTGAGACTTTGTAATGTATTGCTCCCGCTCTTCGATCTCTTCAGAGGAAAGCCGATCGACCACTTCGACACCCTTTACCCCTGGGATGTCCCGCACGAAGGCGATGATACTATTGGAAAGAAGATCGTTTTTGGGAAGATGGGCCAAAAAAACCTTGTGATCCCTTACGGCGACCCGCACCCGATGTTCATAGTAGTGGATATCGATGAGAGCCTGAATATAGCCCTCCATAAAGGCATCCGTCGCCTCATCGCAATGATCTGCCGGAAGAGCATTCTTTCGGGCAAATTCATTGGAGGCGACCTCTTTTCTCTCCCAATCCAGCTCCTCTTCTGAGGAATAGAGAGCCCCGCCCGCCAGAAAGAGAGTCAACAGAAGCAAGCGACCGTTTTGCATGAAAATACAACCCCTCTAAAGTCCGTATACCCAAGAATTCTTTTATCGACAATCCTCTCCTCCACTTAACTTGCTCACTAATCGATTTTTGAGATATAGTTCATACGCGAGCTTAAGGGGGCAATAGCTCAGTTGGTCAGAGCAGCGGACTCATAACCCGCCGGTCGCTGGTTCAAGTCCAGCTTGCCCCACTTTCTTAAGTCCCTATACTCTAACAACCTAGAGACGCCGACTAAAGAAGGTAACGAGGAGAAAAGAGTGTTTTTAAGCTCTGCGGTGCACAAACGGTGCACTGAAAAACAATCTTAACCAGCAGGCGCACCATCCAACCCAGGGGGATAACAACAAATAACCAAGGGTTGACGCATGGCATCAATTTTCAAGAGAAAACACAAAGACGGAAAACAATTCAGCTGGCGAGCCGTCATTCGCATAAAAGGGTACCCCACCGTTTGCAACACCTTCGAGCGTAAGCAAGAAGCCGAAGACTGGGCCAAGGAAACCGAGCGTCGCATCAAACTCGGCCAGTTCAACTTTGAGCAGCACAACTCAACCCATACCTACAACGACATTATCGATCGCTTTATCCAAGATCCCGAGTTTGACACCAAAAAAACGCAATTGACTGACTGTTAGTAGCTTGAAAAAACATTTTTAGTTTGTGCCACTACATTTTATTGAGGAGGCTTCAGACATTTACTCGATCTGAAGAAGTTTTGGCGGGATCGCCATTCCGAGCGCCTTGAACATTTTGGCTGAGTTGCCATGGATATCGGTGCGTACCCATGCAGTTTTGTCTTGCAGTTTCACAGGGACTGCTCGTACCTCTTTCAACTCATGCATCACGGATGCGACTGTCAGAGCTCGGGAATCGATAGTTCCGTTCTGGACCGAAGCACTCTCATATTCGAAATGTCCCTGACGAAGTAGTTTTGTCATCTGCGCTTCGCAAAAATAGGAGAGGAAGCAAAGAGTCAAATGACCAATAATGCGTTCGTCGGTCCAGTGAAAAATAGGGCGAGTTTGTAAGGTTCCCTTTAGTTCCCCAAAGGCATCTTCTATAATCCAAAGATGTTTGTAGGCAGTCACAATTTCCTGCGCTGACATTGTATCTTTGGGTACGTTAGTGATGACCCCAAAAAAACCCTCGTGAAGAGCTTCCTTCTCAATGGCTTTTTTATTGAGACTTGGGTTTCCCTCTTTTAAACCAGTGATGTATTTTTTGTAGTTGGTGTTTGAAACAAATGTCTCTCCATTAACTCGAGACTTTTTAAGTTTTTTCTCAATCTTCTCTATGATCTCGTCCCGCACCTTGCGATCTCGCTCTGCACGAATTTTAGACCACGTGATCACACAACGGTCTTCCCCATGCGTTGTTTCGTATATCTCCAATTGGTCATTCAGGAGTGTAAAACGGCTGCGGTCGTAAAACTCATCATGACGATTTTTAAAGACCCCAAGCTTCATTCCAACAATGAATTCACCCGCTTTCCCATCTGTCCCTCCGCACTTTTTACGTATATGTTTCAGGTTGGTTGCAGAAAACAAACCTCGATCGGCGACAAAAATAAAACGACGCACTCGAAATTTTTCTCGCATACGAGTAACAATGTCGACGAGCGTATGTCCTTCAAAGGTGTTTCCTGGATAAGCCTCAGAAGAACATTCTTGGCATTCCGTGGCTTCCCAGGCAGTACCCTCTCGATGTAGAGGTTGATCAGATCCGCAAGGGTATGTTTGGTTGCAGGATTCGTGAATTCATACCGATCATGCTCGATTGCCGATTCCATATCCCTCTTCCATTTTTTAGCGAGAGTCTTCGATCTAAATGACCTATCAAAGCACTGACCGCCCTTCATCCGAATACGCACTCGATAGGTTTGGCAATGCCTATGAGTCCTCACGATAATTCCTCTGAGATCATTTCCCGCCTTTTCCAAGCTTTCCTTCTGTTCCATATTTGCTCCTATTGTTATAGCACGAATTTAGCACGAATTTAGTGTCAATTTAGTTGTAAACGATCGAATTCTATTGCAAACTGTTGGCCCGAAAAATGGCGTCAGTGAGAAAATTCATTTAATTGGCATTCGAGGATCTATGAAAAAGGTTAAAATTTATTGTGATTCTGGCGCAGATATCTCAAAAATTAGAAGCATAGAACATTGTGAACTGTATCAGTTTCCTTACGATTCTCCTCATAGACCGAAAAAGCCACTTTTACTCGCTAAACCTTCAGCAGCGCAATGAAGAGATTGTCATGCTGCTTGGATGGAATTTTCAGAGATAACCTGGGCAGATTTTTGTGGAAGTAACCTTCATTCACAAATGGAAGCAATTATAGGCTCTGAAAATCGAAGAGATGTTTTGCATTTTGATTCTGCCTATAAAACGGCCTGCAAACTTTTTCTCACTTCGGACAAAGGGGATATTTGGTCCAAAAGAGATGCGCTAGAATCTCTTAGGGGTATCAAAATCTTCCACACTCCATTCGAGATTGAAAAAGTTGTAGAGCATCTTTCTATGCTTGTTGCTTCTATTTACAGAGGATCGGCCCGATCAAGCAAGGCCACAATCGTCTTCTCAGACACAGGCTTGTAATCCCAAACTTCGACAGAAAGATTAAGTTGGCGATCAACAAGCTTATTGGGGCGTTTTTCATGTACATGACCATGGAGTTGAAAATGAGGCGGAGCCGGCTGACTGGGGATATGAACTAGTTCAACTTGGTGTCGACCGATCTTGATGAAAGCCGACTCTAGAACAAGCGAAAATCCAATCTTATGCATTTTAGCAGGGGTGCCATCATGATTGCCCCGAATGCCAGTCTTATTCCCATGAAGACGCACGCAAAGATCGGCAAGAAAGTCTGTCGTGCCAAGGCCAAAATCACCTAGAAAGAAAACGGTATCCTCAGGCGCTATAAGCGCATTCCAATTCTCAATAAGTCTCTCATCCATCTCGTTTACAGATTGAAAAGGGCGTCCAGTGTAACGGATGATATTGGGTATCCGTCTAATCTAGCCATGTTGATGAGTTAAAGTGGTTATGGGCTGATTTTTTGAGATCCGCTCCGGGCGAGAAGCCATTGATCCGGTAAGA
>Ga0156232_115_pt1 | contig 48565 bp, 39 predicted proteins | sample RifCSPlowO2_12_FD_107879 | JGI IMG/M metagenome (GOLD analysis project Ga0156232, IMG submission 107879) | Chlamydiae bacterium RIFCSPLOWO2_12_FULL_49_12
TATCAAAGATGTGCATCGCCAAGTCAGGATCGATGCCCTTGTGGACAGCACCCTCGCGAAACTTTACCCGCTGCCGCGCCATCTCCTCTTTATCCTTTTTCCCCATGGCCTTGCGTAAGACATCCCCTTCGCCCAAAGAGTAATTGGCTAATCTTGAGGCAATTTCCATCACCTGTTCCTGATAGACCATGATCCCATAGGTCTCGGAGAGGATATCCTTAACAAGAGGGTGATCGATCTCGATCGGCTCCCTCCCATGTTTGCGATTGATAAAGGAAGGGATCATCTCCATGGGCCCCGGCCGATACAAGGCGCCGACTGCAATAATCTCTTCGAACCGGTCAACATGCAGCTGTTTGACAAGCTCTTGCATCCCCGCTGATTCTATCTGAAAGATCCCCTGCGTCGTTCCCTGATTCAGAAGAGCAAACGTTTGCGGATCGTCCAGGGGAAGATTGACCCAGTCAACCTCAACGCCCCTTCCTGTCCTGATCGCATCCACTGTGCTCTGGATAGAGGTAAGCGTCTTCAATCCCAGGAAATCGATCTTGAGCATCCCGACGGCATCGAGCGGCTTCATGGCATACTGGGTGACGACAAGTTCTGAGTCCTTTGCGAGGCAGACGGGAATTCTCTCGGTAATCGGATCCCCGGAGACAATCACTCCGGCAGCGTGGACCCCTGTGTTGCGCACAGATCCTTCCAAGGTGCGTGCAAGATCCACCCATCTCTTGATCTCAGGATCCGCCTCATACTGGGAACTCAACTCGGGGTCGATCTCCAGAGCCCTTTTGAGCGTCATCGTCGGGTCTTCGGGAACAAGCTTGGAGAGCGCGTTCACTTTCGCAAGGGGAATGCTCAAGACGCGCCCGACATCCTTAAGCGCCATCTTGGCTTTCATCGTCCCAAAGGTGATGATCTGCGCAACCTTCTCCTTGCCGTACTTTCTCACCATGTACTCGATCACTTTGGAGCGGCCCTCCATGCAGATGTCGACATCAATATCGGGGTAGGAGATCCTCTCGGGATTGATGAAGCGCTCAAAGAAGAGATTAAATCTCAAAGGATCAATGTTGGTCACTCCGATCAAGTAAAGGATAATAGAGCCTGCGCCCGACCCCCTTCCAGGCCCGACGGGAATCCCTTCTTTTTTTGCCCAATCGATAAAGTCATAAACGATGAGCAGATAGTCGCACATCTCTTTGGAGATGATGATCTCGAGCTCTCTTTCCAGCCGCTCTTTGACCGCCTCCAGAGGATCTTGACCAAGACACTTCTCCCGAATCTTCGCAAGGCTACCCTGGGGATAGCGCCTTTCGATCCCTTCATAAGAGAGTCTTCTTAACGTCTTTGCAGCCTCCTTGACGCGCTCTTTTTCGGTGTACTCTCTTCCCTCTAAATGCGGAGGCACAAAGACCGGATAGTATTTCGCCCGAAAATCGAGCTCTACAGTACACGCCTCTGCAATGCGGACTGTATTTTCCAGAGCCTGAGGAAAATCGGGAAAGAGCGCCTGCATCTCGGCCGCTGACTTGAAGTAAAACTCATGGGTCGCTAAGGCCTTCCTTTTAGGATTGAGGATGCGCTCCTTTAGATTGCCAAAAGAGTCCTTTTCCCAAATTTCCACCGGCTCTCCTGACTGAACATTCATCAAGATTTCATGCGCTCTCCAATCTTGCTGTAAAATGTAAGAGACGGTATTCGTCGCCACGCAAGAGATCGCGCGCTTCAAAGAGATCTCTTTCAAGCGCGACGCCACCTTTTCCTCTTTGTGGACCAGGTCGTGATATTTTTGAAAGAGCCACGCCTCTTTGTCGATCCCCTCTTCCAAAGCTCTTTCGCGTGTCATCCGGTGACATTGCACTTCGAAAAAAAAGTCTTCTTTGAACAGCTCTTGAAACCAGTCGATCTCCCGGATCAGCTCCTCCTCTCTATCCTGAGCGATGAGAGTCGAGAGGAATCCCTTAGTTCCCCCGGACAGGCAGATGAGCCCTTCGCGATGCTTTTTTAGAAGCTCTCGATCGATACGCGGCACATAATAAAACCCTTCCAGGTGGGCAAAGGAGCTCAGCTTACAGAGATTCTGGTAGCCGGAGCGATCCTTTGCCAAAAAGAGCAGCTCATAGCCGCAAGGAGAGCCGACCATCTTTTTCTTTTCATGGCGAGAAGAGGGGGCCATGTACAGTTCGCATCCCAAAAGGGGTTTCACCTTCCGCTTCCGGCAAGCCTTATAAAAATCGATTGCCCCAAAGAGGTTCCCCTGATCGGTAAGCGCCAGGGCAGGCATTTCAAAAGCAGCAGCCGACTCCACAAGACTCCCAATCGATGCAGACGAGTTAAGGATCGAGTACTGAGAATGGACGTGAAGATGCACAAAAGACATAAGCAAGAGAATATAGGATAGGGAAAAAAGGATAAAGCTTTAGCCCGCATTTCTCACACCCTCTCGGGAAACTTGCACACTCTGTCGACCGATCTTGACTCTCTGGTGGGCGAGGCCGTATTACACAACACTGTCCTCGCCCACCAGAGAGCCAATCTCGATCAACGTAAGCGGCAATTTTCCGCGAGATTGTGTGAGAAATACGGGTTAGCTCCCGCAGTCAAAATCGGGAATCTCGAGATCGCCGTCAATATGGATTCTATGTTCTCTGTGCGGGAGCGACCCGGCATTCTTGCGGTGGAAGAGAGCATAGAGCTGCAGCCCTAAGCAGATGGCTCCGGATCCTATAAAGAGAGCAAAAGGCAAAAGCCCTCCCGTCGCAAAAGAGAGCGCAAGAGCACTTCCCGCGGCCAAGCCGGCTAAAAGAATCAGGGATAGGACAGCGAGTATCTTACGATCGGATCGTCCCCCTCTCTCTTCTTTTACAGCATCCATGTAGTCCTTGATGTCATTGAGAACAAGGAAGAGAAGATTGAGCAGGATACTTGCTCCAATCATCAACACGCTGCCCAAGCCCGAGGTGAAAATAATTGCACAGACGCTTAAGGAAAGAGCTGCGATAAAAAGCGAGAACTCTTTGGACTCCACTCTGATTCTATCCTGAAGATCGCCTAAAAGAACGTTGAGAACCCTTTTCTCCATATCCAAGATCTCACCCGCTTGTTCAAGGCGGACATCTTCTAATTTCATCTTTGCCAAGCGAGTCAAAGAGGAGGCAAAGTTCGGATCGGACGCACACTTCTGTTGAATCTTTAAAAACGTCTGTTCTGAAGAAGCTTCAGCTCCCAAAGCCGTCTTGATCTTTTGCACGCCTTCTACAGCGCCTTTGATCTTTTCCAGTTTCCACTTCAGCGTTCGCTCAAAAGAGACGGCAAACTGTTTATCCTTCCGAAACATCTCTTCCAACCCTCGGATGATTTGATCTCCCGACGCCTCTTCTCCGAGCTCACTTCGGAACTTTTTCAGCTGAGCTTTTACGTAGCGCGCTTCGCTCAGTCGGAACAGAGAGCGCAAGAAATAGCCAGACCAGGTAACAATGGACAAAATGGCGACAAATTTACCAAATAGCTCCATCGTATCGAGCAGGGCAGGGCAGAGAACGAGGCAAAGACTCAAAATATGAATCACTCTTTGAGGAAGCGCTAATAGCGCGCGGACAAAGCTGGAGATCCCGATTTGTAAATTTGTCGCCGCCATCCCTTTTCCGGCAATGTCTTCTTTAGGGCTCTCGCTCCCCCCCCGAATTCCTTGAAGAGTGTAATGTATCCCTTTGACAAGAGTGCAAGCGTCTCCAAAGACCCCGAAGCAACGGCTCTCCACTCCTGATGAAGGAGCGGAAAGTCCCGTTTTTTCAAAAAGCCGGGGGACATCCGCTGCAAGAGCGCGCAAATCTCCCGTCAGATTCATGGTCCCAAAGGCAAGGCGGCCCACTAAATCTTTAGGCGGATCCGCTACCTTCGGAGCCGCTCCCTCTACAAGAGGGAAAGGATCCGTCTCCCTTCCGATGACTTCACATCCTGCCATATTCCCTTCTTCTTTTTTTTAGAGTTATCCTGAAGCCGCCGCCTCGGCAAGAGGCCCTTCTTCCTCTTCATCTCTTTCAAAGCCCAGCTTGGGGTTCGTCTTGACTCTCCATAAAGGAGCAAGCAGCGTCATGGCGATGACCCCGCATAGGCCTAAAATGCAAAAAAATCCCCACCAGCCCCACACTTCCGTGATCTTGCCCAGGGGATATCCGGCCGTCGCGGCTCCGAGATAGGCTACCCACCCCACAAAGCCCGTGGCAGTCCCCGCCGCTTTTTTATGGGAGAGCTCAGCTGCCGCCATTCCAATGAGCATCTGCGGTCCAAAGACCGTAAAGCCCAGGGAAAACAAAATCGCGGAATCGAGAAGGAACCAGCCCTGCGGCACCATCCAAAAGGCGCCGAGGGAGAGGATCACTCCGAGAGTAAAGAAAAGATTTACAGGCCCGCGCCTTCCCTGAAACAGCCTATCCGAAATCCAACCTGAGGCAAGACTGCCGAAGATCCCCCCCACCTCAAACCAGCTGATCGTCGCTCCGGCTGCCAGCAGCGAGTACCCCTTCTGCTCCACCAAATAGAGGACGCTCCAGTCATTGACAGCCGTGCGGATGATGTAAATAAAAAAATAAGAGAGCGCCAAAACCCAGATGTATCTGTTCCTGAGGACATACTCAAAGAGAAGCTCCTTTAAAGAGAGCTCCGTTTCCTTTTTCCTTAAGGAGCTGTCTCCGTCATTTCGAAATTTTTCAATAGAAGGAAGTCCCAGCGATTGAGGGGTGTCGCGCAGGCGATTGATCACAATTATCCCCATCAAGATGCAGAGCCCGCCCGGAACGTAGAGAGCATAGCGCCAGCCGAAATAGGTCGCACAAAGAGCTGCCAGAAGAGGGATGAGGGCGCCGCCCACGCTATGCGACGTATTCCAGACCCCCCACCAGGTCCCCCGTTCGTTTTGGGAATACCAGTGCAAAAGAAGCTTTGCGCAGGGAGGCCATCCCCATCCCTGGAACCAGCCGTTCAAGCTCCAAAAGAGGGCAAAAAAGAGGATGGAAGAGGAGAGGCCGAAAAAGATGTTGCAAAGACCCGTCAAAATAAGACCCACTCCCATAAAATAGCGGGGATTGGAGCGGTCGCCGAAGATGCCGCTGACAAATTTGGAAATGCCGTAGGTAATCGAAAAGACGCTGGCTAAAAATCCGAGGTCCGCCTTATCAAAACCCAAATTCTGCATGAGAGCAGGCATGGCGAAAGTGAGGCTTTTTCGGGAAAAATAGTAGAAAATGTAGCCCAGAAACATCCCGGAAAAGATGCGAAGACGCCAGTATTTATAGCGCTTCTTCACGACATTGTGATCCTGAATCTCCACCGCCGCTTTGGCAGGCCTCAAAAAGTCAAATAAGCCCATTTTTCTCTCCCGGTCTACAACCGCAATTCACCACTAATATTTTATCTTTATTTAAATTAAATGTACATTGCGTAAATATTATTAATAATAAGTAAAATGTTTATTCTCTAATTTTAAATAAATCCGCGTTCCGGTTAAAGGCAGGCGGTATAAACTCGACTTTGCAGCCTCAAAAATTGTTTATGTATAAGACGGATAGTTCAAAATAAAGAATAACAACATCGGCGCGAAGCGGACTTTGAATCTTCCGAAGAGGTTCTGAAAAAGGAGAATTAGAGGTCGGCCGAGGGCTCTTCGGAGACGGTCGCTTCCTGAAGAAGGGGAGGCTCCTTTTCTCTTTCTTTCGAACAGAAGCGCGGATGGGTCTTTGCCCTCCATAGGGGAGCGAGAAGAAGCGTGCTTAAGACGCCGCATACCCCGATGACGACAAAAAAGCTCGACCATCCCCATATTTGCGTGATCTTCCCCAAGGGAAAGCCGGCAGCGGCGGCGCCCAGGTAGGAGATCCACCCGATGAACCCTGTCGCAGTACCGGCAGCCTTTTTGTGAGAGAGCTCGGCTGCTGCAATCCCAATCAGCATCTGAGGTCCGAAGATAAAAAAACCAATGAAAAAGAGCAGCGCCGAATCGAGAAGCATCATTCCCTGAGGGGCATACCAGAGAGCCGCAACGGAAAAGATGCAAAAGAGACTAAAGAGCGTATTGATGGGCCCGCGTTTTCCTTTAAAAATTTTATCCGACGCCCATCCGGAGGCAAGGCTTCCAAAAAAACCGCCGACCTCAAACCAGGAGACGCTTGCTCCTGCGGCGATCATGGAATAGTTTTTTTCCTCAATGAGAAAGAGGATGCTCCAATCATTAATGGCGGTCCGGATGACATAAACAAAAAAATAGGCAATCCCCAGAATCCAGATGTAGCGATTGCGCAACACGTACTCGACGAGCAGTTCCCTGACGGAAAGCTCTCTATCATCATCGTGGTCATTGCTCGGGTAGTCATTTCGATGCTTCTCAATAGAGGGAAGACCGAGAGATTGGGGTGTGTCGCGCAGACGATTGATAATGAAAAAGCCCACTAAAATACTGAGAAGCCCCGGAATATACATCGCATAGCGCCATCCATAGTATTGGGCGCAAAACGCTGCCAAAATAGGAATGAGGGCTCCGCCCACGCTATGAGAAGTGCTCCAAAATCCCCACCAGGTTCCTCTCTCTTTTTGAGAATACCAGTGGGTCAGCAAACGGGCGCAAGGAGGCCATCCCCATCCCTGGAACCATCCATTCAATCCCCAGAACAGAGCAAAGAGGCTGATAAGCGAGGAGAGCCCGAAGACAATATTGAAGACTCCCGTCAAGATCAGGCCAAAGGCCATGAAATAGCGGGGATTGGAACGGTCGGCTAAAATCCCGCTGAGGAACTTGCTCAACCCGTAGGTAATGGAAAGAACGCTGACCAAAAACCCCAGATCGCTCTTGTCGAATCCCAGGTCGCGCATGAGAGCCGGCATGGCAAAGGTAAAGCTCTTGCGGGTAAAATAATAGAAGATGTAGCCCGTGTACATCCCATAAAAGATGCGCTTGCGCCAATATTTGTATCGCTCTTTGACAAGCTCCGGATCCTGAATCTCCGGAATGTGCGGGGCCGGAGCAAAAAGGCTAAATAGACTCACGCTAATTCCTCATTATGGTAAGATTAAAAACAAGTGAATATCTCATCCATTGCATTATGAGTGATCCCTATAAACCGATTGAACGCATTCCTCCGACAGATGAAGTGAGCCGCGTACAGCGCAGCGAGAGCTACAAACAAGAAAAACAGGACCAAAAGGAACCTTCTCCGAAGAAAGAACCTCCCTATTTTGCATTCATTGCCTCTCTCTTTAACAAACTCTTTTCATTATTTCAAAAAAAGAGCGCAGAAACTGTTAAGCGAAAAGAATTGATAAAGGATTTAGTCGCCCTCCACGACTTATTTCAACAATTAATCCATCAAGACAGAAGTCACGACCCTTCTTACACTCAAATTTTATCCGTATTATGGCAGACCCTGCTCGTTGATTGCAACCAGCTTGAGTCCTCCCTGGAGGAAAAAGACCCTGCCGTCCTGAAATTCAAACTTTTACTAGAAGAGATTGATCTCTACCCCCCATGGGAGGATCACTCCCTGGGTTTTTATCTGCATAAAAGAGCGGGGACCGACTGGCTTCCCATTCCATTCATGGACATTCTCTATTCTCTGCATGTTGAGGCAAAAAAAAGCCCTTTGCACAACTCTTTAGAAAAGTGGTGTGCGCTCATCGCCGAAATCCAAGAAAACTTGTGAAAAAAGGCCTTCTCTAATAGAGTAATTGCACTATTTGGAGGAGCTTTATGAAGTATTGGTTTTATTCTTGCGGAGTGTCACTTTGTTTCATCTTGGGAATTCAGGGAGCTGAAGAAAAAACCAAGGAGCCTTCTGAGATGAAGAACTCCCCGGATGTGACAAAAATTTCAGAAGCACTGGGACATCTAATTGCAAAAAATCTACTTGATATGGGGATCAAGATCGATATTGCCCAAGTGGTCAAAGGCCTTAAAGACTCATCGTCCGGAAAAGACTCCCCTTTAAGCGAAAAAGAGTGTCTTGAAGCGCTCTCTTCTGCTCAAGAGAAGGCCTTTAAAGAAAAGGCTCAAAGCAACCTGAAAGAGGCTGAAGCCTTTCTTACGAAACGCGGTCAAGAAACGGGCGTTACCTCTATAGAAGAGGGGAAGCTTCAATACAAGGTAGAAAAAGAGGGGGCCGGCGACGCGGTCCAGGAGCACGGATCGCCTCGTGTGATCTATTCGGGAAAACTTCTGGAAGGAAAGGTTTTTGGCGCCTCTAAAGAGAGCGAAGTGCTCTCTCTTGACGAACTCATCCCCGGTCTAAAGAAAGGGCTCATTGGCATGAAAGAGGGAGAGAAACGCACTCTATACATCCATCCCGATCTGGGATACGGCACGGCGGGCATGCTCTCTCCCAACTCGCTTCTCATCTTTGAGGTGGAGATCGTCAAAGCTCAAGAGATCTTTCCGCCTTCACCTCCCCGGATGGCCACGCAATCAACTCTTGTTGAAGAGGCTTTACCGCAAAAAGAACTCTCTTCATTGGAACAAGAGGACGCCGCATTACGCTAAAGAGTAGAGAAACAGCTTTCGCAGCCTGTTTTTCTCTTCTTCTTGAAAGAGACAAACTGTGAAACTCGAACTTTGCAACTTTTTGGGCCCGAAGGCCTCGAGATATTTGCTCTCGGGGGAGTTATTTAATTCGGGTAGGAAGGGGTTAAAAACCCCTTCCTGGTTTAAAGAATCTCCCAGTTCGACCGTAGGTCGAACGTCCGAAAGCAAATAGACGAGGCAGGCGGGTCCAAAAAGTTGCAAAATTGAGTGAAATGGAAATCATCCTCTTCGAGCCGGAAATTCCCCAAAACACGGGAAATGTCGTCCGCACCTGCGCTGTGACAGGGACGCGCCTCACTTTAGTCCGCCCTTTAGGCTTCTCCCTCTCCGATCGCTGGCTCAAGCGCGCAGGACTGGACTACTGGAAAGAAGTAGAGATGGCGGTCATCGATGATTTGGAAGCTCATCTTGCAGAAAAGGGGAGCCGTTTCTTCTTTTTCTCAAGCCACGCCAAAGCGCACTATACTTCGATTTCCTTTACACCAAGCGATCTTTGCATCTTCGGCTCTGAAACAAAAGGGCTGCCTCAACCCTTTTTCGAGAAGTGGAACTCGCTTTTTTTCACTATTCCCATGAAAGCAGGAGCGCGGTGCTTGAACCTTTCCAACTCCGTGGCCATCGTACTCTACGAAGCCTTAAGACAGCAGAACTTTATTTTGCAGAAAGGATGAACTCTTTGAGTTGCGCGGCGTCCCGCAGGCCGACAACGCGTCCGACCTCTTTGCCTGCTTTGAAAAGAATGAGGGTAGGAACGGAGGTAATATGATATTCGGAGGCAATCTCTTGACACTGATCGATATCCAATTTCACAAGAGTTGCCTGCCCGGCGACCTCTTTTGCCACCTTTTCTAAGACAGGGGCTAGCATTCTGCATGGGCCGCACCAATCGGCAAAAAAATCAACCAGCACGACTCCCTTGTTGATCTCGTCTTTAAAGTTCTCTCCCGCCACCTTCATCACCTCCGCATGGATCATACACGCCTCCTTAAAGTATACCGAACGCACTTGAAAAATGGGATTTGGGCCGATGTGCGATCGTCGAACCCCAAGGCTTTGGCGCAGCCGAAATACAAATTTTTCAAGTGCGTTCGGTATAAGGTCGCATTTTAGATGAGGATCAATTTTTTTCGCCAGCAGAACTTTTTTGGTTCGGAACATGAGTCGCATTATAAAGAGTCTGCAAGTTGTGTCGGACCGTATCATCCAAACCGGGCCCATCAAACACTAGGAGCGGGGACTTCCTTAAACTCCCTCTGGACGAAATCTCGCATTTTCCTCTATGATGTACTCTAATTTTTAGCTTTGAACGAAAGAAGGTCCGATGGAGACACGAAAACGGTGGCAACTATATCTGATTGTAGTTGTTGTCCTTCTTACAATTTATAATATTCTCCCGACTATTTTCTACTACTCCAAGCCGCTCCACGAGCCCATTGGAGAAAGGGAAGGCAACAGGGTGGCGTTAAGCATTGCAAAGCGCGTCAACTCCCTGGAAGGGGACGCCATCGATTGGCTTCGCTCCTTCTTCCGCCTCCTGAAAATCAAACCCTCATCTTTGACCTTTAATCTTGAGAGTCCGGAAGTCATCACCCTGCAATTCAAAAGCAATGAAGAGGCGGAGACGCTCCGCCGCTACCTTCCTCGATCCGGAGAGATGATCGCCTTCGCCCCTTCTCAACTCGCATTACAAAGCTCTTCTCAGGAAGTGGGGAGCAAACAGGTCGTCGTTCAAAGGCGCATTCCTATCCACTTCAACCTCGATCAGCTCAGTTCTTATTTTCAATTTTCTCAAAAGTGGGACCTTCAAGGAGAGGCGACTCCTCTCTACAAAGCAATTGTTCAAGACCGCGCCATCGAAATTGCTCTGGCTGTGGGAGGAACGAGCGAAAATGCGGAATATACGCTGGCTGCTCCAGGCAATCTGAAAGATCCCGAAGCGCAAGAGATCATTAATCAGGTAGCGCAAAATGTGGTCGCTTTTGTCCGCACCTTTGGAGAAGAGACGGCTATCGCCAAGCGCTATTTTGCAAGCTTTAGTCAGGTGGAATCAGACGATCGCTCCTCCCTGATCTCCGGGTTTTCACGCTCATTGGAAGAGCTAAAAAAGATGTATACCGCAGAAAAAAACGCCCTGTCTCAAAAAGAGGCGGAAAAAAGAGCAGGCGGCGCTTTTTTAGATACCCTCAGCAAACAACGCCTGGAGCTTCTTTCCAGCAAGCTTAAAAATTTGACGGCGGCGTCAGAGGTGCTGAGCCGCCGGCAAAGCCTCTTTGCGGCAGGGCAGGAGCCTCTTACTTATCCCTCTCTTCAAACGCTGTTACAACAAAGCGATGCTTCAATCAACCCTAAAACAGGCATGCAAATTCTCTCTTTAGAGGGCCGCAATCCCTTTATTGAAAGCCTGTCCATCGATTGGCAGAATGAAAAGATCTTTCTTACGCCCTATTCCGATCTCACCGCTTATCTTACTGAGCTCGAACAGCAAAAGAGTCTCTCTCACTTCTCCCGTGCAAATCAGTTTCTCATCGATGAGATCGCCGCCCTCGCTCGAAAAAGCCAGGAAAAGATCGTTCCCTCTCAGGAGAGATTTGAAATTGGCTTAAGTTCCTTGCAAAACAGCAACAGCTTTTTGCTCCTTCCCTTGAAGCGGATAGGAAAAGCTCTCGTCTCCCAGGTGAAAGAGGGCCTTTCTACACACTGGAGCCCCAGGCATCCCGATCTGATCAAGGAAAACTTTCCCATCTGGGATTACGACACCTATCTCTCGCTCCCTCCCGCCCAAAAGAAAGTGGGATTGATTGTCTTCTCTCCTGCAGACTCGGCGGAATCTCCTCCCAAGGGCTTCCGCATGAATTCGATCTATGTCATTGCAAAAGGGATACAGAGAATCCTGGAGAAATTCGAAGCTTCGCCTCACTCCGAGTCGGCAAAGCAATTCTTAAGCGACTTCCAGGAGCTCCGCGCGCTTCTGCAAAAAAGAGGATTTTATGGCCGTCCCGCTACACTGCTTACTTTTGACCATCAAGTCGCGGGGGATTTTATTTTTGAAGCAAGAGATTACTATCAAACCGTTTTAAAAGCCTCTAGAGAAAACTTTACAGTGTATGGAACAGGCCGCTACGCCACGCTGGAATGCAGCAGCCTCGAACAACGCATCCTTGCCCAAAACAAGATCGACAATGCCATCCATGAAGATCTTTTGAAGTGGAGAGATAACTACAATGTCGCAAAACTGGGCCTTCGAGGATTAAGACCCACTGACGTTCCCAAGCCCACTCAAAGCCCTCTCTTTAGTAATTTTAAGCTGAGTTTGAGTAAATATTTCCGCGGAGATGACCGAAAAATTCTTCACTGGGGCCTTGATCTGTCGGGCGGCAAGACAGTGCAGCTCGAACTCAGAGACACCCGCGGCCGTCCTGTCACCCAGGAAGCCGATATCAACCAAGGGATCAACGAGCTCTTCAACCGCGTCAACAAGATGGGCGTCTCGGAGGTGGGGATCCGGCGTGAAGGGAATTTTATCACGCTTGACTTTCCAGGCTCTCAAAGCTGGTCTGCTCAAGAGCTTGTCAAAGCCTCTTCCATGTTCTTCCATCTGGTCAACGAAAAATTTTCCACATTAAACTCCGGTCTCTCGATGAGCGTCGATCGTTTTCTGCAAGAAGTGTGGAACGAAGCGGACGTCACAGGAAAAAAAGAGATTGAAGAAATTAACGCCATTGCCTGGAAGCATCTTTACGGAGATTCGCTCGACCCCGACATCGTCGAGCCGCGCACTGCCGCTGCAAAAGTTCTCTACGACAACGGTTTACGCCTTGCCCTTCCCCAGGATTCCGATGTCAGCAGCGCCTTTAACGACTCCCTTTCCAAGATCGCCATCCTGAGGGGAGAAGAGCTGGCCGACTGGCACGGGCAGACGCATCCCCTTTTAATCGTCTTTCGCAACTATGCTCTCGAGGGCTCCGACCTCGAAAATATCCACGCCGCCTACGATCCCACCAAAGGCAATTACCTCTCATTCAGCGTGCGCAGCTCCCGCACCACAGCGGAAGGAGAAAAGACAACCCCGCGCGCCGATCTTTTTGCCTGGTCTTCTCAATTCTCCAAGGAGAAGATCGCCGGCACTCCGAATGAGATCTATTCTCGAGGCCAGGGCTGGCGCATGGCCGTGATTTTAAATAGCTCGATCATCAGCGCGCCGACGCTTGATGCTCCGATTCGCGACAACGCCACGATTACGGGAAGCTTTACGCAACGCGAGATAAATGCCATGGAAGCGGATCTAAAAGCGGGATCCCTTACTTTCACGCCCAAAATTCTTTCGGAAAAAAATGTCAGCCCCGATCTTGGCGTTAAAGAGCGTTACAAAGGCATTTTCGCAACCGGACTGGGCCTTCTTCTCGTCATCCTCTCGATGCTCCTCTACTACCGCTTTGGCGGCCTGATCGCTTCGGCAGCTGTTATTTTTAATCTTTTGATCATGTGGGCAACTTTGCAAAATCTGGAAGCGACGCTCACGCTGCCCAGCATTGCGGGAATCATCCTCACCATGGGGATGGCGGTGGATGCCAACGTGCTTGTCTTTGAGAGGATCCGCGAGGAGTTTGCGCTCACTCAAAGACTGGCTTCATCCGTCATGACCGGTTACAGGAAGGCGTTTTCTGCCATCTTTGACTCAAACCTCACTACTATCATTGCTGCGATCGTCCTTCTTCAATTTGACTCCGGCCCCATCCGCGCCTTTGCCATAACACTTATCATCGGGATTATCTCTTCCATGTTTTCTGCCCTTTTTATGACGCGTTTTTTCTTTGCCGGATGGGTTAAAAATCCTAAACATCAGCGCCTGTCGATGGCTCAGTGGATCAAGACGACGCGGATCGACTTCATTAAATATGCAAAGATCGTCCCGCTGATCTCTCTTGTGATCATCTTGGCAGGCTCGATTGCCTCGTTTGCCAAAAGAGAGACCCTTCTGGGCATGGACTTTACAGGAGGATACGCCCTCAATTTTGAGCTGGAGCCCCGATTGGATCAAAACTACCGCCCCCTTGTTGAAGCGGCCCTCATGAGAGAGGGACTCTCTCCCCGCGATTTTCAAATACGGGAGCTCACGCCCTCCAATCACATCCGCCTGTTCCTAAGCCGCAGTTTAGATAAAGAGGGCAGTCCTTTTTACGGCCTCCCCCCCGAGACAGAAAGCGAAGAGATCGGCTACCTCTATGAGAAAAACCCTCGCATCTCCTGGATTGTCGACAGACTAAACGCCGCCGGCCTCAAGATCCTTCCAGCCTCTTTGGAAAGGCTGGAAAAGAATTGGACCGATGTCAGCGGTCAAATTTCGCAAAAGATGCGCCATCAGGCTTTTCTCGGACTCGCGATTGCTCTTTTCTGCATCCTCCTCTACATCACCTTCCGTTTTGAGTTTACGTATGCTTTTAGCGCTACCGTCTGTCTGGCCCATGACGTCTTGATCAGCTTGGGCGCCATCGGCCTTCTGCACTACTTCCGCGTACCCATCCAGATCGACCTGACCCTTGTCGCCGCCTTGCTGACCATCGTCGGCTACTCGCTTAACGATACCATCATTGTCTTCGACCGCATCCGAGAAAATCTTAAACTCCATCGTAAAGAGTCTCTTGTCGCTATTGTCAATCACTCCCTTAATGAGACCTTGAGCCGCACTCTTATGACGTCGCTGACTACCCTTCTCGCAATCCTCCCTCTGGTGTTTTTAGGTGGAAGCACCCTTTTCGGATTTGCACTCGTCATGACAATCGGAATTGTCTTCGGCACGCTCTCTTCGCTCTATATCGCATCGCCCTTGATGCTCTACCTCAACAAGAGACGTTCCGAAAAGAACTCTTCTCTTGCGAAGAGCTCTTCCTCTAGCGGCTAAGTGACGATTGAAGCGGTTTGGATTCTCGACCGCACGCCTCTTTTAGCTTGCCTTAAAAAAGAAAATTCATGCCTAATCATGATTATTCTCTCTGATGATAGAACGTTAACCCTGCAACAAGAGATGAAGTGAGATAGAGAGGAGTATTAATTAAAGTTTTTTCTTGACAATCTCCCGGGATAGCCATGGAAAAGTCCTCCCAGCAAGAGACGATCTGGATCTACCCAAAGATGGATCCACAGTGGGTGGAGACGATTATCCAAGAGTTTAAAATCCATCCTGTCACGGCGCAAGTTCTCGCCTCCAGAGGGTTTGTCTCCCTAGAAGAGATTAATCATTACCTTTATTCCAAGTTACCCGATCTTTTTGATCCCTTTTTACTTCCTAATATGGATCTCTCTGTCGACAGGCTCTATGACGCTTTTCGAAATAAAGAGAAGATCCTCATTTATGGAGATAATGACGTCGACGGGATGACCGGGTCCGCTCTTCTTACCGAATTCTTTCGCTCTCTGGACCTGCCCGTCTTCTGCTACATTCCTTCTCCTAACCTGCTCAAGCAAAACCCCATGCTGGACGGACTCTTTTTTGGCATGAGTCATGGCTGCACACTTATGATCACCGTCGACTGCGGCATCTCGTCTGTTAAAGAAATTGCTGAAGCTCGCGGCAGAGGGGTCGACGTGATCGTCACGGATCATCATGAACCCACCATGCACCTTCCGCCGGCATGCGCCATTTTGAACCCCAAGCTTAAAGAGAGCAGCTACCCCAATCGGGAACTGACTGGGGTTGGAGTGGCCTTCAAGCTTGCGCATGCCATCACAAACCACCTCATCTCGCAAGGCGACATGAGCACCCGCAAAATCGACTTAAAGAAGTTCCTTGATCTCGTTGCCTTGGGAACCATTTCGGATATGGGCTCTCTTCTGGGAGAAAATCGCATCCTCGTTCGCTACGGCCTCCGCCAGCTGCGCAAGACCAGAAGGATCGGCCTGACCAAACTCTTTGAAGTGTGCGAGGTGAATACAAGCACCATCTCTCCGTTAGATATCGCCGCCAAGGTCGCTCCCAGGCTAAACAGCCTAGGCCGCATTGCCGATCCCAACAAAGGAGTTGAGCTCCTTTTAATTTTAGACGAACAAGGCGCTGAAAAGCTTGCCGGAGAGCTTGAATTCAACAATGTCGAGAGGCAAAAGATCGAAAGAAAAGACTCTGAAGACATTGACGTCTACCTGTGCAAGCACCCTGAGGTCTTGAGAAACAAGGGAATTGCCCTCCAGTCTAAAAAATGGCATCCCGGCATCATTCCCATCATCACTGCGCGCATTGCCCGGCAATACAATCGTCCCACCGTCATTATCGCCATCGACGAGGGGATCGGAAAGGGCTCTTTACGCACCATTCCCGAATTTCCTCTGCTTTCTGTCTTAAATGACAACGCGGATCTCCTCCTCAATTACGGCGGACACGATTATGCCGCCGGTTTGACCATCAAGGAGGAAAATATCGAGTTGTTCATGGAAAATTTCCTCTCAGCTGCCGCCAAAAAGCTCACCCAAGAGGATATTTCCTTTAAATTAAATCTTGATGCGCAAATCGATTTCAAAGACCTCACCTTTGATTTCATGGAGTCGCTGCAGCTTCTGGAGCCTTTTGGAAACGAAAATCCCCCGCCCGTTTTTTATTGCGACGCCCAGCAGGCGTGGCCGCCCAAGATCGTTGGAAAGACGCATTTAAAACTCTATTTGGAACAAAACGAACGGATTCTAGAAGGGATCGCGTTTGGCATGTCCGACAAGCGCTCCCAACTCTGCAAAAAAGGCCTAACTCTGCACATTGCCTTTACGCCTCACATCAACGTCTTTTTGAATAAATCCAGCATCCAGCTGCAAATCAAGGCGTTCAAATTTCCAGAAAAAAATCATCTTTAGAGAGCATATGGAATGCGCACATCTCCTGCAGGAACTGTTTTAAATAACCTGAGGACTGCTCTCTTCTCTTCCAAGATAATTTTCTTTATACTGCCTGATGTCAGTAATGTGAATCACCCACGCAGCACCTTTGCGCACCGCTTTCATGTGGCCCACGCGCGTCGCATAATAAATCTTTTGCGCCGGCACGCCTAGCATCCTGGCCGCTTGATTGATGGAATAAAATCCCTTTTCATTATCAAAAAGGAGTTCTCCATTAAACATCGACTTGGTTCTTGAATACTTTTGCCGGCGATATTCGGAAAGGTCGTCAAGATCAATCATCCAACGTGTCGCGCCCTTTTTTGCCTTTAGCTTGCCCTGTTTGATGGCAACGTAAATCGCTTGGCGGGTTACGTTGTTAATACGCGCTGCTTCCGTAATGGAAACAATCTTTTTCTCAACCGCGGACGGTTGACTCCCCATATACTGTGGAGTGCTTTCTCTTTCGAATTCCATGGTTTTTATTTTCCTCCTATTAATTCAAAAAATTATGTTATATGTTTTAAACTTTTTTTTTAAAGCTTTTTTTTCTCCGGCGCCTCGAAACGTCGAGAAGCGTTAGGGAGAATATTTATATCTTCTTTGATCATTAATTATCTCATTATGTGATGATTAGTTCAACCATTTATTCGGCATTTTTCTATTTTTGAACAATAACTCCTTTCAAAAAAGGAACATTTCCAGCGGCAAGAAACTGCTAAGCAATTAACTTCCAGCGGCTTAGAAAAAAAACCTGCTCCTCTGCCGGGATAGCATAGGAGCCGTGATTTAAAAAATTAGGAGAGAACATGGAGGACGAAGCCGGTCTAATAAGATGCGGTAGATACACATGAACTCGGGCCCTAAGGCCCGAGAATTTTTGCGGTTTGGGGCTGAGTGTCGTACTCGGCCCAACCCGTCTTTTGAAAATACCCGGCCTTTAAGGGCCGGGTTTCCCAACGGGGGAGGAATGAACTTCCGGCTGGCTTAAAACTCTCCCTTTGTTCTACTCTTAATTCATAGTCGGATTTGCGTCTATTCACGTGTAAAGATGAAGGTTCTCAAGCTCGCGAGTTGTCTTTTTTTCGTCCTCCTTCTCTCCTATGGAGAGGCGCGGGCTCCTCAATTAACCGCTCATGACGCCCGCATCAAGGTTGAAGAGATCTTAAAGGCTCATGCCACCCATCACAAGCTCAAACCGGAACTCATTCGGCGGGCGCTTGGCAACTACATCGAGGAACTGGACCCCGGAAAGACCTACTTTATCAAAGACGATATCAAGATATGGCTGGAACCTTCTGAGGAGCTGATCGTAAAAACTATCAAAGACTTTAAGAACGAAGCATTTACGACTTTTGAAGAGATCCATGAGGTGATGATTTGCGCAATCGCCAGGCGCAATGCTCTCGAGGGGAAAATCGACTCTAACAACCTACCCAAAAATGTGCAGCCGGCGGAATTTAAAGAGATCGATTGGGTTCTTTCGGAAGATGAGCTCTTCAATCGCCTGATACGCATCCGTTCCCTCCAAATCGAAACGGCAGAAAAGCTCGAGCAGGAGACAAAACAGCAGTTTTTACAGCGCCTGGGAAAAAGACGCTATGCACGGGAAGAAGAACTCATTACACACTCCCCAACAGAGAGACGGCAAGTCGTTCTCTCTTATGCGCTTAAGTCGATCAGCTCCGCTCTGGATTCCCAGACGGCATATTTTACTCCGTCTGAAGCGAGCCAATTTATGATTCAGGTCCAGCAGAGGCTCTACGGAATCGGAGCCCAGCTGCGAGACGATCTTAACGGAATTACTGTCCTTCGTCTCTTAGACGACGGACCCGCCAGCCTGGGCAAAAAGCTGAAAGTGGGCGATCGCATCATTGCAGTCAATGGAGAGACCATTGTAGGAATGGACTTAATCGATGCCGTCGAGCTGATTCGCGGGCCTCAAGGAACCCGTGTGGAGCTCACGGTCATCCGCGCAAAAAGCCCGGATAGCCAAAACTCCGAAGAAAAGATAACCATCGAGATTGTTCGAGGAGAGGTCGTTTTAAAGGAGACGCGCTATGAAACAAGCTATGAGCCCTTTGGAGACGGCGCGATCGGCTATCTCCACCTCTTCTCTTTCTACCAGGATTCAAAGAGCTCATCCGCCTCGGATCTTCAGCACGCCATTGAGCAATTGAAACGGGAGCACTCTTTAAAAGGAATCGTTTTGGATCTGCGCAACAATGGAGGAGGACTGCTTCCCCAGGCAGTGGCTGTAACCGGCCTCTTTATCAAGAAAGGCGTCGTAGTCTCTGTTAAGGACAACACAAAAGAGATCCAGCGCCTGCGCAATATCGAGTCCCATGCCGTCTGGGAGGGTCCTTTGATTATCCTGGCCAACAGAGCGAGCGCCTCCGCTGCAGAAATTGTGGCTCAAACGCTCCAGGACTACGGGAGAGCGTTGGTCATCGGAGATGCAGAGACGTACGGCAAGGGAACTTTTCAGACATTTACCTTAGAGGCCTCCAATTTTGGAAAGGTCAATCCCAAGGGAGAGTACAAAGTGACCCGAGGGCGCTACTACACGGTCTCCGGAAAGAGCCCTCAACTCGTCGGCGTAAAACCAGATATCGTCGTTCCCGGGATCCTCTCTCAAATGGAAATTGGCGAGCGGTTCGCTAAATTTCCTCTTCCAAACGACGAGATTCCTGCCAGCTTTGAAGACGACCTCTCAGACATCCCCCCTATTCACCGCGCACAAATCAACCGCCTCTACAAATTTGACCTCCAAACTGTTTTGACCACCTATAAACCTTATCTGGAGACACTGCAAAAAAACTCAGCAAAACGGATCGATTTTAATCAAAATTATCAGAATTTTTTGAGAGAGCTTGAGAAAAAAGAGTTTATGTCCCAATCCATCGAAATTTTCGGCCAGGGCGATCTTCAGCTCAATGAGACGACGAATATCATGAAAGACCTGATTCTTCTTACCTCGGAAGAGTCCCGGATGTCAAATCCTCCTTCTCCCAGGCCATCTGACGCGAAGGCCGCGGCTTAGCTCACAAATGCATCAAAAATGCCTCTTGCAATCCAGCTCTGAATAGCCGATAATCAAGCCGGATTTTATGACAAATGTCCGCGTTCGCATCGCTCCCTCGCCAACAGGCGATCCTCACGTAGGAACGGCCTATATGGCCCTTTTCAACATGATTTTTGCCCGCCATTTCGGGGGACAATTCATCCTGCGCATCGAAGACACCGACCGCGCCAGATCGCGCCCCGAATACGAAGAAAACATCTACAAAGCCCTGAAATGGGCCGGAATCTGCTGGGACGAAGGTCCCGACGTCGGGGGCCCCTATGCTCCCTACCGCCAATCCGAGCGCTCAAAGATCTATCGGCAGTATGCCGAAAAGCTTTTGGCCTCGGGTAACTGCTATGAGTGCTTTTGCACCCCCGATGAGCTCGCCGAAATGCGCACGCTCAGCGCAAAATTGGGCGGCGGCAGGTCGGGTTACAGCCGTAGATGCCGCAACTTAAGTTCTGAAGAAGTGTCAGAGCGGCGCACGGCCGGGCTCTTATCGGTCATCCGCCTCAAGGTTCCTTTATGCGGAGAGTGCGTCTATGAAGACGGGATCAAGGGCAGGACTGCTACACCCTGGGCCGATGTCGATGATCAGATCTTAATCAAATCCGACGGTTTTCCCACTTACCACTTTGCAAATGTCGTCGATGACTATCTCATGAAAATCACCCATGTCATTCGTGGTGATGAGTGGATGACATCCACTCCCAAGCACCTGCTTCTGTATGAAAGCTTCGGATGGACCCCGCCCCTCTTTTTGCACATGCCCCTGCTTTTAGGAAAAGACGGCAAGAAGCTCTCAAAACGAAAAAATCCCACCTCGATCTTCTTTTACAGAGACAGCGGCTATCTTCCTGAGGCCTTTCTCAACTTCCTCTCTCTAATGGGATACCGCATGCACGAAGAGAAGGAGATCTATTCCCTAGACGAGATGATCAAGGAGTTTGACCCTAAACGCATAGGCATTTCTGGAGCGTACTTTGATTTCCAAAAACTCGACTGGCTGAACCAGCACTACCTCATTAACCACATTCCTGAAAGCCAGCTCTGGGACAGGATCAAGGAGTGGGGATTTCACGACGCCTTTATGAAGAAGCTCATGCCGCTCTGCCACACGCGCATCAAAACCTTTGGCGAGTTTATGGAACTCTCCCAATTTTTCTTCATCAACCACCTCTGTTACTCCGAGGAACTCCTCACTCCCTCGAAAATCACGCGGCAACAAGCCTCCTATCTGCTTCAGGCCGTCATCTGGTGCATGGATGAGAATGCGGAGTGGGGAAAGGACGGAATTGAAAAGGCTGCTCATGCCATCAGCGAAGTCTTTGGGGTGCATCTAAAAAAGGTGGCCATTCCCCTGCTCTACGGCGCTCTGACCGGGAAAAGTCAGGGACTGCCGCTTTTTACCTCCGTAGAAATTTTGGGAAGAGACCGCGTGCGTGCGCGCTTGCTTCAGGCAATCGAATTCTTAGGCGGCATCTCCAACAAGAAGCTAGATGAGCTTTCAAAAGCGTGGAAAAAAAGGGAGTGCTCAGCGCTGGGAGCGTGATAAAGCGTACAACTTGTGTATATACTCCTACCTGATATGATCCTGAAGAACTCTCTCTTCTTCAGAGATGATATAGGTGGGATGGTAGCCATTTTGGTAGCAACCGGACAAGAGAAGCAAAACAACAACTAATGTTAGATTTTTTAATTTCATAAGCTACGCTCAATTTTGCGCGTTTTTGATCACAGAGTGCAATAAGCTCTTTTATTTATTATTTAACGAAAATTATCTTATTTGTCGATGTCAATTGAAACAAAAACTCTCTATTCCCGGGCCTCCCCCTTCCTTGCCCGCCTGAAGGACCGCAAGCTTCTTTCCGGGGAAGGTTCAACCAAGGAAGTCTATCACATCTCTTTGACTATTAAAGAGTCAGAGCTTGACTTCCGACCCGGGGACGCGGTAGCCGTCCTCCCTGAAAACGACCCCCTCTTCGTTGACCCTCTTTTGGAGGCGCTGCATCTATCGGGAAGAGAACCTGTCTTAGATCCCCGGACGAAAGAAGCGCTGCTCTCGCGCGATTTCTTCCTCAAAAGAGCACATCTCGGAAGACTCTCCCTCAAATTCCTCAAAGCCGTAGCCCCGGCCCTTGACGATCCTGCTCTGAGCTCGCTTTGCCAAGAGGACAGAAAAGAAGAACTGACGGCGTTTCTTGACGCAACGGAGCCCGTCGATCTGTTAAAGAGGGCAAAAAAAACTTTCACTTTTGAAGAGATCAGCCCCCACTTCCTTCCTCTTCTTCCCCGTTTTTTTTCAATTGCCTCTTCTACAAAAATTTATAGCGACGAGATTCACCTCCTTCTCTCCGTCCCTGCGTATTGGAAAAAAGGAGAGAAACGTTTCGGGACGGCCACTCATTTCCTCTGCCATCTAGCCAAAGAGGAGTCCTCCATTCCTCTCTATATTCAACGCGCTCCCCATTTTTATCTTCCTTCCGATCCTCAAGCCCCACTGATCTTGATTGGCCCGGGCACGGGAGTGGCTCCTTTCCGCGCCTTCCTTCAGGAGCGCCAAACTGCCTCTCCTTGCGGAAAACAGTGGCTCTTTTTTGGAGAACGCAGCCGCTGCGCGGACTTCTATTATGAAGAAGAGTGGAAAAGAGAGGTCCTAAAGGGCCGCTTAAGGCTGGATCTGGCCTTCTCTCGCGATCAGGACAAGAAGATCTATGTCCAAGATCGCATGTGCGAGCATGGAAAAGAGCTGTGGCTCTGGCTGCAAGAGGGAGCCTTCCTCTACATCTGCGGCGACGCACAAAAAATGGCCAAGGCCGTCCACGCCGCGCTCCTTCGGATTGTCGAAAAAGAGGGAGGCCTCTCGGCGGAAGAGGCCGCAGCTTATCTTAAGCGGCTGCGATGCGATAAACGCTACTGCCTGGATATCTATTGATCAACACTCGCACGTTGTGAGAATGCAGAGACACTCGATGCCGTTTCCCAAGGCGTACTCGGAGAGGCCGTCTCCCGATGTTGCCGTCATCCCTACCTGGTGCAGCTGGATTTTCAAAGTGGCGGCCACTTTTGTACGCACCTCATCAATCCGGCTTTGAAAATGAGGTTTTTTTCCCTCAATTGCAAGCGCAACGTGTTCGATCCGCTGCTTGCCCAGGGTCTCCAGAGCCTTTTCGACATAGACGCTGCTGTCCGTGATGCCGTCCTTATGGCAAAGCTCAATGGCAATTCCTCCCAAGATGGGAACTGAAGTGAGAGAAGTCATGGCATTGCAAATCGCATGAAAGATGACATCTCCGTCGGAATCCGCGGCAAGTCCCGGAACCTCGTCAAAAATCACCCCTCCCAGAGTGCAGGGTTTTGAAGAGTCGGGCGGTAAGAAGCGATGGCTGTCTTTCCCGATGCCGACGCGGATGCGCGGCGCTGAAGTTTCAGAGTTGTGCATAGTTTACCTTAAGTTTGCTTTCTTTCTGCTTTCTAATGATTGCAAGTTCTATGAGTCTTTCTAAGAGCTCCTTGTAACAGAGGCCGCTTGCCTGCCAGAGTTTGGGATACATGCTGATGCTGGTAAATCCTGGGATCGTATTGATTTCGTTTAGAAAGAGCTTGCCGTCGCTTTTTCTTAAAAAAAAATCCACTCGCGCCATCCCCTCGCATTCACACACTTGAAAAGCTTTCACAGCGAGGCTCTGCACCTCTTTCGTTGTCTTCTCGTCAAGCTCCGCGGGGATGCGATAATGGGCTCCCTTTTCATCAAGATATTTTGCCTCGTAGGAATAAAATTCATGGGTGGGAATCACCTCTCCGGGGCAAGAGGCGATCGGCTCCTCATTTCCCAAGACGGAACATTCGATCTCTCGGGCATCGAGAAATTCTTCGATAAGAATCTTATCGTCGTACTGCGCCGCTTCTTCAAGAGCAGGAGCAAAGTCTTTCAGTCTCTTGACTTTGCTGATGCCAACAGAAGAACCGGTATTTGCCGGCTTCAAAAAGAATGGAAGCCCAATCTCTTTGGCAAGTCTTTCAAAGTCAAGAGAAGAAAAGGCGCTGCGCTTAAAGGCGAAAAAGCGAGCCGTTGGAAGGCCCCCTTGCAAAAAGAGCCTCTTCATCACATCTTTGTCCATGCAGACGGCTGAACTTAAGACCCCCGCTCCGACAAAGGGAATGCCTGCAAGCTTTAAAAGCCCTTGCACGGTCCCGTCCTCTCCATAAGGTCCGTGAAGAAGGGGAAAGATGACGTCAAGAGGTGCTGTGCAAGATTTTCCCGACAGCGCGACGAGCTGCTTTTTCTTGTCTTTGGGCACCACGGCCAGCCTCTCTTTTTCGGGAAAGAGGCGCACCCTTTTGGGATCCTCGCAATGCTCTAAAAAGCGCTCGCTATCCTGAAGATGCCATCCCCCTTCTTTATCAATCCCGATAAGCACCACCTCAAACCGGTCCCGATCGAGAGCCTCGACGACATTGCGTGCAGAGAGAAGAGAGACTTCATGTTCCACCGACTTCCCGCCAAAGAGAATGCCGAGGCGGATCTTCTTGTTCATCCCTCTATTTTTACCATAGCGGAAAGATTTTTGGGAAAGACATGCACAATTTATCTTCCATCTGTATAAATAAAGAGGAAGCGAGGTTGCGATCATGGAGCTGCTTGAGATTACGGGAGGAACGCCTCTGAAAGGACGGGTAAAAGCAGCAGGAGCAAAGAATGCCGCCACAAAACTCCTTGTCGCCTCCCTTCTCTCGGACAAGCGGTGCATCCTGCATAACGTTCCTGACATCGGCGACGTGGAAACAACGGTCGATCTCTGTCAAGAGATCGGAAGCGAAATTCATTGGGATCGCGGGGAAGGAGTCTTAGAAATTGTCACAAAAGAGATCAAAACCTCCTACGTTCCTCAGCGCTTCTCCGGCTCCAACCGCATCCCCATCCTGATGATCGGAGCTCTGCTTGGTCGCACGGAAGAGGACATCATGGTTCCTACGGCGGGAGGCTGCAAGATCGGCAAGCGGCCCGTCAACTTCCACTTAGACGCTTTAACAAAACTCGGCGCCACTGTCGAATATCGAGAGATGAAAAAGGAGGGGGCCTACTTTGCTCAGGCACATAAAGGATTGAAGGGGACCGTGATCTCTCTTCCTTATCCTTCAGTGGGAGCGACGGAAAATGCTCTTTTGGCCGCCGTGCGCGCCAAGGGAACGACCTTAATTGAAAATGCCGCCATGGAGCCCGAGGTGCTTGACCTTATCCTCTTTTTGCAAAAGCTCGGTGCCCTCATCTCTTTGGAGGCTAATCGCATCGTCAAGGTGCGGCAAGCGACTCAATTTTACGAAGTTCAGCACACGGTTATGACCGACCGGGTCGAGGCTGCCTCTTTTGGAATGGCCGCAATCGGAACCAAGGGAAACGTCTTTGTGGAAGGGGCAGAGCATCTGCATCTGATCTCTTTTCTTAACAAAGTGCGCGAACTGGGAGGCGGTTTTCGTGCAAACAGGGAGGGGATCGAATTCTTTTATGAGCGGCCTCTTCGAGGAGGGGGCCTCCTAGAGACCGACGTCCATCCGGGATTTTTAACTGATTGGCAACAGCCCTTCGTCGTCCTCTTGACTCAGGCGCAGGGCCACTCGGTCATTCACGAAACTGTCTATGAAAATCGCTTTGGATATGCCACCACTTTAAAAGAGATGGGAGCCGATCTCGAGCTCTTCACCCAATGTTTGGGACCGACAAATTGCCGTTTCGCCGCACAAAACTACCACCACAGCCTCATTGTGAAAGGGCCAACCCCTCTGAAAGGCGCCGACATCGCCATCCCCGATCTCCGCGCAGGCTTTGCCTACGTTCTCGCTGCCCTTATTGCCGAAGGAAAGACCCGTCTCTCTAACGTCCACTTCCTCGACAGAGGCTATGAACGCCTGAAAGAGAAGCTCTCCGCCTTGGGCGCCCAGGTCTCTCGCGCCACTCCCGGCCTCTCTCTCAAAACATTGTCTGAAAAGATCCCTGCGATCAAATAAGACTCTTATGACTCTTCCCCGCGAGCTCTTTGACATAGCGCGGGACGGCGTAGCCGGGAAGATGGGCAAGGAGCCGGGAGATGAGCGCTTTCCCTCTTTTTTCTCTGACATAGAAATGAGAGGCTCCTTCAACGGGATCGAGCTGATGGAGATAGTAGGGGATGACTCCTCCGTTGATAAGAGATTCGAAAAGCTCTTTCAACGTTTGAAAATCGTCGTTGACTCCTTTGAGAAGAACGGCCTGGTGAAGAAGCAAAACGCCCTTGCGGCGCAGCTTTAATAGAGCCTCAAAGAGATCCTCATCCAATTCTTTGGGATGGTTTGCATGAAGAACAAGGATCATTTTCAAGCGTCTCTTTTCGAAAATGGAGAGAAGGCCGTCATCAATTCTTTCGGGAATCCCAATGGGAAGGCGAGTGTGGAGACGGAGGCGCTCGACGTGTTCGATCTTCTCTATTTGGATAACAAGCTGCTCCAATGCGCGGTTAGAAAGAGAGAGGGGGTCGCCGCCGCTTAGGACGACCTCTCTCGCCAGGGGATCGCGCGCGAGGGCGTCAAGCTCCTTTTGATAGGAGATGCGCCCCTTTTCATAGGGGAAGTGGCGGCGAAAGCAGTACCGGCAGTGCATGGCGCAAAGAGGCGTTGCTAAAAGAAGCATTCTGGATCGGTATTTTGAAAGAAGTTTGGGCGCTTGAAGAAAGCGGGCCTCCTCAAGAGGATCTCTTACAAACCCTTCCGCCTCCCTCTCTTCCTCAACAAGGGGGACAAACTGGCGAAGGAGCGGATCGCGCAAGCTCTTTTTGGCAATCTTTTTTGCGAGGCGCAACGGGAGATTCAAGGGAAAGCGGCTCTTTTCTAAGACTCTTTTTCGCTGAGTGGATGTTAATTCAAGAAGCGCGCATAGAGCATGCCAATCGGTGATGTTCTGCCGGCGGATCTTGAGCCAGGAGTCGGAAGAGGACATCACATCCTGTCGACAGTGCGCAGTCCCAAAATATTCAGTCCTTGCCTTAAGACGCGTTCCGTCAGTTCAGAGAGAAGCAAACGGCTCTCTTCCTCTTGCGATCCTTGAACGCGGCAGTCGCGGAAAAAGGCGTTGAACTTCTCTGCGAGCAGATAGAGATAATCGGTCAGACGATGGGGCAAAAGATCGCGGGCCATGACCTCCAAGACTTCGCTGAAACGACTTAAGTGAAGAGCGAGGCCGATCTCTGAAAGATGCGCCAAAGAAATAGCGGCTCTTTTCAGCACGCTGTCAATCTCTTTATGGGTTTTTCGCTTGATCCCCTGCACGCGGACATAGGAATAGAGCAAAAAAACCGCGGTATTGCCTTCAAATTTTAGCATGCGGTCATAGCTAAAGACATAGTCTTTGATGCGGTTGCAGGAGAGATCCGCATATTTGACGGCATCGATCCCGATAACCTTTGCGAGCTCTTCGATCTCCGCTTGAGGAGCGTCAACCAAGCGCCCCTCTAAAATCTTTCGTGCGCGCAAGATCGCCTCCATGAGAAGATCGATCAACTTTTCCGTCTCGCCGGAGCGCGTCTTAAACTTCTTTCCCTGATCGTTGAGCACCAGGCCAAAACCGACATGGTCCACACGCACTCTGGAAGGATCGAGATAGCCCGCTTTTTCAGCCGTCTTTACGATCATATTGATATGAAGGCTCTGTCCCGCATCGATAACCAGGATGATCCGATCCGCCTTTTCCTCTTCAATTCTTTGGCGAATGGCTGCCATGTCTGTCGTGGCGTAGTTGTAGCCGCCGTCTGATTTCTGGACGATCAGGGGCAAGGGATTGCCTTCCTGAGTCTTATACCCTTCCAAAAAGATGCACTTTGCCCCTTGAGAGAGCGTAATCAACCCTTTTTGCTCAAGATCTGCGACGACAAGAGGCAGCATCGGATTGTAGTAAGACTCTCCGCGCTCAAGAAGGCGCACCTCGAGAAGATCGTAGATCTCCCCATACCCTTTGCGTGAAATCTCGCACAGCTTTTTCCAGGCTTGGACGGTCTCAGGATCTCCAGCCTGTAGCTGTACCACCTTAAGATGGGCTTTTCTTTTAAACTCCTCATCGGCATCAAAGCGTTCCTTGGAGGCGCGATACCACTGCATGAGCTGAAAGAGCGTCGTCTCCTCTTCTCCGCTCAGCACTTGGGGAGCCTCTGCATGCATGTAGGCAATGAGCATGCCGAATTGCGTGCCCCAATCCCCCACATGGTTAAGCCTTAAGACGTCGTGTCCTAAAAATTCAAAGAGGCGCGCCAGGCAATCTCCAATGATGGTAGAGCGTAAATGGCCGACGTGCAGTTCTTTAGCCACATTGGGCGATGAAAACTCAACAATGATCCGCTGAACGGGGTCGGGTCTAGCCACCCCCAGCCTCTCATCTTTTAGCATCCGATTTACTTCAGCAGCGAGGAAGGAGGGGGTTAAGGTCAAATTGACGAATCCGGCTCCGGCCACCTCTACCTTTTGAAAAAAAGAAGACTTGCTTAACTCTTGAGCGAGCTTCTCTGCCACCGCGCGCGGCGGTTTTCCCAGCTCTTTTCCAATTTTGAGCGCACTATTGCACTGGTAGTGGCCAAATTGATCCTGTGTGCTGGGCTTTACCTCTGAGAGCAAGAGTTCCGGGAAAGAGGCGAGCTCTTTGCCAAAGCAGGCGCCTACCGCCTGAGTGGCCAGCTCCTGCAACCGCCGATTGAGATTTTCCATGCGCTACCTAAGCGAGATCAAGAGCGATATGAGAGTGGTGAAAATAGATCTTTCCCTCTTTTCTTCGTCCGATGCCGAAGCGGAGGTTGTACTCTGCCAGCCTCATAGCGGCTCTCTGCGTTGTGTAGCCGTTGCGCTCGGCATTTTCAAAAATAAAAAGCAGCTGGTCAGCAATGTGGCTCGTTTGCTCCAGGGACAAAGCAGGGTCGTATCCCGCCTCTTGCAATTCGCAAGAGACATTGATGAGCCCGCCTGCATTAACGACAAAGTCCGGAGCATAGAGAATCCCTCTTTTGGCAAGATGCTCGGCATCCGTTTCTCTTAGGAGTTGATTGTTTGCAGCTCCCACGACGGCCCTTGAGCGCAGCAAAGGAATGGTCTGCGGATTGAGCACCGCTCCCAGAGCGCATGGGGCAAAGATATCGCACTCGATGCCGTAGATCTCTCGAGGGGAACAAAGATGGGCTCCATAGAGCTGAGCAAGCCTCTCCGCTCTACGAGGAGCGAGATCCGTTACAACGAGCTCGGCGCCCCGGCGAAAGAGATAGTCCGCCAAACAGGCTCCAACGCTTCCCGCGCCCTGGATCGCAACTCTCCTGCCTGCAAAAGAGCCGCTTCCGTAAAGCTTTTTCAAGGCAGCCTGCATGCCGCACAAAACCCCCCAGGCAGTGTAAGGCGAAGGATCTCCGCTGCTCTTTTGATGAGGAAGCCCGACAATAAAGGGATTTGTCCTTTGCATGACCAAGACGTCCTTTGTCCCGCACCCGACATCCTCTGCGCAGATGTACTTTCCTTCCAACTGAGCGACAGCCTCTCCGAAGGCCATCAGAAGATCATCGCTCTTCTCCTTCAGAGGATCGGCGATAATGACGCTCTTTCCGCCTCCCCAGCCCACACGAGAAACCGCCGATTTGTAGGTCATTCCCTGAGAGAGCCGAAGAGCGTCGTTGAGAGCCGCTTCAAAGGTGGGATAGGACTGAATCCGGGTTCCTCCCAGAGCCGGCCCCAACACGGTGTTGTGGATGGCAATGATCGCCGTTAAACGAACTTCTCTACTCGTGACCTTGATCACTTTTTCATATCCTGTAATAGGAATCTCTTCGAATTCAAGTCCGTATTTTGTTTTTCTCTCTCTCTTCTCTTCCGCAATCAACACCATATAGAATTCTCCCTATAAGGAATAAACCAAATTATACACAATTTGTCATATTATCACTTCATCCTCCTTAATGGCAAGCGCTCATCTCGGCATCCATTCCTATTGCGGATTAAGAATAACTTAGCTACTCTAGCTTGTTGGAAAAAAAGCTGAGGTCTCCATGCCCAAATTCGTCATCACTGACAATCTCAGAGAAGAGCTTTTCAAATATTTGAAAAAAAACCGCAAGGCCGATCTGATTACGACCTATCTCTTCTTTCTCGAGAAAAAACATCATTTGAAGCCTGTTCTCTTTCCCAAAGAAAAAAAAATCTACCAGGGACTCGACGAGCTCATCCAAAAACTCGAAGAAGGGGGAAAGTTATGGCGCGAAACAGAGATTAAAATCCAATTTGGAAAAGAGAGCGTCAACGAGGAGACAAAGAAGATTTACATCTGCCCCTTTACCGGCAAGGTCTTTGGGGATAATACCCATCCCAATCCTCAAGACGCCATCTACGACTGGGTCTCCTCCTGTCCCCAAAACAAAGAGAAAAGCGGAGGACTTCCCTCAAAACGGTTCTTTGTCTCCGAGGATCCCGAAGTCATCAAAAACTACATTGTCAAACGCAAAGCGCCTATTTCAAAAACAGTCTACTCTTCCGCCGTGACGGGAAAACTCTTTAACAGCAAAAAAGCCGTTATGGACGACTTCACTTCCAACCATGTGAAACCTCTCTCTCTCATCGAAGTGCCCAGCCAGAATCGCTTCCAAATCGAGGAAGGCTTTCTTGCGTTCATTCAAGAACAACTCGAGGAGAGCAAACTCTCCGCCTTTGTCGAAGCGCTCTCCCAATTTGAGGAATTTTCGCCTTTCGTCTCCCAGTGGCAGGAAGAGGATCGCGAAGTTGCAGGGGATGAGAGTTAAGACCTATAGCCCTGAAGAGACCCTGGGATGGGGAAGGGAATGCGGCAAAACGCTTCCCTTAGGCAGCGTTGTCGCTCTCTTTGGCGACCTTGGCGCCGGAAAGACGACTCTCATCAAAGGCATTGCCCAAGGAGCTGCAGGGATTCCTCTAAGAGAGGTCTTAAGTCCAACGTTCACCTATCTCAACATCTATCACGGAAAAAAAACGCTCTATCACTTTGATCTCTACCGTTTGAAAGACCCACGGGATTTTCTTCATTTGGGCTTTGATGAACATTTCACTTTAGAAGGAATCTCTCTCATCGAATGGCCGGAAAAGATTCTCGATCTCCTCCCTCCCGACACTCTCAAAATCTCCCTCTATCATCTTGCCGATACCGAACGCCTCATCGAGATTTCAGATCATTTCGCAATTTGAGACCGATGTGTTAGCATGTTTAACATGGGCCTTTTAAAACAGGAAAGTTTCATCTGCCTGGATCTTGAAACCACGGGTCTCGACCCGCAAAGCGATCGGATCATCGAGGCCGCCGCTGCGAAGTTCTCTCTGGAAGAGATTTTTGACGCCTTTGAATCATTAATCGATCCCCTCTGTCCAATTCCAAAAGAGAGCATCGACATTCACCACATCACTGAAGAGATGGTCCGGGGAAAACCGAAGATCGAAGAGATCCTTCCGCAACTGATTTCGTTTATTGGCAATGATGTCATCGTCGGCCACGGGATCCCCTTTGATGTCGCTTTTTTGATTGCCGCCTGCAAGCAGCACGGCATTCCCCACCATCTCAACAAAAATCTCCAAATTGACACCCTGCGTCTCGCACGGCTCTACGGCGGAAGCCCCACCAACTCCCTGGAAATGCTTCGGACGCATTTTAACATCAAGCCCGAAGGCGCCCACCGCGCAATGAGCGATGTGATGATCACAATCGAGGTCTTTAAGCAGCTCTCCAAGCCCTTCAAAACAGCCAAAGAGATCCTTGATCGCTTAAAAAAACCGATCCTTTTGAAAAAGATGCCTCTGGGAAAACATAAGGGAAGGCTCTTTTCAGAGATCCCCCTGGAATATCTCAAATGGGCCTCCCACCAGGATTTCGATCAAGACCTCATGTACTCGCTTAAAACGGAGCTGTCCAAGAGAAAGAAAGGAGACCGCTTTCAACAGGCTGCCAGCCCCTTTTCCTCTTTATAACGGAGTATCTCTTATGGAAAAACTCTCTCTTAAAGACCTCGACGTCCGAGGCAAACGCGTTTTGATGCGCGTCGATTTTAACGTCCCCTTTGACAAGACGGGCAAGATCGCCGACGACACGCGCATCCGAGCCGCCCTTCCCTCAATCCGATACATCCTCGATCAGGGCGGCAGCGTGATCCTCATGAGCCACCTGGGGCGCCCCAAGGGAGAAAAGAAGGAGGAATTCTCTCTGAAACCCTGCGCCGGACGGCTGCAAGAACTAACCGGCATTCCCGTCTTGTTTGCAAACGACTGCATCGGCAGCGAGACGGAAAAGAGAGCTCGGGCCCTCAAGAGCGGCGAGCTCCTTTTGCTTGAGAACCTCCGTTTCTATTTAGCCGAGGAAAAACCCGACAAAGACCCCTCCTTCGCCAAACAGCTCGCCGGCCTGGGGGACCTTTACGTTAATGACGCCTTCGGAACGGCTCACCGCGCCCATTCCTCGACGGCAACCATCACCCGCTACTTCCCGAGGAGATCGGCAGCCGGTTTTCTTTTGGAAAAGGAGATCCGGTTCCTTGGCAAAGCCCTGCTTGAAAACCCCAAGCGCCCGTTTTATGCGATCCTTGGCGGATCGAAGGTTTCCACCAAGATGGGAGTGCTCAAGGCCCTTTCTGAAAAGGTCGATGCCATCTTTCTCGGAGGAGGGATGATCTTTACCTTCTTCAGGGCCCAAGGCATCCCCATCGGAGACTCTCTTTATGAAGACGCCCTCTTAAACGAGGCCAAAGAGTTTATAGAGCTTTGCAAAGAAAAGAGTTTAAAACTCTTTCTTCCCGTCGATATCGTCATTGCAGACGCCTTCAAGGAAGAGGCGCGCCATCAAACCATCCCCGTCAAGGAGGGGATCCCCGAGGGCTGGATGGGTATGGATATCGGAAAAGAGACGCTTGCAGTATGGAAAAGGGCCCTTCCGAAAGCTAAAACCGTCTTTTGGAACGGTCCGGTGGGCGTCTTTGAGATGGCTCCCTTTGCCCACGGCACCGAAGAACTGGCTCACACCCTTGCCTCTCTGAAAGCCATCACTGTTGTCGGAGGAGGAGATTCGCTATCCGCCATCAACCGGCTACATCTCGGCGATCGCTTCACGCACCTTTCGACGGGAGGGGGCGCCGCCCTGGAGTACCTGGAGTTCGGACGTCTTCCCGGAATTGACGCCTTATCGGATCAATCGTAAAAGTTGCAATCAATGTGAGCTCGGCTTCGTCTGAGAGTCGCCATACCCGGCTGCTTTTTCTGCTGTACGGAGAGCTTCGTATGTTTGCTCTAGACGTCTTTCAGCTAAAGAAGCTCCAACTGGAGCATGACCATTCCATATCTCTTCTTGAACTGCTGATGTATGACATTTTTCCAAAACTTTTTCATAGGCCCCATAGGCTTCAACGTATCTTCCATACGCTTCCGACGAAGAGCTGTTGACCGGATTTGACATAAAAAAATTCTCCAAAGTTGCAAAGTCAAGATAAGTATACTCACCTTTCATTGGCAAAATTATATACACAAGTTGATTCTTGAGTCAACTTGTGTATAAGATCATGGATAAATCGTGAAAGGATATCTTTTTGGGGCTCTTTACCTCGAGTTTACGCTCTTTACGATTCTCATTGCCAAATAAGCCCATTCAAGTATAATTACTCTAAAGAATCACCAAGGGCAGGATGTCAGATAGCGACTTTGGTAAGCTGCGCACCTTCCTGTGGCCGATCCACAGAAGCGAGCTCAAGCAGTTTGTGCCAATGTTGGTGGTTTTTTTTCTCATTTGTTTCAACTACAATCTGTTAAGGGCTGCTAAAGACGCTCTCGTGGTCACGGCGCCGAAATCGGGCGCAGAGGTCATTCCCTATCTCAAGGTCTGGGCTATCGTCCCGGCCGCTTTTCTCATGACCTTTATCTTCACGCGCCTTTCAAACAAATTAAGCCGTGAAAATCTTTTTTATGTGCTCTTTTCCATCTTTCTGCTCTTTTTTTTACTCTTTGCCTTTGTCCTCTACCCCTTTAGAGATTACCTCCATCCTACCACTACTGCAGATTGGTGCCAGGCGCACCTTCCGCTCGGCTGCAAGGGACTGATCGCCGTCTTCCGCAACTGGACCTTTACCCTCTTTTACATCATGTCGGAGATGTGGAGCACGATCATCATGACAGTGCTCTTTTGGGGATTTGCCAATGAGGTGACCTCCGTTAAGGATGCAACCCGTTTCTATGGCCTCTTTGGCGTCGGCGCAAACTTTTCCGGCATCTTTTCGGGACAGATGTCGATGGCCATCTCTTCGCATGCCTATAACCCCTCTCTTCCCTTCGGCAGAGACAGCTGGGGACAGGCAGTCGTCATCCTCTGTTTGATCGTCATCTTCACCGGCATCGCCTGCATGGCCCTCTTCAGATACCTCCATACTAAGGGCTTAGGTTACAACTCACTGCCCCACATTCCCAAGAAGAAGCCGACCTCCATTAAGATGGGCATGCGGAAAAATTTCGCCTTTCTCTCAAAATCAAAATATCTTCTGCTGATCGCCCTCATCGTCGTTACATACAATATCTCCGAAAACCTCATTGAGGTCGTCTGGAAGGATCAAGTCCGCCAGCTCTACCCCAACCCCGAAGAATTCAACGCTTATATGGGAAAGGTCTTAACAGCCATCGGCATCATCGCCACATCGGCCGCTCTCTTTGTCTCAGGCAACGTGATCCGGCAATTCGGCTGGACAGTCAGCGCTCTCATCCCGCCCGCCATCATCCTCCTTACGGGGACTTGTTTCTTTTCCTACCTTCTCTTTAAACTCTCCTTTTTGAGCTCGATGGCTCTGTTTCTTGGCTGCACTCCGCTTGCCCTCGGCGTCTTCTTCGGCTCCCTGCAAAACTGCCTCGCCCGCGCCTCAAAATACACCCTCTTTGATGCGACCAAAGAGCTCGCCTTCGTTCCCCTTAGCCTGGAGAGCAAGCTTAAAGGAAAAGCGGCTATCGACGGCGTCGGCTCCAGGCTAGGAAAATCCGGAGGCTCTCTCATCCACCAGAGCTTGCTCTTGCTCTTTGGAACCGTCGCTTTAAGTACTCCCGTCGTCGGAGTCCTTCTTCTCTTTTCAGTCGGCGGCTGGATCCTTGCCGTCAAAGCACTTGGCAGGGAGTTTTATACCCTCTCCGAACAGAGTCCGGCAGCAGAGACGCTCAAGCCCCTCATTCCTTAGGAAGCCTCTACAACCGCTTCCTATCCAAGCACTTGTTTAATCTTTCCGTTCGCTCCTCGTTATTACATGCATAGTTTTTGTTATTAACATTGTAATTAATAATTTAATTTGTTAAAATTAAACTAATTAAAAACCAAGTTAATAATTTATGACTATATATAATATTCTCGGCACTATTAACGCCCCTCAATCAGATCCAGAAAATCCAACCCCCGCACTCTATTCTCCCCCCTTAAAACAAGAACCATTAAAGTCTGCTTTAACACTTTCCCCTTCTGACCTTTTTCAAAAGATTTCTAAGGGCCCATCTACAGAAAAAAAATATAAACTCGAAAAGTTTGAACAACAAGATGCAACCAAAACCTTGGATTTCATGAACAGCCATCTCAAAGAGTGGCTAGAAGAACCCGCCGGCTGGTCATCCCTAGATGACGGAAGAGAAGTGCGCCGCATCAGAGGTAAAGAACATCGCGATCTTCCAAGAACGCTGACGCTTGTTCGAGAAAATGGCCAATTGCAGAACGCCTATCTTCACTTTAATAAAAAAAATGAAGGGAAGGTTGAGGAAGGATCTTACAATAAAGTCAAAATCGTTTTTGATCTCATCACTCAGGAGTGGGCCGCCTACCGCACCATAAAATCACAGACCCCTTCCTCATTAATAGATGCTAACAAGCAGGCTTTAGAGGAAATTCGTCTTCAAAATACGTTTAAAGGACCCTACATCCAGTCTGTTCATGCATCGGGACAGCACATAAAAAAAGACAACGAAACGCATGTTTGGTCCTTGCAGCCCCTGGCAAAGTTGGACGCCTTTTATTGGACTCCACAGTCCGAGCTTGAAGTGGCGTCTTTTGCTCAGCACACCATCCTTGCCTTGAAGGAACTCCATGACAAGGGCTACGCTTATCGCGATCTCAAATCCGAAAATATTCTGATCTATCCAAACGGAGTGTTCAAACTGACAGATTTCGGCTTGGTCACTCGCTCTGGCGAGCTCGGATTATGCGGAACGCCCTCATTTTTATATCCCTTCCAAAGAACTGACAGCCGAACCGACGATCTGTGGGCTCTTGGACTGCTGGTGGGAGAAAAAATGAAGGACCACCTAAGATCTCATCCTTGTGTACCTCCGGCACCCCCTCCTCCTTGTGCAACTCAGGTTTTCTCCTATTTGAAAAAAGTTGAAAAACACTCTGACTTTGATCTTGACCTCTGGAAGAAAGAGGTCGATCAGTACAGGTTAACAGACCAAAAAGAACCCAAACCTCAAACTCTGGAACACGTCATCTGGAGTTTGCTCAAGAAGAAGCCTAAAAAGATGCCCAGCCTTGAAAACGTACTTAAGGAAGTTAATCAAATTCTTGAAAACCTAAAAAATCATACCCGCCCCTGAGAAGAGACTTTTTGCATAACCCGCTCCAACTTGCCCGCTCCAACTTCCTTCCTTGCCATCCGGTCGGCTTCAATGGTAAAATAAGGAAATGCTGGAATGGTTTCGTTCTTTAATGCTTGCCCATGCAGACTTCGCGCCCTGGTATCTCTTTGGGGCGATTCTTCTTGCAGGATTTAATCTTCCCGTCAGCATTGATATCCTTCTTGTCGCAGCCGCTCTTTTAGCTGCAACAGCGCTTCCCGAAAAGATGTGGCATCTCTTTGCCGCCGTCTCTATCGGCTGCTATCTTTCCGCCTGGATTTCGTATTGGGTGGGCCGCCTCCTTGTAGGAAGAGGGCTCTTGCGTTTAAAATTCTTTTCTAAGCTCCTTTCTCAAGAGCGGATAGAACGTGTGAAAACATTTTATGACAAGTACGGCCTGCTTACCCTCGTCATCGGCAGATTTATCCCCTTTGGGATGCGCAATTGCATCTTTATGACAACCGGGATCAGCCGCTTTTCCTTTGTGAAATTTATTTTAAGAGATGCTCTCGCCTGTCTGATCTGGTCAACCACGGCCTTTTTTCTCTTCTATTTTGCAGGACAGAACTTTGAGACCCTCTACCCTTATCTCAAACTCTTTAATCTCATCATCTTTTCTCTCTTCGCCATAGCCGTTATTGGTTTCGTGTGGTATAAAATGAGAAAAAGTGCGCGCTCCAAGAGCAGTTGTTCATAGACGTGCAAAAGAGGCGTTTTTGCCGCCGTTCAAGGTCGCATGGTGAGCATTTCAAACAGTTTGACTTTTTTAAGAGCCCCGCTTGCCTTCCTCTTCTTGGCAGAAAATCCCACCTATCGCCTTATAGCCATCGTCTTGGCCATGATGACAGACAGCATCGACGGCTACCTGGCCCGCCTCTGGCGCTCCACCTCCCGCTTTGGAGCCATTTTAGATCCCCTTATGGACAAGTTCTTTGTCCTCTTTGCGCTCGCTGTCTTTTTGCATGAGGGAAGGCTTGAACTATGGCAAGCTCTGGCAATGATTTCTCGAGATTTCTTCTTATGCGCCTTTGGAATGTACTTGGCCCTCTCCGGTCAGTGGCACGCTTTTGAATGCCAGGCCATCCGCTGGGGAAAGATTTCGACTGCCCTACAGTTTTTTATCCTCTTCGGCTTGACCCTGGGATACTCCTTTAGCTGGCAATTCTACGCTCTCTTTATTCTCTTTGGGATTCTTGCCTTTGTTGAACTCTGTCAGCTCATTAAGAGACGCTCCTTGATTCCTCCCCTCAGCAGAAAGTAAAGACTTCTTGTCGCTGATGCAACGCTCAGCAGACTGCTTCACAGCGTCGGAGAGCGTTAGAAAAAGCGAGGCAAATCGGATTCCTCTTTTTCTTAGGCTGTGATGGATCATCACCAAAAATTCTTGTTTTAGCCGCGTAAACTCCACAAGCCGGGTCTCTAAACAGTAAAAGCAGACCGAGAGCTTCAGCGCATGCTCTTCAATCCCGCTAAAAGAGATAAGAATGGGAAGTTCGCCGTCCACTTCGAGATGAGAGGTAATCTTTACCTTCAGCTCTTCTACAACTTCTTGAATCTGAAAAGCCGCATCAAAACTTAATGAGAAACTCTCTTCAAACTTACGGTGGGACATGCGGGAAAAATTTGTCACTAGCACGCTGGAAAAAAGAGCATTGGGAACATAGGCGGGTCTTTTATCCAGATCGCGGATCACCGTGAGATACCAGCCGATCTCTTCGGCAATCCCCTCAATATTTTTTTCCTCAATCCGGATGTAGTCTCCCGAAAGAAAAGGACGTGTCAGATGGAGCATGAGCCCCCCGAAGAAGTTTGCCAGGGCATCTTTCCCGGCAAAGCCGATTGCAGCGGCTCCTACGCCGCTGAATGCCAGAAGCGGCACAATATCCAACCCTAAAATTTGGAGGACGATAAGCGTTGCGATAATTCCAATGCCAATTGATGAGAGCCTTCCCAAAATATGCGCAGCTCCGGGATCAATCGCTTTTTTTCCCAGCTGACTTTTGGCAATCCAATTCTTGTGAAGCTCCTGTTTCCAGCGAAGTAGAATCCAGGCGCCGCAACTGACGATGGCTCCGCTGCGAAACGGGGCCAAATATTTCAAATCTGCAGAAAAATTAAACCGGTTGCCCAGGATATCGATTGCATAGGCAAATCCCAAAAGCCACGTCAGCACGGTCAAGGGAGCATAAAGAATAAAGTTAAGGCGAGAGCGCCAATCATCCGAGCGCTTCCCATACCTCTTACTCATAAATTTAATCAGACGTTTAAATCCCCAGTTGACAAAGCCCAAAACAGAAAAGCCAATGAGAATTTCAACAATCCACAACGTCCCTTCGGCAACCGATTTTAAACCTAATCCTTCCATCCTAAGCACAAAATAAATGTTCTAAAAAAAGAGATTAGCAAAGAAAAAGCTCTCTGTCAAGGAAAGAAAAGAGGTGATATTAATAAGATTTTTAATTGAAGATAATTTGCTTTTAAAAAAAAAGAAATCCATTTTGCCTTGGGTGTGACAGACGTTCGAAACGAACGTCTGTCACACCCAAGGTTAAAGCAACCCTTACTGAGCAATTAATTGCAACCCGGGAGCCGCTCTCCCGAAAGATGGCGTCAAAAAACGTACAAAGTCGAGAGAACAACCTTTCGGAAAATCTGGACGTCTTTTAAGATGAGATTATGCAGTTTTCTAAAGAGTCCCTATTTAAAAGCAGTTTTCGCGCTTTTTTTGTCTCTTTTTCAACGATCCTGGGGATCGCCGTTGCGCTCGCTTTGGGAATTGCGGCGTTGGCTCTCTTTGCCGATCGCGTGAAAAAGCCTGAAAAAAGCGAACTTCTTGTCAGCCAGGATGCTGACGGCAACCGCAGCCTTCTCGACGACTCTGCTCCCGTCCTCTTAAAGATCTCGCTCCATGGCATCATCGGAGAGGGAGCGTTACAGACAGAGAAAATCGAAAACCTTCTTTTGGATGCAGAAGAGGAGCCTCTCAAAAAGGATCGGGTGAAGGGTGTTCTCCTCTCTATCAACACTCCCGGAGGAACCTCATCGGATTCGGATGGCATCTTTCGCGCCTTAAAAGCCTACAAAGCCAAACACCGCATCCCGGTCTACGTCTTTGTCGACGGACTTTGCGCCTCGGGCGGAATGTATATCTCCGCCGTTGCAGATCAGATCTATGCGACGTCATCAAGCGTCGTCGGTTCTATCGGCGTGCTCTTGGGCCCCGCCTTTAACTTCTCCAAGGCCATGGAAAAGCTCGGCGTGGAGTCTGTCACTCTGACCGACGGGAAAAATAAAGATATGCTCAATCCCTTTAGGCCCTGGAAAGATGGAGAAGACGCCTCGTTGAAAGAGATTGTCGCAAGCGACTATGCACGATTTGTCAACCATATGACCACAGCCAGGCCGCGCCTAGACAAAGAGAAGCTGATCCAGGTCTACGGCGCACAGGTCTTCGACGCAAGCAAGGGACAAGAGTTGGGGTATGTCGATGTCGCCGGGGCCACCTACAGGGACGCTCTTGCCTCCCTTGCCAAGGCCGCAGGAATCGAGGGCGACAAAAAGTATCAGGTCTTTGAAATCAAAGCAACCGAGTCCTTTGTGAAGGAGCTTTTAGAAAGCAATCACTCCCTGCTAAAGGGGAGAATCATCCATTCCTTTGAGACAGGCTCTTTGCTGAAACCGGAGATGAGCGGCAAGATGCTCTATCTCTATCCAGGTTTAATTCAGTAACCTTGATGAAAACGCTCTATATCCTTGACGGCCATAACATTCTCTTTCGGTCCTACTTTGCCATTAGAGGAATGACGAATCCCGAAGGAGAGTCGACTAACGCCCTCTTTGGCTTCATTCGCTCTCTCTACAAACTTATCCATGACTTCTCTCCTTCCCATCTCATTGCCGTCTTCGACGGACCGGAGAGTAAAAAATCAAGAGAAGAGATCTACTCTGCCTACAAGGGCCACCGCAAGGGGATGCCGGAAGATCTCCTGCCGCAGCTTCTCTACGCCATGGAGTTTTGCTCCATAGCCGGAATTCCCCATCTCGAAATCCCCGGCGTTGAAGCCGACGATACGATGGGCAGCATTGCTGGCTGGGCGGCGAAAAGGGGGGCTTTGGTCTACCTCTGTTCGAGCGATAAGGATCTGTGCCAGCTAGTGGACGACAAGATCTTCATGATCCAGCTTCACAAGGAAAATCTTCTCGTCGACAAGAAAAAAGTCAAAGAGATCTATGGCGTCGCTCCCGAGCAGATAACAGACTATCTGGGAATGGCGGGGGATCCTTCGGACAACATCCCCGGCCTTGAAGGGTTCGGCCCCAAAACTGCCGCCGCGCTCTTGCAAGAGTTTCAGACGCTCGACGCCATCTTGCAACATCCAGAAAAGGTGGCGGGAGCAAAAAAACAAGAGGAGCTCGTCCGGCATAAAGAACAGGCCCTTCTCAGCCGGAAACTGGCAACAATTGATCTCTCTGTGGACTTTCCCAAACAAGAAGAGTTCTTTGCCCTGAAATCCCCCGACGTGGAAAAGGTTAAAGCCTTTTATACGAAGATGCACTTCATGTCGCTTTTGAAAGAGCTAGAGAGCAAGGCTCCTCAAGAGGCCCTAACAAGGGAGGCGGAAAAAAAGCCCGAAAAGGGCGAGTATCGCTTAGTTGACGATGAAGAGAGCCTCAGGGAGCTCCTGACTCTCCTGCGGGAACAAAGAGAGCTCTGCATCGATACGGAGACAACAGATCTTCGAGCGATGCATGCCTGCTTAGTGGGCATAGGAATCGGATTTGAAGCAAAACGCGCTTGGTACCTTCCTGCAAATGGAAAGCTGGGAAAAAAAAGAGTCTTAGATGCTTTAAGGGAACTCTTCTCCCTTCCCCATCTCTCTTTTTTCGGTCACAATCTTAAATACGATCTCCACGTGTTATGCAATGAAGGGCTCGAGGTCGAGAGGATCTCTTTCGACACGATGATCGCCTCCTATCTCGTCCATCCCGAGCGGCAACGGCACAACCTCGATCAACTCGCTTTGGAAAATTTTGCCTTTGTTAAAACACCCATCACCGATCTAATCGGATCCAAAAAGAGGCAGAAATCGATGGAGGAGGTCCCTCTGCCCCAAATTGCCGCCTATTGCTGCGAGGATGTCGATTACACCTGCCGCTTAAAAGAGTTTTTTAACGAGCGGCTGAAGGAGCTGGAGCTCCTTTCTGTCTTGAAAAATATCGAGATCCCTCTCATTCAGGTCCTTTTGAAGATGGAGCGCGCCGGCATCTACTTCGATCAAGCGGCGATGGAGAGGCTCTCTAAAGAATTTGCTGAAAAAATCCACGAATCGCAAGCGGAGATCTACCATCTGGCAGAGGAAAAATTCAACCTCAATTCTCCAAAGCAGCTCAGCCACATTCTCTTTACAAAACTGGAAATCAAACCACCCAAAAAAATCCGGACGGGGTTTTCCACTGCAGCCCCCGTCTTGGAATCTCTTCAAGACACCCACCCCGTCATCTCCCACATCCTGAACTATCGCCTCTTAGAAAAGCTTCGCTCCACCTACGTGGATGCCCTCATCGCTCAGGTCTTCTTTCCGACACAGCGGATTCACTGTACTTTCAATCAATCCGTTGCGGCAACGGGAAGGCTCTCATGCCAGGATCCCAATCTGCAAAACATCCCGGTCCGATCCAAGGAGGGCCGCAAAATCCGAAGCGCCTTTAAACCGCAAAAGCCCCACTGGAGCTTCCTCTCGCTCGACTATTCCCAAATCGAACTGCGCCTCCTGGCCCACCTCTCTAAAGATCCCACGCTGACAGAGGCGTTTCGCTCTCAAGAAGACGTCCACGCCACTACTGCAGCTCTGATCTTCGATGTGCCTCTGAAAAAAGTCACGCCGGAGATGCGGCAGAGGGCAAAGGCCGTCAATTTCGGGATTCTCTATGGCCAGCAGGCTTTCGGCCTGGCGACAGGGCTTAGAATTGAATACAAAGAGGCGGCCGCCTTCATCGACGTCTACTTTAAGCGTTTTGAGCGCGTCCAGGAGTATATTGAATTCTGCAAAAAGAGCGTCCGAAAGACCGGACGCGCCGTGACGATGCTGGGACGGCAGAGGCCCATTCCCGAAATCAACAGCAAAAACCCCCAAATCCGCGCACTGGCGGAACGCCTGGCAATCAACACTCCCCTTCAGGGCACTGCGGCAGATCTCATCAAATTGGCCATGATCAAAGTGGATCGCGTCTTGAAAGAGCACCCTCAATGGGGCATGATGCTCCTGCAGATCCATGACGAACTCCTCTTTGAATCTCCCGATCTTCACGTCAAAACACTGGGACAGGCTGTGAAAGAGATCATGGAGGGAATTATCGAACTGAACGTCCCGCTCACTGTGGAGATTTCGATTGGAAAAAACTGGGAGGAGTGTTAGCATTGAAAAAAATAGCTGTTACAGGAGGTCTTGCTTCTGGCAAAACAACTGTTTGCAGCTATTTGAAAGAGTTAGGCGCCTATGTCGTAAGCGCCGATGAAATTGTTCACCGTTTACTCTCTCCAGAGACAGAAGTTGGAAAAAAAGTCGTTGCCTATCTCGGTTTAAATCACTTAAAAAGGGGAAAGATTGACCGAAAGGAGATTGCCGAGCTTGTCTTTCCTGATATCGAGAAATTAAAAGGACTCGAAAAACTCATCCATCCTGCTGTCTTAAGCGAGATAGAACGTGCATACAACCGGATTAAGAATCAAAAAGAGTATTCCTTTTTCCTAGCTGAAATCCCCCTCCTTTATGAGCTTGGATGGGAGAGCTTTTTCGATGAAGTGATTACAGTGGTTGCACAAGATGCGCTGTGCAAAGAGCGCTACCAGAAGATGGCTGCTAAGGGGCGAGAGGACTTTGAAAAAAGAATGGCCAGGCAGATGATTCTGAAAGAGAAGAAGAAAAGAGGCGGTATCTGCATAGAAAATGACGGAACCTTGGAACAGCTCAAACAAAAAATCTTAGAGATCCTTTTTAAATTAAGATGAGGAGCATAACTTTCCTATGAATGAAGAAGGCATTTCCCCCCCTCCGCCCATTCGCAGATTTAGACCCCACCCCAGAAGAGAAGAGGTCCGTGAGGAAGAAGATCTGATCGAAGAGGCAAGAAGCGAGACAACCCCGAAAACCATCACCAAGATCTCTGACTTGCAGCGCATGAACATTGACCAGCTCAATCTCTTTGCCAAGCATATCGGACTGACCAATTTGGGCTCTCTCACTCGCTCTCAGATGGTCTTTGAAATCGTCAAAGCCAAATCCTCCCGCCCCGATGAGCTTCTCGTCGGAGAAGGCGTCCTCGAAGTGCTCCCGGACGGCTTTGGTTTTCTACGCTCTCCCAACTACAACTACCTTCCCTCTGCAGAAGATATTTATGTCTCGCCGGCGCAGATTCGGCGCTTTGACTTGAAAAAAGGAGATACGATCTACGGAACGATCCGCTCTCCCAAAGAGAAAGAGAAATATTTTGCCCTGCTCATGGTGGAGAAGATCAACAACAAGACACCCGAGCTGGCCAAAGAGCGTATCCTCTTTGAAAATTTAACTCCGCTCTATCCCAATGAACGCCTCGTCATGGAGACGATAAAAGATCAGATCACTACGCGCGTTCTCGATCTGACCGCGCCCATTGGAAAAGGGCAGCGCGGTTTAATTGTCGCCCCTCCGCGCTCCGGCAAGACCGTCATCTTGCAAAATATTGCGCATGCGATCGCCACCAATAATCCCGAGGTCTTCCTCATCGCCCTTCTGATCGACGAACGCCCCGAAGAGATGACCGACATGCAACGCAGCGTCAAGGGAGAGGTCGTCTTTTCTACTTTCGATGAGCCCCCCGAGCGTCACTGCCAGGTTGCCGAAATGGTCATCGAAAAGTCGCGACGCCTGGTCGAATACGGCCACGATGTCGTCATCCTTCTCGACTCGCTCACACGCCTCGCCCGAGCTTACAATACTGTCCAGCCTCATTCAGGAAAAATCCTGACCGGAGGCGTCGATGCGAACGCCTTGCATAAGCCCAAGCGTTTCTTTGGCGCCGCGCGCAATATCGAAGACGGCGGATCGCTTACCATCATTGCGACCGCGTTGGTTGAAACGGGATCGCGCATGGACGAGGTGATCTTCGAAGAGTTTAAAGGGACCGGAAACATGGAGCTTGTCCTCGATCGCAGACTGGCAGACCGGCGCATCTGGCCGGCCATCGACCTGATCAAGAGCGGCACGCGCAAGGAAGACCTCCTCTACCACCCCGAGGAGATCGACAAGATCTATCTCATGCGTCAGGCGCTTGCCGACCTCTCCCCGATTGATGCCATGAAACTTCTGGTGGGAAAACTGAAAAAGACGAGCAGCAACGCCGAATTCCTCCTCTCCATGAAGGAATAAGCAGTTAGTCTTTCACTTTAAGCAGCTTGGCATTGACGGCGCAGATGACGGTGCTTAAGGACATAAAGACCGCTGCAAGAGCAGGCGTCAGTGTCACGCCCAAGGGGTATAACACTCCCGCAGCCAGCGGAATGGCTATGGCATTGTAACCCGTTGCCCAAAGCAGATTCACTATGATTTTTCCATAGGTGGCTCGGGCCAATGCCATGATCCTCGCGGCATCCAGAGGATTGCTCTTCACAAGGATGATATCCGCCGCCTCAATGGCAATATCCGTTCCCGCCCCGATGGCGATCCCCACATTTGCCTGAGCCAGCGCCGGCGCGTCATTGACCCCGTCCCCTACCATGGCAACGGTCAGCCCTCGAGCCTGCACCTCCTGAACTTTTTGAGCCTTCTCGTTGGGAAGGACCTCCGAAAAATAGTCATCGAGTTTCAGTTCGTCGGCAACCCACTTTCCCACCTGCTTGTTGTCCCCTGTCAGCATCAGGCATTGAATGCCCATCTTTTTGAGCTTGTCGACCGCCTCTTTCGATTCTTCCCGGATGATGTCGGCAAGGGCAAGAGCTCCTTTTATCTGATTTTCTATGAGGACAAAGACAACAGTCTTCCCCTGGTTTTGGAGCAGCTCGATGCGCGGATCCTGAAGCAAAATGTTTCGCTCTTTCAAAAATAGCGGACTGACGACCTTCACGTCCTTCCCATTGACCTTCCCTTGAGCCCCCTTGCCCGGAATTGCCTGAAAAGCCTCCACAGGCCATTTTTCCCGGCTTTTCGCGGCGATGGCTTTGGCAATCGGGTGCTCCGAATGGAGCTCGATGGAACCGGCATAATTGAGGAGCTCGTCCTCGCTCATCTGCGGATTCTCAAAGAGCAAGAGATCCGTCATGCCAAACTTTCCCAGAGTGAGCGTGCCCGTTTTGTCGAAGATCACTGCCTGAATATTGCGGGCGGCTTCAAAAGCGGAGCGATTGCGAATGAGCAAGCCTCTCTTTGCGGCAAGAGCTGTGGAGACAGCCACCACTAGCGGCACGGCAAGTCCCAAGGCATGGGGACAGGTGATGATCATGACCGTCACAGTGCGCTCTAAAGCAAATCCCATATCTTTGGCGGTAAACGCCATCCACACAAAAAAGGTGAGCACCCCCCCGCTGACTGCAATGAGGGTAAGCCATAAAGCGGCTCGATTCGCCAAATCCTGCGTCTTGGATTTACTCTCTTGGGCAACCCTGACCATATCGATGACCTGGGAGAGAAAGGAGGCCTTTCCCATCTTTTGGATTTGAACGGTGATCGAACCCTCTCCATTGATCGCACCTCCGATGACAGCGGCGTCCTTCTCTTTTTGAACAGGGGCGGACTCGCCCGTAAGCATGGATTCATTGACGCTTGTCACCCCTTCTAAAACCACGCCGTCCGCAGGAATCTTTTCCCCGGGTTTGATCAACAGGCGGTCGCCTTCGGCAATCTCTTCTAAGCGCACGTCCTGGATGGTCCCGTCTTCCTTTACTTTGTGCGCTTCTAAGGGAAGAAGCTTGACCAGCTCCTCTAGAGCCCTTCCGGCCCCCAGGACAGACTTCATCTCTATCCAATGACCCAGCAGCATGATGTCGATCAGGGTAGCAAGCTCCCAAAAAAAGAATTTTCCCAAGAGGCCGAAGATGACAAGAGAGCTGTAGAGATAGGAGACGGAAATCGCAAGGCCGATAAGCACCATCATCCCCGGAGAGCGCGCACGGAGCTCAAGGCAGAAGCCTTTCAAAAAGGGCCATCCCCCATAAAAATAGACAAGGGAAGAAAATCCAAACAAAAAGTAGAGATCGCCGGGAAAAATAAAGATGTTCCCAAAGGGCAGAAGATCTCGGATCATCGGAGAGAGCGCAAGGATAGGAAGTGTCAAAAAGAGCGAGATCCAAAAACGGGTTTGAAAATCCCGGATCATGTGCTCATGGCCTAAATGAGCACCTGACTCTTCATGAGATCGATGAGCGTGGCGCTGAGAGCAGGACATCATTTTATTGATAAGGCATCCGTTCGTTTTTTTACAATCGCGCAGATAGCGACAATGAAGGATAAGAAATCCAATGGCCTTTTTATGGAAGCTCCATAGGGAGAAGGGGTGCGCATTGGATGAGAGAGAAAAGAAAGCAGATCCCCTTCAGAGGGAAGGGATCTGCTTTCTTGCTTTGTCTTTGGTAACGTAAGACGTTAAAAATCGCTGAAAAAATGCGATCGAAGCAAAAGACTTCGTAGACCTCTTATTCTGAGGGGAAATCTCCTTCTTGACAAGAGATGCGATCTTCGATCGAAGGGGAGAATTTGGCGCCAAAACACCGTGATAACGATGACGGTGATAGCGCGGAGGAGGGATGAGTTGCGCCAGCTTATCCAAAAGTTCCGAGGGTTTAAGAAGGAGGGCCGTTTGTCCACCGGCTGTAAGCTTTGGAAGACGATATTGGAGTTTATTTCCCGCCCAACTGATCCGCTCACCCGAGAAGATAGGCCTCGCGCAATAACGAATCAGTCGCTCCAGACCTGCTCTGTCCTTAGTCTCGATGCGGACATTTGCATTGAGCGAAAAGCCTCCATGATCCCAGCTTAGCATATCAGATGCTTCATCAGAGTTTAAATGGCCCCTTCTTTAAAAAAGCTTGACTACCCTCTTGCGCACCTGTTCTTGAACGGATTGGATATCATCGGGAGACAAAAAGTTGGCCGGATAAAAATTCCCCTCTTTGTCGAAGACGCCATCGATAATACAGCAATGGAAATGAAAATGAGGATTCAGCGCTTTACCGAACCGCTGCAAGAATGTCACAGAGTCCAACCGGCAACCATCAGGAAAATTGGAGCCGTTGGAGCTAGTGCTCTGTCAACATTCAAATTGCGGATGCGCTAGCGCGAAAGCTGCCGAATTTCAACGATCGCAAGTGCCATTTGTATTTCTAATACTAAGGCACTTGCGATCGTTGAAATTCGGCGCTTTGGCGCCGCACATCCGTAATTTCAATGTTGACAGAGCACTAGCTTGAATAAAATATGAGGGTCATGGGGTCTGGCACGTTTCGTGCCTGACCCCATGCCCTCTAACAGACGGCGCGCTGCTCTGCGACGGCCCGTTTAAAGGTTCTTCCCAAAAAGAGGGCGATGACAAACCAAAGGGCAATCAGGGGAAATCCCAGACAGCCTGTAAGGAGCAGGTAGTGGGCTTTGCCGGCTGCGGCTCCGCACGCTCTTTGCAGAGGAGCAAGCGTCATGTTCAGGACCGATCCGGCCTGTTTGGAAGAGCGGGAACCGAAGGTCTCAATCCAGGCCAATGCCTTAAAACGCACGTCGGGAGTCGTGGGGATGTAGAGCTGCTTGAGCGCAGGCCCCATCAACGCGTAGTTGATCGCTTTGGCGCCCACCATAATCCCAAAGAGAAAGGACAGGCTTCCGGCAGTCATAAAGCCAAAAAGAGAAAAACCAACGATGACGGGCAAAGCCCTGATATTCAATGTTTCTTATTTTTTTGTTAGACGTAACGCGTGGCCAACGCTCGGTCGCTCACAATTTTCAACATGGCATCTCTCGTGAGATACTTCATTTTTAACCTTTCGAGTAACTCCTTCTGCTTCAAGGTCGGCTCAGTCAGGCTATACAGATCCTGCTTCAGACCCGTTTTGATATGGTTCAACCGGCATTCAGATAGCTCTTCATAGAGACGCTCATGAGATATTACTTCTTCGCTCGCATCCTTTTTCCGTTCATGCAATTGCAGGCTCAATGTCCGGTTGATCAGGTGAGATAAGACGCAGATTGTATAATGTGCCTTCACGTGATCCTCTTTCCACACGTGTACCGGTCCTACTTCAATGAAGGATTTGATGTCACGGAAAGATGATTCGATGACAACCTTATCCCGATAGGGCTGCACGACAGTTTGGGTATTTTGTATGAACCGGTCGCCCACTTTCTCCGAGAGATTGGTGACAAGCAGCCAAAACCCATCCAGCCTTCCTGCATGCAATTTTTGCTTCTTGTCGATGCGGACCCTTCCCTGAT
>Ga0156232_127_pt1 | contig 46462 bp, 40 predicted proteins | sample RifCSPlowO2_12_FD_107879 | JGI IMG/M metagenome (GOLD analysis project Ga0156232, IMG submission 107879) | Chlamydiae bacterium RIFCSPLOWO2_12_FULL_49_12
CTTTAGTTGCCATGTTAACGAAAATGGCTCAAGGCACTTCTTTCGTGCCCGCGTCCGTGCCCGTGTGCGTGCCCGATCCCTTTCTTTCTTAAAAAAGGGGAGTGGTGAATAGTTACGGAAAAATGGCGCTTTTGGCACAATGCACTCTCTTATACAAAGAGAGCGGTGGTGAAAAAAAAGTTTAAGGTGGCCGCCCTAGGCTGCCGCACGAATCAGTATGAGGCCGAGGCCTTTCGGACGCAGCTTGAGCGAGCAGGCGCTCAATCGGCTCAAAAGGGAGAAGCTGCAGACGTCTGCATTGTCAACACCTGCGGCGTCACCGCTTCTGCCGCTCGAGATAGTATTGCCCGGGCGCGCAAGCTGGCCCAAGAAAATCCAAGAGCCGCGCTCTTTGTGACAGGGTGCCATGCAAAGGAGGTGGGCGAGGCCGTCTCGGAAAGACGGATCCTGGTCATCCCCAATGAAAAGAAGGAAGAGCTCCTCTCGGAGCTCTTTCCCAAGAAAGAGCTAGCTGGGTTTGCCATCGATTCCTTTGCAGAGCACACCCGCGCTTTTCTAAAAGTACAAGACGGATGCAACTCCTTTTGCAGCTATTGCATCATTCCCTATGTGAGGGGCCGCTCCCGTTCTCGTTCTTTGGACTCTATCTTAATCGAGTTAAGAGGGCTCCTTGCTCGGGGCTACCGAGAGGTTGTCTTGACGGGGATCAACATCGGAGATTTTGACGGAGGGGAACAAGAGAGCCTTGCCTCTCTTCTCCGGGCAGCCGATGGCCTTGAAGGGCTGGAGAGGATCCGCCTCTCCTCGATTGATCCCGAAGACGTAAGCGAAGAGCTGTGTTCCGCCCTTCTTTTTTGCAAGAAGAGCTGCCCTTCGCTGCATTTGGTCTTGCAGTCGGGATCTAATGTGACGCTCAAGCGGATGCATCGCTCTTACACCCGCCAGAGGTTCTTGGAGGTCGTTTCCCGCCTTAAAAAGGGGTGTAGCGATTTTACCTTTACCACCGATGTGATCGTCGGATTCCCGGGAGAGACGGAGCGGGACTTTGAAGAGAGCCTGGAGGTGGTGCGAGAGGTGGAGTTTGCAAAGGTGCACGTCTTTCCCTACAGCCCGAGAGAGCGCACCCGGGCCGCTCTTTTTCCCGACCGCCTGCCGCAAGCCGTTGTCTTTGCGAGAAAGAAAAGGCTTTTGCAGGAGGCTCAAGAGAGGGCTTTTTCTCTTAGAGAGCGTTTTGTGGGAAGGGAGATGGAGGTGCTCTTAGAGGGCAAAGCGAGGGGGCGTACGGCAAATTTTCTTCCCGTTCGCGTCGAAGGGAGACATCTTAAGCCCAATCAAATGGTCCCTGTGAAGCTGATTGCCAACGATCCAATGAGCCTTGTCGGGAGGGTGGCGTGAAGCCCTTTACCATCACGATCGCCCAAAGGCTTCGTCCCTTTTCCCACGCGGCGCGCTTTTGCACCCTCATTCCGAAAACCAACTGTCTGGCCGAAATCTTTCCCGCCCGGCTGGTTTTAGAAGAGTGGCAAGGAGCCCGTTTTTCTACTCTCCTTCCCCTGACGGGTCCCGTTGAACAATTTACCTCTCAGGTTGAAGGAGAAAAGGGGAGAGTCAGGGTCTTTGGGCGAGCGGCTCAAGGCTTTTTCTCCTATCTTCTCTTTGCACAAAGAGACGGGATCTACCTCTATCTCGAAAAGGGGCCGCTTCCTTTCCCTCTCAAACAAGAGCACAAACTTCTTAATATCTCCTCGTTTCATGAAGCGCCTCCAGAAGAGAGGCTCTCTTTGGGGATGCACCGCTCTCTGGAGTGGGAAAGCGTCTTAAGAAGAGGAGAGTTTCAAGAGATCTTTCCGGTCTGGCTACAGATGGGGCAGCTCCTGCCGCAGCCGGAGGAGAGAACGATGCCGGAAGAGGGCAACTTTTTGCTTTTAGAAAAGTGCAGAAAGGTGGTGGAGCAAAAAGAAAAGCTTCATGTCATTCCCGCCTTCCGCACCCTCTTTTTGGCAGCTTTTTCCTCTCTCTTCGTCCCCCATGTCAACGATCTGAGCTTTCAAGGGCTCTCCACTCCGACCGAGCAAGCGCTCTCTCCCTTGCCGCTTTTAAAAAAGAGCGCCCTTCTCATCCGCTCTCTCTTTTTTCAGGAAGAGAAAGAGAGCTGCGCGCTCTTGCCCCTTCTCCCTCCCCAGTTTCACTCAGGCCGCTTTTGCCATATCAAAACAAAAGAGGGAGATCGAATCGATATGGAATGGTCGAGCAAGCTCCTGCGCCGCTTGCGGATTCAAAGCGCTAAGAGCCGTTCTCTGCGCCTCATTGTGCAATCTGCTTTAAAGCGCTGCCGCGTGAGAACGAAGCTGCGAGAGAAGGGAAGGATGAGCAATTTGAATGAGCCGCTGGAGCTTCAAAGCGGAGTGTGTCTCTATCTGGATCGCTTTCAAGGATAGGCTGCAGCAAAGAGGACAGCTAATTTTTAGGAGCGGTTGCTTTATACCGAAATGACTTCAAAATTAATTGCAGCCTGGGAGCCGCCTCCTCGACATCCGTCTGTCAAAAAATGTACAAAGTCGAGGTTATATAGACTTTTTTTCGCAATTTTCATATGGACTTAAAAGAGGAAGAGAAAAAGATATGGTGACGGCAGAATCAGAACTGAGAATGCTCAACCGGGGGGAGGCGTACGACCCCCACCGCTTCCTGGGGATCCATCCGGGAGAAAAGGGGAAAAAGACGATTCGGCTCTTTCGCCCGGGGGCAAAAGAGGTTCACATCGAGGTCTTGGGCAAGGTTGTTGAGATGTATCCGGTTGACGCTTCCGGCCTCTTTGAATACGCCGTCTCCAAAAATGTGACGTCTCGAGATTACCGCGTCTATCACCAAAACGGGATGCTGGCCCACGACCCGTACACGATGGTTCCGACGTTTGGAGAAGTGGACGCCCACCTTTTTGCTTTGGGAGTCCACTACAAGATCTACGACGTCATGGGGGGGCGCCTCTTTGTGCATCAGGGATGCTCCGGGGCGAAATTTACCGTTTGGGCTCCCAATGCCAAGAGTGTCTCGCTTGTCGGAGATTTCAACTACTTCGACGGAAGAGTCAATCCCTTGCGCAGCATGGGGATGTCCGGAGTGTGGGAGCTCTTTGTTCCCGGCATCCGGGAGGGAGAGAAGTACAAATTTGAAATCCGTACGCAAGAGGACGCCCTGAGGGTCAAGGCAGACCCTTACGCCACCTGCAGCGAGCTGCGCCCCGGGACGGCGTCTGTCATCTTTGACGTAAGCCGCTTTGAATGGACAGATAGTGAGTGGATGGAGGAGAGGAGGCTGCGAGTTGCGAAAGACTATCCCATGAACGTCTATGAGGTGCATCCGGGCTCCTGGAGGAAGAAAGAGGGAAGATTTTTAAACTATCGCGAGCTTGCCCACGAGCTTGCCGCCTACTGCCAGAAGATGCACTTTACCCATGTCGAGCTCCTTCCCGTCAATGAACATCCCCTAGATGAATCCTGGGGCTATCAGGTCACGGGATTCTATGCGATCACAAGCCGTTATGGAACTCCCGGGGATTTTCAATACTTTGTCGATTACCTCCATCGACAACGGATCGGAGTGATCGTCGATTGGGTGCCGGCCCACTTTCCCACAGACGACTTCTCTTTGGCTCGCTTTGACGGCACCTCTCTTTACGAGCATGTGGATCCCAGAAAGGGATTCCATCCTCATTGGAACACAAATATCTTTAACTACGGAAGACGCGAGGTCTCCAATTTTTTGTTGGGGAGCGCTCTTTTGTTGTTCGACAAGATGCACGTCGACGGCCTTCGAGTCGACGCGGTTGCCTCCATGCTCTATCTCGACTACGGACGCAAAGAGGGAGAGTGGATTCCCAACCCCTACGGAGGAAGGGAAAATATCGAGGCGATTGAATTCTTGAAACACTTAAATTCCGTCGTTCATGAGCGCTACAGGGGCGTCTTGACGGTGGCCGAGGAGTCGACCTCCTATACGGGCGTCACCCATTCTCTGGATCAGGGAGGACTCGGATTTGATTTTAAATGGAATATGGGATGGATGAACGACACCCTGCGCTACTTTTCAAAAGACCCCGTCTTCCGCCACTACCACCACGGACAGCTCACCTTCGGTTTGCTCTACGCCTTTTCCGAAAAATTTATCCTCGTGCTCTCTCATGATGAGGTGGTGCACGGAAAGGCGAGCCTTCTCTCCAAGATGCCCGGGGATGATTGGCAAAAGTTTGCCAACCTGCGCCTCCTCTACAGCTACATGATCTGCCAACCGGGGAAAAAACTGCTCTTCATGGGAGGAGAACTGGGACAGTGGGAGGAGTGGAGCTGTCATCAAGAGCTCCCCTGGAGGCTTCTCGACTACGAGCGGCACCATAGGGCGCAGACCTTTGTGAAGGAGTGCAACCGATTCTATCTCGACACATCGGCCCTCTGGGAAAATGATTTTGATGGCAAGGGGTTTGAATGGATCGATTTTTCCGACCATAAGAGCTCTGTAATCAGTTACTTAAGAAAGGGAAGCCTCTCATCCGTCGTCTGCGTGCATAACTTTACCCCTCTCTATTTTAGCGACTACTTCATTCCCCTTTCCAATCTTGCCTACGTCAGTGAAATTTTTAATTCCGACAGCGAGCAGTTCGGAGGGTCGGGCAAAGTCAACGCCACGGCGCTCCTTGTCAAAGACCAAGTGGGCCACCCCATCGGATTCTCCATCCGTCTCGCCCCCCTCGCGACGATGATCTTCCAGGCGAACTGGAATTTGGACTGATTTCACTCGCTGACACTCGCGAAATCAGAGGACGATCCGGCCTTTCTCCGCTTTTGCGTCCCGCTTGTCCCCAAGGCGATTTTCCTCGAGCCGGCTTAACCAGAGGTCCTGTTTTTTAACTCCCTTGTAGGGAAAAAAAGAGGCCCTTTGGTATCATTTCCACTCTATACACAAGTGACTCAAGAAGCGGTTTTGGGCCAGCGCGAAAGCTCTTGCGATTTGACGATCGTAGGCCGCCCCATATGTTCTAAAGGGCAGAGGATGTCTCAAAAAGAAACCTATCACAAACTCATTAAAGAGATCCGCCGGCATGATCAGCTCTACTATGGAGCGGCAAAGCCGGAGATCTCCGATTACGAATACGACCAACTGATTAAAAAACTCGAGGAGATGGAACGGCAGCACCCCGAGTGGGTGACGCCCTCCTCTCCCACGCAACGGATCGGCAAGGCGCTCACCAAAGGCTTTCAAGAGGTCGTTCACTCCGTGCCCATGCTCTCTTTGGCCAACACCTATTCGAAAGAGGAGGTGGCCGGCTTTATCAAACGCATCCACAAGCTCACTGAGCGCAAGGAGATCGCCTTTTGCGCGGAGCTCAAAATGGACGGCGTTGCGGTCTCCGTGCGCTATGAAAAGGGAGAGTTTTGCCAGGCCGCCACGCGGGGAGATGGAAAGAAGGGAGACGACATCACGCACAACATGAAGACAATCCGTAACCTTCCCCTCTCGTTGGAAGGGAAGCATCTTCCCGAGATCCTGGAAGTTCGAGGCGAGGTCTTTCTCCCCATCCGGGAGTTTCAAAAGCTCAACGCAGAGAAACAGGAAGCCGGAGAAGAGGTGTGGGCCAATCCCCGTAACGCCGCAGCGGGTTCGTTAAAACTGCTGGATCCCCGGGAGGCGGCAAAAAGAGACCTTGCTTGCGTCTTTTACGGGGTTGCCCAAGACGCATTGCACTCCGTCAAAAGCCAGGAGGAGACCCATCACTTTCTTCGCATGCTCTCTTTGCCTGTCTTTGAAAGCCGCCACCACAGACTGTGCCGCTCTCTTGAGGAGATCATGGAGTTTGCAGAGGCGGTGGAAAAGGAGCGCTCGCGCCTTCCTTTTGAAATCGACGGGATCGTCATCAAGGTGGATGAGCTCAAGTGGCATCCCATTTTGGGCTCTACGGCAAAATCTCCCCGCTGCGCCATCGCTTACAAATTTGCTCCCCAGCAGGCAAAAACGGTGATTCGAGACATCACGGTTCAGGTGGGAAGAACCGGCGTGCTCACCCCCGTCGCCGACCTTGAGCCGGTCTTTGTTGCGGGAAGCAAGATCTCACGCGCTACTTTGCACAACCAGGACGAGATTAAAAGAAAAGACATTCGCGTCCACGACACCGTCGTGATTGAAAAGGGAGGGGACGTGATCCCGAAGGTGGTCTTGGTGGACCTCTCGCAGCGCCCCAAGGACTCCAAGCCCTGGAAGATGCCCAAGCAGTGTCCCTACTGCGCCTCTTCGACAGAACAAAGAGAGGGGGAGGTCGCCGTACGCTGTCCTAACTCCAAGTGCGGAGTTCAATCCCTGCGCCGGATCATCTTTTTTGCCGGTAAAGGGGGGATGGACATCGACCACTTGGGAGAGAAAGTGGCCGAGCGGCTCTTTGAAAAGGGGTTGGTGCGCCACTTTGCCGACATCTATACCTTGACGGCCTCGGATCTCGAGCGGCTCGAAGGGTTTAAAGAGAAGTCGATTCAAAATCTCTTAAACGGCATCAGAGCCTCGCGCCGCGTCTCTTTGGCGCGCCTCCTCGCAGCTCTAGGCATCCCTTACGTCGGAGCGGGAACGGCGGATCTTTTGGCGGAGAAGGCAGGGGAGATCAAGAGCCTGATGAAGATGAGCAAAGAACAGCTGCTGGAGATCGAGGGGATCGGAGAGACGGTGGCTGAGAGCGTTCAGGGCTTTTTCTTCGATCCGAAGAATCTGGGCGAGATCGAAGCCCTGCTGAACGCCGGCGTTGAGATCGAAAAGCCCAAGAGGATCCCAAAAGAACACTCCTTCTTCGGTAAAACCTTTGTGCTTACGGGCTCTTTGAGCGGGCTGACCCGATCGGAGGCATCGGCGCTCATCAAAGAACGCGGAGGGAGAGTCTCCGGCTCCGTCAGCAAAGAGACGGACTATGTGCTTGTCGGCGATGAGCCCGGGTCCAAGTGCGAAAAAGCAAAAAAACTCGGGATCAAGCTCCTCGATGAAAAGAGCTTTAAGGAGATGTTATGACGCAACCTTCCGAGAGTTCCGGCTTAAGCTTTGCAGGTGTTATCCCGAGAAGCATAGAGAGCCTTTCCCCGATTGGCAATGGCGATGAGGAGGAAAGATTTAACGCAGCCGCAGCCGATCAACTGACAGACGTAATGGGGAACTCTCACGGTCGAAGAAGAGCACAGGCTCGCCGCATGCGCGATGCGTTTTCCTCGCACGTCTTTGGATGCCCCGAACAGAAACAAGCTCCTTCCGGGAATCTTGCAAGGGAGACGCCCCTTTATATGAGAATCTTTCAGCCGTCGCCTCAAGTTGCCAAAAAAGAAGAGGAGAGAGTGGGGCGCCAATTGGAAGAACTAAAGGCCCTGACCCAAACTCTCACACAAGATCCCTATTCCCTTCATCAGTGCCGGCTTGATCTCAACACTATTCGCCTAAACCTTTTTAATAAGGAGCTGTCTTTGAAACTCAAAAGAGCCCGTGATGAGTATCTCGTTGCAAAAACGAAAGCGGAAGCGAGCGTTGCCGCAAGAGAATACAATGAGAAAAAAGAGAGCCTGCTGGCGCAGGGCCGCGCCTTTTTGAGCTCTTTGCAACAAGAGGGGATCCGAGGCGATCACATTCAGGTATGGAAGAGAATTTATGATCTTTTTGAGATGTTGCGAAAGCATCCCGCAGCTCCCATCCGCGATCATTTTCTCGGCCGTTTTGTCGATGGGAATCAAACAGATCCGGAACTCTTTTCGATGATTAAAGAGCTTCAAGAAGCTCTGGAATGTACATTGGTGCTTCAGAAAGAGCGCCTGAGGGTCAACTTTTTGGAACTGGCCGACCTCTCTCCCTACTTTTATCAACTTGTCTTTGGAGCATTTAACGAAGCGGCGGCTTTTCGGGAAGAAAAAACTCTCTTTTTGAAAGACATTTCAAAAAAAGAGCTGGGATTCCTTCTGCAACTGCAATCGAAAGAAGTGGTCGCCAGCCAAATTTCCTACGAGTTGCACCTCTCTCTTTTTGAATATGCCGATTATTTTCATTGCTTGATAGCCAAAGAGGAGATTGAGCAATACATTTCGCTTGAAATCGATCACAACACCTGGTGGGAGTGGTGTTATGCCGCCCTCAGCATCTCTTCCGGCACGTTAAAAAAACGCTGCCTTTCCTTCCATCAGGCAGCCTTAAAAATTGGAAAAAAGGAGCTCTTTCGCTTAAGGGAAGAGAGCGAGTCTTTCGATGAGTATCAATCTTGCGCGCGCTCCCTTCAAGACGCGTTGAATGCAGTCGAGAATCAATTCAAACGCTACTCCGCTCTCGAAAAGAGGATTAAAGACGCAGACGAGCTTGAGGCCCTTCGTCCCTTTATTGAGGAAACAGTGGAGATTCTACAGCAGTTGCGTCAAGGGATCCAATGTGCAAACGAAAAGAGCGCACTCCTGAAAAAGGAACTCGAAAAGCCTCACATAGAACTTGCCGCGCGTCCCGACTATTTTATCAATCCTCCCTTACCGGCCAACTGGCGCCTCCATCCCGCTTTTATTCGGGTCAATGAGCCGAAGTTCCCCTCCGAAGATTCTCCCTAAGCTGGCTTGCAACAAATCTTTGAGACGAGTATGAAGAAAGAAAAACTTTTAATGATGAGGGAGGCTCTATGAAGACGCTTTTGCGTTGTGCGATTTTGGGTGGACTCATTGTCTTTTTGTGGGGGACCTTTTCGTGGACGGTCCTCCCCTGGCACCAAAACTCTTTTAAGCAGTTTAAAAACGAAGAGAAGGTGGCCAATGCCATTCGGGAGAATGCCGTTGAAGAGGGGCTCTATCTTCTCCCCTCAATGTTTGCCTATGACAAGCATGAGTCAAAGGGCGAATCGAAGCAGAGAGCCGCTGAAGGGAAAGATAAGATGATGAGGGGGCCTGTGATGTTTGCCTCCATCAAGCCCTTTGGAATCGATCCGAATCTGGCGCGTCCGATGTTTGTCGGCGTCCTGCTCAATATGGTTGGAGCCTTTCTGATTTCTTGGATCGTCTCTAAAATAAAGAGCGATTTTTGGGGATATACGGGCTACGTCACGCTGATCGGTGTCATCGTCGGCATTTTAAGCTTTTTTCCGGAATGGAATTGGTGGAACTTTCCTTTAAGCTATGCCATGGTCGGCTTGATGGATCTTTTGATCGGCTGGTTCTTGGCGGGAATGTTTATTGCCAGATTCCTTTCGAAGCGAGCTATTTAACCCGAGCCTAAAAACAGGTGACAAGATACGCTGTGAGGCAAAGCCAGATCGATTCTCGCGAGGAATAACATTCTTGAATACGAAGGATTCCGAGCGAGAATCGATCTGGCAAAGCCGCAACAAGCAGATTGTCACCTGTTTGAGGCTTGGGTTAATAACCGGCCTTGCAAGGTCTGGTGGCTTAACCCTTCGATGCGGATCGTTTGAAGCGAGCCGAGAAGGTTTAATGAGCCGGGGAAGATGACCTTTTTCCAGCAGCGCGTGCGACCTTTCAGGAGGCCCTCTTCGGGGAGGGCCTCCTCAACGAGGACCTCGGCCTCTTTTCCCATCCATCTTTGGAGCTCTTGAGAAGAGATCTTTTCATGAAGAGCGAGCAGGCTCTTAAGCCTTTCTGCTTTCACGTTTTGGGGAACGTCGTCGAGCCAGCGGTGGGCAGGAGTTTGCTTTCTTCTGCTATAGGCAAAGAGAAAGCCCACGGAAAACCGGATCTGCCGGTAAAGATCGTAGGTCTCTTGAAACTCCTCTTCCGTCTCGGTGGGAAAGCCGACGATGATATCGGTCCCGAGAGCGACGTTTGGAACAAGGCTGCGCAAAGAAGCGACCTGGGCCAGATACGCTTCTTTCGTGTAGATGCGGTGCATCTTGCGCAGGATGCGGTTCGATCCGGCCTGGAGTGGGAAGTGGACAAATTCACACAGAGAGGGCAGGTCTCGGAGGGCTTGCATCAACTCCAAAGAGATGTCCACGGGGTGGCTTGTCATAAAGCGGATGCGCTCCAATCCTTGAATCTTGTCTAGCTGATAGAGAAGGTCGTGAAAGCGGCAGTTCCACTCCGGGCGGTCCTTTCCGTAGCTGTTGACATTTTGCCCAAGAAGGGTGATCTCTTTGTAGCCTTGATCTCTGAGATGGAGGGACTCTTCAAGAACGCTCTTCGGAGGACGGGAGACCTCTTTTCCCCGGGTATGGGGGACGACGCAATAGGTGCAGGCTTTGTTGCAGCCCCGGATGATCGAGACGTAGGCTTTGACGCGGTCATCTCTTTTGGCGATGAGGTAGTCGAGATCTTCACGAAAACGGCTGTCTACGCGAATGGGGAGGGGATGGCCTTGGACAAGGGCGTCTAAGACCTCGTCTAGATCGGCAATATTGTTCGTTCCTAAAATAAAATCGATAGAGGGAAGTTTTTTAAAAAGGGCCTCGCGCTTGGCCACCGCCATGCAGCCGGTGACGCCGATGAGCGGCCTGTATCCCGCCTTGTTTAGTTGGCCGATCTTTCCTAACACTTTCCTTTCTGCAAGATCCCGGATGGAACAGGTATTAAAAATTAAAAGGTCGGCCTCCTGTTCTGTTTGTGCTCGAAAAAGGCCCCGCCTTTCGAGCAACCCTCGCATCATCTCCGAGTCAAGCTCGTTCATCTGGCAGCCATAGGTGCGAATCCAGTAGGATTTAGGGTGTTCTCTCAGCATGACGAGCAAGAAGTCTATCCTATTGGGCCAGCTTTCTTCAAGACAACATTTGCTTGGCAAAAATAGGGGGCTTTGAATAGAATGTGAAATTCTACTTTAAGCGCGAGGCTTGAAAAAAGCGATGTCCGGCAATCGAAAAAACAGAACGACACTTTTGACGAAGGAAGAGGCCCATGCGGGACGCAAATGGTTTGTTTTGGACGCTCAAGGGAAGATCTTGGGCCGCTTTGCCGCTGAGGTGGTGAAGATCCTGAGAGGTAAACACAAAACCACATTCACGGCGCATGTCGATGCAGGGGACGGTGTCATTGTCATCCATGCCGACAAAATAGAAGTGACCGGAGCTAAAGAAGCCCAGAAGATCTATCGTCATTATACAGGATCGATGGGGGGGATGCGCGAGATTCCCTACCGTGTGATGAGGGAGCGCAACCCCGAGGAGCTCATTCGCCGCGCTGTAGCCGGCATGATGCCGAAATCGAGGCTGGCAAAGGCTCAACTCAAGAAGCTCCGGATCTTCAAGGGAGAACAGCATCAAATGGAAGCACAACAACCTCAAACCGTGGCGATTTAGAATGGGAACTACAGAATTTGTTGCGACCGGAAGAAGAAAGAGAGCGATTTCAGGGGTGCGTTTGCGGCCTGGAAGCGGACAGATCGAAGTGAATGGAAAGAAATTCGAGGAGTTTTTTCCTCTGAAAATTCAGAGAGAGATGATTCTCTCTCCCCTAGATAAAATGTCTACTGTCGATAAGTATGACCTCATTATTCGCGTCAAAGGCGGCGGAACGGAAGGACAAGCTGTGGCGACCCGTTTAGGGATTGCCCGCGCTCTTGTCTTGGAAGATGGAGAGCGTCGCCAGGAACTGAAAAATTTGGGGTATCTGACGCGTGACCCCCGCAAGAAAGAACGGAAGAAATACGGCCTGAAAAAGGCGCGCAAGCGCTTCCAGTTCTCGAAGCGATAAGAGTGCATCAATTTCCTCCTTGTTGATAGGGAGCTCCTAGGGAATTCGAATTTTCCTGGGAGCTCTTTTTTTTTGAGGAAAAAGAGATGAGTCTGACACGAGAAGCGGTAGACGGATTTTGTACGGAAGGGGGGAGTTTTCACATTTCTTGGAATGTGATCGTGGATGCGGATGGCGAGGTTCATCCCGTCGGAAATGATCGTCGTTGCCTGCAGTGTGCAAGCCAGACCGGACACGTTGCGGACAACGCCCGGTTTTTCTTAGCGGACGTCATGACCATCGACTGGCCCAATAGAGGCCAGGGGATCCTCATTCGCCGCTACAAGATTCCGCCAAGCGAAGGCATGGAGTTTTGTTATCGATGGGCGACGACCGAATATGAGCCGCTTTTCAAGATAATCCAGGTCGCAAGTCTTTTTTTTTTTAAACAGAGCTCCGAAAGCCGCCTTTGATACCATCAACCTCTTTTCCGGATGATGCCGGATTCATTCCTCCCATTACAGGGCGCACTCTCTTGTGTAGCCGGAATCACAGTTCTTCTTATCCTCTGAGGAGTCTTCCTCTGAAACCAGCGGAGGAACATTTCGAAATAGATCTTTTTGGCGGGCTTGAAACGGGGCAGCATCATTTCTTTGCACAGGAGGAGCGGGGGAAAGGTGCACGGCTCCTTCTTCGGAGGGATAGCAGAAACGCCTTTCCGACTGATCGTAAAAAAACCAGGCTAGATTGCCGATGAGAAGAACGGTTTCCAGCAATCCTCGGCAGATGTTGGCAATGCCATGCGCTGCATAAGTCCATCCCGGGGAATCGAGCTTAAATTGCGCAAGATCCGCCAGGCCGATGAGTGACCCGGCTAATAATTCTACTTTGCCCATGATCATTCTGAGCGATCCGGAAGCCATCGAGATGCCCGGAATCCATCCGGCATAATTTAAATTTTTCTCGGTATTAGAAAGAATTTCATTTAATCTATTCATATTAGTCCTCTTTTATCCTCTTAACAAAGCGAAAATAAATGTAACAAAGTCAGTCATTTATTTCAATCGATGTTTAGTAATTTTAGTGTTCAGTCATTCCCGAGAGTTTTCTAAATCTTAAAGTTTTTTTACTCTCATGGAGAGAAAGCGAGAGAATTCTGGATGCAATTATTAAAACTTTATGCTAACATTTCATTAAAATTCATTAAAGGTGGCATCAAGATGATGAGGATGCTCTCTTGTTTCGGCTGGATCGGAAAAAGAATTGTGGATGGAGCCGGTACCTTTATCGATCGTCAATTCCAGCAGGTCCATGAGACGGTTAAAGAGGTCAACGATCGCTCTTGTAAGACAGTTGAACGTACGGCTGACCGTGTGAGTGATCGCATCTGTAAAACAATCGAACACGTCAGTGCTCACGGAACAAACAGCACCCTTTCGACGATTCAACTGATATACGAAAGATCCATGGAGAGGCTTTCAGAGATTGCAAAAGAATCATCCAAACTCATTATTGGATCTGCCATTGCGCTTTCAACTCCCCTAATTATTGATTACTTGAGCAAGGATCAAAAAGAGGCTCTTTTTTATCGTGCCGTTCACAACATAGCCTTGATCGGAACGGTCATTTTGATGGGAAGCGCCGTCTTTACCGTCAGCAAAAATCTGATCGGAAAAAGAGAAACGCCTTTTTCAAATACCCAAGAGACGTTAGATCCAGCTGCGCTGCATAAGTTTCTCTTAACGGCTCGACCTGATCATGAAACCTGCACTCTTTTAATGAAAGCGGCCTTTGCAGGAGATCAAGGGAAGATCTGCTCTTTGCAGCGAGAGGGCTTCTTTCTGGATGAAAAAGACCATACGGGAAAAACGGCGCTTCATTGGGCAGCGATCGGACAGAAACAAGAAGCAATTGAACGGCTGTGGTTCTTTGGTTGCAATTGCAATCACTTAGATAGCGATCAGCGTTCTTTTTTCCAGTTTATCAAAAAAGAGACTCCTCTTTATCGGTGGTGTGAGAAATTGGCTAAAATGAAAAACCGGTTTGATTTAGAACGCCCACTTTATCTTTTTTATCCTCCGGAAAACCTCGTCTTCCAAGGAGGGGGTGCAAAGGGTATCGCCTATGTCGGCGCTCAGTATTATCTGGAAAGACATCGTCTCCTTCGCGAGGTAAGACGTGTTGCCGGAACCTCTGCAGGAGCTATCCATGCCATGCTGGTTGCCTTAGGTTATTCTGCCTCAGAGCTTAAGGAAATTTTAGGAAAGACAGATCTTAAGGATTTTTTGGATCACTCCTATCAGACGGAGCAGAAGCTGGCGGCAGGAATTCATTCAATCGTGAATGATCAAGCTTCAATTCGAGAATGCCTGGATACGGCACAACGGGCTTTTGATTGGTGGAATTCTTCTGAAAAACAAGACCATTTAAAAAATTTAATTGGTGTCTATCAAACGGGCGGCATGTGCAAAGGTGAAGCATTCTTAACCTGGATTGAGAAACTGATCTCCGACAAGACTGCAATAAATTGTTGTACTTTTGGAGAATATAAAAAGATCCTCGCCGATAGACAATTTAAACATATCTTTTTTTATGCGACGCAAATAACTCCTGAACCAAAAATTGTCTGTTTTAATTCTGAAGAGAAACAATGGGAATCTGTGATTATTGCAGATGCGATTCGGGCCTCCATCTCCATTCCTCTTGTTTTTACCCCACATACTTTGCGCATTAAAACAGAAGACGGAGAGATCAGATCTGCACCGGAGCTAGGGACGTTTGTAGATGGGGGGATAATAAAAAATCTTCCCATTAATCAATTTGATTTTAAAAAATATGGAGCTACAAATTCTCCCGCTACGGATCTTTTTGAAAATCGACAAACGCTGGCATTTAATTTAGTGGATCCTCTTAACGAAAAAAAGAGCTCTCAAAACAAGGCAAGCACTCAACACGCACTGGTCGAAACAGAGGTTTCTTCTCTTAATGTCTTATTTTCCTCTGAAAAGCTGCTCTTACAAGAAAATGCAAGCTATCGCAATCGATTGGTCTCTATTGACAACGAGGGAATCTCCCTGCTCTCGGGCTTTTTTATAACGATGGAAGAGAAAGAGAAACTCATCAGTTCCGCCGAACGAGCAACAAAGAAGTTTTTTATAGAACAGAAGAAGGCGGCGCAAGAGAATCGAGAACATGATCCCTCGCAACTCTCCCTATTTTTACAGGAGAGGCCAACACTCTTGTCCAGCGATGATGACCCGGATTCTGAAGCGGCCTTATCGAAAAAGAACAAGACAGTGATGCAAAAGGACGTTCACTCTTTTCAACGACGAGAGAGGGATCTATTTCGAAATAGTCCCTTTACCTGGTTTGATTCCCAGGAAGAGCCGTACTATTCGGATATGGCAGGATCCTTTTCATCAGATGAGGCAGCTCAACATGCGCGTGTAGACCAGTTCGATACTTTACTTTTAACACATAGAAGAGGTGTGTTGAAGAAATAAAAAAGGAAATTTCTATGACGGCATCAATTGATCAAGAACAACTTTCTCTAATAGCATGGCCAGCCGGAGAGGGAAGTTCTTATAGAGTAAGATCTGTAAAAAACGGTGATGGCTTGCACCAATTTCAACTATTCGATGGGAACACAATCGTTTCTTGCCAGACCATTCCTATTCCGGAAATCGGGCATTGCTTTCAACAATGGACTCACAAGAATCATAGAGTGAATGTCAAAATGTTCGCGACGGCAGGAAGAGTCCATATCTATTTTGTGGTGACGGATTTAAAGCACAAGGAGATTGCTGTCTACCCGGAGTCGTTGAATGAAAAGCAGTGGGATCTGCGGTTGTACGACGAAGAGCCAAATTTGCAGCGCATTCCTGTCGTGACGATTTTTAACAAAAGCCATTTGCCGAATTGGATCGGATGGCAAAAGACACGTAATGATGGCGCTGGAGAGTGGATCAAAACTTATGAAAAAAGTGAAGTTGGTTTTGTAAGAAAATACAGCGTTTATAATCAAGCAATTGAAGATAGGGTGTTATTTGCCACATTTGGTGATTTTTGTATTGAGAGAACAAAACAAAACAATTGGACAACTGTTCAAATCATTGAAAGGAGGTCGGGTCAAGAAATCAAAAAGATAGGCGTCGTATTTGACAAGGACACCTATCGGACTCATGATGCCGCCCTTTTTAATGAAAACGAAATTCAAATCTCCGGCTTAATCAGCACTCCTCACATTGCTTGTTATTCTTTAGACAGAGCAGCTCACACCATGGTGGCAATTTCTCCTATTGATGAACGAGCCATGTATGCGAAATTCATGGAAGGCAGAGACTTAGATCAAGTCGCGCCAAAGGAAATTTTGGAATATGTTCGCAATAGTTGTCTTGTGGTTAAAGAGGGAGAGAGAGAAATCGAAACGACTTACAAGCAAGAGAATATTACTGTCACAAAAGAAGCTTATGCATTTCAGGTGCGGAAAATCACATTGCCGGTGATTCACATTCACTTGGGACAAGCCTTTTTAAAAACGGCGTTGAAATGCATGAGAGTCTTCTTTCCTTCTGGAGGTGGTGAAGAAGGGAGTGCGAAAGAGACCGAACTTTATAGAACAAAAATTAACGAAGATGCCGTAGAAGAGACCATCCTCTGCCCGGACTCAAGTTCAGAAAGAAGACAATTTGGCATTCAGGAATTGGATCGAGCTGTAAATCGTTCTGCCGATGTCGATGTCTTCGTGAGTCTTAACAGAATGTGTGGAGAGGTAAAAGTAGATCAAACGATCTACAGGGGCTACAGGTTTAGAAAAACAATCTCAGAGATCGCAGAGATGCATTTAAGAAAAAATGAGTCAGCAATAACAATAGGACAATAATATGAGTATGAAGCCAATTGGAAGTGTTCAACAAACTCCCTTAGAGGCTGAATCTCAAAGCTGGAAATCGGAAAGGGGGCAAGAAGATGCAGTCATTCCAAAGAGATTTATTGATTCTCTGCAGCCAACTTTTGACAGCTCTTCTCAATTTTCACGTTCAATAGAACCCCAAGCTCGAGCGAACTCAAATGAACGCAGCATCACAGAAATTCTAACAGCAGTACAGCATGCTGTATCCACTCCTGTCGCTAGTGGAGCGGGTAACATTCCCGTTCTAGATGAGGATGGACACTATCTCAGATACTATTTCCCAAACTTTACCATGTTGAATTATTGGAATGTTTCTGAGGTTAGTCAGTTTTATAACGGGAAAGGAGTTGCCTTGCGAGATTATGATCCATCCATTGGTTGTTTTGCAATGATTGGATTAATAAAAACACGAGAACAAGCTGAGGACGACTATGAAGACATTTTAAAAGAGTTTCCGGGTGAAAGACATCCAGTAAACACAGACATAACAAGAGATTACGGAACAGTCCTCTATAGAAAATTTCATCCTGAGGAGTATGCGCAGTGGAGCAAAAAGAGAAGAGAACAGCAATTGGCAGGACTGCAAAAAATTGTAGATAGATGGAAAAAGACAGGCGAATTTGAAGATGTTTTTGTGCCGAGCAATCGTTTTCTCATAGAAACATTAAAGTTCTTTCCGGAGAATATAACTGACGTGGATAGAATTATTCTTGTATTTAAGAAGCTTCCGCCAGAAAAGCTAGTGCCCGGAGTCGTTCAAAAGGTTTTTCCCATCCTGCCCTCTATCGAACAGTGTCAATTGGAAGCGCGTAGGGAGAATGACTTAAGGAATCGCTCGCTTGTTTCCACACTTTGGGGCTCTATACCCTCCTTGCCCACTCTCCCGCGATTCTTCTCTGCTGACAGAAGCGATGAGCCGGGATCGGCTGCAGAACATGCTTTAGAAGATGAGGGCTTCGGGGTATTCGAGGAAAAAGAGAAGCCAAATCCGGCAGCTTCCCAAGAGAGTGAGAGTAGCGCCTCTTCTTCTTCTTTTGAAGATGTGGCTGAAGAGAGCGCAGCTTTGCAGTTGCCGCAGGATCAGGGTTGCAAAGAGCCGGTAGCCAAGCCGGAAGGCCGATCTTCCCTTTTTTTTTTCGCACTTTTGGGATGTGTAAACAATTTCTTTCTATTCCTTTCCAACTGTTTGCGCGTCTGTTTTCAACAGTGGGTGATGGGAAGGGAGCCCCAGTAGAGAGGGCCATCAAGAGCGGTGCAGGTGATAGAGGGAGGAGTATTTCTTCTTAAGATAGGAAAGGAAGGGCTCTGTTGAAAGGGGTTGTCCGGAGGCCTGCTGAATGAGACGGGCCGGAGGGTATTGCCGCCCCCATTTGTGGACCTTGTCTTGCAGCCATGAGGAGATGAATCCGAGCGCTCCTCTTTTAACCTCCTCTTTCCAGTGGGGAAAGGCAGTTTCAAAGGCTTGAAACAGCTGTGCGGCATAGAGATTGCCCAAGGCGTAAGTGGGGAAGTAGCCCAGCGCTCCAAGCGACCAGTGGATATCCTGGAGGCAACCTCTGTCATCGGTGGAAGGGGAGATGCCCAAATAGGCGCGCATCTTTTCGTTCCACACCTCGGGGATGTCGCGCACTTTGAGGTTTCCCTCGAGGAGCGCTTTTTCCATCTCAAAGCGCAAAAGGATATGCTGGCAATAGGTGACCTCGTCCGCTTCGATGCGGATGCAAGAGGGAGCCACCGTATTGATGGCTTTGAAGAAATCGTCTAAAGAGACGGCGCTCAAGTTTTCGGGAAACTCCCTTTGGAGAAGGGGGAAGCAGTGTTCCCAAAAAGGATGGCTGTGTCCGATGAAGACCTCCCAAAAGCGCGACTGGCTCTCATGAACCCCCAGGGAAACTCCTTCACACAAAGGAGAACCGAAGTGCTCGGCGGGGAGGTTCTTTTCATAGAGCGCGTGCCCTCCTTCATGCAAAACGGAAAAGAGGTTGGAAGAGAGGTTTTCAGGGTGGATGCGGGTGGTGAGCCGAAGGTCATGAGGGGAGAGAGAGAGGCAAAAGGGATGCGCCGAGAGATCAATGCGCGAGGAGTCGCTTTCAAGCCCCATCGCCTTGAGAAGCATCTTCCCCACCTCCAGTTGTCTTTTGGGCTCGTACTCTTGATGAAGAAACTCGGAAGGAGGCTGCCCGCACCCTGAGATCTTTTTGAGAAGCGCCGTCAGGTGGATGTGCAGAGAGCCGAAGAGTGAGGTGATCTGATGGGTCGTCATCTCCGGTTCATAGAGATCCAAAAGAGCGTCATAAGGGTGCTCATTGAAAGAGAGATAATCGGCTTTTTGACGGCAGAGAGAGACAATCTTTTCCAGATGGGGAGCGAAGAGTTTAAAGTCGCTTTTTTCTTTTGCCCTTTGCCACACCTGCTGGGCGAGAGCCGTGGTTTTTGCAAAGAGTTTGACAAAGGAGGGAGGGAGGCGAACCTCATGCAAGTAATCCCTTCTCCATTCTCGCAGAGCAGCCCTTTTTTCAAAGGAGAGCGAGTCATCGAAACACTCTCCGGTCTCCAGGTCGACGAGTTGAGAGAGAGCCCTTCCAAATTTTTTGCTCGTCATCTCCCGGTGGACGAGATGCGCCATCAAGGCCGTCTCTTCAGCTCTGAGATCAATTCCCCTCAGGGGCATGTAAGTCTCTTGATCCCAATGCAAAAGGCCCTTAATGGAATCAAGAACTTTTGCTTTGCGGGCGCTTTCAAAGATCTTTTGGTACGGATTCATCCCTCCCCCGTTGGGAAACTCGGCCCTTAAGGGCCGGGTATTTTCAAAAGACAGGTTGGACCGAGTTCAAAACTCGGCCCAAAACACCAAAAATTCTCTGGGCCTTAAGGCCTGAGTTCATCCCTTGCTCCAAATTCTAGTCTTGCCCACTTCCGCTTTAGACGCAAGAGGAGGATGAAGCTCTTTTCCAAAAGGTTAGAGAGAGTGTGAAAAAGGGGAGAGCAGAAGAGCCAGCTTAAAAAGAAGAGGACAATGGAGGAGCTGCCCACGAGGATGTCCGAAACCCAGTGGGCTCCCGTGATGAGGCGGGGGAGGCATAAAAGCGCGGCGTAAGCGGCTGCGAAGAGCGCAAGGCGCCCTCGGACGAGGTAGCCATAAAAGGAAGCAAAGAGAAGCGCCGTTGTGGCATGGTCTCCGGGAAAACTTTTCAAGGAGGAGTCCTTGATGGAAATCCAGGGAATCTTGTCATTGAGATGGATGGCGTTTTCAAAGAAGGCTGATGGACTCGGCCAATAGTAGTGCAGCTGCTCGCGGATGAAGAGTCTGTTGAAAAAGTAGATGACGGCAGCGCTGTAGGCGGCGCAAAGTAGAAGCTCGGCGAGCCGCCTGGGCCGGACAAAGGGAGAGCCCGTGAAAAGATAGGCGGCGAAAAAAGAGAGGATGCAAAGATCTTCCAGCCAGTCGGCCCAAGGGTGGTTGGCCGCCGCCCAGAAAGTCTGCCACCACAGGGGGCCCTCGAGCGTGGAATTCAAGAGATGGAAGAGGGTGGTATCCAGGATTTTCCACAGAGCCTTTGTCGGAGGAAAAAAGAGGGATGCAAAGAGAAAGAGGATCAAAAGATGCAAGAGAAAGAGGGCTTTTAGGTTCCACCTTTTCATCTTGGAATTGAGGGAAGAGGAAAAAAGTTTAGGATAGCTGTTCACTTATGTCACCTCGTTCTTAAAAATTTCACTCCAAATAGGGCGCCGCAGAAGAGGAAGGGAGCGAGCAGAGCTGTATAGGGGGAGACGACCCGGTTCTCTCCCAAGATGATGGAGGCGTCGATCAACGTGAAAAAGGCGATGAAGCCGAAAAGAGAGACGCTGTAAATGAGAAATGGAGAATAACGGCGGGAATAGCGGATGCAATAGGGGGCGACGGCTACAACGGCAAGAAGAGAAGAGAGAGGCATCAGGCATTTATATAGGAAATGGGTGGCCAGTTCCGAGGAGTGATAGGAGTTAGTCACTCGTTTTTTGGTCAAAAACTGAAAGAGTTCCCGGATCGAGCGGTTTTCAATTGGAGTCTTTCCTACCCGCGCCATTGCCGGGCTCCATTTGAGGTCTTTTAGCAAAAGGTGGTCGTACGAGGCTTTTTTGCTTAATACTCCTTCTGAATTGCGCTGGATGTGATCGACAAAGAAAGCTTGAGGATCCTTGGGGTCGGCTTTGAGATATTTAATCCTCCAGATCTCATCAAAAGAGCGGACCCAGAAGAGGTCGAAAAAGTATTCCCTCGAGGGCGTCGTCGTCTGGTAGATAAGCCTGGAGTTGTCTTTCAGGTAGAGAATGTGCAGAGGCTCTTTGCGGTTTCCTCTGTAGGAGTGCTTTAAGTGCGATTCGTAAAAGTTGTTTAAGAATCCGACAGCCGGAGGGTAGAAGAACTCATAGTTGCAGTAGAGGAAGAGCGAAGAGAAAAGGGCGATCTGAAAAAAAGGACGGAGAAGGGTTTTGGTGTTCATGCCGGAAGTTTGGAGGGCGGCGAGTTCTCGGTTGTTGTTCAAAGAAGAGAGGACTTTAATGGTGGCAACCATGACAGCTAGCGGAATGATGAGATCGGCATATTTGATGAATTGATAGAGATAATAAAGGACGATGGAGAGGAAGGAAAGGTGCGATTCGCGGATGAAGTCTTGGATATGGGCAGAGGCATCTAAAACGGCAAAGATAAAATAAAAGGAAAAGAGAAAGAGAGTAAAAATTCTTAAAATTTCTTTAAAAAAGTAGCGCTGCCAGATCTTGGTTCCGATCATTCAATCCCCCTGGAGATTCTCCTTAAGAAAAATAGGCAGCTCAGAATCACCAGCGGGTGGGGAAGGAGGTAGACAAAACTTGAGGCGAGAGGGGAGTGGCGAATGGATTTGGCCGCTAAAAAGCAGATCAGGGTAAAGGATGAGAGAAAGAGAGCGAGAACGATCCCCCTTTTTTTTCGGTCGCGTCCGATCTGCATGCCAAAGGAGACTCCAATGAAAGTAAAAGTGAAGGCGGCGAGGGCAAAAGAGAGACGACGGATGATTTCCAGGTGTCCCCTGCTTAAGGTGAAGTTGTAGTGATCTCGTGTCTTGAAGAGCTTTCTTGCCAGGATGAGGCGCAGCGGCATGTAATCATAGTTCAAGCTCCCTTCCAGATTCTGGATGAAGGGAGCCAGATTGGCGGCCTTTGTCGCCATGGTCTTTTGATTTTCGATGATCAAATGGTCGTAGATGTCCTCCTGTTTGGGATCGCTGCTCGTGATTAATCCCACCTTTTCTCCCTTGAGATAGTCGTGATCTAAATAAAGCCTCTTTGCAAGGAACAGGGCGGATCTTCCATTCGTCCGGTTGTTGAAGAGGACAAGCGCGCCTTTTGCCTCTTTTCCCGGCTCGAAAGAGTGGATGTCAAAAAGAGCGTCGGGGATGCGGATCAAAGACTCTTTTTGAGTTAAAAAAAGAGGGTTGTCTGCCGTCATCTTGTAGATCAGGGTTTTGGAAAGGGTGCGACAGTGAGGGGAGAGTTCGGAGACAAAGGCAAAATTGAGAAGCGTTAAAAAACCTCCCGCCAGAAGCAGGGGGAAGATGATCGGCTTTAATCCCAGTCCCGAAGCGCGGAAAGCGGTCAGTTCATGCGTGTGGCTTAAGCGTTGAAAGAGAAGGATGGGGGCAATCAGGCCGGAGATCGGAAGCGCTATGGGTAAGATGTAGGGGATTTGGTAGAGGGTGAAGAGGACAACCATTGCAAAAGAGGAGCCGGATGAGGCAAACTGGGCGATCTCTTTAAAACGGATGATGAGAAGGATGGAGATAAAGGAAGTGAGACAGAGGATCAGGACTTTAAAGTAGTTACGTAGCAAATAACGCCAAAGAACAGGCATAAGACCTCTCCCTTGAGGAGTTTATACGAGGGGAAGATAAAATTGGACAGAAAAATACAACAGATCGTGAAAGGGTTCCTTCGGAGGTACTATACCGCCGGCCGCCCGCTGCTCCTCGGTTTTTCAGGAGGACCCGATTCGACGGCCCTTTTGCTTCTTCTACAAGAGTGCTCCCGCTCTTTTCCCATCCCTCTTCATGTCGCCCATCTCGATCATGGATGGAGAGACGAGAGCGCTCAGGAAGCAGAGGAGCTAAAAAGAAGAGTGGAGGCGCTTGGATTGCCGTTTCATATGAAGAGAATTAAAACTCCAAGGGGAGGACGCAATCTTGAAAAAAAGGGAAGGGAGGAGCGCCTTAATTTTTTTTCTGCGCTATGCCGTCAGGAGGGATGCCAAGCTCTTCTCCTCGCCCATCAAGCAGAAGACCAGGCGGAAACCGTTCTCAAACGGGTTTTAGAAGGGGCAAGCCTGATCCATCTGGGCGGAATGAAAGAGGTCTGTCATCTAGATGGGATGGAGATCTGGCGCCCCCTTCTCCGTTTGAGCAAAAAAGAGATCTGCACATGGCTGAACGCTAGAGGGACGCCCTATCTTCTGGACCCCGCCAATGAAGACGAACGGTTCTTAAGGGGAAGGATGCGCTTTAGGATCTTTCCCGAGATCAAGAAATCGTTTGGCAAAGATGCCGCCCTTCCTCTGGGTCGAGTGGGGGCTGCAGCACAGGAACTCAAGGAGTATTTGGAACGAAGGGTAGCTCCCTTTTTGAAGAGATTGGAAAAAAAGAGCGACGGGTGGGTTTTAGATCTCAATCCGTTTTTACCCTTAGAGAAGATCGAGCTTTCCGCCTTGGTGCGCATCCTGGCTCAAAGAGAGGGGTGCTTTCTCTCTTTTGAGGCTGTGGAAGCTTTGTGTAAGTCTATAAACGCCAAGGGACTATGTAAAAAAAAGGCTTCAAAGAGAGGGGAGTTTCTCTCAGGGCGGGGCGTCCTTGCGATGAAGAACCTACCCCAATAACTTATTCTTCTGTTATGATGATGACAGGGTCTAAGGGTAGGTTGACCGGTGCAGATACTCTCTTTTTGGACCTTTGCCAGCTAAGCGAATGATGACAAATCAAAATAAGCCAAGTCCTATGAAAAAGCGGGGATTCCCCGGGAGTTTCCTCCTCTTTTTATTAGTCGCTCTTCTCATTTTTTTAGCTTTCCACCATTTGACGGAAGATCAGGGCGGCAAAGTCTCCTTTAGCCATCAGGTCGAGCACCTCGTCAATCTTGACCTTATCAAAAAAGAGGAGAGCCGCAAGATTGCCTTAAATGACAACCTTGTCTCCTTTAGCGGGAAATTTCGCGATCGCTTGACGGAAGAGGCGCAAAACCGCTTTCGGTATCTCGAACTGCTCAGTAAAAATCACCAATTTGTAGACGAGGGAAAGAATCTTGAACAGGATCTCTCTTTGCTCCGCCGCCATGCAAAAGAGGCCGCGGACTGGTTTTTACATCTGAGCGGCCTTCCCGTCCCCGAAGGGGGATACCGGGTTGTCGGAAATATCTACGATACCCCCTCTGAAGAAAATGCCATTGTCATCACTAAACTCTCTCCCAAAAAGATTTTGAGCCTCCCTGACATCCGGGAGAAATTTACTGCTCTTTATCCCAATCCGACAGCGGCGTCTTTGGAAGAATTTAATAAGGATCTGCTCACGCTTATCCAAGAGTTTCGCTCTCCTGCCCTCGGCATCGGCAGCGAGGCAATGAAGCAGCAGCTCAAGACGCTTCAAGAACAAGTCGTTCAAGCCTCTCAGATCGGACGGCAGCAGCAGCTCGCCCTCTATCAGGAAGCGCTTGTTTCATTGGGAAATCTCACCTCTGAAATCGATCGCGAAGAGAGCGGGGGCGTACGTCTGATCCAATTGCGCAGCGTACGCAATTACAAGGCCGATTTAGAGCAGTCTCACCTTCTTACAGAGGAATTGGAGAAGAATACGGCGCAGCTAAATAAAGCGCGCTCTTTGGTCGCAGGGGTGGTTTGGTATTTTAACAACCAGGAGCTCTCAACGCGCGCCTTAGAGAAGCAAGATCCCGAGGTCTTCAATCAATGGGTTGCTCAAGCAAAACAGGAGTGGGACAATTTCAACTACAATAAGGGAAGCAGTTTCAAAGCGCCCGACCAGCCGCGCAATGTTGTTTTGGAGCGCACTTTTAAAAGTGAAGAGCCCGCTCCCAACTATTTTAGTTATTTCTTAACCCTTCTCCCCGTCATCCTTGTCGCTTTTCTCCTCTACTTTGTCTTTTCACGGCAGATGAAAGGAGGAATGGGGGCCGGAGCGATGACTTTCGGCAAATCGCCGGCTCGGCTCATGACAAAGGAGCAGAATAAGACCACCTTCAAGGATGTCGCAGGCTGTGATGAGGCAAAAGAGGAACTCAAAGAGGTGGTCGATTTCTTGAAAGATCCCTCAAAATTTACGGCGCTTGGCGCCCGCATCCCCAAGGGGGTGCTGCTCTTTGGAGCTCCGGGAACCGGAAAGACCCTCATTGCAAAAGCCGTGGCCGGAGAAGCGGACCGTCCCTTCTTTTCCATTTCGGGATCCGATTTTGTTGAGATGTTTGTCGGCGTGGGAGCCAGCCGTATCCGCGACATGTTCGATCAGGCCAAAAAACACGCTCCCTGCATCATCTTTATGGATGAGATCGATGCTGTAGGAAGGCATCGTGGCTCCGGCATCGGAGGGGGGCATGATGAAAGAGAACAGACTCTCAACCAGCTCTTAGTTGAGATGGATGGTTTTGACACGAGCGAAGGGGTCATCCTGATCGCCGCCACCAACCGCCCCGACGTTTTGGACAAAGCACTCTTAAGACCCGGACGTTTTGATCGCCGCATTGTGATCGATCTTCCCGACGTGAAGGGACGCTATGAGATCCTGAAAGTGCATGCCCGGCGGATCAAACTCGATCCTTCCGTCGACTTGATGAAGATTGCGCGCAACACGCCCGGTGCTTCGGGCGCCGACTTGGAGAACATCCTCAACGAAGCAGCCCTTATGGCAGCGCGAACGGGAAGATCGGCCGTTACGGTTGCAGAGACCAATGAGGCGTGCGATAAGGTGCGCTTTGGAAAAGAGAGAAGAAGCTTAGAGCTCGATGAGACGGAAAAGAGGACGACCGCGATCCATGAGTCGGGACATGCCATGGTCGCTCTTCATGTCGAGCATGCCGACCCCGTCGATAAGGTTACGATCATTCCGCGCGGATTTGCTTTAGGGGCGACCCATTTCATGCCCAAGAAGAATCGCGTCAATTATTGGAAGAAAGAGATCCTCGATCAGCTCGCCGTTTTGATGGGAGGGCGCGTTGCCGAGGAGATCTTTGCGGCAGACATCTCCAGTGGCGCACAGATGGATTTTTCTCAGGCGACCAAACTGGCCCGCAGTATGATCTGTCAATGGGGAATGAACGACGCTTTAGGCCAGGTCAGCTATGACGATCAACTGGAAAACGGTTTTTCGGGGTTTGGAAGCCATCCCGAGAAGAAATATTCCGAAGAGACTGCCAGGCAGATTGACGAAGAGGTGCGCAAGCTGCTCAACGAAGCCCATCAAAGAGCTCATGAGATCATTTTGTCCCACAGGGATCAGGTGCAGTTGATGGCCGACATGCTCATGGAGTTTGAAACCCTCTACAAAGAAGATGTCGAGGAGATCATTGCCGGCAAGTGGGATTCCGAGAAGAAAAAAGAGCGTATCAAAGCGCTCGATGAAAAGTATCGCAAGCGGCCCCCTCCGCCCCCTCCCGAGCTTGTGAAAAAAGAGGATCTCTCTTCCCTTTCGACAACGGATGATCCCTCTCCCCAGCCTACCTGAGGCTATTGAAGGTTGTTCCCGGTTTCGTAACTATTCACCACTTCCCTCCTTTTTTAAGAGGGGATCGGGCACGCACACGGGCACGGACGCGGGCACGAAAGAAAAAATAGCTAGAGAGAGCCTTCATGCAAAGCCGACAGCAGTAAAGTTTTTATTCCTCATACAAAGGGGCGTGATTTACTTATGCGCATAGTTGCCATGTTAACGAAAATGGCTCAAGGCACTTCTTTCGTGCCCGCGCCCGTGCCCGTGTGCGTATGCATGCCCGATCCCCTCTTAAAAAAGGAGGGAAGTGGTGAATAGTTCCCCAGTTTCTATGCTTGTTCCGGAAGATGTCTTAGCATTTTCAATTGCGCACGTTCCCGTTTAGCGGCTAGCATCTTTTCCTTAGCTTTTCTTGAACGGCGCCGCTTTTGTCTTCTCTTTTTTTCAATCAATTTCTCTTTTTCTGTTTTGATATGCGCATTCTCTTTTTCTAAAAGTTCGCATAACCGGAGCCTGGCATAATAGCGATTCAGTTCTCGCGAGCGTTCTTTATGGCATTTTACCTCGAGTCCTGTCGGCTCGTGCCGTAAATAGACGCAAGAAGAGGTCTTGTTCACCTTTTGTCCGCCTGATCCGGATCCAAGAATAAATTTCTCCATCAAATCAGTTTCCTGGATCCCGAGGTTTTTCATGCGAAAAGCAAGTGCAGCCTGTTTTTCTTTCAACATGAGTTGTGTATCGTTTTCAAGAACGCCTGCTGTGCTGGGGCTCATGTTCTGAAGGAAGCAGAGCTTTGCGGCTTAAGCGGATCTGTCCCCTGTCGTTGATTTCCAAGACCTTGACTTCCATCTCATCTCCTTCTTTGCAGATCTTGCGGATGTCGCGGACATCGTTGAGCCTCTCATGGGAGAGCTGGGAGATGTGGCAGAGCCCTTCTTTGGAAAAGATGGCGACAAAGATGCCAAAGTCGACAATCGAGGTGACCTTTCCAACATAGGTTTTCCCGACCTCCACTTCTGCAGTGAGGTCGTGGATGATCTTTTTCGCCTTCTCCAAGGATTCCGCGTTGTTGGAGACGATGCTGACAAAGCCGCTGTCGTCGATCTCGATTTCAGCTCCGGTCTCTTCCGTAATGGCGCGGATCTGTTTTCCTCCGGGACCGATGATGATGGCGATCTTGCTGGGCTTGACTTGAATGGTCTGGATGCGGGGGGCATAGGGTGAAAGATGTTCCTTGGGACGGGGGCATGCCTCCATCATCTTCTTTAAAATATGGAGCCTGCCTTGTTTGGCCTGCGCAAGGGCGACTTTCATGATTTCTGCCGTGATTCCCTCGATCTTGATGTCAAGCTGAAAAGCAGTGATCCCAAAGGAGTTTCCCGCCACCTTAAAGTCCATGTCTCCGAGCGCATCTTCCGCTCCTAAGATATCCGAGAGGACGGCAAAATTCTCTCCCTCGAGGATGAGTCCCATGGCAATTCCCGCAATAGGGTGTTTGATGGGCACTCCGGCTTCCATGAGGGCAAGCGTCCCTCCGCAAACGGAGGCCATCGACGAAGAACCGTTGGATTCGGTGATGTTTGACTCAAGACGAATGGTGTAGGGAAACTGCTCTTTGGAAGGGATGGTGAGCGCCAAAGACCTCTCTGCCAGCTTTCCGTGGCCGATCTCTCGACGGCCCGGAGCTCCCATTCTGCCCACCTCTCCCACGGAGAAGGGGGGGAAGAAGTATTGCAGGTAGAAACGGCGGCTTCCTTCGATCTCAATTGTTTCATACCGTTGCGCCATGGCCTCTCCGCCCAGCGTGCAGACGGAGATAGATTGCGTCTCTCCGCGTGTAAAAAGGGCGCTGCCGTGGGTGCGGGGAAGGAGCTCTGTTTCGATTTGAATGGGCCGTACCTCATCGCATGTTCTTCCGTCGATACGGCGGTTCTCTTTGAGAGCCATCTCTCGAAGGAGGCGGGCTTCCAAGGTTTTAATGGCTCCCTTCACATCTCTTTTTTTATAAGATGTTTCCACGCCTCCGGGAATGTAGGTTTCCAAAATGGAGTCTGCAAAGGCATGAAGAACCTCTTCTCTCTTTTTCTTCTCCGGAGTCTGGAGCCTTTCATACACCTCTTTGGAATATGTTTTGTCTATTTCCGAGACGAGGCCGGCAGGAGGAAGAATAAGTTTTAGACTCTCTTTGGGTTTTCCAATCTCTTCTCTCCACTCTTTTAAAACCCGGCAGATCTGCCGGATGGCTCCATGACCTTCTTGCACCGCTTCTAAGATCTCTTCTTCAGTTAGAAAATCGGCGTAACCCTCAATCATCATGATCGCCTCTTCGGTCCCCGCCAGGATGAGATCGAGTCGGGACTTTTCCATTTCGGCAATTGTGGGATTGACGACAAAGCGGCCGTCGATCTGTCCCACACGCACTGCGGCGATGGGCTTCAAGAGCGGAATATCGGAGAGAGTAAGGGCTGCGGAAGCGGCGCAGATCGCAAGGGGATCCGGAGCATGGATGCCGTCATAGGAGAGGACATAGGCCAGGATTTGTACTTCCTTGTAATAGCCTTCCGGAAAGAGCGGTCGCAGAGGACGGTCGATTAAGCGAGAAAGAAGGATCTCTCTCTCTGTGGGCCTTCCTTCCCTTTTGATGAATCCTCCCAGAGTCTTTCCCGTGGAGGAAAACTTCTCTTGATAATCGACGCGTAAAGGAAAAAAATCAATCCCCTCATCGGCTTTTTCGGCTCTACAGGCAGTGGCGAGGAGGACGGTTTCTCCCGCTTGCAGCGTCACGGCGCCATGGGCCTGCCTGGCGATCTTTCCCGTTTCAAATTTGAGATCTCTTCCGTTAATCTCTACGCTCTTCGAATGGGTCTTAAACATGATGAACTCCTAGGTAGTGTGAAATTAGAGGGGGAAACAAACGCTTTTGAGTTTATTTGTATATCAAAAGCGGGCCTTTACCTCCTCAGGAAAAAAAAGAGAGTATAATTCCCGGATGAATAAAGGCAAAAGAAGAACTGCTTTACTTGCGTAGGTTAAGCCGGCCAATCAAATTCTGATAGCGCTTCGTATCTGTAGAATTGAGATAATCGAGCAGTTTTCTCCTCTGTCCCACGAGCTTGAGGAGGGCCAGGCGGGAGCTGTGATCTTTGGGAGCTTTTTTAAGATGCTCGGTGAGCTCCGTGATCCTCTCAGTTAAAATTGCAATTTGAACATCCGCCGAACCCGTGTCCTTCTCGTGAAGTTGAAATTTTTTTGTGATCTCTTCCTTGGTTCCTTTATCTAACGACATGGAAAACTTCTCCATCATTGACTGCGTGACAATTGGCAAAAGGGTACAGCATACAGGATTTAATTTCTAGTGGCTTCCTTAAAGAGGAGTGCGCTAAACTGCCCACAAAATCATTCTATCACAGCTTGGGAAAATTGAGAATACGAAGACATTATTTGGATCATGGCATTTGAAAAAGATATTTTTTTTATTAATGAAGCTTTAATTGAGGCAAAAAAAGCTTACGAATGCAAAGAAGTGCCCGTGGGCGCCGTGCTCGTCTTTGAAGAGAAGGTCATCGCCCGGGCGCACAATCTCGTAGAGGCAAAACAGGACGCCGCAGAGCATGCGGAGCTCGTCTGTTTAAAAAAAGGTTCTGTCTATTTTAACAATTGGCGCCTTCTCAAGACAACTCTTTACTGTACGCTTGAGCCGTGCGCCATGTGCGCGGGAGCCCTGCTCCTCCATCGCGTGGAGAGGCTGGTATGGGGAGCGCCGGATCCCCGTCAGGGAGCCCATGGGAGCTGGGTCGATCTTTTGGGCATCCCCCACCCCTTCCATACGCTCGCCGTTTCGAGCGGCATCCTTGAGCAGGAATCCAAAACATTGCTTAAAAGCTTCTTTCAATCAAGAAGGAGCTCTTCTTAATAAAAATGGAAGAACTCTCCCTTGTCCGGAATCGGCCCATGTGGTTTAATTCTTCTTCATACGATAAAAGTTAGGAGTTGTGTTCATGAAAAAAGAGATCCATCCCGCTTATCAAGAGATTTTGTTTGTCGATTCTTCGACGGGATTCAAATTTGTCTGCGGGAGCACGCTTAAGCCCAAAGAGAAAGAGGTGTTTGAAGGCAAAGAGTATCCCGCCTACCGTGTTCCGGTCTCCTCCTCCTCCCATCCCTTCTTTACCGGGAGCAAGCAGTTTATCGATACGGAAGGACGCGTCGATAAATTCCGCAAGCGCTATGCCCAAAAGAAGCAGGAGGCCGCGGCCGAAGAGGTGAAAAAAGCAGAGAAACCCGCTCCCAAAAAGCGTAGAAAGACGACAAAAAGTTAAGTTATGAAAGAGAAGATCCTCGGACTGCTGGGGCGTCTTGAGGTCGTCGAGGAGCTTCTCGGCCGGCCGGAAATTCTCTTAGATCAAGCGCAGTATCGCATCCTTTCTCAGGAACATGCCCGGCTGCAGGACATCAAGGAAGCGTGGGAAGAGTATGCCCGTGCGGAGGAGGATCTTTGTACAAACCGAAAACTCTTAAGAGAGGAGAAAGATCCTGAGCTCAGCGCCCTTGTCCAGGAAGAGATTGCCCTCTTAGAGCCCAGGCTCGAGGCGGCGCAATTTGCATTAGAGAGCCTGCTAGTTCCGCCCGACCCGCGCGATGATCGTCCCATCATTTTGGAGCTAAGAGCCGGAACGGGAGGGGAAGAGGCGGCGCTCTTTGTCGGGGACTGCGTTCGGATGTATATGCTTTTTGCCGATACGATGGGGTGGTCCTACGAGCTGCTCTCTTCCAATCCTTCCGATCTGGGCGGCTTTAAAGAGTATGTGATGGGCATGAGGGGGAAAAATGTCTTCCGCTTCATGCAGTATGAAGCGGGGACCCACCGCGTCCAAAGAGTACCCAAGACGGAGGCGCAAGGAAGGGTTCATACCTCAGCGGTCACGGTGGCCGTTTTGCTCGAGCCGGGAGAGGATGAAAAAGTGGTTTTAGATGAAAAGGATTTGAAGATCGACACCTATCGGTCGTCCGGGGCCGGGGGGCAGCACGTCAACACCACCGATTCCGCCGTGCGTATCACGCACCTTCCCACAGGAGTCGTCACCTATTGCCAGCAGGAGAGAAGCCAGCATAAAAATAAGGAGAAGGCGATGCGCCTGCTGGTTGCCAAGATAGCCGAAGAAAAGCAGCGCAAAGCTCATGAAGAGATCGCCGGCTTGCGCGCCTCGCAGATCGGCACGGGGGATCGCTCCGAGAGGATTCGCACCTACAATTTCCCCCAAAATCGCATCACCGACCACCGAATTGACCTCACCCTCTACTCGCTCGACCGCGTCATGGAGGGAGATCTGAAGGAGCTTTCGCAAGCGCTCGTGTCGCATTACTATCAGCAGCGCCTTTCGAAGTGACCCCGGGCCTGAAGGCAAGGGGATTTTGTATGGTTGGGCTTTGCTCCCTCGTCAATCTGAAACGCACGGTCTTTGAGGACCGGATTTCCGCCGGAGGACGGATGAAAACGGTACAAGAGGTTCTCACGCTCTCAGCCGCCTACTTAAAAAAGAGCGGACTTCCCTCGGCGCGGCGCGTCTGTGAAGAGCTGCTCTCTTCGGTCCTGAACTGCGACCGCATTGCCCTTTACATGCAATTTGACCGCCCTCTTGAAGAGGGAGAGCTTACGCTCTTTCGCCGGCACTTTTCAAGGGCTCTTCGCAAAGAGCCCTATGAATATATCTTGGGCGAGATCTCTTTTTTTCACTGCAGGATTGAAGTGAATCCCTCGGTCCTTATTCCGAGGCAGGAGACGGAAATTCTCTTAGAAAAGGTGTGCCAAAGGGTAGGGGCGGCAAGAAAAATAGCCTGGGATCTCTGTACGGGATCGGGTTGCTTGGGTATCGGACTTAAAAAAATAAGGCCCCAGCTTGAGGTGAGCCTCTCCGATATGTCGGAATGCGCCCTTGCAGTCGCTTCTTGCAATGCATTAAAAAATCAGGTTGAAGTAGAGATTTGTCAAGGAGATCTTTTAGAGCCCTTTTTAGGAAGGAGAGCCGATCTGATCCTCTGCAATCCTCCCTATGTCTCGGAAGCGGAATATCGCTTGCTTGCTCCTTCCGTGACGCTCTTTGAGCCTAAGATGGCCTTAGTTGGCGGCAAGACCGGCCTTGAGTTTTACGAGCGCTTAAGTCAAGACGCCTCTCGTTTCCTTAATCCCGGGGGACGCCTCTTTCTGGAAATGGGGGCGACGCAAAGAGAGCCTCTCTTAAAACTGTTTTCTTCCTCCTTTTGGAAGAGTAAGGAGATTTTTCAGGATTGGGCCGGAAAAGATCGGTTTTTTTTCCTTGAAGCTCACTCATAACTTGAAATATAATTGCCTCTGATGTTTGGAACGATAACAGAAAAATTTCAATCTCTATTTGCCTCTCTTTCCGGCACAAAAAAATTGAGTGAAGAGAACATTGCTCAGGCTGTCCGGGAGGTGCGTCTTGCACTTTTGGATGCGGACGTTCACTACGGCGTGGTCAGTCAATTTGTTAAACGAGTCAAAGAGAGGGCATTAGGGGTGGAGGTGCTTAAGGCGCTGAAGCCCTCCGAACACTTTATTGAGATCGTCCATCAGGAGCTCGTCTCCTTGATGGGAAGCGAGCCTCCTCTCCTGCATCTTTCCCGCACACCGGCCGTCATCGTGCTCTGCGGGCTTCAGGGGTCCGGAAAGACGACGCAATGCGCTAAACTTGCGCACTACTTTCAAGGAAATGAGCAGAAGAAGCGCGTTCTAGTGGCCGCCTGCGACTTGCAGCGCCCTGCGGCCATTGATCAGCTGAAAACGCTATGCGCGGCGATCTCCGTCCCCGTCTTCTCTCTTGGCGGGCAGAGCGATCCTTTGCTCGTCGCTACAGAGGCTCTGGAGCGTGCCAAAAAAGAGGCCTTTGATATCCTGATTGTGGATACGGCAGGGCGTCTCCATGCAGATGAAGCCTTGATGGCAGAGCTCAAAGAGATCAAAAGAGCGCTTAATCCCCAGGAGGTTTTCTTTGTTGCAAGCGCTGCCACGGGACAGGATGCCGTCAAGACGGCTCAAGAGTTTGATCAGAAAATTGGCATCAGCGGCTCCATCCTCACCATGCTGGACGGAAGCGCGCGCGCAGGAGCGGCCCTTTCCATCTCTCAAGTGACGAAAAAGCCCCTTTTCTTTGAAGGCGTCGGAGAGAAGATCGGGGATCTTCAGCCCTTCAATCCCCGGTCGATGGCGGACCGCATCTTAGGGATGGGAGATGTCATTAACCTCGTACGCAAAGCCAAAGAGCAGATGGACGAGGAAGAAGAGAAGAAGCTGGAGAAAAAACTTAAAAACGCCACGTTCACCTATCAGGATTATCTTCAGCAGATGAAAATGGTCAAAAAGATGGGCTCTTTTAAAAGCCTCTTTAAAATGCTTCCCGGAGCAAGCAAGTTTTCTGAGCTGGAGCACTCCGATCAGGAATTTGGAAAGATGGAGGCGATGATCCTCTCGATGACCCCCGAGGAGCGATCCGAGAGAGTCGATCTCATCTTTCCCCGTCGCTGGCGCGTGGCAAAGGGCAGCGGAACCTCTGTAGATGATGTCAACCGCATGGTCAAAGGGTTTAAAAATCTCAAGCAAATGATGAAGCAAATGAACAAAGGAAAATTTAATAAGGAGAAATTACTATGGCGGTGAAAATTCGCTTAAGACAGCTGGGAAAAAAGAATCGACAGACCTTCCGTCTCGTTGCAATCGACGGCAAGTGCCGGCGCGACGGAAAATATCTGGAAAATCTGGGTTGGTACCAGCCGTGTGAAAAGGAAAATAATCTTCATGTGGAGGAAGAGAGAGTCGGTTTCTGGCTGGGAAAAGGCGCAGAGCTCTCCGAAAAGGCAGAGACCTTGCTGAGTCGGGCCGCTCCCGCTTTGCTCAAAGAGCTCCGTGCCAAACGAGCGGCGAAGAGGGACAAAGTGCGCACTCAACGAAAGGGCAAAAAAGAGGGAGCCTCTGCTATAAAGGCTTGAGGATGCGCTACTCCATCCTCTCTCTTTTTCCCGATTACTTTACATCGCCTTTTAGCGTGAGCATCCTCAAGAAAGCCCAGGAGAGAGGGCTTTTGGAAATTGAGCTTGTGGATATCCGCGCCTTTGCTTTGGGCAAACACAAAAAAGTGGATGACCGCCCTTACGGGGGAGGGCCCGGAATGGTCCTCATGCCGGCTCCCGTCCTTGCTGCGATCCGCCATGTGAAACAAAAAGAGAGCCGGGTCATCTATCTTTCTCCGCAAGGGAAGCCGCTCACAGCGGCGCGCTCTGCGGAGCTTGCAAGGGAAAAGCACCTCATCTTGCTGTGCGGTCACTACGAGGGAATCGATGAGCGCATCCTGGAAGCGGAGGTGGATGAGGAGCTCAGTATCGGCGATTACGTCCTGACAAGCGGCGCTCCGGCCGCAATTGTCGTCGTGGACGCCGTCTCGCGTTTTCTTCCCGGCGTTTTGGGGCATGAAGAGGCCGCTTTTCAGGACTCCTTTCAAAATGGGTTTTTTGAGGCCCCGCACTACACTCATCCCGAGGAAATTGAAGGGATGCGCATTCCCGAAGTGTTGAAAAGCGGGCACCATGGGGAGATTGCTGCCTGGCGTCAAGAGAAGGCCAGAGAAAAAACCAGGCAGGTGCGGCCCGATCTTTCTGATTGAAAATTTCCTTCTCTTCCGCTATGCTTTTTTCCATATTAAAAGGAGACGGGTCATGCCGAAGACCAAACTCATTGAAGCGATTGAATCTTCCCAGCTCAAGAAGGAGATTCCCGATTTTCGCGTGGGAGACACCCTCAATATCTACTTTCGGATTGTTGAGGAAGAAGGAAGCAAGGAGCGCACGCAGCTCTTTACGGGAACGGTGATTGCCAGAAAAGGGCACGGCCTCTCTGAAACGGCGACTCTTTATCGCGTCTCGTACGGCTCCAGCATGGAGCGGATCATCCCGCTGCATAGCCCGAAAATATCCCGCATTGAAGTGGCCCGGCGCGGCAAGGCGCGGCGCGGAAAGCTCTACTATTTGCGGGGTAAAAAAGGAAAAAAGTCGCGAGTCCAGGAAGAGCTCTTTGGTGTCGACGAGAGAGCGCTGCCGCTTGAAGAGAGAGCATCGCCTGCAGCTGAATCTTTCCAAGAATAGTTTTTTTTTTGCAACCGCCTCTTTTTCTTTTACCAAAAATCCCGTCTTGCTAAGAATGCTCCTCTAAACTCGACTTTGCAACTTTTTGGACCCGCCTGCCTCGTCTATTTGCTCTCGGACGTTCGCCCTACGGTCGAACTGGGAGATTCTTTAAACCAGGAAGAGGTTTTTAACCCCTTCCTGGTTTAAATAACTCCCCCGAGAGCAAATATCTCGAGGCCTTCGGGCCCAAAAAGTTGCAAAGTCGAGCTAAAGAGAGGGGAGTAGTGTCCAAGCTATCCAAACCATCTTTTACCTTTGAGAAGCGGGCTCGATCGAATGGATTTTCTCTTATTGCAGGATTAGATGAAGCGGGACGCGGCCCTCTGGCAGGCCCTGTCGTTGCAGCTGCCTGCGTCCTGCCGCTGTGCAAACCCTTCAAAGGCCTTGCCGACAGCAAACGTCTCACATCCAAGGAGAGGGAGGCGTGTTTTAAAAAACTCGTCTCCCACTCTTCCGTCCACTATGGCATCGGCATTGTCGAAGCAGATCAGATTGACAGGATCAATATTTTGCAGGCGACTCTTCTTGCCATGCTGCGCGCCTTAGAGCAGCTTTCCGTTCTTCCCGATTATCTGTTGATAGACGGCATTCACGCCCCGAAGACAGAGCTTCCATTTGAAACCGTCATTGAGGGAGATGCCCGTTCCTATTCGATTGCTGCCGCCTCGATCCTCGCCAAGGTGACCCGCGACCGCCAAATGATTGCCTACCATGCGCTCTATCCCCGGTATGGCTTTGACCGGCATAAGGGCTATGCGACGGCAAAGCATCTTGAGGCCATCCAAAAGTGGGGCGCCTGCCCCCTCCATCGAAAGAGCTTCGATCCCATCCGCGAGCTTGCCCAACTCAAATTCCTTTAGAGAACCTCTTGTCCCGTTTTCCCAGCTCCCGCTTCCAGCGGGAGCTGCTGTTATCCCAGCGCCGGGCTTGCAATTTTGCAGTTTGGAGCGGTATATATACACAAGTTAACTCAAGAATCGGCTTTGGGCCGCGCCAAAGCCGATTCTTGAGTCAGCTTGTGTATAAGACGCTTACTGGAGGTAATCGATGATTCCCCTTTTGATTCTTCTTTTTTTCTCTCCTTTCTCTCTTTTCTCATGTACAACCATGCTCTTTACCAAGGGAGCTACGGAAGACGGCTCTGTGATGGTCAGCCATTCCGACGATAATGAGGTGGGAGATCAACGCATCGTCTATGTCGGAGCAAAAACCTATCCAAAAGGAGCGAAGCGTCCTGTCTTCTTGGAGAAGCAAATGTTTCCCCGCTATGTGGGAACGGATCGCGGAGATGCGTACAATATCGAGGGATACCCGCCGAGTAAACCTGTGGGATTCATCGATCAGGTAGAAAAGACCTACGCCTATCTGGACGCCAATTACGGCGTCATCAATGAGCATCTTTTAGCCATCGGCGAGTGTACAAATTCAACCCATTTCTATTTTGCCGCTCCCGGACCGACGCGACTGTTTGGCATCGCAGAGCTCTCAAGGATCGCGTTAGAAAGATGCAAGAGAGCTAAAGAAGCCGTTCTTTTAATAGGCAAGCTCGCTGAACAAAGAGGCTACTATGGATGGGGAGAGACGCTGCTGTTGGCGGATCCCGATGAAGGATGGGTCTTTGAGATCAGCTGCGCTCCGGACGGGAAAAGCGCTCTTTGGGTCGCTAAAAGAGTGCCTGACGGAGAGATCTTTGTCGCGGCCAACCAGTTTCGCATCCAAGAGATCGATCCTCAGGATCCTACTCTCCTCTATTCCTCCAACCTCTTTCGCATCGCCCAAGAGCAAAACGTCCTTGAAAAGGGAAAGCCCTTAAACTGGCTTCGGCTCATTTGTCCGGGTGAATTTGATCATCCCTATTACAGTCTGCGCAGAGTGTGGCGCGTTCAAAGCCGCTTGAATCCCGACTTGAACCTCTCTCCTTGGGTTGAAGATGCTTTTACCTCCTATTATCCCTTCTCCGTAAAGCCTAAAAAAAGAGTCAGAGTCGAAGAGGTCTTTGCGCTCTATCGGGACCATTACGAGGGAACGGAATTTGATCTCACAAAGGGTGTTGCGGCAGGGCCGTATAGCTCTCCGGCGCGCTTTATCGGAAGCTATGATCGCACTGATTTTCCCAATAAAAGAAAAACTCCCTTGCCAGGGGCGTGGGAGAGGGCTATTTCGATCTACTATACAGGCTATACCTACGTCGCCCAGTTGCGAAAGGAGCTGCCCAAAGAGATAGGCGGCGTGGTCTGGGTCGGGTTTGATGAACCGTATACCAGCTGTTTTATGCCCATCTACTCCGGAGTGAGCGATCTTCCCCGCTCTTTTCAATACGGCAGTCCTAAGATCTATACCCCGGATTTTGCCTGGTGGCCTTTTAATTTCGTTGCCAATTGGATCCGCTCCATCTACTCCTATTCTGTGAAAGACGTGGTCAAAAAACAAAAAGAATTAGAAGACAAAGAGAGAGAAGAGGCGCTTAAGCTTGAAAAGGAGCTCGCGACACTTTGGAAGAAGCAGCCCGGGAGCGTCAAAGAGAGAGCGACACAATTTTGTTTAGAGAATGCTCAAACTATTCTCAAACAGTGGAACTCTCTTAGAACGGATCTCATTGAAAAATATAATGACGGCTATGATAACAAACCCGAGCCCGGCGGGATGATAGGCTACCCGCAAGAATGGCTTGATCGGGCGGGATATGCCAAAGGGCCCATCTCCTATCAAAAAGATGCAGGCGGAGACAAAGAAAAAGTTCAATGAACTCGGGCCTTAAGGCCCGGGAATTTTTTTTGGGCCGAGTTTCGAACTCGGCCCAACCCGCCTTTTGAAAATACCCGGCCCTTAAGGGCCGGGCAGCCCAACGGGGGAGGGATTCCCCTCTCGGGCAAGCAGTTTTGAATCTCTCTCTTTTCTCCTTGACATTCAGAGAGTTGTTAAGAGAAAATAGCTTACATTATGATTCGAAGCATGACGGGGTATGCCAAAGCCGCTGGGGTCGTTTGCGGCGGGCATGCCGTATTGGAAATCCATTCCATCAATAAGCGCAATCTGGAGATGCACATCCTGATGCCGCACGCCTGTTTGCAATATGATCTTCTCTTAAGAGAATGGATCCGCCGGGCAGTGACCCGCGGCCAGCTGACTGTGCGCCTGCGCGTGGAATCCCGCGAGGGGGCCCTACCTGAGAGCGAGCAGACGGAGACGTCTCTTAAACGCCTGAAGAGGCATTGGGAAAGAGCGGCTGCAGCGCTTGGCTACGATCCTCAGACGGAAGTGACTCTTGCTTTTTTACTCAAGCAAGAAGCTCTGTTTGCAAAAGAAGAGATCAAAGAGGCGGAGTTAGAGGCATTGACGAAGCGGGCGTTGGGCGCTCTTTTAAAGATGAAAGAGCGGGAAGGGGCGGCTTTGGCAAGAGATCTCAAAGGGCGCATCGAGGGGATGAAAACAACGCTCAATCAGATCGAAAAGAGAGCCCCCCGGGCGGCTTGCCGGTTTGAGGCTCGTTTGAAAGAGAGACTTCAGGGTTTTACTCTTCCCGATCAAGAAGAGAGGATTGCACGCGAGGTCGTGCTCTATGCAGACAAGGCGGATGTGACAGAGGAGATCGTCCGTCTTCGCTCCCATTTTGATCAGTTTCTTCTCTCTTTGAAGGCAAAAAAGACGCAAGTCGGCCGCACATTGGAATTTCTCGCTCAGGAGATCCTTCGCGAGCTTACGACCCTCTCTTCAAAGGCGTCCGACACAGAGATGGTACAACAAGCCGTTGAGATGAAGAGCGAGCTGGATAAAATTCGCGAGCAGGTCCAAAACATCGAATGAACCCGGGTTTTGAAGAGCCGGGTTTCTCCCGGAGGAGGGATGAAACAAAAACTCTTAGGTAATTTAAAAGAAGGGCTTCTTTTTGTCGTGAGTGCGCCTTCCGGTGCGGGCAAGACGACCCTCGTGCACATGATTTGCGAGGAGTTTGACGCTGTTGTAAGGTGTACGACCTGTACCACCCGCCCTCCGCGCTCTGGAGAAGTAGAGGGCAAGGATTACCATTTCATTACTGCCGAGGAGTTTCAACAAAAAGAGAGGGCGAAAGAATTTCTGGAGTCTGCCCAAGTCTTCAATGATCGCTACGGGACGCTGAAAGAAGAGGTGTACCGAGAGCAAAAAAGAGGCAAGCACGTCATCTTGGTCATCGATACGCAGGGCGCTTTTCAATTGAGAGGCAAGATCCCCGCGGTCTTTATCTTTGTGGCCCCTCCCTCGCTTGGAGAGCTTAAGAGGAGGTTGATTGTGCGCAAGACTGAGAACGAAAAGAGCATTGAAGAGCGGCTCTCCTGGGCGGAGCGAGAGATAGAAGAAGGGAAAAAATTTGATTATTTTATTTTTAATGAAGATTTGAACTTGGCGTATCAGGTTCTTCGTAGTATTTTTATTGCCGAAGAGAGACATATAAGGAGATCGCTATGCCCATCAATAAAGAACTGACAACGGAGCACGTCCGCTCCCTCTTTCCCAACACCTTTAAACTGACCAATTATGCCATTCGCCTGGCCCAGTTTTATATCCGCTCCGGCCAGGAAGTGAGCTCATCCTCTCTGGTCAAGGAGGTGGCGAAGCATCCTGACGAATCTTATCTTGAGACCTTAAAGAGTTTGGAGGAAGAAGAGAGTGAAACATATCCTGAAGAGCTGCCCTCGGAGTCTTGAGTGAAAGAAAAGATTCTCGTGACCGCCGCGCTTCCCTATGCCAACGGAGCGCTTCACTTTGGACACATCGCCGGCGCTTATCTTCCCGCCGACTGCTATGCGCGCTTTCAGAGGCAGAACGGCAAGGATCTTCTCTTCATCTGCGGCTCGGACGAGTACGGGATTGCCATCACCTTAAGTGCGCAATTGGCCGGCCGCACTCCCAAGGAACAGGTCGACCATTTCCATGCGATCAACAAAGCTCTCTTTGCTCGCCTGCAGATCTCCTTTGACCACTACTCCAGGACCACCTGGAGCGGCCACGTCGAGACTACGCAGGCCTTCTTCAACGATCTTTTGGCCAATGGCTACATTGAAGAGAGAGAGAGCGATCAGCTCTATTCAGAAAAAGAGCAGATGTTTATGGCGGACCGCTATGTCCTGGGGATCTGCCCAAAATGCAGCTTTGAAAAGGCCCGCGGAGATGAGTGCACGCGCTGCGGGGCGAGCCTGGAGGCGACCGATCTCAAAGAGCCCAGGAGCGCGGTGACCGGCTCACCCCTTCTTCTCAAAAGAGCCCACCACTGGTACTTGCGCTTTGACCTCTTTAAAGGGAAGCTCAAAGAGTGGATTTTCACGCGAATGTGGAAGGCCAACGTCCTCAACTTTGCCAAAAACTACATCGACGACCTGCGACCCCGCGCCATCACGCGCGACTCCTCCTGGGGCGTTCCCGTTCCGCTCAAGGAAGCCAAAGGCAAGGTCTTCTATGTCTGGTTTGACGCGCCCATCGGCTACATCTCCGCGACAAGAGAATGGGCTGAACTCCAAAAAGAGAGCGAGGCCTGGAAGAGATACTGGTGCGATCCCAAAACCAAGCTGATCAACTTCGTCGGCAAAGACAACATCCCCTTCCATGCCGTCTTTTTCCCTGCCATGATCCTGGGGCAAAATCAGCCCTACAAAATCGTTGACGAGCTTCCTGCCAACGAATTCCTCAATTATGAGGGAAGGCCCTTTAGCAAATCCGAAGGCTGGACGGTGGATCTTGATGCCTTTTTCAAAAAGTTCACCGTGGATCAGATCCGCTACGCTTTGGCTGCCAACGCTCCTGAAACGCAGGACTCCGAGTTTACCTGGAAGGATTTTCAGATGCGCTGCAACAGCGAGCTTTTGGGAAAGTGGGGAAATTTTGTCCATCGCACCTTAGTCTTTGTCAAGAACCACGCTTTTGGAGAGGTCCCCGACCCCGGCCTTCTTGCCCCTGAAGACGACGCCTTCCTGCACAAGATCGACGCTCTTGTCCAAGAAACTAAGGCTGCCTATGAGGGTTTTCACTTGAGAAAAGCCTCCCAGCTTGTAATGGAGCTGGCGACGGCCGGAAACGTCTATTTCGATGCCAAACAGCCCTGGAAATGCGTCAAGGACGAAGCTCTGCGTCCCTTCCTCCATCATGCCCTTTATTGTAGCCTGCAATGCATCCGCTGCCTTGCCTGCATCTCCTTTCCCATCATCCCCGCAGCCTCCGAGCGCGTCTGGATGATGCTCGGCGAAAAGAAGCGCCTGTCTCAGCTCTCGTGGGACGCTCTATTAAAAGAGAGAATCCGGCCGGGGCAAAAGATCTTGTCTCCTCAGATTCTCTTTGAAAAGGTTGAAGATGCCGCCATTGAGGAAGAGATGACTAAATTAAGCGGCTTGACCCAAAAAAAGAGTTGCATCTATGCTCCTCTCAAAGAAGAGATTTCTTTCGACACGGTGCAAAGCCTCGATCTGCGCGTTGCTCAAATCCTTACGGTAGAGCGCATCCCCAAGAGCAAAAAGCTCTTGAAGATTGCTGTCGATTTAGGCTTTGAGAAGAGAGTGATCGTGGCGGGGATCGGAGAGAAGATTGAGGATCTCTCCTCTCTTCTTGGAAAAAAGATCATCGTGGCGGCCAACTTAAAAAGCGCCACCCTGATGGGAGTCGAGAGCCGGGGGATGCTGTTTGCAGCCTCTCTGCCTGATGGCCTGGAGGTGCCCTTTTTGCAGGATGCAGAGCCCGGAGCTGTCGTGCGGTAAGAGAGAGTTTGAATGGGAGGTCGTTTGACTGTGTTGCGTGTGGCCGGGCAAAAGCGGTTTTTTCTCTTTTTCCTTTTTTTAACTCTTTCCTTGCAGCTGCATGGGACAATCATGTGGCTGTCGCAGGCCACAAACCTCGCACCGAACGTCGCCTCCTCAGTCATTAAAAAGCCCGGAGAGTTGGCTGATGTCTCCGTCAACGACAGCGGACAGGCGATTGTGGTCTGGGTGGAAAAACCCTCTGCAATTATCTGGACCGTCAATTACGCCGCCTTTACCCCTCAGGGAGGGTGGTCGGAGAGTCGTGTGATAGCGACCCAAACTCTAGACGTGGTAACCGACTTCTTGAATCTCCCTCGAGCCTTTCTCAATAACTCCGGACAGATCCTTGTGGTATGGAGACGCTTTATTGATGGAGACAGCAGGTTGTTTTTTTCGATTAATCGCTTTGGTCTTTTAAACGCCGCTTCTTGGAGTGATGCGGCCCTGGTAACCCCGGATCGGCTAAACCAAGCGACATACGGCCTAGACATGAACAATCTGGGTCAAGCGGTGGTTTGTTATGATTATCACACTGGTAGTGGTCCAGCCTCAGAAGCTCACTCTCGCTTTTATTCTTTTGGGGAAAGCAGCTGGAGCCCAGTGACTCCTTTAGTGTTAGATTCTCTTGGACAAGTCTCTCTCTTGATCAAGACAGCAATCAATGACAGAGGGACGGTGCTCGCGACGTTTGATTCAAATCAAGTAGGCGATGAATCACTCAGCGGCCCCGATGTCTTTGGATACGCCTCTACGTTTTCCGCATTAAGCACGACGGGATGGGGTACCCGTCAGCAGTTAGAGACCCTAAATAATGGAATCAACATTCCCTCTCAGCTGGGACTCAATGCCAATAGTCAGGGGGTCTCTGTAGGAGCTTTGTCTACCTATGCCCTTGCAGCGACGCCGTTTACGGGAGGAAGCTGGCAGTCTGCAGTGACTGTCAAGGCTGCAGGAGGGGTTCCCAATACGAGTTTGCAAGGGACAATTGATGATACGGGGCGCATGGTGGTGGCTTGGTCGGAAGGGACGGGCTCTTCTTATGCCGTAAAAGTGGCAACCGCTATGGTAACCGATCCTTCCAACTGGACAACCACTACGCTTGCGACCTCTTCCAATGTTTTGGAAGACGTTGTCCTGGCCGTCATGCCCAACGGATCTCGCGCTTTTGTGCTTTGGGAAGAAATTGTCGGAGGAAACGGCGTCATCAAAGCCACGGATTTTGTTCCGAGCGCTCCTTTTCCCTCAGTTGTCACGCTCTCCTCTCCTGCAAGTTCTGACTGGGAGGGACAGGCGAATGCCATCAATGCGCAAGGCCTTTTTGTCGGAGTGTGGAGCAACTCGCTCTATGCCCAGGCGGGGCTGACGACGGGAATCCAGCTGAGCGGCAAACAGAAAACCAACCGTTTTCTCACCCAAATCGAATATTACAACCACCTCTTTTGGAACTCCGTCCTTTACGCCTCCTACCGCCTCTATGCCAACGGTTCGCTTGTCGAGGGAACCACGAATACCCGCCTAGACCACCGCGGGCAAAAGAAGGGACGCCCCGTTTCCTACTCGCTCTCCCTGGTGGGTCCGTCCGGGATAGAGAGCGAAAGAAGCGCTCCCGTGAACGTCCCTTAAAAGGTGTGATCCGAAACGTCCGCTTTACGCGTTTGCCGCACGTGATTAACCCGAGCCTAAAAACAGGCGGCAATCTGCTTGTTGCGGCTTTGCCCTATCGATTCTCGCTCGGATTCCTTCCGTATTCAAGAAGGTGATTCCTTGCAAGAATCGATCCGGCTTTGCCGCGCAGCGCATCTTGCAGCCTCTTTAGCCCGTATTTCTTCCCATAGCTCCAAGAGGCGTTCTTTAAGCCCCGTGTGGCGCTCTTTTACGTCTGCATTGCGGGTGGCGATGGCGACGGCTCTTTTACTTCCGATGAGAACGACCAGTTTTTTACCGCGCGTGATGCCCGTGTAGAGGAGATTTCGGCTGAGCAGCTTGAAATGGCTCAAGTGAAGCGGAAGGATGATGCAGGGGCACTCGCTTCCCTGAAACTTATGGATCGAGGCGGCGTAGGCAAGAACGATCTCATCGAGGTCGGAAAAGTCATAGGTCACGCTCATGCCGTCGAAGCTGACCTTGAGTTCCTGCTCTGTAAGATCGATGGCGATGACGCGCCCCACGTCGCCGTTGAAGACCTTTTTTTTGTAGTTGTTCCGGATCTGCATCACCTTGTCGCTCACTCGAAAGCTTCTTCCCATGCGGCTCAAGGATGTAGGCGAGGGGTTCAGGGCATTTTGGAGCTCCAAGTTGAGATTTTCAATGCCGACGACTCCTCGTTTCATGGGAGAGAGCACTTGGATCTCATCGAAGCAATGAAAGCCGTAGGAGCGCGGCAGGCGCAAAGTAGTAAGTTCTATGATCTCTTTAACGATCTCTTCCTGATTCTCTTTTTCGATGAAGAGAAAGTCGCTTTTGGCCCTTGGAGCAAGGTCGGGGAAGATACCCTGATTGATGCGGTGGGCGTTGGTGACGATGCGCGAGCCCTTAGCTTGGCGGAAGATCTCTTTGAGACAAGTGGCAGGAAGGAGGTTTGAGGAAAGGAGATCCTTTAAGACATTGCCGGGGCCGACGCTCGGAAGCTGGTCGCTGTCTCCAATCAGGATGAGGCGCGCTGCAGAGGGGATCGCTTTCAGAAGATGGTAGAGGAGTTGGGTGTCGATCATCGACGCTTCGTCGACGATGATCAGATCGCAGAGGAGCGGGTTGCTTCTGTTTTTCTTAAAGCCGCCCTTAGAGAAGTCCATCTCGAGCAGGCTGTGGATCGTCGATGAGCGGCGCGAGGTGATTTGAGAGAGGCGCTTTGCGGCCCTTCCGGTGGGAGCTGCGAGCAAGATGCGCGAGGTGAGCTTCTCCGCGATGGCGAGGATGGCCCGTGTGATGGTGCTCTTTCCCGTTCCGGGCCCTCCCGTCACAATGAGACACTTATTTTGCATCCCCGAAGAGACGGCTTTTTGTTGTTCCGGAGCCAGGGCGAGCCTGAGTTTTTCTTGAACCCAGTTGAGAGCTTGTTGCGCTTTTACCGGACGCAAGGCGCAAGGGGCAGTGCTCAGGCGGAAGAGCTCGCGTGCAATCCCTTGTTCGCTCAAGAAAAGAGGCTTGACCCAGAGTGTTTGTTCCTTCTGGACGATGACTTGAGCTTGTGCAAGGGCAAGAATGCGCGCCTCGATGCCCTCCTTTGGGACGTTTAGGATCGAAGAGGCCTCGTCCAAAAAAGGAGAGAGCGGATAGCAGACGTGGCCTTCTGTGCTCAGCTCCCACAGGACGTGTTCAATCCCCGAGTCGATCCGGATGGGAGAGGATGGAGGAATGCCGAGGTTGGTTGCGATCTGATCGGCTGATTTAAAGCCGATGCCGTAGATCTCCTTGGCAAGGGCATAGGGGTTGTGTTTTACGCGTTCAATGCTTTCATCTCCATACGCCTTGTAGATCTTATGGGCAAAGGCGGGGCTCACTCCATGCCCGCGCAAAAAGATCATCACTTCGCGGATCGAGCGCTGCTCCTCCCAACACTTTTTGATCTGCGCTGCACGCTTCTCTCCGATTCCCTTAACTTCGATCAGCCGCTCCGGATTTTCATCGATGATCTTGAGCGTCCCGGTTCCAAACTTCTTTACGATCCATTCGGCAGCGCCTTTTCCGATTCCCTTGATCATTCCCGAGGCGAGATATTTGTGGATGCCGACAAGATCGGAGGGGGGTCGCGCCTCAAGCTCTTTGACTTCAAACTGCCGGCCGAATTTGGGGTGGTGTTTGAAAAGCCCCTTGCAGCGCACGGTTTCGCCTCTTTGGAGATGGGGCATGACGCCGACTAAGGTGATCAAATCGCTTTTTTTCGGTTCCTTGAGGCGCGCAACGGTAAAGCCGCTCTCATCGGTTGCAAAGACAATCGTTTCAATGTATCCGAAGAGTTCCTCTTCCATATCCTCCAAATGGTATACTACGAGCAGAGGATTTTGTGAACCTCATGTTGTCTAGAAACGGCAGTTCGAGATGAAGTCGAGGTTGTGTAAACTCTCTATCTGTTTGAGGAGGGGAGCTCTTTTCTTGTGAAGAGTTGAGAAAAGGCTTCCTGAAGAGAGTGGAGTAGAGCGTGTAGTGAAGGGAGACGGAAGCGAAATTGAAAGAAAGATGAGAGAGTTCTTTGCACTTTGGATGGTTCTGAAGGGATGT